>Ga0070741_10007703_pt1 | contig 22083 bp, 15 predicted proteins | sample Coa_R1_4_FD_66440 | JGI IMG/M metagenome (GOLD analysis project Ga0070741, IMG submission 66440) | Surface soil microbial communities from Centralia Pennsylvania, which are recovering from an underground coalmine fire - Coalmine... | ecosystem: Environmental > Terrestrial > Soil > Unclassified ... | reverse complement strand
CCAGCAGCGACGAGGCGATGGCGGTGAGGCGGCGAGACAACACTGCTCCTGCGGCCAGGGGGAGGGCGGGAGGTCCAGGGGACGATTTCCCCGGCACCGGGCTGAATCCCTGCTTCGCGGGCCCCGGTTTGAGTGGTTTTCAGAGCCAGGGATGCAGCGGCGGTCTTCTCTTACACTGGCGCCGCGCATGGAGCTTCTCCTGGGGACAGCCGGGGCCGACCCGGAGGTGAGCGTCGAACCGCGGCGCCCGGCACGGCAGTGGGTGCCGGTGGCCGGGGCCGCCGTCCTCGCCGTCGGGCTCACGCTCCGGGTCACCGCCCGCTACGGGGTGGGGGCGGAGCCCGACACCGTCACCTACCTGGCCGCCGCCCATCACCTGCGGGCCGGTCACGGCTTTTCGGACATCGGCGGTGAGCCGCTCACGCTGTTCCCCCCGCTGTTCCCGGTGGCCGTCCTGGCACTGGAGTCGTTGGGTCTGGCGCCCCTGTCGGCCGCCCGGTTCCTGAACGCCGCCCTGTTCGGGGTGCTCGTCGTGCTCGCCGCCGTCTGGACCCGCCGCATCTCCGGGTCCTCGACGGCGGGGGCCGTCGTGGCCGGCATCGTGGCGATCTCGACGCCGATGGTGGCCATGTCCTCCTGGGCCCTCTCCGAGCCCGTCGGGATCGTGACCGCCGTCGCCTGCCTGATGCTCCTGACCGAGGTCCTGCGGACGGCCGGTGCCGGTCGGGACGGCGCCGGCTGGCCCGCCACCGGCCTGGCCGCCGCCGCCGGTCTGGCCGCCGCCCTGTCGTGCCTCACCCGCTACGCCTCCGTGGTGCTCTTCCCGGTGGCGGCGATCGTGCTGGCGGCCCGTCCGGGGCGCCGGTCGGGCCGGGTCCGGCTGGCGGCGATCTTCGGGGTGGCAGGGGCGGCGCCGTTCGGGGCCTGGTTGGTCAGGAACGTGGCCGTCGCCGGGAACGTCACCGGAACGCGGGGCGGGACCTCGGCGCTGTCGGTCGCCGCCAGCATGAAGGGGACCCTGGCCGCCGTCGGATCCTGGGTCATCCCGGGGAGCTCGCTTCCCGACCTCAAGGCCGGGGTGGGGACACTGCTGTGCCTGGGGGTGGCCGTTCCGCTGGTCGTGGGCGCCGTCGTCGAGCGCCGGCGCGGCGCGCCGCCGGCGCCCGGAGGCGGGCCGGCGGACGGGCCGGCCGTGGGGCCGGCGGGGCTGGCCCTGCCGGCGGCGGTGTTCGTGGTCCTCGGCGTGCTGAGCGTGGCCGGCTTCGAGGCCACGATGGCCATCGACCCGCCGCCCCGCTTTCTCCTGCCCATGTTCGTCCCGCTGCTCGTCGGGGCGGCGGTGCTCGTCGCCCTCCTGTCCCGGCGCCGGTCGTGGCGGCCGCCGGTGACGGCCGGGCTGGTCCTCGTCGTCGCCGCCGCTTCGCTGCCCCGGCTCGGCGCCTACATCGAGCGGGCCGATCGCCGGGGCCTCCTCGACTACAGCACCCCCCGGTGGCGGACGTCGCCGCTGCTCGCCTACCTGCGAACCCATCCCGTCCCCGGGAAGGTGTTCAGCGACGACCCCTACGTCCTCAACCTCCGGCTGGGCGTCCTCGCGTTCCAGACCCCCGCCCGGACGTACTGGGAGTCGAACAAGCCGACCGGCGAGCTGCCGCTGTTCGTGCGGCGGGCGGCCGGGGCGGCGGCGTCGGGCGGGCTGTCGGTGGTGTGGTTCCCCGGATCGTGGCAGCCGTGGCTCTACTCGCTGGCCGACCTGGAGCGGTCGGTCTGCCTCCGGGAGGAGCGGCATTTTGCCGACGGCGACCTGCTCCGGACGTGCCCGTCGAACTGAAGGGCGCGGAACCTGAAGTGACCTGTTACAAATCTTGAGTTCCTTTGTAGGAAGAGGTTCGTGGGGCTTTTGTAGCGTTCTGTCGTCATGAGCCTGCGTTCCGCCTCCGGCCGACTGCGCCTGCCGCCGGCCCGGGCGGTGCCCCGCCTCGTCGCCGCCGGGCTGCTGGTCGGGCTGCTGCTGGCCGCCGACCGCGTGGATCCCGTGGCGGCCGGAGTGGCGGTGGCGGCACTGGTGGCCACGGGCCTCCTCCTCCGTCACCGGTCCCGCCAGGGGGAGCGGCGGGCGGTGCTGGTCCTCGGCACCGGGGCCACGATCGCCGCCGTGCTCGTGGCCCTGTCGCTCCCCGTCTACCGGAGCCGGCCCGACCCGCTGATCGTCAACATCGAGGCGTCCGCCGACCAGGCCGCCGCCCGGGCCGCCGATTCGACGACCACGACGCGCCCGCTCACGCCGGTGACCTCGGCCGGCGGGGCCGGGGCGGTGGGGATGGTCGGGATGGCCGGCACCGGGAAGCCGGTCGCCGCCGGCGGGCAGGAGGTGCTCGGCTTCGCCGCCAGCGACTACGACGACACCGCGGCCGGCATCGACCGGGACGTCGCCGGCCTCTCGACGCTGGCCGTCACCGGCGCCACCCTCGGCTCCCATCCCGGCACCGTCGAGGTCCGGCCGGTGACCGACGGCCTCGTCCGGGCCCACCTGGCCGGCGCCGAAGGGCTGCTGGTGATCTCCAACTACGACGGGAAGGACTGGAACGGAGGCCGGGTCCGGGCGCTGGTCAGCGACAAGGAGGCCCGCCGCCGGTTCGTCTCGGCCGTGTCGGGGGCCATGGCCCGGGCGCCGTGGGACGGCGTCGTCCTCGACTTCGAGAACCTCGATGCCAGCGTGCGGGATCCGCTGGCCACCCTCGTCGGCCACCTGGCCGAGGCGCTGCGCCGGCGCCGGGTGCTGGTGACCGTTCCCGCCTTCACCGACCCCGACGGCGACGATGCCGCCCCCTTCGACCTGGCCCGCCTGTCGGCCGGCGGCGTCGGCATCGTCTGGATGGCCTACGACCAGCACGACGCCACCAGCGACGCCGGCCCGGTGGCCCCGCTGCCGTGGGTGCGCCAGAGCCTGGCCACGGCGCTGCGGTTCGTCCCGCCGGCGCAGCTGCTGCTCGGCGTGGCGGCCTACGGCTACGCCTGGCCGGCCCAGGGCCAGCCCGGCGACGTGAGCGACCTCACGGTGCCGCAGGCGGCGGCGCTGGCGGCGACGCCCGGCGCCCGGGTGGCCTACGACCCGGTGCAGGGAGAATGGGGCGGCACGCTCCCCGACGGGCGGACGATCTGGTACGACGACACCCGTTCGATGGACGACCGGGCCCGGCTGGCGGCCGACGCCCACATCGGCGTGGCGCTGTGGCGGGTCGGTTCGGAGGCCCCCGGGGCGCTCGACGTGCTGGAGTCGCACGGGCTCGTGCCGGCCAAGCACGCCCCGCAGGCGCCGGACCGGCCGGTGCTGGCCATGTCCGGCCCCGGGGTGGTGGCGCTCACGTTCGACGACGGGCCCGACCCGACGTGGACGCCGCGCATCCTCGAAATCCTCCGCCGGGAGCACGTGCCGGCCACGTTCTTCGTGATCGGCCAGCAGGCGGAGCGCTACCCCGGCCTGCTCCGCCAGGAGCTGGCCGAGGGCCACGTGATCGGCGACCACACCTATTCGCACCCCAACCTGGCCACCTTGCCGGCGTGGCGGGCCCGGCTCGAGATCGACGGCGCCGCCTGGGCCGTGGAGGGGGCGACGGGCCGGCGACCGGTGCTGTTCCGCTCGCCCTACGGCGAGGGGGACGCCGCCCCCAACAGCCGGAAGAAGGGCCCCGACCAGCTGGCCGCCGACCTCGGGTTCCATCCGGTGGGCTGGACCGACGACACCAACGACTGGCAACGCCCGGGGCCGGACAAGATCGCCTGGAACGCCCTGCACCAGCTGTCGGAGCGGACGGTCGTCCTCCTCCACGACGGCGGCGGCTCCCGGGAGCAGACGGTGGCCGCCCTGCCCCGGATCATCGACTCCCTCAAGGCCCGGGGCTACCTCTTCACCACGGCCGACTCCCTCGATGGCGCCACCCCCGAGCCCTACTCCACCCGCAGGGGCCTGGCCGCCTCCGTCCGGGGCCTGACCGTGGTGGCCGCCTTCCGCCTCCAGCTGGCCCTCCGCCGGCTCCTGCTGTGGCTGGCCGTGGCCACGGCCATCGGGTCGCTGGTCCGGCTGCTGTTCGCCACGCCGCTGGCGGCGATCCACCGGTTCCGCCGCCGACGTCCGGTGCTGCCGGCCGGGGCGGCGCTCCCGGCCGTCACCGTGATCATCCCCGCCTTCAACGAGGAGCGGGTGATCGCCAAGAACATCGCCGCCATCGCCCGCCTCGACCCCGCCCCGGCCGAGGTGATCGTCGTCGACGACGGCTCGACCGACCGCACCGCCGAGGTGGCGGCGGCCGCCGCCCGGGTGGCCTTCACCCGGGGGTCGCGGCCCGGCGCGGCGGGCGGAATCCGGTTCCGGCTCGTCCGCCAGGACAACGGCGGCAAGGCCGCCGCCCTCAACCACGGGCTGCTCTTGACCACGACCGAGGTGGCGGTGGTCATCGACGCCGACACGGTCGTGTCCCCCGGGCTGATCGCGGCGCTGGGCCCGCACTTCGCCGATCCCCGGGTCGGCGCGGTGGCCGGGAACGTCAAGGTCGGGAACCGGCGCAACCTCCTGGCCGCGCTCCAGGCGCTGGAGTACGTCGTCGCCCTCAACCTCGACCGCCGGGCCCAGGACGTCGCCCGGGCCATGGCGGTCGTGCCGGGGGCGGCCGGGGCCTTCCGGGTGGCGGCCGTCCGCCAGGTGGGCGGCTACCAGAGCGACACCGTGGTGGAGGACGCCGACCTCTCGACCGCCCTCCAGCGGGCCGGCTGGCGGATCCCCTACGAGCCGGGCGCCGTGGTGTGGACGGAGGCGCCGGAGAACCTGACCGACGTCGTCCGCCAGCGGCGCCGCTGGTCCTACGGCACGGTGCAGGTGGTGGCCAAGCACCGGGGGGCGATGCTGGAGCCGGGCTCCGGCAACATCGGGCTGGTCGGGCTGCCCTGGAACCTGCTGAGCTCGGTGATCCTGCCCGCCCTCGGGCCCTTCGCCGACCTGTGGCTGGTCTACCTGGTGTTCACCGGCCAGATGGGAGTGGCGGCCGGGGTGCTGGCCTTCGCTGTCGTGGCCGACCTGGTCGTCTCGGCCCTGGCGGTGGCGGCCGACGGGGAGCGGTGGTCGCTGGTGGCGCTGGCGCCGCTGCTCCGGCTGCTGTGGCGTCCCCTGCAGCTGGCGGTGGTGATCCGCAGCCTCCGGCGCTGGGCCGTCGGCGCCGACCAGCAGTGGGACAAGGTCGGCCGCTACGACACGGTCTACCTGCCCCCCGGCGACGTGGAGTTCGTGGCGCTTCCCGACGTGGCGCTTCCCGACGTGGCGCTCCCGGCCGGGAAACGGGCCGCGCCCTCCGATCAGGACGGGTAGGGGGCGGCCTCACCGGACGCCGGCGCCGGACGCCGGCGCCGGACGCCGGCCGTGCGTCACCCGGCGGGCCAGCAGGAGCAGGGCCGTGCCGGTCGCGGCGAGGGCGGCGGCGAGGGCGGCGAAGAGGCTGTCGGGGCTGACCCGCTGGGGCGGGCGCAGCGGCCGGAGCCGCCCGGGGACGGCGGGGTCGGCCACGGCCAGGAGATGCTGGCCCCGCTGCGTCAGCGTCTGCTGCGAGAGCACGAGGACGCCCTCGATTGGGCGGCGGGCGGCGCTCGGGAGGGCGGCGGGGCTGGTGCCGGTGCCGGGGGCTCCTGGGACGGCGACGGGGGCTGCGGCGGCGACGGCGGCGGGGGCGGCCGGCGCCGGGGCGGGGGCGACGGCGGCCGGGGGGGCGGTGGCGTCGGCGTCCTCCGCCGGGGGCACGTAGCGGACGACCACCGTGTGGCAGCCGGGCCCGCACTCGGGCGGCCGGCCGACGACGGTGACGTCGACGGTCGGCCCGGTCTCGGACACGGTGATGTCGCGATCGGGGACGGTGAACAGCAGCACCAGGCAGAAGGCGGCGGCGGCCAGGAGCGCGGCGCCGAGGACGACGAGGAGGTGGCGGCGGTCGCCGGGGTCCGGCCGCACCAGCGGGCCCATGGCCAGACCGATCCCGAAGGCGACGAGATGGCCCCAGTCGGTGAACGTGCCGGTGGAGATCACCGCCGCGCCGACGTCGAGGGCCACGACGGCGAACCACACCAGATTCCAGGGCCGGCGGAAGCGGTAGACGAGGACGCCGGCCATGGCCGCCACGCCGTAGCTGACGCCGACGTCGACGGGGTAGACGAGCCCCTGCTCCGCCCCCTGGCGCACCTGGAGCCAGATCCCGACGGTCGTGGCCAGCGTGGCCCCGATGTGGCCGGCGGCGAAGGTGGCCAGCCAGCGGTAGGTCCCGACCCAGCGCTCGACCGGGGCCACCACCAGGGTGAAATACGCCGCCTCCATCAGCAGCTTCCCGTTGTCGAGGAGGAAGGCCGACAGCACGAGCACCCGGGGGGCGTCGCGCGACATCTGGAACAGGTTCGTGCTCTGGTGGCGGAGGATCCGGGTGGTGGTGGGGGCGTCGACCCCCCGTAGCACCAGCGTGGTCACGGCCACGATCAGGAAGAGGATGTGGGTGCCGGGGGCGGCGGCCAGATAGTCGGCCACGGCCCGATAGACCCGGCGCCACCGGGGGCTCCCGGCCGGGGTTGTCGTCGGGGCGCTGGCCGTGGTCGTCGTCGTCGTCATCATCGCCGGTCGAGCGTACGGAGCGCCTATCGGTGCGGCCGCCGCCCGTGAGGAACCTTACGCACCCGTGTGGACGCCGATGCCGCGCTTAGGACGCCGCCCGGCCGGCGGTGAGCGATTCGAGCCGGGGCCAGGCGTCGGACAGGGGGCGGGCCCGGCGGCCGATGGAGCGCCAGGGATCGGCCTTGGCCCCGAGGCGGCGGAAGACGTTGGCGATCGTCCAGCGGTCGGGACGGAGGCGGGTGGTGCGGACCTCGTCCCAGTCGAGCGGGGTGGCCACCGGCGCCCCGGGCCGGGCCCGGACGGAGTATGGCGCCACCACGGTCTGGGCGTAGCCGTTGCGGGCCACGTCGACGTAGACCCGTCCGCCCCGGTTGACCTTGCGGAACTCGGTGGTGAGCCGCCCGGGGTCGGCGGCGGCCAGCACGCCGGCCAGGGCACCGGCGAAGGCCAGGACCTCGTCGGTGTCGGGGCCGGGCGTGAGCGGCGTCACCACGTGGAGGCCCCGGGAGCCGGTGGTCTGCACGAACGGAACGAGCCCGAGTTGTTCCAGCAGCGCTTTGAGCCGGAGGGCGGCGGCCCGCACGGTGGCGAAGGCGCCCTCGGGGGGGTCGAGATCGACGATCAGCCGGTCGGGCCGGCGGAGCCGGTCGGCCTGCGCCGGCCAGCAGTGGAACGTGAGACAGCCCTGATTGGCCAGGTAGACGAGCCCGTCCTCGTCGTCGACGACCGGGTGGTGCACGACTCCCCCCGCCTTCGGCACCTCGACCCGCCGGATGAACGGGGGGAAGTACTCCGACGCCTCCTTCTGGTAGAAGCCGCCGTGGGCGATGTCGGCCCGGAAGCGCTCCAGCATCAGGGGCCGGTTGCGGAGGTGGGGCACCATGACCGGCGCCACGCGCCGGTAGTAGTCGACGACGTCGCCCTTGGTGATCCCCTGGCCGGGAAACACCACGCGATCCGGGTGCGTCACCTCCACACTGTGACGTTACCCAGGGCGCCGTCCTCGAAGCCCCGCCGTCCGCCCGGCTCGCTGCCCGGGGCGCCGCCGTCCGCCGGGCTCGCTGTCCGTCGGGCTCACCGCCCTGCTTTCCCCTCTCCCAACCCCCGCCTCCCCAACTTCCGCCTCCCCCACCCCCCACCTCTCCCAACTGGCGTTCGTTTTCGGCTGGGGGGCGGTAAACGAACGCCGGTTGAATGGGGCGGCGCCGTCGGCCGGTTGCGGACTTCGGTGCTGGTGCGTTCTGGCGTTCGTTTTCGGCTGGGGGGCGGTAAACGAACGCCGGTTGAATGGGGCGGCGCCGTCGGCCGGTTGCGGACTTCGGTGCTGGTGCGTTTTGGCGTTCGTTTTCGGCTGGGGGGCGGTAAACGAACGCCGGTTGAGTGGGGCGGGGGCGGGGGTCAGACAGCGTCGGCGGCGGGCCCTTCGGGGAGGCCGTCGACGTAGGTCACCGTGTTGGTGCGGACGGCGGGGATCCGCGGGCCGGGGATGAGGACGCCGGTCACGTTCAGGGGGTCGCAGGCGTTCACGACCACCTGCTCACCGGCGCGGGGACGGCGCCGGATGTCGGCCAGGCCCTCGACGGCGGCGGGGAGGGCGTACTGCTCACCGGAAAAGCCGGCCACGAACCGCCCGCCCCGGACGAGCCCCCGGTCCTCGAAGCGGCGCAGGGCCCGCTGGAGGTCGCGCCACGGCAGCGGCATCCCCTCGTGGACGGCCAGGTCGCGGAACACGACGCCCCATCGCTGGAGCAGCTGGTCGGCCACCGCCTCGGCCAACCCGTCCCGGTCCTCCACCGGGTCGGCCGGCGGGATGAGCGACCACCGGCCGGCGGCCCGGTTGGGTCGGGGCGCGCCCCGCCGGAGCCGGCTGACCGAGTGGGCCGGCCTGGGCCGCGGCCGCCCGGTCTCGACCAGCGACCGGATGGCGGCGAACCCGTCGGCGGTGAGCAGGCCGCGGGACACCCCGTCCCACAGGGCCTCCTCGATCTCGGCCGGGAGCCGCCGGGTGGCGGCGGCCAGCTCGGCCAGGAACTGCGCCCCCCGCCGGTGGAGCGCCTCGACGACCTCGGCCGTCGCCCCGGCGGCCGGCACCGGCGGCTCGACCAGTTCGGGGCCCGGGCCGGCCCGGCCGTTGCCCGCCGGCCGGCCGGCACCGGACGAGGAGCCGGCGGTGGGGGAGAGGCGGGCGGCCTGGAGGAGCCAGGGGAGGTCGTCGCGGAAGGCCAGGGCCACCGGGGTGGCCTTGGACGGGGAGGAGCGGCGGTCGGAGGCGGGCGGGTGGGGGGAGAGCCGCAGCCAGGTGACCTCGCCGTCGTGGCAGAGCCGGTCGACGTAGGCGGGCTGGTAGTCGGTCACCCGGCGGGCCAGGATCTCCCGTTCCCAGGCGGCGGCCGCCGCCTCGAACCCCTGCAGCTGCTCGATCGCCAGGCGGACGCCGGCGTGGCCCCGCAGCTGGGTGCCCGGGGCGACGTGCTGCCACCGCAGCAGGAAGCGCACGAAGTCGACGGCGCTGACCGGCTCCACCGCCTGCCGCCGGCTGGCCCGGGAGTAGGAGTGCATCCGGGCCAGCAGCCGCCGGGCGCACCACTCGACGTCGCCCGTCTCCGGATCGCTGAACCGGCCCTGGATGGCGAACCCCGCCTGCTCCAGCACCGCCAGCCCGATGGCGACCTTCGACGCCGGCATGGCGCACCGCTCGGCCAGCTCCTCCGCCGTGAGGGGGCCCGACAGGTCGAGATGCCCCCGCAGCACCGCCGCCGCCACCTGCTCGACCGGCACCGGCCCGTCGCACCGATCGTCGAGGAGCACTCCGGCCTCGGCCGAGGACTCCGTGGCCCACCACCGTTCGACGCCGTCGGCGCCGACGGCCGACCCGACCCGACCCCGGACGGCCAGGGCGTCGAACAGCGGCCGCCACGGCCCACGAGCGGGTGTGACCACCAGGCTGAGGAGCAGGTCGTGGAGATCGTCGGGCGTGGACGGCTCCGGCGTCACCTCGGCCCGGACCCGGGCGATGGCCTCGGGGTCGAGCCGGCCGATGGTGGACAGATCGACGGGCAGGCCGCGCCGGAGCCGGACGGCGTTGGTCCGGCGGTCGACCGCCTCGGCGTCGTCGAGGAAGGCGTAGGGCTTGGCGGTGAGGATCTCGTGGGCGAAGGCCGACGCCTCGGTGGTGTCGCGGAAGTGGACGCCGACCCGGCCCGCCTCGATGCCGTCGAGCAGCGCCGTCAGCCCCTCGATGTCGAGCGCCTCGGTCATCGTGTCGTGCATCGTCTGGCGGACGATCGGGTGGTCGGGGATCTGGATCGGGCCGGAGACGTTCTCCTGGCAGGCGGCGGCCTGGGGGAAGAGGGCGGCCATGAAGTCGTCGGCCTCCATCCGCTGCAGCGGCGGCGGATTGCGGCGCCCGCCCCTCCAGCGCAGGACGACGAGCGCCCGGTTGAGGTTCCACCGCCAGCGGCTGGTGAACATCGGCGACGGTGGCGACAGCACCGCCTGCTCCAGCACGCCCCGGACGGTCTTCGAGTTGAGGAAGCGAGGGACATCGGCCAGCGGGAAGCTGTGGTGCGGCCCGAGGGAGAGGACGACGGCGTCGTCGTTGGCCGCCGCCTGCAGCTCGAAGTCGAACGAGACGCAGAACCGCTTGCGCAGGGCCAGGCCGAGGGCCCGGTTGATCCGCCCTCCGAGCGGCGAGTGGATCACGAGGTGCATGCCCTCGGCGTCGTCGAAGAAGCGCTCGAAGACCAGGTCGGTGGCCGTGGGCACGACGCCCAGCACCGCCTTGCCGGCAGCCACGTAGTCGAGGACCTGCGTCGCCGCCGCCTCGTCGAGCCGGGCCGCCTCCGCCAGCCAGGCCCGGGCGCCGTCAACGTCGCCGGCGGTGAGGAAGGCGTCGATCGTGGAGCGCAGTGCCGACACCTCGGCCGACAGCTCCGGGGTGCGGGCCGGGGCCTCACCCGTCCAGAAGGGGATCGTCGGCGGCTTCCCCTCGGCGTCGGCCACCCGCACGACCCCGGAGGCCACCTGGCGGATCTGCCAGGAGTGGGTGCCGAGCAGGAAGATGTCGCCGGCCATCGACTCCGTGGCCCAGTCCTCGTTGACGGTGCCGACGAACAGCTCGTCGGGCTCGAGCACGACCCGGAAGTCGCCGATCTCGGGGATGGCGCCGCCCGAGGTGAGGGCGGCCAGCCGGGCGCCCGGCCGGGCCCGGACCTCGCCGTTGACGGCGTCGAGATGGAGGTAGGCGGCCCGCCGGCCCCGCCCGGTCTCGATGCCGCGGCTGACCATCGTCAGCACTTCGTCGAACGTCTCCCGCTCCAGATGGCGGTACGGGTACGCCCGCCGGACGAGGGCGAAGAGATCGTCGACGCCGTGGGCGTCGGCGCCGGCGGCGACTTCGGCCACCAGCTGTTGGGCCAGGATGTCGAGCGGTGCCTCGGGCGGGACGATGGCGTCGAGCGCCCCCGACTCCACCGCCCGTAAGAGGGCGGTGCACTCCACCAGCTCGTCGCGGGTGAGCGGGAAGAGGCGGCCCTTCGGCGTGCCCCGGCGGCTGTGGCCCGAGCGGCCGACCCGCTGCAGGAAGGTGGCGATGCTCCGGGGGGAGCCGACCTGGCAAACGAGGTCGACGGGACCGATGTCGATCCCCAGCTCCAGCGACGCCGTGGCCACCAGCGCCTTGAGGTCACCGGCCCGCAGGCGCGACTCGACCTTGTAGCGCCGGTCCTTCGACAGCGAGCCGTGGTGGGCGCTGACGACGTCGTCGCCGAGGCGCTCGCCGAGCTGGTGGGCGAGGCGTTCGGCGAGGCGGCGGGTGTTGACGAACACCAGCGTGGTGCGGTGCTCGCGCACCAGGGCGGCGATCCGGTCGAGGACGTCGCCCATCTGCTCGCCCGAGGCGATCGCCTCCAGCTCGCCCTGCGGGAGCTCGAGCGCCAGGTCGAGATCGCGCCGGTGGCCGGTATCGACCACCGCGCAGGCTGTTTGCCCGGGGGACACCCCCGCACCCCCGGGCGGCGCGCCCTCCCCGCACAACATCCCCGCCAGCAGCTCGATCGGCCGCTGGGTGGCCGACAGGCCGATCCGCTGCGGCCGCCGCTCGGCCGCCCGCTCCAGGCGCTCCAGCGTCAGCGCGAGGTGCGAGCCGCGCTTGTCGCGGGCCGCGGCGTGGATCTCGTCGACGATCACCGTCTCGACCGTCCGCAGCACCGCCCGGCTCCGGGCCGCGGTCACCATGAGGTAGAGCGACTCCGGGGTGGTGATGAGGAAGTTGGGCGGGCGGCGGACCATCCCCGCCCGCTCGCTCGGGGTGGTGTCGCCCGTCCGCACCGCCACCCTCAGCTCCGGGGCGGGGAGGCCGAGCTCCGCCGCCACCTCGGCGATCTCCCGCAGCGGCCGCTCCAGGTTCTCGGCGATGTCGACGGCCAGCGCCCGCAGCGGCGACACGTAGGCCACCTGGGCCCGGCCCTCGACCGCCTCGCCGGCCGCCGCCGCCCGGTAGAGCCGGTCGATGCAGACGAGGAAGCCCGCCAGCGTCTTCCCCGAGCCGGTGGGGGCGGCGATGAGCGTGTCGCGCCCGGCGGCGATGTGGGCCCAGCCCTCCTCCTGCGGCGGCGTGGGCCCCTCGGGGAACCGCCGGCGGAACCACTCGGCCACCGCGGGGTGGAAACCGGCCCCCCCGGGCGGGATGGACGGTTCGCCCCCCGGGAACAGCGTCGGTCGGTCGATCACAGCCATTGTCCGAGCGTACCGACCGGCACTGACAAGAACGACGGGGAAGGCCGGTAGGGTTCGGGCCCATGCCGGACGTCTGGCCCGCGGGCACCGCCACCGGTCTCGGCCCGTTCCCGGGGGTCGATCCCCTGGAGGCGGCCCGCATCGTGTTCTCCGAGCTGCCCGGGCTCGCCCTGCCGTTCCTGCCCGAGCTGCCGGCCCGGGGCGTCGGCGCCGACCCGATCGGGCGCACGGCCGGCCTCCTGGCCGACCTCCACGTCGAGGTCGCTACCGGTGCCTGGCGCTTCGTCACCCGGCCGGGACGCGACGAGCAGCGGGCCCACGCCGCCCTCACCACCGACCTCGACGCGCTGGAGGAGGCGGCGGAGGGCTACGACGGCCCGCTCAAGGTCCGCATCCTGGGGCCGTGGGCGCTGGCCGCCGGCATCGAACTCCCCCGGGGGGAGAAGGCGCTGGCCGACGAGGGGGCGGTGCGCGACGTCGCCGCCTCGCTGGCCGAGGGCCTCGGCCGGCACCTGACCGACCTGCGGCGGCGCCTCCCGGCGCTCACCCGCCTGGTGGTGCAGGTCGACGAGCCGCTGCTCGGCGCCGTCCTGGCCGGCGAGCTTCCCACCGCCAGCGGCTGGGGACGTCTCCGCGCCTACGAACGGGCCGTGGTGGAGGACGGGCTCCGCCAGGTGCTGGCGGCGGCGGCGGGCGGGGCCGGCGACGTCCCCCATCTGGCCGGCGTGTGGATCGGCGCCGGGCCCCTCGACGGCGCCCTGCTCCGGGCGGCGGGGGCCGGCTTCGTCGGTGTCGACGGCGCCGTCCTCGACTCGGTCGACGAGGACGAGATCGGCGAGGCGATCGACGCCGGGGTCGGCCTTCTGGTGGCCTGCGTCCCGCTCGAGGCGGCGGAGCGGGATCCGCGTCCCGTCACGGAGCCCGTCCGCAGCCTCTGGACGCGCCTCGGCTTCCCGATCCGGGAGCTTTCGGGCACGGTGGCGCTCACGCCGGTGGCGGGCCTCGAGCGGCTCGACCGGGCCGCCGTGCCCGGAGCGCTCCGGCGGGCGGTGGAGGCGGCCCGCCACCTCGAGGAGTCGGCCGCCGAGGAGGCGTGGTGAGCAAGGCCGAGGAGACGGTGCTGGAGCTCGACGGCCGCCAGGTCCGCATCACCAGCCCGCAGAAGGTCTTCTTTCCCGAGCGGGGAGAGACGAAGCTCGACCTCGTACGGTACTACGAAGCGGTGCGGGAGCCGCTGATGGCCACGATGGGGGGCCGACCCGTTCTCCTGCAACGGTTCCCGGAGGGCGCGGGCGGTTCGTCGTTCTTCCAGAAGCGGGTCAATCCGAAGGACGCGCCCGACTGGCTGCAGACCACCGTGGTCAGCACACCCAACGGCACGACGTCGAACGCCCTGGTGGCCGCCGACCTCGCCCACGTGGCCTGGGCCGTCAACCTCGGCTGCCTCGGCTTCCACGTCTGGCCCTACCGGGCCGCCGATCCCGACCACGCCGACGAGCTGCGCATCGACCTCGACCCCACGCCGGGCATCGTCTTCGACGAGGTGCGGGAGGGGGCCCGGAGGGTGAAGGCCCTCCTCGACGAACTCGGGCTCGTCGGAGCGCCGAAGACCACCGGCGGGGACGGGCTGCACGTCTACGTCCGCCTCCAGCCGCGCTGGACCTCGATCGAGGTGCGGGCCTGCGCCGTGGCCCTGGCCCGGGAGCTGGAACGTCGCCACCCCGACCTGCTCACCGCCGCCTGGTGGAAGGAGGAGCGGGGCCGGCGGGTGTTCGTCGACTTCAACCAGAACGCCCCCCACAAGACGGTGTTCGGGGCGTGGTCGGTGCGGGCCCGGCCCGGCGGGCAGGCCTCCGCCCCGTTCACCTGGGACGAGCTCGACACGATCGATCCCGAGGCGATGACGCTGGCCACGCTGCCGGCCCGGGTGGCGGGGGACGGCGACCCCTGGCGCGACACCTATGGGACGCCGCAGTCGCTGGAGCCGCTGCTGGCGCTCCACGAACGCGACATGGCCGCCGGGCTGGCCGACGCCCCCTGGCCGCCGGTGTACCCGAAGATGCCCAACGAGCCGCCACGGGTGGCGCCGAGCCGGGCCAAGAAGGCACCGTAGGCGTCTCTCATGGCGGCCCATCCGGAACCGACGTCCACCGGCGCGCCCCGCGCCTTGTACGTCGAGCACGACGCCTTGCGGATCGCCGCTCTCGACTGGGGCGGCGCCCCCGGCGCCCGGACGGTGCTGCTGCTGCACCCCAACGGCTTCTGCGCCGGGTTCTTCGATCCCATCGCCCGCCGCCTCGCCGCCGGCGGCGCTTTCCGGCCGATCGGCGTCGACCTCCGCGGCCACGGCGACACCGACAAGCCGCCGCCGCCCGAGCCCTACCGCTACGAGGGCATGGCGGGCGACGTCATCGCCGTCCTCGACGCCTGCGGTGTCGACGAGACCGACGCCGTCGGCAACTCGCTCGGCGGCGGCGTCGCCGTCCACCTCGACAAGCTCCAGCCCGGCCGGGCCCGGCGGCTCCTCCTGTGCGAGCCGATCGTCCTGCCGGTCACCGATGACCTGCCGATCGGGACGGCCCATCCGATGGCGGCCGCCGCCCTGCGGCGCAGGGTGGTCTGGCCGTCGCGGGAGGCGATGATCCACTCCTACGGCAGCCGGCCGCCGATGGACCGCCTGGCCCCCGAAGCCCTGGCCGCCTACATCGAGTGGGGGACGCACGACCGGCCGGACGGGCAGGTGGAGCTGGCCTGCCCGCCACCGATCGAGGCCGCCATCTTCGCCGGCGCCCCGGCGCTGCGGGGCGTCAACGCCGGCTTCGAGCACCTGCCGAACCTGACCGCCTCGGCGGCGGTCCTCTGCGGCGACCGGTCGACCGTGCCCCGGGAGCGCATGGAGGTGGTGGCGGCGGCGCTCGGCGTCCCGCTGGAGGTCGTCGACGACGGCGGCCACTTCTTCCTGTCGGAGGACACCGCCCGGGGCGTCGAGCTCATCGAAACCCACCTGGGTTGACCTCCCGGTTCCGGACGCCGGCGCCGCGGATGCCATGGTGGATCCCATGGGCTGGCCGACCGAACTCCTTCCCGATCGCTACCCCGGCACGGTCCGCCGGGAGATCACCGTCGAGGCGCAGGCCGTCGACGGCCGCCTGGTGTTCACCGGCGTGCTGCGCGACCGGTGGCGGGACGACGCCGGCGGCGAGGAGGAGATCCACGGCTATGAAGTGCGCCTCGAGGCCGAACCGCCCGATTTGAGCGTGGTGGCGGTGCAGGTGCGGCCGCGGTTCCTTCCGTTCCCCGAATGCCCGCTGTCCGCCATCGCCGCCCAGCGCCTCGTCGGGCTGCGCCTGACACGAGGGTTCCGGCCGGCGGCGACCGAGATCCTCGGCGGCGTCGAGGGTTGCACCCACCTGCTGACGCTGATGCTCAGCATCTGGAGCCACCAGGTCGTCTCCCAGTACCTGCTGACCCGGGTCGAGAACGGCACCGGTCCGGACGGGCCCATGGACTTCGAACGGATCGTCAACGCCTGCTCCGGCTGGCGAGAGGGCGGGCTCGGCATCCGGCTGGCCCGGGCCGGGCAGCCCTTCCCGACGCCCCATGTGGACTACGGGACCGAGGAGCCGCCCCCGGGGTCCTGACGACTCAACCCGCCAACGGTCGGCACGCCGGTGCGGTGCGGCGAACCGGCGTTCCTGAGGAACACCTGTCGTTCCCGAGGAACGCCGGTTGCGGGAGCCGATCGGGGCTGGCGGTTCTCGGTGCGGGGTCAGGCCCAGCGGCGCAGCTCCCGGCGGGCGATCGACTGGCGGTGCACCTCGTCGGGGCCGTCGGCGAAGCGCAGCGCCCTGATCCAGGCGTACATGCGGGCCAGCGGCGTGTCCTGGGAGACGCCCATGGCGCCGTGGGTCTGCATGGCGTGGTCGATGACCTCGAGGGCCATGTTGGGGACGGCGACCTTGATCCCGGAGATCTCCGTGCGGGCCGCCTTGTTGCCGGCGGTGTCCATCAGCCAGGCGGCGTAGAGCGTGTAGAGCCGGGCCTGGTCGATGGCGATGCGGCCGTCGGCCACCCACGTCTGTACGACGCCCTGCTCGGCCAGCGTCTTGCCGAACGGGCGGCGGGCGTGGGCCCGGCGGCACATGAGTTCCAGGGCCCGCTCCGCGGCGCCGATGGTCCGCATGCAGTGATGGATGCGGCCGGGGCCCAGCCGGGCCTGGGCGATGGCGAAGCCGCCGCCCTCCTCGCCGAGGAGGTTGGACACCGGCACCCGCACGTCCTCCAGCGTCATCTCCACGTGGCCCTCGGCGTCGTCGTAGCCGAAGACGCGCATGTTGCGCAGGACGGTGACGCCGGGCGTGTCGATCGGCACCAGCACCATCGACTGCTGCCGGTGGGGGGCGGCGTCGGGGTCGGTCTTGCCCATGACGATGAGGATCCGGCAGCGGGGGTGCAGCGCTCCGGAGATGAACCACTTCCGCCCGTTGATGACGTAGTCGTCTCCGTGGCGGCGGATCGAGCAGGCGATGTTGGTGGCGTCGGAGGACGCCACCGCCGGCTCGGTCATGGCGAAGGCGGAGCGGATCTCCCCCTCCAGCAGCGGGTGCAGCCACCGCTCCTGCTGCTCCGGCGTGCCGAACATGGTCAGGATCTCCATGTTGCCGGTATCGGGCGCCGAGCAGTTGCAGGCTTCGGAGGCGATGGGCGAGCGCCCCATGATCTCGGCCAGCGGGGCGTAGTCGATGTTCGACAGGCCCTCGGTCCACTCGGTCTTGTGGGGCAGGAACAGGTTCCACAGGCCCCGCCGGCGGGCCTCGGCCTTGAGTTCCTCCATGATCGGCGGGTGGTGGTGCGGATCGCCCGACGCCGAGACCTGCTCCTCGACGACGGATTCCGCCGGGTAGACATGCTCGTCCATGAACTCCGTCAGGAGAGCCTGCAGCTCCTGGCACCGAGGGCTGAGCGAGAACTCCACGCTCAGCTCGACTTTTTCGTCGTGCCGGTCTTCCTGGGCGTCGTGGCGGCCTTCGTTTTCGCCGCACCGGCCTTCTTCGCCGTCGAACTGGTCGTCTTGGCCGTCGGAGCCGCCTTCTTCGCCGTGGCGCCCGGCTTGTCGGCTGCCGGCTTCTTGGCTGCCGGCTTCTTGGCTTCGGGGGACTTCGCCACCGGCGGCTTGGCCGCCGGCGACTTGGCCGTTGCCGGCTTCGGCGTTGTCGGCTTCGGCGTTGCGGTCGCTTTGCGCGCCGGAGCCTTGGCCGGTGCGGGCATCTTCGCCGCCGGCGCCTCGGTGGTGGTCATCGGCGCCGCAGTGCCGCCGATCTGGCTCCGGTTCGGCTTGGCCGGCTGGCCGACGGTGCTCGCCGACGTCCTCGCCGTGCGGGCGGCGGCCTTCGCCGTGCCGGCGGCGGCCTTCGCCGTGCTCGCCGCGGTCTTCCCCACCGGGCCCGCTTTGGCCACCGTCGCCTTGGCGGTCCCGGCGGCCTTGGCCGCTACGTTCCTCGCCGCTTTCACGACGGTGTCCACCGGCGCCATGGCCGTCTTGGCCGCCGTCTTGGCCGTCTCGGCCGCGGTCTTGGCCGTGCGGGCGGCGGCCTTGGCCGTCTTCGCCGCCGCCGTGGCCGCCGTGGCCTTCACCGTTTGCGCGGGGCCCGACTTCGACCCCTGGTTCCTCGCCGCCATCCCGGTTCCTCGCTCGCTCCCAGCCTGTTGTGGCTTATGTTGCCACTGAGGTACGCCGATGCAAACCCGGTACGATCCAAGCATGCCGAAGCGCGCCTCCGCCGAACCAGCCCGGCCGGCGGCCGCTCCCCGCCGGCGCAACGCCCGGGAGGAGATCTACAAGGCGGCCCTGGCGTCGTTCGAGCGTCACGGCGTCCGCCGCACGCTCATGGAGGACGTCGCCAAGGAGGCGGGCGTCTCCCGCCCCACGATCTACTACTACTTCCCCGACAAGGACGCCCTGGTCTTCGAGGTGATCGTCCGCCAGGTCCGGGAGATCCACCGCCGCATCCGGGAGCGCATCCGCCTGGAGGACGGGCTGCCGGCCATGATCGAGGCGTCGCTGACGACGATCCGCCTCTCGGGCGAGAACCAGTACATCCGCCTGCTGACCCAGCCCGACACCGCCGGCCTCACCGCCCGCCTGGCCGAGTCGGACATCGTCATGGGCCTCCAGCGGGAGCTGTGGTACCCGCTGCTGGAGGCGGCGCGCGACCGGGGTGAGCTCCGCACCGACCGGGACTTCGACGACATCATCCGCTGGATCACGTTCCTCGAGTTCTCGCTGATCAGCAGCGGCGACGTGTTCGGGTACGCCGCCGACGAATGCCGCGACGTGTTCTCCGCCTACCTGGTCCCGGCGCTGGCCCCGAGGTAGTGGGCGGCGAGGCCCGCGCTGTCGAGCTCCGCCGGCTCGCCGACGAAGGTGGTGCGACCCCGGTCGAGCAGGCAGACGTACGTGGCGGGTCACGGCCCAGAACGTGTTGTGTTTGGGTCAACCGGAGCCGGCGGGCCGCCCGTCCGGGAGGGGCCGGCGGAGACGTCCCCTGAGGAGCGATTGCCGGGTGTGGCGGACTGGTCGGGACGGCCCTACGCCGGGTGGCCCGGCTCGATCTTCTTCGCCGTCTGGAATCCGAGCGCCTCGGCCGCCGGCTCGTCGTCGGAGCCGGCCTGCGCGGCGACGACGAAGGCGACGTGGTCGCCGACGTCGAACCGGCCCACCACCGGCCCGGCGATCCAGCCCTTCACCCCGTCGAGGACGGGCACGCCCTCCGGGCCCGGTCGCCACGAGCAGCGCTCGAACTTGTCGACCTCGTCGCCGGTCTCGCCGCCGAACAGCTCGGCCAGGCCCCGCTCGTCCTCGGCCAGCCAGTGGACGGCCAGCACCGGCGCCTCGGCCGCCACCGGGAATGTGTGGTTGACCTTCGACACGCAGGCCAGCACCCGGGGCGGGTGGATGCTGCATTGCGTCCAGAAGCCGACGAGGCAGCCGGAGAGGCCGCCGTCGGCCGCCACGGCGGTGACGACGACCATGGCGTCGTCGAGGCCGGCGGCCATCCGCTGCAGGGCGGCCTCGCCGTCGGGAAAGAGGAGTTCGGGTTCCACGGTGGCCCCGATACCCCTGACAAGATGATCGGATGCCTGACGGCGCCGCCAACCTCTCGCTGCTCATCCTCCGGGTGGTGCTCGGCGTCGTGTTCCTGGCCCACGGCATCAACCACGTCTTCCGGGGCGGGAAGATCCCCGGCACCGGCCGGTGGTTCGAGAGCCTGGGGATGAAGCCGGGCGTGCTCCACGCCTGGCTGGCCAGCCTGACCGAGCTGGCGTCGGGGGCGCTGCTGATCGTCGGGTTCCTCACGCCGCTGGCCGGCGCCGGCATCGTCGGGACGATGCTCGTGGCCTGGATCACCAACCACCGCCGAAACGGGTTCTTCATCTTCCGGCCGGGCGAGGGCTACGAGTACGTGATGACGCTGACGTTCGCCGGCCTGGCCGTCGCCGGTCTCGGCGCCGGCCGCTGGTCCCTCGACCACGCGGCGGGGATCTTCGACCCGCCGTCGACGGCCGGGTTCCTGATCGGCCTGATCGCCGGCGGCGGCGGGGCGGCGGCGCTGCTGGCCGTTTTCTGGAGGCCACCGGCCCGGACTTAAGCTCCCGTTCGACAAGGGAGCAACGCATGACCGACGGGCGGGGAGAAGGCGGACGGGCAGCCGTCATCGGCGGCGGCACCATGGGGGCGGGCATCGCCCAGGTGCTGCTGGAGGCCGGCTGCGAGGTGGTGGTCGTCGAGGCCGACGCCGCCGCCGCCGAGCGGGCCCGGGCCCGCGTCATCGACGGGCTGCGCCGCCGGAAGGGCGCCGACCCGGCGGAGATCGACGCCCGGGCCGGCCGGCTGCGCACCGCCAGCGGTCTCGACGGCCCGCTCGACGCCGAACTCGTCGTCGAGGCCATCCCGGAGATCCCGGCCGCCAAGCGCGACCTGCTGGCCGCGGCCGAGAAGGTCGTGGCCCCCGGCGCGCTGCTGGCCAGCAACACCAGCTCGCTGTCGATCACCGACCTGGCCGGCGCCCTGGAGCGGCCGGAGCGCTTCCTCGGCATGCACTTCTTCAACCCGGTGCCGCTCTCGGCGCTCGTCGAGATCGTCGTCGGCGAGGGCACCGCGGCCGGCACGGTCGACGACGCCCGCCGCTGGGTGGCCCGCCTCGGCAAGGAGAGCATCGAGGTGCGCGACTCGCCGGGGTTCGCCACCAGCCGCCTCGGCGTCTGCCTCGGGCTGGAGGCCATCCGCATGCTGGAGGAGGGTGTGGCCACGGCGGCCGACATCGACTCCGGCATGGTCCTCGGCTACCGCCACCCGATGGGGCCGCTGCGGCTCACCGATCTCGTCGGCCTCGACGTGCGCCTCGCCATCGCCGAACACCTCGCCGCCACCCTCGGCCCCCGCTTCGAGCCGCCGGCGCTGCTGCGGGAGAAGGTGGCCGCCGGTGAGCTCGGCCAGAAGTCGGGCCGGGGGTTCTACGACTGGAGCTGATACCGATGGACGTGTTCGTGGTCGACGCCTGCCGCACTCCCATCGGGCGCTACCGGGGGGCGCTGTCCGGGGTCCGCCCCGACGATCTCGCCGCCGCCGCCCTCCGGGGGCTGCTCGACCGCAATCCGGACCTGCCGCCCGAGGCGGTGGAGGACGTCACGTTCGGCGCCGCCAACCAGGCCGGCGAGGACAACCGCAACGTCGCCCGCATGGCCGCCCTGCTGGCCGGACTGCCGATCGAGGTCGGCGGCGCCACCGTCAACCGGCTGTGCGGGTCGGGGCTCGAAGCGGTGAACCAGATCACCGCCGGTCTGCGTTCCGGCATCGGCGACGTGGCCGTGGCCGGCGGTGTCGAGGCCATGAGCCGGGCACCGTTCGTGCTGCCCCGGGCCGACGAGCGGCTGCCCCGGCGCCAGGAGCTGTTCGACACCGTCCTCGGCTGGCGGATGGTCAACCCGAGGATGCCAGCCGAGCACACGATCTCGCTCGGCGCCACCGCCGAGGTCCTGGCCGCCGAACTGGGCATCACCCGGCAGGATCAGGACGCCTTCGCCCTCGAGAGCCACCGGCGGGCCGTCGCCGCCCAGCGGGCCGGCTCCTTCGACGCCGAACTGGTCCCGGTGACGCCGCCCGGGCCCGACTCGGCGCCGGTCACCGCCGACGAGGGCCCCCGGCCCGACACCACCATGGAGAAGCTGGCCCGGCTCAAGCCGGCCTTTGTCGCCGACGGCACCGTCACCGCCGGCAATTCCAGCCCGCTCAACGACGGGGCGGCGGCGGTGCTCCTCGCCACCGAGGACGGGCTGGCCGCCCACAACCTCGAGCCGCTGGCCCGGGTCGTCACCTGGGCCACCGCCGGGGTCGAACCGCGCCGCATGGGCATCGGGCCCGTCCCGGCCATGAACAAGGCCCTGGCCCGGGCCGGGTGGAAGCTCGACGACCTGGCCCTCGTGGAGCTCAACGAGGCCTTCGCCGCCCAGTCCCTGGCGGTGATCCGCACCCTCGGGCTCGACGCGGCGCTGGTCAACCCCTGGGGCGGCGCCATCGCCCTCGGCCACCCGCTCGGCTGCTCCGGCGCCCGGCTGGTGGCCACGCTGGTCAACCAGCTGCGGGCCACCCCGGCCGGCACCCGGGGGGCGGCGACGATGTGCATCGGCGTCGGGCAGGGCATCGCCAC
>Ga0070741_10007702_pt1 | contig 22085 bp, 23 predicted proteins | sample Coa_R1_4_FD_66440 | JGI IMG/M metagenome (GOLD analysis project Ga0070741, IMG submission 66440) | Surface soil microbial communities from Centralia Pennsylvania, which are recovering from an underground coalmine fire - Coalmine... | ecosystem: Environmental > Terrestrial > Soil > Unclassified ... | reverse complement strand
TCTCTTATGGTTTTTAACCCGTTGGTCATACTTCGGGCGCAACCCTGATTTGAGTCCTGCTCATCTCAGAAGTCGATCTCGGGAGGAGATCTTGAATGTCACGCAGGCACCGCATACTTTCTGCGGCGCTGACCTCCGCTCTAGCGCTGTTTGCTTCGATCCCTGCTCTGTCTCAAAGCATCACCTGTACATACACATCGTTTGAGGGAAACCCACAGGCCAATTTAGGTTCAGGAGCGAACGGCCTTAACGATGTTGACGCCGCAGTCGGCACCTGGACTCATTTCTTCAACACAGATTCCTCGGTGACTCACGGCTTTTTGCGGGCACCAGCCGGAAAGATCACGGACATTTACCATCCCAAGTCTTATGTGACCTATCCCACCGGAATCAATGATAATGAAACGGTTGTTGGCTATTACCAGAATACCCAACACAATAGCGCGGCTGACGGATTCACATGGAAGAACGGTGTGTTTACGCCTCTTCAATATCCCAACTCGGTGTACACGGAACCCGAGGGCATCAACAGGAACGGGGAGATTGTGGGCTGGTATGCGGTAGGAGCCAATCCAGGAGTTGGCTTTCTCTACAGCGCCGGCCACTTCACAACCATTTCTTATCCGGGTGCTTTTGTGACCGTGGCCACCGGAGTCAACAACCTGGGCGAAATCGTCGGCTGGTGGAGCGATACGAACGGAACCCAGTCTGCTTTCATTTACAACAACGGAACATATCAGACAGTTTTCTATCCCGGAGGTACCGGCACCGAGTTCACTGCAGTCAACGATTCCGGAGAAATCGGCGGCTTTTACTTCGCGCCCGGACCGGACCAGAATCCCTACGGTTTCATTTACACCAATGGCACGTTCAAATTGCTCACGATCTCGAATACGAACGACAACATCGTCTTCGGCCTGAATGGCAAGGGCGACGTTTCCGGCGTTTACCAGACCGTGCAGTTCGGAACTACGACGGCATTCATCGGAACCAACTGCCACTGATTTCGGAGCGTGGCGCCCGGCGACCGTTGTGAGTCCGTCCCATGCTCCTTATCACTCAGGGCCGAGTTCAACATTAATCACTTTGAGACCCATGGGTTTGAGCGATTGAGCAGCGGAAAAACGGTACAGATCTCTATCCCCACCAGGTCTTTACGTTTCTGAACGGAATTAATGACGCTGGAACGATCGCGGGCTATTACCAGAACGATAATAGCTCTGCGAGCGGTTTCACGTGGGCGAGTGGCAAGTTCACAGCGCTTCGGTATCCCAACTCCGTCTATTCGGAGCCCTACGGTATCAACAAGAATGGTGACGTAGTTGGGTGGGAGCCCTGCGGGCAACCCCGGCACCGGCTTTCTTTACAGTGCTGGTAACTTCACCAGCATTGCCTATCCGGGGGCCTTCTCAACCGTCGCGAGAGCTATAAACAATTCCGGGGAGATTGTGGGCTGGTGGGAGGATTCGAACCTGAACAAGACTGCTTTCATTTAGTCGGCAGGGCAATTTCAGAGCGTGAACTACCCCGGCCAGAACCAGACAATCTTTACCGGCGTGAATGATTCCGGCGAGATCGTCGGTTACTACGTCGGTCCGGGTCCCCGGTACTTACCCCAGGGCTTCATTTACCAAAACGGAATCTTTAAGGTTGTGAAAACGCCCACCGGTTTTGCTAACCAGGTGCTTGGCGTCAACGACAACGGAGATATATCCGGCTATTATGCCATCAAGAACGACCATGCTAATCAGGCGTTCATCGGCAAGAACTGCCACTAGTGAAGAAGGCGGGAGTTTAAGTCAGTCCAGCGGTTCGGGGTGAAGTGCGATTTCTTTCTCCCCGGCCGCTTTTTTTTGCGCATACTTCTTGATCCAGGCTTCCCAACTCTTGCCGGCTGCGGTATCGCGTCCGCTGAACGCGATAGCCGCCACCTCCGAGTAAGGAATGCAGGCGCGTTGGTTGGAATCCTTGGGCAGCACTCGCACCAGGGAATCTGAGAGGCTGGAGCCTTTTTTACGGTCGAAAAGGTATCCTTCTACTTTTGTCCCGTCCTTGCGGGTGACCGTCACATCACCGCGGTAATCAAAGGCTTTTTCCAGGGCATCGAAAATTTCCTGTTCGCTCGCCAGTTGAGGAATCCAACCCTGCAGGTTTTCGCGGTGGCGTCCTTCGACGACTTCCAGCGCGTCAGGGTTGGCCTTCGCCTGCAGCGCATCCACATGAGTGATCTCGCTCACGCGTGCGTCTCCTGTACCGGTTGTTGCTCCTCTATTTGCACGAGCGGATGTAGCGGCTTCACTTCTTCTTCCAGCAGCTTCAGAGCACCCGCATCCGGATAGCGGTGGAACAGCGTCGCTTTTACCGTTGCCAGGAAGCCTCCCAGCGATCCGAATGTGTCGTTTACCGCGGAGGCTTCATAACCGCTGTGCACCATGCAGTTTGCGCACGCCGGATTGCCCGATTCTGTCCCGTATCGCTGCCACTCGGTTTCTTTCATGAGTTCTTCGAAGCTGTCGGCGTATCCGTCCTGCAGCAGGTAGCAGGGCTTCTGCCAGCCGAAGATGTTGTAGGTCGGCATTCCCCATGGAGTGCACGGGTATTGCCGCTTGCCCATCAGAAATTCAAGAAAGAGCGGAGACAGGTTGAACACCCACTTCGGATTCCGGTTCGACAGGATCGCGCGGAACAGACGGCGGGTACGCGCCCGCCCCAGAAAGTGTTGCTGATCGGGGGCCTTATCATACGAATAGCCCGGCGACAGCATCATGCCTTCGATGCCGAGCGTCATCATCTCATCGAAAAACGCGCGAACGCTCTTCGGATCGGCGCCGTCGAACAACGTGGTGTTCGTGGTCACACGAAATCCCCGGCGCAGTGCTTCGCGTATGCCCTCTACCGCCAGATCGTAACCGCCTTCCCGGCAGACTGCAAAATCGTGATGCTCGCGCTGGCCGTCCAGGTGGACGCTGAAGGTCAGGTACTTGCTCGGCTTGAAGAGATCGATTTTCTCCTTCAGCAAAAGCGCGTTGGTGCAAAGGTAAATGTACTTCTTGCGTGCGACCAGGCCCTCCACGATCTTGTCGATCTCGGGGTGCATCAGCGGCTCGCCGCCGGGAATGGACACTACCGGAGCGCCGCACTCCTCAACCGCATTGAAGCATTCTTCCGGGCTGAGCTGGCGCTTCAGCACGTGCGCTGGATACTGGATTTTGCCGCATCCGGCACATGCGAGGTTGCAGCGGAACAGCGGCTCAAGCATCAGCACCAGTGGATACTGCTTGCGCCCGGCAAGCTTCTGCCTCAGAACATAGGACGCCACTGTCCACATCTGCGAAACGGGTACGCTCATAAGTCTCTCAATCTAATGTAGCTGCTTGCCCCACACGCGAGCTTCTATTTTACATCGAGCGGACCCGGCGAGAGGGTGGAAGGGGTTAGTCCAAGGGTAACAGGGGACCGATTTGCTCGTCCGCTATGCTCATACAGGCTACATTTGGCCTCGAGCTTCGTTTCGCCAGCTGTATTGCGGATCCATGGTTTACGCGAAGCTGGTCCTGCGTTGGGCGGCGTACAATTCTTCTTCGCGTTTTTGCAGCGCGTAGTTCAGTTCATCGATCAGGGCCAGCAGCTTCTTGGAATCTTTCTCTCGGCTGGCTTCCGCAGAAATTTCTCTCCAGTCGCGGCATTTCAACTCCTGCATGGGCTCCTCCTGAATGCTCAGACCAAAGATGACTCTGTTCTGTGACGGACGATGCAGTTAGCATGCCAATTGCGGTAAGTAGTTGATATACCGCAATCTCCAGCAAAAACATAGCTGATCGCTGTGCCCACCTGCTTGTATTTATTGCACCGTCGGGGAAAGACTAACGTATCTACCGCTTGCCGAGCTTCGCGGCTGTGTGACTGCATTTCTACTGGCCGGATCACGGCTTACCGGACACACCTGCACATGCCGTTGATGCCAGCTACGCGCTCTGCGCCAGGCGCTGGTACTCAATTCCTCCTTCATCCGAGAGAAGCACCCAGAGCGTGTAGATGCCCAAGGCAGTTCCGAATGGCGGATGGAACAGAATAATGATTCCCAGGATAATCGCTACCATTCGCGCCCATGGCTGACGGTGCATGAGTCCCCAACCCACCAGGATCCCTCCCACACCGACCACCAGCAGACTTCCGCCCAGCAAGAACATGACAAACGGGCCAACGTTATGCGCCAGCGCTTCACTGCCCGGAATAACGAGTCGCGTGAGTCCGCCAAGAGTCATAAGACCGACCGATGGGACCAGCCATAAGGCTCCAACGATGATCCATAGAATTCCCAGGGTGCGAAGATGCCGCTGTAACCTGCCCTGTGCCAACCCGCCTTTAGGCCAAGACACGGCTCGTCCGCATTTTGGGCAATGATTGTATCCAGGCTGGAGTTCGTTTCCGCATTGATTGCAGAACATCAAAGCCCTCCTGACTGCTACGCTTTCTCAGGTCTAAACCTGGAATACGAGAGCAACACAGCGAAAGTTCACAGAAGCTGTTAACTCTGATCTGCCAGGCACGAAGCCTTCTAAGCCGCAAAATTTTTTACCCGCAAGGCCGCGGTTTACCCCGTTGCAACTGATGGTACATGGCCTTTCATACCGTTGAGCATTCCCTAAAGTTGCAGCACAATGCCAAAATCGCAGCGATCGGCGGGAGACTCATTTGCGTATTCAATACTGCCTATCCATATTTCTGCTGGGAAGCGCTCTCGTTCCCAGTGCATGGGCCAAGGACCTCGCCCTGGTGGCCAACAAGTCTACCCAGTCGGGTGCCCTGACCATGACCGATCTGGCCAAGATTTGCAAGGCTGAAACAAAGCGCTGGCCCGATAGCAAGCCGGTTACCTTTGTCACGCGCGATCCTGCATCCCCTGACATGAAATTGGTGGTTGAGAAGGTGTATGAAATGACGCCCGAGGCAGTCGGGAGCCTGATCTCCACCGTAAACCACGGCCGCACTAATCGGCCCGCAATCGTCGTGGTTGATTCGGATCAGGAGATTGTGCGCCGGGTGGAAGCTACGCCCGGGGCCATCGGCATAGTCGATGTCTATTCCATTACCGGGGGAGTGGCTGTAGTGAAAATCGGGGGCAAGCTCCCACTCGAGCCTGGCTATCCACTTCATGGAAACTAGCGGGGCCGCCGAAAACTCCTGGACCGTCGTTGCAGTTGAGCAACTCGCCACGCCATGAACGAACCCGGCCATAATTCCAAATCCCGCAATACTCGGCGCTATGCGCGTTATCCCCTTGACGTCCGCATCTCAGCCAGTGTCTTTCGCGCCGGCGATGTGGTTTGCCTCTGGGGACGCTCTACCGAGCTTGGCCTGGACGGCATTGGTGCTACCCTGACCGGCGAACTTGATAATGGCGAAGTAGTCTCCATGGAATTCCCCCTTCCGCTCTGCCCGTTTCCGCTCAAGCTGCGGGCCATAGTGCGTTATCGCGACGGACTTCGCTATGGATTCGAATTCCTCACGGTGAGCGCGGAGCAGCGCCAATCCTTAAAGCGTGTGTGCGAGATGCTGGCCGCTTCCGGTGTCACCGGCGCCAGCTTGCGATAAGCTCCTGTCGCTCATCATTACGGGACGACGGCATCCGCCGTGGCATACATGTGTTCAATTCGTTGGCGGTAGCGTTCTTCGACGATGCGACGTCGCAGTTTCATGGTAGGAGTCAGGCTGCCATCCTGTGGCGTGAACTCTTCGGCTACCACCAAAACTTTCTTGAGTTTCTCGAAACGCGCAAGGTTTTGATTCAGGTCGGCAACGATTCCGTCATACAACGCTTGTACTCGCGCGTTGCTCACCAATTCGTGTCGCGAAGAAAATGCAACGTGATTTGCCCGCGCCCAGTCTTCCAGAAGAGGGAAGTACGGCGCGATAATCACAGCAGGAAACTTGCGGCGATCTCCCAGCACCACCGCGGTTCCGACCAGCGCATTCAACTTCAGGGAATTCTCAATTGGCTGCGGCGCGATGAACTTTCCTCCCGAAGTCTTGATCAGGTCCTTCTTGCGATCAGTGACAGAAAGGAAGCCATCCGCATCAAGATTACCGATGTCGCCGGTTTTGAACCAACCGTCGATAAACGCGCTGCGAGTTTCTTCAGGACGGTTCCAGTAGCCGCCAAAGACCGAGGGGCCGCGCACCAGGATTTCCCCATCCTCGGCAATACGAACCTCGACGTTCGACAACGGCTTCCCCACGGTGCCCAACTTGTGCGCCCGGGGCGTGTTCACCGCGATCACCGGCGAAGTCTCGGTCAACCCGTAACCTTCGTGAATGCGAATGCCGATATCCGCGTACCATTCCGCCAGTTCGCGTCCCAGGGGCGCGCCGCCCGATATGAACATGCGTGCACGCTGGCCGAGTCCCGCTCGCACCTGTGAAAACACCAGTCGGTTGGCCAAATTCCATGCCGGCGAGCGCGGTACTTGACCGGCGAGGATTTCCGATCGGTGCGCCCGTCCCAGCGACATCGCCCAGCGGTAGATGCCGCGTTTGGGAAACTTCGCCGTCTTCTGCTGCACCTGCAGGTAGATTTTCTCGTACACGCGCGGGACCGCCACGATTATGCTGGGTCGAACCTCGAGGAGCGCTTGCGGAAGGTTTTCAATGAATGGGCAATAAGCCAGCGTGACCCCGTGATAGAGCAGGGCGAAGTCCACGTGGCGCGCGGTCACATGCGAGAGAGGCAGGAACGACACGCTGACATCTCCCGGCCGCACATCGAATCCCTGCAGAGAAGAGGCAATATTCGAAGCCATGTTGCCGTGCGTCAGCATGACACCCTTGGAGATCCCCGTCGTCCCCGACGTATAAATAATCGTCGCGAGATCGTGGGCAGCGATGGCGTGAGCCCGATCATCGAGTTGCGGATCGCGTGAAGTCGGGCCGTCGTGCATCAACCGCTGGAGGTGGTCGGCATGGGCGGTCTCGACCGCATCCATGACTGCTATGCGCTCGACCGGCGTTTGATCCTTGATGGCCAGGATCTTTTCCAGTTGCTTTTGAGTGGAGACGAAGACCACACGGCTGCCGGAATCGCGCAAAATGTCCGCGGTCTGTTGGTCTGTCAGGGTCGAGTAAACAGGAACCGTTACCGCGCCGATCAGCAGGGAAGCGAAGTCAGCGGCCGCCCACTCGGGACGGTTCTCGCTCAATATGGCCACCCGGTCACCTTTGCCGATGCCCCAGGTGAGTAATGCCCGCGCTACGCCGCCGATGTGCTGGTAAAACTCGCGCGCGCTGATCGCAACCCAATCAATGGCCTGCCGCCGAAGCAAGAGCCGTTCCTGGTTGCGCTCGAGGATCGAGAAGAAGACGTCGTTGAGGGTGCGCAGCGTCATCCGCCGTGCGCCTCAGCGAAACTATTTTGTTTTTCGGAACAAGGTGGCCAGGAAGCGCGAGCGGCTTGCACACTGCCGATACCTCGGGTGCCGCACGATTCATGGGAAGGTAGTGAGTGGCGGATTAGGGCAGAACTACAGCGTGCAACGATCATGCTGGAGTTTCTACCACGAAATGTAATGTTTATGCGCCACCTTTCGCAACCGCAAACGTCCATTGGTAATTGACCTTGCGGGCACCGCAGGGTAGGCTTTGACTACCTCACTTCGGGGTGAATGAATGCGAAAAGCTGTAAGCCTGTTTCTGCTTGCCTGCTTCGTCATGGCGGGAAGCGCGGGACGCAATGGCATGTTGCGCGCCGAGACGAAACCTGCGCCAAGCCTGAAGGTGGGTGATGTGGCGCCCGACTTCACACTGCAATACTTCACTGGCAGTGATCTGAAGAATGTCAAACTCAGCGACTACCGTGGAAAGAAGAACGTGGTGCTCGCCTTCTATATCTTTGCCTTCACCGGTGGTTGAACCGAGCAAATGAAAAACTTCCAGAAGAATTTGCAAAAACTGGAAGCCGCCGACACCCAGGTCCTGGGTGTGAGTATGGATAGCCCGTTTGCCAACAAAGCCTTTGCCGATCAGATCGGCGTCACTTTTCCGCTGCTGAGTGATTGGGGAGGCGATGTTACTCATCAATACGGTGTTTACGTCGACAAGTACAAGGCCGCGAGACGCGTCAATTTCCTCGTTGGCAAAGATGGAAAAATTCTTGAAGAGCAGCTGGACAGCGAGGCCATTGATCCGACCAAGATCGTGGATGCATGCCAGCGTAAGCCGCTCAAGGACTGAAGCAAAGATCAAAACAGAACTTCTGTTTCTCTGGAGGGCATTGACTTGCCCTCATGGCGATGGTGTGCACCCATGCCAAGGTGTGCGCTCATGCCCAAGCTTTGCACTCATGCCCGAGGTTTGCGCTCATTTCCATGGTTTGCAATCTTGGCTATCGTTTGTACTCGCACATGGTTTGCCGCCATTGTCATGACTCTCGCTCTTTGGCAGATATTCGCGGATGGGCATGTACACACACCCGTCGGTTGAATTCTTGAACGATTGGCCAAGTCAGGCTGTGAATAGTCGCGAGACTGCCTCTCCAAATGAGCACGATGTGAGTGCCAGAACAGGACAAACTAGAATTTGCGGAAGCAACGAGTTTGACGCTGGCGATTGACGGTTGTTATGATGCTTTCGCGGGGTGGAGCAGTCTGGTAGCTCGTTGGGCTCATAACCCAAAGGTCGGTGGTTCAAATCCACCCCCCGCAACCAACTTTAATCCATTTAGAATCAATCACATACAATCTGATCACGGAATTCTGTGCTAAGACTGTGCTAGCGTTCTCTTGTACCCGCCCCCTCGGGCGGGCGCGGAGGGAACGCATATGACAGAGATTCCTGGGATCGAAATCTTCGTTCGGCACTCGCCTGACTGCAAATATAACGGCGACGAAAGGTACAAGGGCTGCCGCTGCCGGAAACATCTCAGATGGTCCTACGGCGGCAAGCAATACCGGCAATCGGCCAAGACCAGATCCTGGTCGGGCGCGGAACGCGCAAGGCGAGAACTGGAACTCAAATACGAAGCTGCGCAGGGCGGCCAGCCGGTGACTGATAACAGGGCTGTGACTGTGGAACAGGCGGTCACGGCGTTTATGGCAGAGAAACGAGGCGGGCAGACGGCAGTCAACACGCTGGCGAAATACAAACTGACGCTGGCGCGTCTGCAGGAATTCTGCGATCGGCAGAACATCACTTTCGTCCGCGAGATCGGGCTGCAGCAGCTGTCGGCGTGGCGGGAGGAATGGGCGAAGTATTACAGCAGCGCATTCGCACTCCGGAACAACCAGAGCCGTATCCGGCATTTCTTCCGCTACTGCAAAAGGGCGAAGCTGACTGACGACAACCCGGCCGCCGATCTGTCGGCCATCAAGGTGACCGACGACGACTTCGAAGTTGATCCGTTCACGGAACAGGAATACAAGCGCATCCTGAAGGCGATCCCCGGCTGCGACGGCATCAGTGACAGGAACCAGGAGCGCGTCAGCGCGCTCATTCAGTTGCAGAGATGGGCGGGATTGTCGCTGGTCGATGCGGTGTGTCTGGGAAAAGATGAGCTGGTCAAGGTTTCCGGCAACAAGTTCCGCGTCGATACGAGCCGAAGGAAAACCGGGTCGAAGATCAGTAACCCGATCCCTGGCTGGCTGGGCAACCTGCTGCTGAAGGTCAAGAACGGCAACGAACAGTTCTTTTTCTGGAGTGGGGAATCGACGACGAAATCGGCGACGAGCGTATACGACAAGCTCTATAGAAAAGTCTTCGACCAGGCGGGCATAGTTAACGGCGGATCGCATCGGCTGCGTCACTTATTTGCTGTTCATCTTCTGGAGATCGGCATTGATATCAGGGTAGTCAGTCGAGCGCTCGGTCACAAGTCGCTGGCGATCACGGAGCGTTACTACGCCAAATGGTCGAGAAAGCAACAAGCTAGTCTTGAATCGGCTCTCACGAAGGGCTGGGCGGCGCACTAGATAGGCCTGCTGGTCGGCTGCGTCAGCTTTCTGTGGACCCTGCGCATTACGGACTCAGGCACGCGGAGCGTGCAATACGAGCGTTTGTGCAGGCCTTCGGGATGACTGAGGCGGATGACTCCCGGCTCGTTGGCAAAGGCGCGGCGCACAATGTCAGCGCTCAACGCCCAGAGCTGCGCGATCTCTTTCACTGAATAGTGGCGCTCAAACGGCGCCCCTGGCGGCAGCTGGACGGGCAAATCCAGATGATCCATCTTTCCCTCAAATTGTCTTGGAGTGCCCGCGTATTTATGTGCCGTCTTCGGGCGTTGACAGGCGAAAACTAAAATCCATCTTAGAACAGATCGGCGCTCGAGTGTCGTGACGTGCGTCACCGTTCTGCGTGATAATTCGGCGAAATGTTCCGTTCCCCTAAAGGGGAACGGAAAAGTGAGGCACCCTGCCGGGCAGGGAGCATTGGGAGCATTGGGGCGGGGATCAGGTTCCAAAGCGGGGAAACCAGGCCAGCTCGACCAGCCTAATGTGACCCTAGGTCACATGTGCGGCGTTCTACGCGGGATTTAGGCGTCGAAAAGGGCGGGGACGGACACCAGGTCCATCCGAGGGGCGATCGTCGCTCCTGGGCGATTCTGACGCAATTACGTGGTATTTTACTGCAAGTTTAGACCACTCTTGTTTGGTAGCTGCGAATAGTACCATGCTGGCAGCGGCGTGTCAATAGCTATTGTGCTTGTGTTTTCACGCAGTTAGAGAGATGAAATGGGAATGGTTGGTGTAGGGTGGGGATGTTTGGCAGGGCGGCGCGGAAGAATGGTGTTGATTTCCCGGTTTTGTATGGAGCATTGCTGCTGCTAGCAATAGCTCGTCCCTGGCTTCGCCATTGACGAGCTACGAGTATCACCACGAAGTTCGTGATGATGCTGAGGTCCATAAGTCAAAAGCAAAAGCACCAGGTAAAGCTGTAACTGACGCCTGCCGTCTTGCTGATCTCCCACAGCGTCAGGGGAGACGCGAAGCGTCAGCGAAGCGTCGTCATGCCTATGCTGAGGGTGATAATGGTTAGAGTTATATAAGTCTTTTAAGATCTTACTGTTTGTAAGTTTCTACAGAAGTTTATATAAAGTCTTTGTATTAGTAACTCCCTTCGGGAGTTACATATAAAGCTTGGGTATTATGACAAAAGCTAGTATTATATAAACTCTCTACCGCGCGTGCGCGCGTTCTCTTTATGCGCTGAGATTTCCTGCTCGACCTGGTCGGTCACTTCGAAATCTCTTCCCACCAGCGCCATGTAGCATGACCGCACTTCTTGCAATGGGCGACCGGAGCCTCGATCATTCGGAGGATCCCTATCCGTGTCAGCCAACCTGGGCGAGAGTACAAGTAAATGCCCATACGGCATCGCTGACACGTCGTGCCAAGTCTATCGAGCCGAGCTGGTCTGGACCGCGCTTCATGCCCGCAGTTTCCGCAGTAGACCCTACGAGAAATTCGGTCTGCCTCTTCACGCTCCATCCCAGGCCCAAGATACGGGTAGCCGTAATAACCGATGCCACATTGCCCGCAGCGTTTGCCGTACATGTACGGCCGAAAGCTAGGGATCGAAATGTGCGACCCGTAGTAGCGGGTGTGCGAACCGCTTGGCATGGCATTTGGGATTATTACGTTATGGGCGACTGCGGCTCTGTGATCCATGGCAGTCTCGCTGGTGACAGGATGGGAGTGCATTTCATTGTCCAACGAAAGCCGATGTTAACTAGAGAGGGATGGCCCACAACCGGATCTCGCGTTAAGGACAGGAGGCCCGCACTGCCGTGTGGCCCAAGCCCAAGTCCTCCGCCAAATCGGCACCGTTATGCAGAACTCTGCGATTCCGGGGACAACTGGCTCAACGCTGTTGTCCGTCGAGCGATAAGAATCGGGTCAGCAGGTATGAGAAAGCCAAAGCGATGTGCATAAGTCACAATCGATTGGTTTATGTTGTCTGCATTTATGTTAATACGCTCGCTTACGGCCAATAGTTTACACATAAGTCTACGGTCGGACGACTTAGGTCGAAGGCTAACTTGCCACCGTGCATAAGAGACCCCGACTGTCCTGCTCTGCCCAGAGCCGTGATGCCGGCGGATATGTTAGCATTATCGTGTACTTGACGTTTAAGAATACGCACGACATGGGGGCTGTACCCCAACGTGAACATAAGGCCCCTGCGACCAACTGTGCGCTCAAAACAGTCAGCATTAGATTTGCTGTAGGCACACGCTATACAAGATTAGCTTCCAGCTAATACGAGGCCAAGTATGACATTGTACGTGGCTAACAGAACGCCGGTATGTAAACCCGTCACTGTAAAAAATGTGGCGATACTGCTTATGTTCCATATAAGAGCTGCTCATCTTGAGCAGTTATGTTGACGACTACGCTACAAGCTATAGGACTCCGGACATACGACCTAAACTCCAATGACCGATCCCGTACAATCTGAAAACGTTCGGTGCTTGTCTGCAGCAAGCGCCTTACCTAGGCTAGATCACACAGAAACTAAGACGTATAATTATTTCATTTCCGCCTCTCGATTTATGTCTCTAATCAATTTCCTTTGATGATACTCACTAATCCCGCCAAAGTGGATGACATGGTGGCGCGCACGGGGTGATCAGATCATCCTCTTGGTCTAACTCTAACCTTCTGCCGCAACGCAAGCTGCTCCTCGCTCGAGCATTCCTCCAGGTGACCCGACTCCGGCCACATACGGAAGAATGTCGTACCTTTGAAACCGGAAATCTTGTTCTTATCGCAGCAAACTTCCAGAATCGGCTTTCTTTTGTTCACCGATACCTGTTCGCCGCCCGGCCCTTGTTCCTGTTCCTGGTCGTTCGGATCCTCCCAGTACAGTTCTGTCTGGTCCATGCGGTCGGCCATGTCGTTATGGATCACCCAATTGGCATTGATGTCATATGGGATCGCCGAAGACCCTTTGAGCGCCGCCATGACCGGCCGCTTGCCCGGCGCCAGATCCGCCTTGGTAATCTCCATCGAAGCGACCACGGTCACCTGGTAGTTAGTGCAAATGCGCTTGATGAAGTGCGAGCTGGCAGCTACTTTTGCCTCGCCGGCGTCATAGCCCGGCAGCTCCAGCAAATGAAAGTTGTCCTCCAGCACCAGAATGTTCTTGTCGGGAAAACGCTTACGCACGTCCGCCACCCAGCGTTCGAGCGCGGGAAACGTCGGCGCGATCAGGTTGATGTCGGCGACGATCAGCTTTTCCGCTTCCATCAAGTCGTAGAACCAGGCCTTGGCCCGGATATAGATCTCCTGAAAGTCCTGGATACCAAACTTCTGCTGAGCAATCTCCGGGTGCTCAAGATAAACCTTGGGCACCTCGAAAACCTCGCTGGGCACGCAGAACTTAGAGGCCATCAAGCGGCTGTGCCGCTCATAGAGAGAATCATCAGCGGTATGAAACAGCACCAGCGCGTTGCGGTTCAGCTCGGCCACGCGCCAGGCCAGGTTGTCGAAGATAGTCGACTTCCCTACGTTCGGCTTGCCGGGTACGGAAATAAACTTCTCGAACAAAGGAATGCCACGCATGCGGTCATCGAAGATAGGAAACCCGGTGGCAAAACCGATGCGCGAATCGTTCTTCTCCGCCCGCTCGTAGGTCTGCTCATAGGCCTGGGCCACGGCGTGAATGTCGTAACCCACGCGCTGCTTTTCAACCAGCTCCATCTGGGTAGAAGCCTGGGCAATCAGGTCGGCCGCGCGCTCAGGATGCTTCTGCAACTCCCGCATCATCCTGTTGGTAATGGCCGCTTTTTCCTGGTTGACCAAAGCCTTGTCAACATCGACGCGGCGCAGAACTTCATCCCAAATCACTTCTTCCGCCTGCACCGTCACCCGCGCCAGCTTGCGCGCCATCTCCCGGCGATACAGGACGTTGGTCTCGTTGATGATCAGGCCAATCGCATGATTAGCCACTTCAATGGGATCTTCTCCTCTTTCGACGGCCTGCTTCAGCCGCCAGCTGAACAAGTCTTCTTTCGGCAGGGCCCGGAAAGCCTTGATCCCCTGACTCCGGATAAACCGGTCAGGATCGTCCGAGCCCTCCGGCATAACCCGAATCTCCACCCGCAATCCCGGATGCCCGCCCAGCTTCTCTTCCAACAAGTTGACAAAACGGTTGGTACCCTTGGCCCCAGCCTCGTCGGCGTCGAGCGTAAAAACGATGTGCTTGATGGGCGGCTCGGAGTTGAGAATCAACTCCAGATGATCTTCGGTAAAAGCGGTCGAGCCGATCGCGCAAGTATTGCGCATGCCGGCCGCATATGCGGTCACACAATCGGGCTGGCCTTCAAAGACTTCGAGCGGCGGGGTGGCTTTCTTCGCCAGATCGAAGTTAAACAGGCGCGAGCCTTTCTTGAAGATGCGGTTCTTGGGCCGGGTCTCGCCATTGATTTCCCCCGACTCGGCGGAATTGTTGTACTTGCGGGGCTGGTAAAGCTCCGCAATCATCTTCTTCTGTTGCTTCTCGTCCTTGGTGCGGATCTCGAGAACCTTGGTATCGTACTCGCGCTTCTTCTCTTCGTAGAAGAGATCGCGGGCGGCAAAGCCCACAGGCGCTCCATGCTCGTCTTTGATGGTGTAGATCAGGTTGTTTTCGTTGAACAGGCCTTTACGGTCGAGATCGACTTCGCGCAGAAACTCGCGCTTGTGGCCGTAGGCATGAGTCATGCGGGAGAGGAAGTCGTCGTAGGAAGCGACGGAGCCGATACCGATGGCGGTCAGAACTTCCCGCGGCCAGCCACAGATTTTTTTTGAGTGTTGCGGTGATAGATCTTGGTGTCATACCGGTCGTGCACGCATATTGAGTTAGTATTTCATCAATTCAAGGAACCCCATTTTCAAAACCGCCCATTACCGCTGCTCTTGACCTCGCTAGGTGGGATACATACCTAGCGAGTGCGGCGATGACGATCGCACTCGTTCAAATCGCGCCGGGCATGTCGTAACCTTCCTCCGTAACCAAGAAGGTCGCAGAGAGGGGGAACCAGTGACGAACGTGAGCATCACCATCAAGTACGTCGAAGCTCCGCCGGAAGCGTACACACGACAAGATCTCGAAGACTTATTCCGAGTCTCCTGCGATGACGACAAACTGCTCTGGCGGTTTTTTCTTGGAACCGGCTTTCGCGAGAGTGAAGTCAGTGTTGCGGAGTATTCCGATGTGAATCCCGACAAGAAGATGGTCTATGTAAACGAGAAACCGTATTTCGACTTCAAGCCGAACAATTGCGAAAAACGTGCTGTGCCGATATCCGACGAACTCGTAGCACAGCTAATGGCACGAAAGAACGGCAGCAGCTTAGTTTTTGGCAAGGAAGGCAAGCTGGACGACATCTCCTTCGTAGGCTGAAGAACGTGGCATTCACGGGCGGCCTCAATTGCGGAAAGTGTACCCGCACCATCGCTGGTCAACCTGTGTCATGTGCCGATGCTCCCGTCTGTGAGCACTGGATTCTGCACCGATTCCGCGAAAACTTCGCTACCGACAGGCACGAGGCCGGCGCATCGGCTCGCAAAATTCAGAAGTGGCTTGGGCATGAGAGCTTGGAGACCACGCTGCGATACCTGGCTTCGTCGGAAGACACGAGCGAATCAGTACGCGAGATTTGCAATAGTGTGCATGCGGGTCTTCGATCGGCAGAAGTTCTGCGTATTGCGAGCCGCAGGCCCGGTGCAAACGTGACACTTCGAATGTGTCGTCACGCGATCTGACCTGGCATAAGGGAGGCGATGCAGACGAGTCTATCCTTGCTTATTCGTTAAACCACGCGACCAGGCTCTAAGCAGCTAATCTGCTTGGTACTTTGTCCGATCCGCGGATGATCGTCTTTCCCCTGATCCGCTCGGTCCGGTTGAAGGCCGCAACGGCCTCGTCGAGCGCAGCGACGTTGCCGATGTTTGTCCGCAGCGGGCCATCGCGGACCCGCTGGACGAGCTCACTCAATTGACCGCGATCGGGTACGACGACGAAGTCGACAGTCAGGCCGCCAGAGGGTGTCGCCTCAGTCGGGCCGGTGACGGTCACCAGCGTTCCTCCTGCGCGAATGACACGCGCAGACCGCTTCGCGATGTCGCCGCCGATGACATCGAAAACCAGATCGACTTTGCCGATGTCTTCCAAAGCATCGTTATCGAGGTCGACGAACTCCTGTGCGCCGAAGTCGAGAGCCGTCTGACGGCTAGCAGCGCGCCTGGTACCTATGACGTAGGCGCCGGCGTCGCGTGCGAGCTGGCTCACCATCGAGCCGACTACGCCGGCCACACCGTGGACGAGGACGCTCTGCCCCGCACGAAGGCGGGCGTGTTCGAACAGTCCCTGCCACGCGGTCAGTCCCGGCATCACCAGGGCCGCCCACCGTGAAGTCCACGTCGCCCGGCAGCGGTGCGAGGTTGCGTGCCTCGACGGCCACATACTCCGCCAGCGTGCCGTCGCGATACCAGTCCGTGAGGCCGAACACTCGCTGTCCAATCGACAGCCCCGTCGTGCCACAGCCGAGGGCGGTGACCACTCCGGCCAGTTCGTGTCCGGGGATGGAAGGCGTTCGGTCACGGCCGGCGCGATCGGTCCAGGTCGACGGCCACGTTAGCTCATCCCCGGTGAATCCGGACGCATGAACCTGAACAAGTACGTCGTTGATGGCCGGCTGCGGCTCGGGCCGCTCCACCAGTTTTACCCCGGCCCTTCCCGCAGCCTGATCCGTCACTACAATCGCCTTCATCCGTCACCTCCCTTGTCGAGTTGTTGCGTGTAACATAGCCGCTCCCGGTTAGCCGCCGTCTTGCATCGAGCCTGATGCTCGTCGGTGCCCCACGAGTACATTGAGCGCTTAAGAGGATAGTGCAAATCTGACACTCCTGGTACTGCGCCCGCGCTACTACGGACAGATTGCGACGAGGAGGATAAGTTATGTCGCGAGAACGGACATTGCAGGTCGTGTTGGTACTGGTCGGCCTATTCTTTTCTGCCGCTATTATTCCCCTGATTGGTGGGCTGCGAGACCCGTCCCACTCGGATACAGGCGATACGATGATGATGAGCCTTTATTTCGCGCTCGGCATTTTCCTGCTCATTGCGGTGCGAGAGCCATCGGCGCATCGCAGCGTGATTGCCTTCGCGGCGTGGTCTAGCTTCGCTCATGCGGTCACCATGTCGATTCAAGGACTCGAAATACCAAGCGAGGGCGTGGGATTTCTGGTCGGCTCCGGCGTGCTTGTTCTTATCGGCCTTGTGCTTCTGCTCTTGCTTCCAGGAAAGCCGGTTGGCGAACGCGTATCGGTAGCTGCTGTTCGTTAGCCGCACTTCGACCGATCGCTCAAAAGAGCTAACAGAACCCCTATCGGGACTTGCGGTCTCGGCAGTTGTTCAAGACTCAGGCGCGTACCCTTTGGGGTTTCTTTTTCATAGCAGTCTTACGCGCTGGCTTCTTGGGGGAATCGGGTTTGTTCGATTTAATCTGAGCTAAGCTCAACCGAATCTGCTCCATCAGGTCAGGGGCACCACTCGTCGGGGCTTGCGCTGCTGAATGCATCTCGATACGATGGTCCACCTGCGCCTCGATGATTTTTCGTATGCGTTCTTGGCATAGGTCTTTGAACTGCTCGGGGTCGAAATCTCCCTCATAACCCTTGACTAGCGCGGTCGCCATCGAGAGTTCTTTATTGGTGAATTCGGTTGCTAATTCCAATCGCGGCGCGGGGCGTACTTCGTTCACGTAGAACATCGTACAAGCGACGAGGTAGCCTTCGGAAGCTCGGAGAAACAGCATGTGCTCCCGACGGTGCATCCCGATTCGGGCAATCCCGACGCACTCCTCGTTGCGCATTGCTTTCAGCAGCAGTGCGTAAGCCTTTTCCGCGCCTGTGTCAGGAGCGACGTAGTACGACCGGTCGAAGTAAATCGGATCAACTTGTGTTGATTTCACGAAGTGAAACAGATCAATTGTGTCGGAAGTCTCAATCTCTGCTGCCTTGATTTCCTGAGGATCGATAACGGCGAATTCGTTTGGAGCGATCTCATATCCCTTTACCAATTCGTCCGGCCGGATTTCCTCGCCCGTCTCTTCGGAGTGGAGGACTTGCCGGACGGTGGAATATTCATGTCGTGCCGTAGGCGGAGCATTCATTTGCTCGGGCGTGGACCGCGTCTCTCCGACCCGCGCACTCACATCGCTACCGTGCTCTGCGAGATCGTGCGAAAAGGAAGGAAAAGAGGTGACGGTTGTTCCGTTGACGGGCTTGCGGTAAAAGCCGCCGAAAGCGGGTCGTCTTAGTTCGAGCAGCTACCAGGAGCCGGACGGGCATTACGACAAGCCCGAAATGAAGATGCCCACTCCAAACGGCAAATGGCATCGCTATGAAACCTCTTCGCAATGGGATGCGATTATGAATTCCGGCGCTGCTCAAGGGCGAGAAAACCTCCATTGAAAAAAAGAGTGGTCGATCAAATCGTTGAGTCTCCCCAGCGGAATTCAAACCCGTGTTACCGCGTGAAAGGGCATTTAGAGCTCCTTTGCCGGTGTTTGTGCTACTTCGTCGAAGTTAGGTAACCGAAGTACATAGGGGCATTTGGGGCCTTTTTCGTGGTTGCTGATGTTTGCCGCTCTTTCGTGCTGTTTTCCTGGTCTATCGTGACGCCATCGTGACTTGATTCCGAAGCCAGCGCGAGCGGTTTGAGTTGAAGGACGGACGTATACATCGGACATGCTCGATCGGCTGCGCAGCCTTCCCCAGTCTCGTTGATCTACCCGCCGCGGTAACTACCACGAGGTCCTGCGCAGAGCGCATCGCGCTTTGTACATGGCGAAGAACGGCGGCAGAAACCAAGCTGTAGGCATGCTTGCCACCTTGCACGAGTCGGATAGCACGAGTTGCTCACATTGCACCGCCCAGAACCTTGAGACACACACAATAGTGAATACTGGACCGACGGTTGAGATTCCCTCTCCTAGGCGCGGATAAGCCTCGCAAGGCTCCTGCACCTACGCTGCTGGAATCTTTAATTGCTGGCCTACTTGGATCTTGTTGGGGTCCGAAATGCTGTTTGCTTGTGCAATCTTGGTGTACTCGTTTGGGTTTCCATAAAAAGATTTGCTGATGTTGGACAGATTGTCTCCGGACTTAACCACGTACATGGTTCCCGACCCGACAGCGATATCGTGCTGCAAGTCCGAAAAAGTAGGATCTACTTTCTTTATCTCATCCCAAGCACGGTTTTTGAGATGTTCTGTGGGGGCCGTCGCGCTTAAAACAGCTTTGTTGTTCTCTACATGGAAATGTTGAATCTGAAACCCATATCGTGACATGAAATCCACTACTGGTTGATATTTGCTCTTCAGGTCTTCGCCAGTCATCTGATGCACTCCTTTGAGGCTATGATGACGCGCAGAGCAAAATCTGCTCTCGCGTCCACACGTTATTATTCGACGACGCACCCATATCGTAATAGCTTGCGAGTCGGCGATCAGCGCATGTAGGTAGGCCGCGGTATTCGACCCCGAAGCCTCCTGCTCACGTCCCGCATTTGTTTCATGCAGCTCGTTGCCGCTCCGCCACTTTGGCCAACGCAATTGACAACGCAGCTCCTCCCAAGGTCTTGACCAGGGTAGAGTGTTGGGCGTAGAAGGCGCCTGCGCGCTCCACGATGGACGGATCTGTCTTCTCTGCGTGGGCTGCCACTTGTTGAACCGTTTCCGACGAAATCTTCTGGGCTTGATCTGGAGTGATTTGGTTCCCCGCGCTTCCCAACAGTCCTGCAAGTGTCGCCCCGCCCGGCAACTGTGCGAGGGCTCCCGGTCCAATAGATGCAAGTAACTGATTCAGAATGCCCGCTTTTTGCTCACTGTTTGATTGGCTGAAAAGCTGACTGATTAAACTCCCGAAGGCAGGCGTTTTGTCCGAGCGAAAGGCAGCGGCGATTCCGTCCGCGAGTAGATCGTGTGGGGCCGCTTGCGCCACTTGATCGAAGTGTTCAGATGCGTCGGCCGTGTTTCGTGGCTCGCCACTATTGTAGTTCTTTAGCACATCACTTAATGAATCGAGGATTCCCATAGTTTCCTCGTCGGCAGTGATTCTGCCGTTCAGGGTCTAATCTTGAGAACGTAGGCAGGCTCTAAAATTATACCCCCCGCGCATCAGAGGAGCGAAAGAGACTGTGCCTTACTTGCTCTCCAGCATCGAGCAGTGGGTCGATGCTGATTTCCACGTTCCGGAATCGTTCACCCAGGTGTCGCTGCAGATGACCGTGCGGGCCCGATGCGCGCCACCGATGTCGGCGTCGTAGGTGAACTTGTAATGAGCCACAGCCGTGCTCGAGCCGAAGGTTGCCACGTGCACATCGCTGATTTCACCGCTTTTCCACTTATTATTCTTGTTTTGCAGGTCCTTGATGAACTCGTCTTTCGTCTGCCACTGTCCCCAGCTATGCCCGGCCACGAAGCCATCGGCCAAATGCTGCTGGGCCCACGACACATCATTGTTCATTTGGGCCTTCGTCGCCTCCTGCTGAAGCTGTTTGATCTGCGATTCAACGTCTCCGTTTCCTTGCGCACGAACATTGATCGACAGCGCCAGACAGCCTAGCACGGCGATTCTCATAAGATGAGTCTTTGTCACTTGTGTGTCTCCCTTCAAGAGCGCGGAGGATTGTACACCTCGGTGAGCCATTACGCACGGGCGCGCCCGGAGTCGCCATCGGTACAGCCCCGAGAACGCCAGTATGTAAGGGCCGGGACAGTTCTGATGGAAGTACCCCGCCAGCATACACCGTCCGTGGGGTTCGCCATCCTGATCAAGGATCATGACAAGGTAAACCCTGTTGGATCGCTTTGAAAAATCCGACTCGGAGCACGAAAAGGAAAAGACCATTGCGGAAGCGCTGACCCAACTTAAGATACATACCGCTATCGAGGAAAAATCTTGTACCCGGCCGTGCGCGAGCAGGTCGGCCGGGATCTTATGAACGCGCGACGGTGAACGGCAGACGGGATTCCGGCAGCACGCGTCCGCAACGCCGAGCGTGCCGCTCGAAGCACTACCCGCAACAAAGCAGCATCGCTGCCGCGGCGATCGCGCACGAAACGACATGCTGCTGCTCAAACCTCGTCAGCAACTTGATCTGGGGAAAAACGAAGGCTAGTCAAATGGCGTCCGCTGTAGCAAGCCGCCTTAAGCCGCGCTTAGCGATATGAGTCAGGGCGCGACTACGATCGCGAAGGTGAGCAGGTAGAAGAATCCTGCAACTGCTGCAGCTTTGCGTTGCGACTCATCCATAGGCAACGTGCTGGTCGTCATTTCCGCTCTTCGATGGAGTGGGACAAGCAGCGAAGCGCGAGAGTTCCATCCGATGTTGCGCCCGGCGGCCTCAGACCGGAAACGAAGCCACCGTAACGTATGGGTCCGCAGAGTACGTTGGATTTGTTACCGGAGGCATGCAAAGCTGGATATTGTTGGTGAACATAGACCCGCGTAGCGGCAAGCGGACCGTAGACAAGAAATTCGGGCGAAAAGGACGGCAATACCAAGCGTCCCCTCCGCGAATACTCCTGATTGCGGATGTTAGTCATCGCGCATGATCAGGGTTTGGCGGCCGTATTCACCAGTGTTTCCTGACCCGTCACGTGCTCCCATCTGCCATTTCGCTTCGCCCAGACATCTGTGAAACGATACGCGTGCTCATACGGTTCAGGGCAGTCCGATTGCTCGGCGAAGCGATTGGAGCAACGCCCTTTATGCGGAGGGGAGAGGGGGATGCGGGAATTGACGGTTTCATTGTGGAAAAGGACGCAATGCGCGGGGCGGCGGTTTTCGCGGGATCGAGGCATTTTCGTGCGCCGCCAGGTAAAAGGCACTGCCGGGGTGGCTTTGGGACAGAATGGCATCAATTCCCTGCCGGAGTTGCGTCATCGGTGCCGACGGGCCGTCACAAGACCAGGGACGGCCAATTCTGCTGCTGCGGGTACTTTGGTGCTTGAATCGCAATCACCAGCTTAGTTGCTCTCAGTTGAAGCGGGCCCTCCCCCTTTATTTTTGATCGCAGGCGGTGCAGTGTGGATGAGTCTGAGTGGG
>Ga0070741_10007701_pt1 | contig 22086 bp, 22 predicted proteins | sample Coa_R1_4_FD_66440 | JGI IMG/M metagenome (GOLD analysis project Ga0070741, IMG submission 66440) | Surface soil microbial communities from Centralia Pennsylvania, which are recovering from an underground coalmine fire - Coalmine... | ecosystem: Environmental > Terrestrial > Soil > Unclassified ... | reverse complement strand
AACGCGGTAAAGGTCGTAAACGCGATCGACTCCGAGCACATCCTGTTCGTTCCCGACCGCAACCTTGCCAACTACGTGCAGGATCACACTTCCAAGCACGTGATTTCATGGGACGGTAACTGCTACGTCCATCACCAGATAACCCCCGCCGAAGTAGACAAGGTCCGCAGCGCCATTCCCGGAATCAAGGTGATTGCCCATCCCGAATGCCGCAAGGACGTGCTCGAACTCGCCGACGCGGTGCTTTCCACCAGCGCGATGGTGCGTTACGCGCGGGAGAGCGATGCCGACCGGTTCCTGATCGTGACCGAATGCGGCCTGTCCGATCGCTTGCTGATGGAGGTCCCGGACAAGCGCTTCTACAAGACGTGCAAGCTATGCCGTTTCATGAAGATGATCACGCTGGAAGGCACGCTCGATTCGCTCCGCAACCTCCGCTACGAGATCGAACTTCCGGAAGACGTTCGCGAGGGCGCACGCAATGCGCTGGAGCGGATGCTGGAGCTGAGCGCCTGACCGGCACCGCCACCGTCATCGCCCCCGCCCAGCGCGCCGATGCGGCCGACCGGTTCGAGCGGCCGAGGGTCGCGGTGGACACGGTCCTTTTCGCAATCCAGGACCGCCGCCTCAAGACCTACCTCGTCCAGCTCGCGCGCGGCCCGAGCTCGGGCAAATGGGCCTTCCCGGGCGGCCTCGTGCGCAAGGGCGAGATGCTCGATGAAGCGGCGCGGCGCGAACTGAGCGCCTCGACCGGACTTGCGGACGCCTACCTCGAGCAGCTCTTCACATTCGGCGATCCGTCGCGCGATCCCGATGCGCACGTGGTCTCCGTCGCCTATATGGCGCTGATCCCCGATGCCGGCCGGGTGACGGGTCCTTCACCCAAGTACGCCGCCGGCGGATGGTTCGAGATGCAGGCTTTGCCGCCGCTCGCCTACGACCACACCCTGATGGCGGAGTATGCGCTCAAGCGGCTCAAGTCCAAGCTCGAATACAGCAACATCGCCTTCGCTCTGCTGCCGCCGGTATTCACCTTCGCCGAGTTCGAGGAATTGTACTCGCGGATCCTCGACCGCCCCATCGACCGGCGCAATTTTCGCCGGCGGATCCTGGCGATGGGCCTGCTCAAAGCGCTCAAGGAAACCCGCCGCGGACCGCACCGCCCCGCCGCCCTTTACACCTTCGCCAAACAGACTCTCCAGATGATCGAAATGCTATAATCCGCTAGAAAAGGACGCCTGATGGGTACGAAGGGGACAATAGCGGTGATAGCCGGTGTGATCGTGATGGCTGCCGGGGCCTACGCGTGGTTTGGAACAACCTCGCGCTCCGCCACGACGCCGATCGCCGGGGTCGTGAACGGACAAGGCTCGGAGTGCTGCAAGGGGGAAGCCGGCGCCGACTCCCGCCTCACGCTCGATCCCGCACTGTTCAAGGGCGAGGTGCGCGAAGCATACCAGGTCGCCGAACGCGACCCGGCCCTGCTCGCTCAGCTTCATTGCTATTGCGGATGCGACCGAACGGACGGGCATCGCAGTCTGCTCGACTGCTTTCGCGACAAGCACGGCAGCACTTGCGCAATTTGCGTGGGAGAGGCACGCGAGGCCGAAAGACTCGCCGTACAGGGCGTGCCGATCGAGCAGATTCGCGATTCCCTGCGGGCCCGGTACGGGAACGGAGACTGACGCTTGGTTGGCATCGTCTCCGCCTACATAGAGCATTTCACCTATGCCGGCCTGTTCGCGGTGCTGTTGCTGTGCGGCCTGGGTTTGCCCATGCCCGAGGACATAGCGCTCCTTGCCGGAGGTTTCCTGGTGCACAAAGGGGTTATTCGCTATCCGATAACCCTGGCCATTTCGCTGGTCGGGGTGGTCGCCGGCGACAACTCGCTGTTCTTCCTGGGCCGCCGTTTCGGGACGGGACTGGTCAAATACTTCGGGCTCGCGCGCCCCGAGTCACAGGCGCAGATCGAAAAAATCCGCAGCTTCATGCATCGCCACGGTCATCGCGCGATCTTCTACGCGCGCTTCCTGGCCGGGCTGCGCGCGGTCATCTATCTGACCGCGGGTTCGTTCGGAGTTACCCCAGCCCGCTTCCTGATCTACGATCTTTTGGGCGCGATAATCTCGGTGCCGATCGTGGTGTCGCTCGGCTACGTGTTCGGCGGCGAACTGGAATCGGCCATCCGCTACGTCGGCGGTTTCGAACATCTCATCTGGGTGGTGGCGGTGCTGTCGCTCGCCGTCTATGCGATGCGGATGGTGTTTGCTCGGACGGGTGCGAGCAAGACCTGAACGGCGTGACGCGGGTGGCGCTCGCGGCAACACGGCGCATCCGACTCGCCTTATCAAGATGAAGCTCAATTTTCCGCCGCTCAACCTCAAGGCCAAGCTGATCCTGCTGATCGTGCTGCTTCTCGCGCTGACGCTCGGCGCCGAAGTATGGGTCAGCCTCGGCACGCAGGCGGCGATCGTCCAGACCACCCAGGAGCAGGTAAAGAATCTCGCTCGCGCCATCCATATCGGCGTCCAGGAACTCACTTCGGTCGGCAACACCGATCGCGATCGGCTTCAGAACTACGTGCGGAGCCTCAACACCCAGGGACTCGAAGTGTCGATCGCATCGTCCCAGAAACTCATAATCAACAGCTCCAATCCCCAGTTGATCGGCGCGGCCCTGGTGCCGCATTCCGAGGACAAAATCGTCGCGCAACAGCTCAAGCAGGGCGCCGACATCCTGACGATTCCGGGAGCACGCCTCGGCCCCGCCTCACGCGAGACCACCGTCTACCTGATTCCCATCGAGGTCGAGGATCATCTGCTCGGCTACGTCCAGGTCGTGGCGAATTTCGCGGAATCCGCGCAGCCCTTGGTGGTCAACTGGATCCATCAGATCGCCGCAGCGCTCGTGATCTTCACGATCGGACTGATCTTCGCCTATATCCTCGCCGATCGATACGTGAAGCCGATTCACTCGGTGGCCGATGCCGCCCAGAACATCGCCGCCCGCGGCCTCGCGCCGGTTCCCGAGGCGAACCGGCGCGATGAAATCGGCCTGCTGACTCGAAGCTTCAACGAGATGGTCGAGCAGCTTCGCCGCGTCCGCGAGCGCGAGCAAGAGTTGAACCGCCTCGAACGCTTCACCGCGCTGGGCCAGCTCGCCGGCGGACTCGCCCACGAAATCAAGAACCCCCTCAACTTCATCAGCCTCGCCCTCGATCAATTGAGAACCCGCTACACGCGCCAGCTCGGGCCCGACTCCGAAAACTTCGTCCGGCAGGTGATGCTGATGAAGGACGAGGTCCGCAGGCTGAGTGAGTTGGTGCAGAGCTTTCTTCATTACGGCAAGCCCATCGAGATTCATCCCGCCTCGACCGACGTCAAGCAGCTCGTTGACGGCGTGCTCGCCATCTCCGAGTCGAAGATGAAGAGTCAGGGAATCGAGGTTATCGAAGACGCCGATGGCGTTCCCACCGTGCTCAACGTCGATGCGGAGAAGGTGCGCGCTTGCTTCATGAACGTCGTCGCCAACGCCGTGCAGGCGATGCCCGAGGGGGGAACGATGAGGGTCGCGTTCAGCAGGGACAACGATCGGCTCGTGATCAGATTCAGCGACACCGGTCCCGGGATCGACCCCGAAGTGGCGAATCATATCTTCGAGCCCTTCTTCACCACCAAACGCGAGGGGATCGGTCTCGGATTGTTCCTTTCCAAGGCGATTGTCGAGGGACATGGTGGTACAATCGAGATCGGTCCGAACAAACCCGGACCCGGGACCACGGTAACCTTCACGTTTCCACAGAGCGGGATGGAAAAGCGCCCATGAGCCAGGCATCCGTACTGGTCGTTGAAGACAACGACCTCGAACGTCAGATCACAACCGAAACCCTGCGCGAAGAAGGCTTTTCCGTCGAGGAAGCCGCAAACGGCAAACGCGCGATCGAGCTGCTCGGACTGAGCCGCTTCGACGTGGTGTTGACCGATCTGATGATGCCGGGGATGTCGGGAGAGGAACTGCTCGCCAAGGTCCGCGCCACCTATCCTTCATGCCAGGTCGTCATCCTCACCGCCCACGGAACCATCGAAAGCGCCGTCCAGGCGATGAAAAACGGTGCCTTCTACTACCTGACCAAGCCCACGGATCGCGAGGCGCTGGTGATGACGGTGGCGAAGGCCGCCGAACTATCGAACCTGCAGCAGGAGAATCAGCTTCTCAAGCGGCGGCTCGAGGGAAAGTTCGAACTCGAGGGAATCGTCGGACAGGATCCCGCCATCCAGGAAGTGATCCGGATGGTGCGGAAGGTGGCGCCATCCAACAGTACCGTCCTGATCCAGGGCGAAAGCGGCACGGGCAAGGAACTGGTCGCCCGCGCGATTCATCGGTACTCGCCCCGGGCGACCCGCCCGTTTATCGCGATCAACTGCTCCGCAATCCCAGACAATCTCATCGAAAACGAGTTGTTCGGCCACGAACGCGGCGCTTTCACCGGAGCGACCGAACGAAAGATCGGCCTTTTCGAGGCCGCCAACGGCTCCACCCTGTTCCTGGACGAGATTGCCGATCTGCCGCAGGGCCTTCAGGCCAAGATTCTCCGCGTGCTCCAGGAGAAGGAAGTGCGGCGCGTCGGCGGCAACGAATCGTTTCGCGTTGACGTGCGCCTGGTCACCGCGACCAACAAGAACCTCGCCGAGGAAGTCGCCGAAGGCCGCTTCCGCGAGGATCTCTACTATCGCGTAAACGTCGTCACGATCACGGTGCCGCCGCTGCGCGATCGCCGCGGCGATATACCTTTTCTCGCCAACCATGCCCTTGCCAAATTCGGGCATCTCGCCGAAGGACGGGTCAAGGAAATCAGCCGCGAGGCGATGGAGGTGCTGCTCGACTACTCGTGGCCCGGCAACGTGCGACAGCTCGAATCCGCGATCGAACGCGCCATACTGCTGTGCGAGGGCGACACGATCACGCCACGGGACCTGCCTCAGGAGGTGCTCTCCCGAAAGACGCCCGGCAAATCCGGCGAAAGGACGCGCAGCGACCGCTTCGAAATCCCCAGCGAGGGGATGAATTTCGAGACCTTCGAACGCGACCTTATCCTTCAGGCAATGGAGAAGAGCGATTGGGTTATCGCGAAAGCATCGAAGATGCTCGGGATGAGCTATCGGACTCTTCAGTACCGGCTCGACAAGTTCGGCCTCAAGCGTCCCGAGTCCAGATCCGCTCCCCCGGCTGAGGCCAAATAGCACGCGGCCTCATTCCCGTTCCCATCCGGTCGGCATATAGACCCAGCACTGGATGGATTTGCCGGAAGAATCGAGCACGGTCAGACGCTCGCGAGTGTACAGCGTCGGGACCTCTTCGTAACGATCGAGGATCGCAAGCTCGCCGGCATCAAGACCCGACAACATTAGCCCCTCGACCGACTCTCGCGGGCTGAGAACCACGAAAAAGAAGCGCGCGCGCCCTCGACGATAGCCAATCAGCCGGGCCGGCTCCGCAGGGACTTCGCGACCCAGCAGCCGCACACGCTCCTTCGGCACGAGCAAAGCGCCGTAAACGAACAGCCGCTCTCCCTCCGAAGTCATCCGCGGGCGCGTGGTGATTGCCGCCATCGGGCGGGTATGTTACGTCAGAGGCGGAGTTTTCGGGAGAATTCAGCGATGCGCCGAAACCGCCCAGCCGCCGTCGCACTGGCCTTTCTGTTGGCAGTCGCGGTCGCCGCCTGTTCGACCGCCGGCAGCACCGGTAATCTTTCCGCCGGGATGACGGCCGACCAGGCCGTTCAAGCCATGGGTCAACCCGACCTCAAGGACTCCATTCCCGATCCCAACCGCTCCGGCGCGACGGTTCCTCGCTACGTATGGCTCGATTCGGGCAAGGTTGCGGTGTTCGGATCCGACAATCGCGTCGCTTCGGTACAGCAGATAGAACCCGCCGAGAAGACTCAGGCCGAGGCCGAGGCGCGCAGCCAGGAGCAGCCCAAGGAATTCGATCCCCTCGCCACGCCGCTCGGTTACGCCTTTTTTCCGATTAAGGCGGCTTTCATCTATATCGGCGCCGGGCTGAACTGTGCGGCGGGTGGCGGATGCCATAAGCCGAAGCTTCCCGACCCGTCAAACGGCTGACGTCGGCTTCCAGATTCCGTTCGGGATCCCGTCATTCAATCGGCGGGACAGTCGTTACCCATCTCTCGACAAGCCTTGCGGCAAACTTCCGGGCAAAGAAAAGGGCGAAGGCCCCTCTTTACCTTCGCCCGGGTGTTGCAAGCGACAGAACTCACGCCAGTCAGGACACGATCCGGCAGACCCGCCGCTAACCTTTTGTGGGTTAACACACCCTCGGAGTTTACGCAACTACGAAACGCCCCAAAATGCGCGCTTAACCCCCAAAAGAGATGGATTTTGACGACTTCAACGGCCCCGAGCTTCCGGCACGCCGATTCCCTTTAGGAACTCGCTGCGCGCCTTCATGGGGTCCTTTGCCACCGCCTGATTGTAAGCATTCATGATGGAACGGGCGTCCTCCGTGCACATCACGTCGCGCATCTCGCATCGCTCCACATAAAGCCCCGCCTCGAGGTCGCGATCGGCGCCCAGATAGACGGCGCGCTTGATGGCGGCGATGGAGCGAGGCGGCCGCTTTGCCAGTGTTCGAGCCCATCCGATCGCGAACGGAATGAGCGAATCCGCAGCGACCACCCGGTTCACCATACCCATTCGCTCGGCCTCGCGCGGATGGTACACGTTGCCGAAGAGCATCACCTCCAGGGCTCGTCCTCGACCGATGAGGCGGGTCAGCCTCTGCGTCCCGCCTCCGCCCGGCAGGATTCCGAGCACGGCCTCCGGCAGTCCGATCTGGAAGGGGCCGTCGGCGGCAATTCTGAAATCGCAGGCCAGAGCCAGCTCGTAGCCTCCGCCCATACAATCGCCGTTAATCGCCGCGATAACGGCCTTTGGCATCAGCATCAGCCGATTCAGCATCCGATGGAAACCTTCCTCGAGAACCGGAAAAGTGCGCGCGCATTCGGCGGGATCGGCCGCGGCCTGCGCGAGTTCGTCGACGCTGTAATGCGTGATGAATTTTCCTTCGATTCCGCCGGTGAGGACCAGCGCCCGCGTGCCCTCGTCGGCTTCCACACGGCCGATAAGTTCCGTAAGCTCCTGCGTCATTGGCCCGGTCATGTAGTTCATCGGTGGATTACTCATCGTCCAGATCTGCACCGGACCCTGCTGTTCAACCTTGAAATATTGCATGGCGGTTTCTCCTGAACCGCGCGAGTAGCCCGCGAAGGAGACGATGTCAAGTTGGTTGAGCGAAGCCCGCGCGCTGATCTAGGCTGGATGCCGGCATCATGAAGATTGATATCGATCTCAAGGCGGGATTCCTGCAAAGCCTCAAGCGAGAAGTCCTCGCCACTCTGACACCCGAGGAGCGGGCGGTAATCGAGGTCTCGACCGGCGAGATGGGCAACAAGCCCGACGCGGTCAAGCTCGGATGGCTCAAGATGCGCACGAAGGAAACCTGGACCAAACAGCGCTATTTGAAGGCGCTCGACCGCACGATGAAGAAGCTGCGCGAGGCGGTCGCGGCGGCGGAAGCCGCCAAGAAGAGTTGAGAGCCTTCCGGCTTTTACGGCTCGATACGCGCCACGCGGCGCTTGCCGACCTCCAGCACCCGATGGGTCCCCGGCAGGAAGCGGAAGTTCACGTCGCTTATCACCTGGCCATCGACCCGCACCGCGCCTTGCCCTATCAGCCGCCGCGCTTCGCTCGTGGAGGGAGCAAACCGGATCTGCTTGATGAGCTCGCAGATCCACATCTCTCCGTCGATCCTGAAGGTCGGCACGTTTTCAGGTATTTCGCGGCGCTGATGCTTGGATTCGAAGTACTTCTGCGCCGCTGTGGCGGCTTCGGGGCTGTGGTATTCAGCAACGATGGTTGATGCGAGGCGCTTCTTCGCCTCCATCGGGTGAACCGCGCCGCTGCGTATCCCGCGAATTTCCGCCTCCTCGGTGTCCGTCAGCAACTCGTAGTATTTCAGCATCAGCGGGTCCGGCACCGACATCAGCTTCCCGTACATGTCCTCAGGGCTGTCGGTGATTCCGACGTAGTTGCCGTAGGACTTGGACATCTTGCGCACTCCGTCGAGCCCTTCGAGCAGCGGCATCGTCATCACCACCTGCGGCTCCTGTCCCATCGCGCGCTGGAGGTCGCGTCCCACCAGGAGATTGAATTTCTGATCGGTCCCGCCGATTTCCACATCCGCCGCGAGCGCGACCGAGTCATAACCCTGGATGAGCGGATACAGAAGTTCGTGCAGGAACAGAGGATCGCCCGCCTCAAGCCGCTTCTCGAAATCGTCCCGCTCGAGCATCCTCGCCACGCTCAACCGAGCGGCAATCCTGATGAGATCGCGCACGCTCAGCGAATCCATCCATTCGCTGTTGAACCGCACCTCGGTGCGATTGGGATCGAGGATCTTGAATACCTGTTTCTGGTAGGTTTCGGAATTCGCCGATATCTGCTCGCGCGAAAGCGGCTTGCGGGTCTCGGATCGCCCGGTCGGATCGCCGATCATCGCGGTGAAGTCGCCCACCAGGAAGATGACAGTGTGGCCGTCGCGCTGAAAATCGCGCAACTTCTTGAGCGTCAGGGTATGCCCCAGATGAAGGTCGGGTGCGGTCGGATCCATCCCCAGCTTGATCCGCAAGGGACGGCCCAGCCTAAGCTTGGCTTCGAGTTCGGCCTGGGAGATAACCTCGACGGTTCCGCGGATCAGCATCGCCGCCCGTTGTTCCACGCTCGATTCCTGATGCGCCCGTGCGCTCACCACTTTCACCTCAAGAGGCCACTAGCGTACCGAACCCGCGGGATGCGGAAAACATCGCTTCTCAGGCGCGTTGATTGTAACGGCTCATCGCCCGGCTCAACCCCTCTCCGACTATCGCCTCGACGGCCTCGGCCGCCCGATCCAGAACCGCCGCAAGTTCAGTCGATTCCTGCCGATGCAGCGGCCGGAGGATGTATTGATGGTCGTGGTCGTCCGCAGGCGGCTTGCCGACCCCGATTCTCACCCGGATGAACTCCGGAGTCCCGAGTGATTGCGAAATCGAGCGCACTCCTCGGTTGCCCGCATCTCCGCCCCCGATCTTGATCCGAATCCGCCCGGGTTCGAGATCGAGTTCATCGTGAACGACGACCAGCCTTTCCGGCGGAATCTTGAAATATCCGAGGAGGGCCGAGACGCACTCGCCCGAATTGTTGTAGTAGGTTTCGGGCTTCACCAGCAGCGTTCGACGATCCGAAAGCTCTGTTCCGGCCGTGACCCCGGAAAATCGCCGGCGGCCGAACTGGGCCTTCTTCCGATCCGCCAGCCGATCCACGACCATATAGCCGATGTTGTGACGAGAGCCGGCGTACTCTTTTCCGGGATTGCCGAGTCCGACGACCACCCATTCGAAAACAGTCGCCCTCGATTCGGCAGGACTCTCCTCGGACTTGCGTGAAGACCGAAACCCGCCAAACAGGCGCGACAGCCGCCCCATCATCCGCTCCTGCGGCGGCCGCCCGCAACGGAGGGAACGAGTTGCTCCATTGCCTTGAACAGGGCGTTCATTTCGGAGGGAGTGCCGATTGAAATTCGCAGCGCGTCGCGAAGCGACGGGACCGAAAAATATCTGACCAGGATACCGGCGCGGCGCAGTCCCCGCGCAAGCGCGCTCAGGTCGCTCCCCGGCATCCGGGCAAGAACGAAATTCGCCTGTGAAGGAGGCACCTCGAATCCCATCCTGCGCAGCCGCGCCTCCACCCGGGCACGCGTCTGCTTGACCCTCTCGACGTTCCGGCGCATCCAGCCGGGATCGGAAAGCGCGGCAGCACCCCCCGCGAGCGCGATGCGGCTCAGATTGTAGGAATCCTTGACCTTGAGCAGCCCCTCGATCACTTCCGGATGCGCGAATGCCAAGCCGAGACGCATCCCGGCCAGCGAGAACGCCTTCGACAGAGTCCTCAGGATGATCACGTTGCGATGAGACTTGAGGAGCGGCAGAGCGTTCTCCTCGGCAAAGTCCACGTACGCCTCATCGATCACCAGCAGTCGCCCGCGCAGTTTTTTGGCCAGCCCTCCGAGCTCGTGCACGGGCGTCATCGTGCCCGACGGCGAATTCGGGTTGCAGATGATCGTGAGCCGGGCGCGGGCGCGCGCCAACTCCGCGATCGGAACGATGAAGTCGCGGCCGAACGGAAAGCGCAGGGCCTTGGCCTCCTGGATCGCCGCGAGCGTGTCGTAAAGCGAATAAGTCGGCGTAGGATAGGCAACCTTGTCGCCGCGGCCCAGCGTCGCCCGGAAGATCATCGCCAGCAACTCGTCCGACCCGTTGCCCGCCAGGATCATTTCGCGCGAAACCCCGTACAGCTTCGACGCCCGTTCGACAAACACATCCGCCCGCGGAGCCGGATACAGGCGCAAAGTCGCGTTCGCCGCCTCGGTGATCGCGCGCCGCACCCTGGGCGACGGCGGGTAGGGATTCTCGTTGGTGTTCAGCTTGATAAGCCGCTCATGCGCGCCCGGCTGCTCGCCGGGAGCGTAGGGCTGCATTTTCTGGATCGAGGGACGAAACATTCAGACCGCGTGCTCCTGCTCCGGTTTATACAAGAGGAAGTTCGACGCGGCAGCCGGACCGCGCTGAAAGATAACAGGCTTCGATCGCCTCCACCGCGCGAAGCCCGTCATATCCGCTGGGAGAAGGCGCGGCGCTTCCATCGACCGCATCCACGAAATTCTGCGCGAGAGCGCGAAACGGTGCCAGAAGGTCGCGTGTGTCGATCCGGGCCGCCATCTCTTCCCGCGAGAATCCCGCCACCGTCCCGCCATCCCCCCGCTGAATCGAAATCTCGTTCCGTCCCGGACCCATCATCAGCCGTCCGGCGCTGCCGTAGATCTCTATCGCGGACATCGGGGGCCGGGTCGCCCAGCTCGCTTCTATCACTCCCAGCGCGCCGCAGCGGAAGTCCAGCAGCATCACCCCCGTATCCTCAACGTCGGCATCCTTCTCCACCGTGGCCACCGCTCCCGAGACCGAACGCAGCTCCCCAAGGTACCAGAGGGCAAGATCGGCGATGTGAACGCCGAGATCCAGCGCGGCTCCTCCGCCGGCCTGGTCTCGGCTCATGAAGCATCTCTGGCCCGGGGCCCATCCTTCCGGACCGCCGTGAGAAAGGCGGGCGCGGATGAAGTTCGGCGCGCCGATGACGCCTTGTTCGATGGCGTGCTTGACGGCCAGTTCCGCAGCGCCGTATCGCCGCTGCATCGTCACCATCAACACTTTCCCGGCATCCTCCGCCACCTGCACCATGCGGCGCGCCTGTGCGACCGAAGACGCCATCGGTTTCTCGCACAGAACGTGGGCGCCCGCGGCGATCGCCTTGATCGTGTATTCGCAATGAAGATTGTTCGGCGTGAAGATGCCGACCGCGTCGGGCCTTTCGCGCTCGAGCATCAGGTCAAAGTCCTCGTAGATTGCCGGCCGCGAACCGCAGTCGGGCCAAAGCCTCTCCGAAACGCGCACCGCCTTTTCGGCGGTCCGGCTCTGCAGCGCCACTATCGTCACGCCGTGCGCGCCAAGAAGGGCGGGAAGATGGGCGCGCTCGGCGATCGCGCCCGTCCCGGAGATCGCCATCCGAATCACTTCCCTGCCCTTTTCCGGCCCCTGCTGCCGGTCGATTCCAGAAGCCACGTCAGATACGGCGTGGATCCGGAATCAAGCTTCATCGCGACAACTTCGGGAACTTCGTACGTATGAAGTTCCTTTATTCGACGCTCCAGCCTTCGGACCAGCGCCGCGCGCGTCTTGATGAGCATCAGCGTTTCCCGCTCGTCCTCGATCGCGTCGCGCCATCGATAGATTGAGCGCACGGGCGCGACCAGGTTGACGCAGGCGGCCAGACGCTCCTCTACGAGGGTCCTGCCGATCCCGGCTCCCTGTTCCTCGTTCGCGCAAGTCGCGATAACTACGGCGAATCCGTTCGCCCTGGCAACCGTCACCGGCGCACCTCCCTCAGCAGTCGCCTGCGCAGTTCACGCTGCGCGCATCTGTACTTGAACGCCTTTCGCCGGTTGATGAAGAGGACGGGAACTTCCTGTCCGAAACGGGCTTCGAGCTCCGGATCGTCATCGATTTCTATTCGTTCGAGAGCGGCATCGAAACGAGGAAGCTCCGCGGCGAGCACCTCTTCCATCTCCCGGCACAATTCGCAATCGCGGCGTGTGTAGAGCCTGAGTTCGATCATCGCGCCGAAGGGTACTCTAGCGGCGGCGACGCAGCAGTCCAAGCCGCCGCATCACCGACGCAGTCCGGGGACAGGGATGCTCCGTTTCGCCGCTGATGGCGGCTTCGATCCGGGCGAGATGAGCTCCGAGCAGCAGCATGTCACCCCATCGATCCACGTCGTACCATACCGGTCCGAGCGCAACGGCGCGACCCGCGCGCTTGATCGCGGCGACCGTCTGATCCAGCACATTCGAAGCGTTCCATCGCACGCCGTCGAACATGGGCGGCATCGCCCCGCGCACGCCGACCGCGTAGAACCCGCCATCGAGACTGGGCCCGATTACAATTCGCCGCCTTGACAATAGGTCAACCAACCGGCGCAGCACGGAGACCGGCAACGAGGGAAGATCCGTGCCGATAAGAAGCGCTCCCGCCGCTCCGCAATACGCCTGAAGCGAACGTTCCATGCGACGGCCCAGATCGCCGTCTCCCTGGTCGAACAACTCCGCCTTGAACCGCCGCGCGAGGCCTCTGAAGTATTCGCTTCGAGTCACGGCGGCTTGCGCCGTTCCGGCAACGACCAGCCGCGAAGGCCGAAGCGCCGCCGCCTTGGCAATCGTGTCGAGAAAAAAGGCATCGGCGAGCGCCGCCGCATCGCCCGCACTGAGATGCGAAAGGAGTCGCGTCTTGGCGCGGCCCGGCACGGGCTCGCGGCCGAAGACGACGATCGCGGGCGATTCGTTCATTTGATCGTATTGGGTCGGATTACGTTGATTGGAAGACCGAGCAGCTTCTTGACCAGCTCCGCGACGGAGGTGATCGGCATCGGTGTAACGCTCGGGTCCGCGACCGGACCCTCGGCGTGGAACGTCGCTCCGATGACCGTGCCGGCGGAACCCGCGATGTTGCCGCCGATCACCGGAATCTTGCTCATCAGCCAGTTGAAGCTGGAGAGAGGAAACGCCTGCAGCTTCATGTCCATGCTACTCTCGGCCAGATTTATCTCGCCATCGGCCGTGATCAGCATCACCGGGCCATTGAGCACGAAGTTGTCAGTGGTGAAAACGCCCCGGTCGCCCTTGAGGTCTAGCATGATGGTCTCGAAAGGGAGGCCCGCGACGGTAGGGTCGGGAATCTGCGCGGTGAGCCAACTCTTAAGGTCGATCATCCCGAGCATCCGCGACAGCAGCTTGAAGCGATTCAGCGTCCCGTCGCGAATCGTTACGGATGCGCGTCCTCCGAGCGTTTCAAAGAAGTCGTTGTTGGTGTCTGCCGAAAGGTCGGCCGCAACCCAGATCTTACCGAGGATTGGCGACTCCTTGCGCTCGCCCGACAGCAGGAACATCGGCGCCACATCCATGTCGGCAAGCTTTCCCTGCATGTTGATCCAGTCGTCCTTGGCGCGGCCGCTTATCTCGAGGTTGGCACTGCCGTTGAACGCGTTGGCGGTGAAATTGTAAACTTTCCAGTCGCCCTTGATTCGCCAGAAGTCCGTCTTTATCGACCTCATCGCGAGCTTGCTCAGGTTTCCCCGCCGCGCCTCTATATGTCCCTTGACGGGAAGCGGAAAGGACACCGGAGGAGTCGATGGAGTCCACGGAAGGCGGATGAACTTCATCACCTCGAAGTCGAGGCGATCGACGTTTGCATCGATCCTGAGTGTAGGATCGCCCATGTCCTGCACGGACATCCGAAAGTCCAGCGGCGACCCTTCCAGCATCGACGACGGCATCGCCACCGCGACCGATCGGCCGTCTAGGCTGACAGTCGCGCCCTGAATCTTCATCGGCGAACGCAGGAATCCGAACTGTACCGACCCGGTGCTGACCACGAGCTTTCCGTTCGCGAGCAGGCCGCCGGCCCGGGCGGGATCCGCACGAACACGAACCTTGCCGCCGATCGGTCCGTCAACCTGGAGCGAGTCGCGATCGACCGCAAGGGCGAGCCACAACCCCGCCGGCATGTCGTGCAATTCCACGGTCACGTCGCGAACCCGAAGCCCCGACCGGTCAACCGAAAGACTGCCGTCCACTATTCCGTTGCCGCCGGTGGTCTTGAGCGCAACCCGGTGGAACCGGAGAACGCCGGGCTCCAGCGTTACTGACCCGTTCGTAAGTTCGACCGGTCCGGGCGCGCCTTTCGTCTCGAAAACCGCGCGATTCGCACCGACGTACACTCGATAGCTCGTGGGAAGCAACGGATTGACGAGTCTGAACGCTCCTGAAGCCGAGGCCTCGATCGTCACCTTTCCGCCCATCGAGGTTATCTGTAGGCCGGCCTCGACCCTAAGCCGTTCCATCGCCTGCGATATGGCGGGATAGAGCTGCGCGAGGCTCGCTTCTCCCTTGAAGGAAAGCTCATATGCGACGGCGTCGAATTTTCTTGCGAAGTCCACGCGCGCGGATACGTCGCTGAGCAGCGAGTCATCCAGGGCCGCCGATCCGCGCGTCGCCGACATCGTATTGTGCGCATAGCGAATCTGCGCGTTCACCCCGCGCACCATCGGCAGTCGAAAATCATCCGGAAGCGAGATCGAGACGTCCTTGAGCGCCGCGGAGATGTCGATGCCGTCGCGAATCGCGGCATCCGGATGGCTCATCAGCTTTTCGGGAGTGGTTGCGAGGACGACTTCGTTGAACAGCAGGCGGCCGCTCGGAATATGATCGAGCGCCGTCGCCACGCTCGCGGGAAGATTTCGGAAGTACCGCAGATGAGAGCGGACGGTTGCCACATCAAGCGGCACGCCCGCGCTCATGTGCACGGTCAATACCGGTTTCTGATTCGACAGCCCGGTCAGCGCGGCATCCCCGGATGCAAGAACGCGCTGCTCGTGGAGCAGGCTGAACCGCTCGATCTTCATCGCCTCGGCGGTCTCCGAAAAGCTCGCGTCCACTGAATAGTCGCCCAGGCTCTCCGGCGCCCCTGATCCCTTCGCGCCGACCACCAGGCCAACGACTCCAAGGTTGATCGACCCTGATGCGCAACCGTCCTCGGACAGCGAGAATGAGGCCCTGCCGGAGAAATGTCCCTTGAGATGCGCGGTGCTCAGATCGAGGCGGTTGGGCTTGTCGTTCCAGAAGTAAACCGATACCGCGGCGATCTGATGCCCGGGCGAGTTCTGCCTGGCGCCCACCCGGATTCTGCCCGTCGAGCGGAGCCCATCGAACGGCGGCTGGACGATTCTGACCGAAAACGCGGCTCGCCAGATGTCGGGTTGGCGATGGCGTCGGAAGGCCAGGACCCCCAGCCGGTCGAACAACACGCGTCCCTCGGTGTCTTGGATAGTGGCGTCGATCGTTTCGACCCGCCACGCGGCGCGCTCCAGCCCGTTGAGAAGCTTGATGATCGTGTCGACCAGCTCGGTGCCGACGCGCGGCAGCGGCATCACGGCCGCAAACCCGGCCCGCGCGGGAAGCTGGAATTCGGGCCGAACCAAAACCAGCGAATACAGCGGCACTCCGCCGCCGACCAGAATCGAATGATAGCTGACCACCGCGCGCAGCGCGTCGAGCTTCGCCAGTTCCCGCCCGTCCCGGGACACGTGCGGATGATCGAATTCGAGGATCAGATGGCTGCTGAGCCGAATGTGCGTGGCAGCGGCGACGACATGGTATCCGGTGCGCTCGTGCACCCCGTCCAGGACCCGCTCCATGATGCGGTCCTGGTTGAGCAGGAGTGCGGCGGCGGCCCCGCCGAGCAAAACCGCCACGACGAGCACCAGAAACGCTGCGATCCTGAGGATCCTCATTCTTGCCTGCGCAGGCCGAACGCGCGCGGCCCCAAGAGCGCACCGAACGGTGCGTGCCGCTCAGGAATCGCCCTCGGCCATCTCGATGGCCGAGGACTCGGCAAACCCCGCGCGATGCTTGTTGCGCAGGGCGGTCTTCAACACCCGGTTTCTCATCCGGACCGACTTCGGCGTCACCTCGACCAGCTCCTCCTCATCAATCCATTCGAGCGCCAGGTCGAGAGTCATGATGCGCGGAGGACTGACGCGCACCGCTTCGTCATGCCCGGCCGCGCGCATATTCGTCAGCTTCTTTTCACGACACACGTTGACCGGCAGGTTTATCTCGCGCGAATACTCACCGACTATCATTCCCTCGTAAACCGGCTGGCCGGGGGAAATGAAAAAGCGACCGCGTTCCTGCAGATGGAAAATCGCGTATGGGGTCGCTATCCCCTCGCGATCCGAAACCATCGCTCCGTTCACACGTGAAAGGATCGGTCCGCACCAAGGTCCGTAGCCGTTGAAGATCGAGTGCATCACGCCGCTCCCGCGGGTGCTCTCGAGGAAGCGCCCGCGAAAGCCGATCAGTCCGCGGGCGGGGATGTCATACTCGAGCCGCACGCGTCCGCCCGGATGCGTCACCATCGTGCGCATCTTTCCCTTGCGCGCCGAAAGCGTCTGGGTGACCACGCCGATGAATTCCTCGGGGATATCCACCAGCAGAAGCTCCATCGGCTCGTGACGCTCGCCGCCGACCTGCCGGGTCACCACCGTGGGCCGCGATACCTGGAGTTCGTACCCCTCCCTCCGCATCGTCTCCACGATGACCGCGAGCTGCAGTTCACCGCGGCCGAGCACGCGCCACGAATCGGGGCTGAGCTGTTCGATCCTGACGCTCACGTTGCGGCGCGCCTCGAGCTCAAGCCGTTCGCCGAGCTTGCGCGATGTTACGTACTCTCCCTCGCGCCCCGCCCACGGCGAGTTGTTGACGGAAAACGTCATCGCTACGGTCGGCTCGTCGATCCTGATCGGCGGAAGCGGCCTTGGACTGTCGATGTCCGAGATGGTCTCGCCGATCGCGATGTCCTCGATGCCCGCGACGATCACGATGTCGCCGGCCTCGCCGCGCGGAATCTCGACGCGCTTGAGTCCGCGCCATCCGTAAACCCGGGTCACCTTAACGGGAACGAAGCTGCCGTCGAGGCGGCAAAGCGAGTACGTGCCGCCCGCCGCCATCGCTCCGCCGACCACGCGGCCAATCGCAAGCCGGCCGACGTAGTCGTCGTAATCGAGATTGTTGACCTGGAACTGTACGACCGCATCCTCCGAGACTCCAGGCCCTGGCAGATACGTCACTATCGATTCGAACAACGGGCGCAGGTCGGTTCCGGGCCGGTCGAGACTGGCGGTCGCGGTTCCGGCGCGCGCGCACGTGTACAGGACGGGAAAATCCAGTTGATCCTCGGTTGCGTCGAGGTCGATGAACAGGTCGTAGACTTCGTCAAGCACCTCGGCGGTGCGGGCGTCGGAGCGATCGATCTTGTTGATGCACAAAATTGCGGGTAGTCGCGCCTCCAGCGCCTTCCTGAGCACAAACCGCGTCTGGGGCAGCGGCCCTTCGCAGGCATCGACCAGAAGCAGTATTCCGTCAACCATCGACAGCGTGCGCTCGACCTCGCCGCCGAAATCGGAATGGCCCGGAGTATCGACCACATTGATCCGCGTGTCGCCCCAGGTGACCGAGGTGTTCTTGGCCATGATGGTGATGCCGCGTTCGCGTTCGAGCGCGAACGAATCCATCACCCGTTCCTGAACGTTCTCGTTGGCCCTGAAGACGCCGCCCTGCCGCAGCATCGCATCGACCAGCGTGGTTTTTCCGTGATCGACGTGAGCAACGATCGCGAGGTTTCGGATGTCCTGGCGGCGCATACCGTGTGGATAAACACTAAAACGCGGGCGAGCCGACACGGTTCGCCCGCGTTGGCTTAATTCTATCCAGCCCGAAAAGCACTGTAAACGTGGGGGCCCAAGTTAGCAGCCGGTTCCCCCGAAAATTGCCGTGTTTCGGCCCTTATGATTCCGGGTCCAGGGAATTCGCCTCGTGCTGCTCGAGCTTTTCGAGCAGTTCACGGATATTTTTCACTTCCGTGATCTGCCAGCCCGATGGCTCGCGCGTCAGGTGAATCTCCCAGGTGCGGCCCTTTCGATCCGTGAAACTTGTCCACGCCGTATCGCCGCTGCGATGAAGCGCGAAGAAAGCCCCCACCATCGCGACCGCCGGCACCTGCAGGTCCGGATCGCCTTCGTCGACCTTGCGCTTCACCACCGCCTCGGCAAGATGGGCCGCGGGCTGCGACAGTAACTGCGCGGCGGCCTGGCCGACGAACGCTCCCAAGGGATCTTTGCCGGCGTCCTGCGCCACGATCTCTCTCGCCGCGTGCTGAATGACGCTCTGGAAATCGATGTATCTGACTGCCGCCGCGCCGTCGCGATTCTGCACGGCGTTGCGCAACCACAGCATCGCCCAACTCGGACTGGCCGGAACATAGAAGATTCCCCACCATCCGAGAACCAGTGCGATCAGAATTCCCGTGAAATGCCTTGTTACGAAACGCAGCATCGGCGCGCGCCGGCCATAGTCAGCGATTCGAAAGGAGACTCGCCGCCTCCTTGTCGAGAAGCCAGATCAATTCGCCGTCGGAAGGCTGGATGATCTGCGCAGGGAATCGCGACGGATCGCGGGGTCCCTCGATTATGTCCCGAACCGCCTCCGCCTTGGCCTTGCCGGTCGCGATGAACATCGCGCGCGCGGCGTTGTTAGCAACCGGCGGCGTGAACGTCACGCGCTTGCGCGGCGTCGCATCCACATCCACAGGCACCACCATCCGGTTGGTTTCGTTGATGGCGGGATTGCCGGGAAACAGCGAAAGCGTGTGCCGATTCTCGCCCAACCCCAGCATCACGAGCCCGAATCGCGGCAGCTCGCCTTCACCCAAATTGAACGCGCGCTTCAATTCCTCTTCGTACGATCGAGCCGCTTCCTCGGGCGGCAGCTCTCCCTGGATGCGATGAACCTGATCGTTCCTCAGGGTCAGATGGGACAGCAGCGTTCGCTTCGCCATCGCGTAGTTCGAAAGTTTGTCGTCCGGCGCCACGCATCGCTCATCACCCCAAAAGAAGCGGACTTCCTTCCAGTCGACGCTCAGCTTGAAGCGCGTGCCGAGAAGCTCGTAGACCGCGGCGGGAGTGTTTCCCCCGGAGAGCGCGATGGTGAATTCCGCGTGGATGCAGATGTCCTCGCCGGCGAAGTGCGCTATCTCTTCGGCCGCGTGAACATATACCGATTGCGGATCGTCGAGTACCGTGATTTTCGCTTCGCTCATCGAAGATGCCCTTGAGGTCAGCGCGCAAGGAGCGCCATCGCCCGGCTCACGACGTTCTCGACCGTGAAGCCAAAATGCCGCATCGCGTCCTGGTAGGGTGCCGAGGCTCCGAACGTGGTCATTCCCACGACGTCGCCGTCCAGACCAACCCATCGATACCATGAGAGCGGCACCGCCGCCTCGATGGCGAGCCGCGTGCGAATCGCGGGCGGAAGGACCGAATCGCGGTAGGCCTGATCCTGCGCTTCAAACAACTCAAAGCTCGGCATCGAAACCACGCGCACTGCTGTGCCGCGCTTCTCGAGCTCATCCTTGGCCGAAAGCGCAAGTCCGACTTCGGAGCCGGTCGCGATAAGGATGATCTGCGGAGCAACTCCCGCGGTCTCGGACAGGACGTATGCGCCGCGGGCAAGGCCGCTCGCGGCGGCCACCCGGGAGCGATCCAGGGTGGGCAGCTTCTGGCGGCACAGCACCAGCATCACCGGTCCGCCGCGATGCCGCATCGCGACGCGCCACGCCTCGGCCGCCTCGTTCGCATCGCATGGACGAATCACGGTCAGGTTGGGTATCGCGCGCATCGCGGTCAGATGCTCGACCGGCTGATGGGTGGGGCCGTCCTCGCCCACGCCGATCGAGTCGTGCGTGAACACATAGATCACGTGCAATCCCATCAGCGCGGCCAGGCGGATCGATGCCCTGCAGTAGTCGGTGAACACGAAGAATGACGACCCGAGAGGAATCAATCCACCGTGGAGCGCGATGCCGTTCAATATCGCGCACATGCCGTGCTCGCGGATGCCGAAATGAAGGTTGCGGCCCTGGTAGTTTCCCTTCCCGAACGAGCCGCCATCCTTGATGTCAGTGAATGTCGATTCGTTCAGATCCGCCGATCCACCGATGAGCGCCGGCACCTTCGCCGCGATGGCATTCTCCGCCCGCGACGCCGATTCGCGCGTCGCCAGAGTGTCTTTTGGAGTGAACACCGGCAGGTCGGAATCCCAACCGTCGGGCAGCTCGCCCTTGAGCATCTGCGCGATCTGGCCTGCCTCGGCGGGGTTGGACCTGGACCATCGTTCGTATTGCCGGTTCCATTCGCTCTCGAGCTGCTCGCCCCGCTCGATGGCGCGGCGGAACTCGGCCAGAGCCTCGTCAGGCACGTAAAAATCCGGTTCGAGGGGCCATCCGAAGAACTGCTTCGTCAGCTTGACCTCGTCGGCCCCGAGCGCCTGTCCGTGTGCCTTGGAGGTGTTCTGACGATTGGGGCTGCCGTAGCCGATTATCGAACGGACGCGGATGAGGGTCGGGCGCCCGGTTTCCGCGCATCCTTTCTCGATCGCAGCGGTCAGCGCCCCGAGATCGTTGGCGTCTTCAACCGCCAGCGTGTGCCATCCGTATGCCTCGAACCGCCTGCACACGTCCTCGGAGAATGTGATGTCCGTATGGCCGTCGATAGTGACGTGATTGTCGTCGTAGATGTAGACGATGTTGCCGAGTCCGAGATGGCCCGCGAGCGAGGCGGCTTCGCTGGCAATCCCCTCCATCAGATCTCCGTCACTGACGATCGCAAAAACGCGATGGGCAAAAACCCCGGAATTCTTTCCGAAGCGCGCCTCGATATGTTTGCCGGCGATCGCCATGCCCACCCCGTTGCCGAAACCCTGGCCGAGAGGGCCGGTTGTGGTTTCCACTCCCGGCGTATGGTGGTACTCGGGATGGCCCGGGGTAAGGCTCCCCAACTGACGGAACCGCTTTATTTCATCGAGCGGCAGGTCGTAGCCGGTAAGATAAAGCAGCGCATAGAGAAGCATTGAGCCGTGGCCCGCGGAGAGAACGAACCGGTCGCGGCCGAACCATTTCGGATTGCGCGGGTTGTGGCGCAGAAAACGCGTCCACAGCACGTACGCCGCCGGCGCCATCCCCATCGGCATCCCGGGATGCCCGCTATTGGCCTTCTGGACCGCGTCGATTGCAAGGACGCGAATCGAGTTGATGCATAGCTGGTCGAGTTTCGACCGATCCATCGTCATTTCGGCTGCGGTTGCCACAAATCTCTCCGAAGAAAACGTTCTGCAGTCTGAAATTCAGGCCGGTTGCGGTCTCGGCGATGGCGCTTACCGATGGCGAGCCGGCGCGCCATCACCATTGATTGCCGCTGTCATCGTCGCTCGGATCGCCCGCCTTACGCTTCATCACGTTGACGGCGCTCCTGGCTTCGCCTTTGAGTCCGGCGCTCAGCGCCTGGGTGAAATGCCGCGCGATCTCGCGCATCATCGCGCCTTCGGACGGATCCAGTTGACTGCCAAGCGCAGCCAGCTTCTCCATCGCGCGCCTGATCGCTTCCAGCGCGGCGGCAATGTCACCCCGATCGCGGCATGCCATCGCATCGCGCAGACCTGCGCGCACCTCCGCGACCGTGGAGCGAGCCCTGGGTCCAATCACGACTTCAAGTTCGCCCAGGTTTTCGGCGAGTTTGAGGAAGGCGTCCTCCTGTGCAACGCTCGGCGGCACGGTCGAATTGTTTCATTTGTGCGGACAGGCTTTCAAGCTGGCTTGTCCACAACCGCCTCCGTCCGCCCCATACTTTTCCCTCGCCGCGTTTTAATAGATGATGAAGGGCAATGCCCAGGGAGGAGAGAGGGCTTCGATGAGACGAATCCTGGATCGCCGAGTGGTGGTAACCGGGCTGGGACTCGTGACGCCGCTCGGAA
>Ga0070741_10007700_pt1 | contig 22088 bp, 20 predicted proteins | sample Coa_R1_4_FD_66440 | JGI IMG/M metagenome (GOLD analysis project Ga0070741, IMG submission 66440) | Surface soil microbial communities from Centralia Pennsylvania, which are recovering from an underground coalmine fire - Coalmine... | ecosystem: Environmental > Terrestrial > Soil > Unclassified ... | reverse complement strand
CTGTTCTGCCGCCTGGTCGACGGCTTTCCCGCGCTCACCGAGCTGCACCTGCAGGGCCTCGGCGAGCCGCTCATGCACCCGCGCTTCTTCGACATGGTGCGCTACGCGAGCTCGCGCGGGATCGAGGTCTCGACCAACACGAACATGACCGTGCTCTCGGAGCGCCGCGCCGAGGAATGCGTGACGAGCGGCCTCGCGCGCGTGCACGTCTCGCTCGACGGGGCGACCCCCGCGACTTACGAGTACATCCGCGAGCGCTCGCGCTTCGAGCGCGTGCTGCGCAACCTGCGGCGCCTCGCCGAGGCGAAGGCGCTCCTCGGCGGCGCGCGTCCCGAGATCCGCCTGGTCGCGGTCGCGATGCGCCGCAACCTCGACGAGCTGCCGGCGCTCGTACGCCTCGCGCACGAGCTCGGCATCGCGCACGTCTCGGTGCAGCACCTGTGCCACGACTTCGGCGAGTCGAGCCTGCCCGAGCGCTACCGGCCGATGCGCGCCTTCGTCGAGGACGAGACGCTCCTGCACGTGGACCCCGAGCGCGTGCGCCGCATATTCGACGAAGCGCGCGGCGCCGCCGCGGAGCTCGGCGTCGCGCTGCGGCTGCCCAACGTGCGCCCGCGCGGGCACGGCGCGGCGGTCCCCGGGCGCTCGCGCTGCGACTGGCCCTGGCGCGGCGCGTACGTCAGCTACTCGGGCGAGGCGATGCCGTGCTGCATGGTGGCGACGCCCGACCGCATCAACTTCGGCAGCATGGCGAAGCTGGGCGTCGCCGAGGTCTGGAGCAACGAAGCGTACGCGGAGTTCCGGCGCCGGCTCGAGTCCGACGACCCGCCCGAGATCTGCCGCAGCTGCGCCGTCTACCATGGGACCTTCTAGCGGCATGCGGCGACTGCGGATCCTCACCTGGCACACCCACGGCGCCTACCTGTACTACCTGACGCAGGCGCCGCACGACTTCTACGTGCTGTCGAAGCCCGAGCGTCCGCCGGGCTACGGCGGGCGCGGCGGGCAGCTGCCCTGGGGCGCGAACGTCCACGACCTGCCGGTCGATGAGGCGCGCGACGCGCAGCTCGACTGCATCGTGTTCCAGGACGATCCGCACTGGCTCGAGGACCAGCACCGCTGGCTCACGCCCGAGCAGCGGCGGCTGCCGCGCATCTACCTCGAGCACGATCCGCCGCGCGAGAGCCCGACCGACGCGCGCCATCCCGTCGACGATCCGGGCGTGCTGCTCGTGCACGTGACGCCCTTCAACGCGCTCATGTGGGACGGCGGCCGCACGCCCACGCGCGTGATCGAGCACGGCGTGATCCCGCCGCCGCGCGCCCTGTACACCGGCGACTACGCGCGCGGGATCGTCATCGTGAACAACCTCGCCCGGCGCGGGCGCAGGCTCGGCGCCGACATCTTCAAGGCCGCGCGGGCGCAGGTGCCGCTCGACCTCGTCGGCATGGGAGCGGAGGAGCTGGGCGGCATCGGCGAGATCCCGCACCGCGACATCCCGGCCTTCGCGGCGCGCTACCGCTTCCTTTTCAACCCCATCCGCTGGACGAGCCTGGGGCTCGCGGTGATCGAGGCGATGATGGCGGGCGTGCCGGTCGTGGGCCTCGCGACCACCGAGATGGCGCGCGCGATCGAGAACGGCGTGTCCGGGTGGGTCGACACCAGCCCGGCGCGCCTCGTGGAGCGCATGCGCGCGCTGCTCGCCGACCGCAACCTCGCGCGCGCGCTCGGCGCGGGCGCCCGCCGGCGCGCGATCGAGCGCTTCGGCATCGAGCGCTTCGTGCGCGACTGGAACGCCGCCTTCGCGCAGGTGACCGGCGACCGCGCCCCGGTCGCGGAGGGCCAGGTCGCGCACGCGGCGTGAGCGGGCCGGCGGTGAGGCTGAACCTGGGCTGCGGCCCGAACGCCGCGCCGGGGTGGCTCAACATCGACGTCGAGCCGGTCGCGGGTGCGGTGCGGGGCGACGTGCGCGCGGGACTGCCGCTCGCGGACTCGAGCGTCGACTGCATCGCCGCGATCCACGTCCTGCAGGACCTGCCCTACCCCGAGCTCCTGTCCGCGCTCGCCGAGATGCGCCGCGTGCTCAAGCCCGAGGGCGTTCTGCGGCTCGCCGTGCCCGACCTCGACCGCGCGATCCGCGCCTATCTCGCCGGCGACCGGGCGTACTGGTACGTGCCCGACGAGCACGCGAAGAGCGCCGGCGCCAAGCTCGTGACGCAGATCGTCTGGTACGGCTCGGTGCGCACGCCGTGCAACTGGGACTTCGTGCGCGAATGGCTGCTCGCGGCGCGCTACCGCGACGTGCGGCGCTGCGCGTTCGGCGTGACGCACGCGCCCTTCCCCGAGCTCGCGCGCCTCGACAACCGCGAGCGCGAGAGCCTGTTCGTGGAGGCGGTGCGGTGAGCGGGGCGCTGGTCCTCTCTCCGCATCTCGACGACGCGGTCCTCGGCTGCGGCGCGTGGATCGCGGCGCACGCGGGCGTGCGCGTGCTCACCGTGTTCGCGGGCGCGCCGAGCGCGGCGGCGCCGCCGACCGAGTGGGACGCCGCGTGCGGCTTCGCGGGCGCGGCCGAGGCGATCGCCGCGCGCCGCGCCGAGGACCGCGCCGCGCTCGAGCTGCTCGGCGCCGAGCCCGAGTGGCTCGACTGGTGCGACGATCAGTACGGCGTTCCCGCGCCCGAGGAGGCGCTCGCCGCCGACCTGCGCCGCGCGCTCGAGCGCCACGACCCGCGGACCGTGCTCGTGCCGCTCGGCCTCTTTCATCGCGACCACGAGCGCACGCACGAGGCGGCGCTCGCGCTCGTCGGCGAGCAGCGAAGCCGCGCCTGGTACGCGTACGAGGACGCGCTCTACCGCGCGATTCCCGGCCTGGTGCAGCGGCGGCTCCTCCGGCTCGGCGAGCGCCGCGTCACGGCGACGCCCGAGCCGACGCGCGGCGCGAGCGGCCGCAAGCGGCGCGCGCTCGCCTGCTACGCGAGCCAGCTGCGCGGCCTCGCGACCCCGGGGCGCCCCGGGCACGCCGACGCGCTCGCGGCCGAACGCCTATGGCGGCTGACGCTCTAGCGCGCGACGCCGGCGCGCGCGTCTCGGTCGTCGTCCTCACGCACAACCGAGCGCCCGAGCTCGCGCGCACGCTCGCCCATACGCTGGCGCTGCCCGAGCGCCCCGCCGTGATCGTCGTCGACAACGGCTCGCGCGACGGCACGGCCGACATGGTCGCCGCGCGCTTCCCCGAGGCGCGCCTCGTGCGGCTCTCCGACAACTACGGCGCCGCGGCTCGCAACGTCGGCGCGCGCGCGGCGCGCACGCCCTACGTCGCGTTCTGCGACGACGACACGTGCTGGCAGCGCGGATCGCTCGCGCTCGCCGGGCGGCTGCTCGATGCGCATCCGCGCGTCGCGGTGCTGTCGGCGCGCGTGCTCGTCGGCCCGGAGGGCCGCGAGGATCCGGCGTGCGCCGCCATGGCGGCGAGCCCGCTGCCCTCCGCGGGCCTGCCGGGACGCGCGGTCGTGGGCTTCCTCGCGGGAGCGTGCGTGTTCCGCCGCGACGCTTTCCTCGAGTCGGGCGGCTACGAGCCGCGCTTCTTCATCGGCGGCGAGGAGGCGCTGCTCGCCTACGACCTGCTCGCGCGCGGCTGGCGCATCGTCTACAGCGAGCGGCTGGTCGTGCACCATCATCCGTCGTCGTACCGGGACGCGCGCCGCCGCCGCCGGCTGCTCGCGCGCAACGCGCTCTGGGTCGCGTGGCTGCGCCGCCCGCTGCCGGCCGCGCTCGCGCGAACGGCGCGCGTGATGCTCTCCGGCATCCCCGACCGCGCCGCGATCGCCGGTTGCGTCGACGCGCTGCGCGGGCTTCCGTGGGTGCTGCGCAACCGCCGCGTGGTTCCGCCGCACGTCGAGGCGCTGCGGCGCCTCGCCGACGCCGGCGAATGAAAAAGGCGCGGCCCGCGGCCGCGCCTTCGATTCCCCCGCCCGCGCGGGGCGCTAGCCCTGAGAGGTGCTCTTGCCCTTCGCGTCCGACGCGCTCTTGTCGCGCGACGCGTTCTTCGAACCGCCCTTGGCGCCGACCTCGGCCGCGATCTGCTGCGCCTGGTTCAGGTGCTCCTGCACCACCTGCGCCGTCTTCTCGGCGAACGCCTTCAAGTCCGGGTCCTTGGCGTTCTTCGCTTCCTTCTGCAGCTCCTTCAGGTCGGCGCGGTGGTCCTTCACCATCTGCTGCATGTAGGCCTTGTCGAACTCGGCGCCCTGCTTCTTGTCGAGGCTCTTCGCCTCGCGCTCGTGCTTGCGGTCCGCGGCGTCGGGGACGTCGACGCCCTTCGACTGCGCGAGCTGCTTCAGCTCGTCGCCCGCCTGGCCGTGATCCTGCACCATGCGCTGGCCGAACTGCTTCACCTGCTCGTTCGAGCCCTGGGTCGAGGCGAGCTTGCCGGCCTCGATCTCGGCCGCGTTGTCCTTCGCGACCTTCTCCATGAACTCGCGGTCGCGGCGCGCGAGCTTGTCGGCGGCGTCGTTCTTGCCGCCCTGGTTGTCGCGCGCGACGTTCTCCGGCGTCGGCCGCTGCGAATCCGATTGCGCCTGGTTCTGCGCGTCCGAGGACGGCGACTGCGCTTGCTGGGCGTAGCCCGCGCCGCACCAGGCGGCGGCGGCGAGGCCCGCGATGGCGAGATTGCGGGTGATGCGAGTGCGAATCATGAGATGTCCTTCCGTGAGTGCACCGGTGAAAACGAGAACACCGCAGCAAGGACCGTACCGATGCGCCTCGCCCGCGCGCGTCGCGTGCGGGCCGCGGCACGTTGTAAAAACGCGCGGGGCGCCGCGTAATTCTTACGCGATGAAACTCGGGCGTTGCGCCGATCGGCCCATGTCGCGGCAGCGCGACGGCCGGGCAACCGCGGTGCGCGAAAGCAGTCCAACGTGCAGCCAACCCGCATCCATGCCCGAAGCTTCCGCAAACGAAACGCTGTTCGAGATCGGCGAGAACTGCTGCGCGGTGAAGCGCAGCCGCCGCGTCGCCCTGCTCGTCGACGCCGAGAGCTACTTCGAGGCGTTCATGCGCGCCGCCGAGCGCGCCGAGCGCTCGATCGTCGTGCTCGCCTGGGATTTCAACAGCCGCACGCCGCTGCGCATCGGGCCGGACGGCGAGCGCCTGCTGCTCGGCGATTTCCTGAACGGCCTCGCGCGGCGCCGCCGCCGGCTGCACGTTCGCGTGCTCGACTGGGACTATCCGATGGTGTTCGGCGTCGACCGCGAGCTGCCGCCGCTCTACGGCCTGTCGTGGACGCCGCACCGGCGCGTGCACTTGCGCTACGACGGCACGCATCCGCTCGCGGGCTCGCACCACCAGAAGATCGTCGTCATCGACGATCGCCTCGCCTTCGTCGGCGGGCTCGATCTCACCGCGCGGCGCTGGGACACCTCGGGCCACACCCCCGACGATCCGCGCCGCACCGCGAGCGGCAAGGCCTATCCGCCCTTCCACGACGTGATGATCGCGGTCGACGGCGAGGCCGCGGCGTCGCTCGCCGAGATCGCGCGCAAGCGCTGGCGTCTCGCGACGCATTCCGAGATCCCGCGCGTCGCGCGCGCGGGCGATCCGTGGCCCGAGTCGCTGCGCCCCGACATGACCGACGTCGACGTCGGCGTCGCGTGCACCGCTCCCGAGATGAACGGCGAGAAAGGCGTGCGCGACGTCGAGCGCCTCTACCTCGACCTGATCGCGCGCGCGCGGCGCACGATCTACGTCGAGAACCAGTACTTCACCTCGCACACGATCGGAGAGGCGCTCGCCGCGCGGCTCGCCGAGCCCGACGGCCCGGAGATCGTGGTCGTGACGCGCCTCCTCAGCCACGGCTGGCTCGAGGAGATGACGATGCAGGTGCTGCGCACGCGCCTGATCCAGGCGCTGAAGGAAGTCGACCGCTACGGGCGCTTTCACGTCTACTACCCCGACATCGACGGGCTCGCCGAGGGCGCGTGCATCGACGTGCACTCGAAGCTCATGGTCGTCGACGACGAGTGGCTGCGCGTCGGCTCGGCGAACCTGTCGAACCGCTCGATGGGGCTGGACACCGAGTGCGACGTCGTGGTCGAGGCCGGAGCGCGGCCCGAGCTGCGCCGCGCGGTCGGCGCCTTCCGCTACCGGCTGATCGGCGAGCACACGGGCGCCGCGGCCGAGGACGTCGCGCGCGAGATCGAGCGCTCGGGCGGGATGGCCGCGGCGATCGCGAAGCTCTCGAGCGGTCCGCGGCGGCTGCGCCCGCTCGACGACCTCAAGGACTGGCCCGAGGCCGTGGTCGACGCGATCGCGGTGGCCGACCCGGAGCGGCCGGTGTCGCTCGACCAGCTGGCCGACGAGTTCGCGCAGGACGAGGTCGTGCGCGAGCGCCGCCACGTCGGCCGCAACGCGGCGATCGTCGCCTTCATCCTGCTCGCGCTCGGGCTCGCGTGGCGCTACACGCCGCTCGCCGAGGCCGCGACGCCCGACGCGGTGCTCGATGGGTTCGACCGGTTCTCCGGCCACTGGTGGGCGCCGCTCGCGCTGCTGGTCGCGTACACGCCGGCGAGCCTGGTGATGTTCCCGCGGCCGCTGATAACGCTCGCCACCGTGATCGCGTACGGACCGTGGACCGCGTTCGCCTTCTCGATCGCGGGCAACGTCATCGCCGCCTGCGTCGCGTACGCGGCGGGCCGAAGGTTCGGCCGCGACACCGTGCGCCGCATCGCGGGCGAGCGCCTGAACCGCCTGTGCGGCCTGCTCAGGCGCCGCGGCCTGCTCGCCGTCGTCGCCGTGCGCCTGGTGCCGGTCGCGCCTTTCGTGGTCGAGAACGTGGTCGGCGGCGCCGTGCACATCCGCTTCTGGCAGTTCGCCGTCGGCACGGCGATCGGGCACGTCCCGGGCACGCTCGCGACCACGGTGTTCGGCTCGCAGATCGAGGCGGCGCTGCGCGAGCCGGGCGACATCAACTGGTGGCTGGTCGGCGCGGCGACGGTGGTGCTCGGCGCGGCGATTTTCGCGATGCGGCGCTGGCTCGCTCGCCTGGAGTCCCGGGAAAAGGCGCGCGAGCCCGTGCGCCGCCGGGCGGCCGAGCGCGCGGTGCTCGCGCGCCGGCACGCGGAGCTCGGCTCGTGAGCCGGCTTCCCGGCACTCCGGAGCGCGAGCGCGGTCGAAACCCCGGGGGGAGCTCCGAGGCCCGCATGCACCTGGTCGACACGACGATGTTCTTCGCCGCGCGCGGCGGCGGCGTGCAGCGCTACCTGTCCGCGAAGCGCGCCTGGCTGCGGCGCCACGGCGCCGCGCGGCACACCATCGTCGCCCCCGGCGCGGCCGACGGCGAGGCGCAGCCCGGCATCACGACGCTGCGCACGCGCGCGCGCCCGCGTCCCTACGGGTTTCCGTTTCCGCTGCGGCTGCGCGCCTGGCGGCGCGCGCTGGTGCGCCTCGCGCCCGACCTGATCGAGGCGGGCGACCCGTTCACCCCGGCGTGGGCGGCGCTGCGCGCGGGCCAGGACCTCGGCGTCCCGGCAATCGGGTTCTATCACTCCGACCTCGTGCGCCTGGTCGGCACGCGGCTCGGGACCGCCGCGGAGTCCGCGGCCGCGCGCTACGTGAGGCAGCTCTACCGCGAGTTCGACCTGGTGATGGCGCCCTCGCGCTACGTGGCGTCGAAGCTGCGCGAGCTGGGACTCGAGCGCGTCGTGCACCAGCCGCTCGGCGTCGACGCCTCGGTGTTTCACCCGGGGCGCCGCGACCCGGGCCTGCGCCGCGCGCTCGGCCTGCCCGAGAACACGCGGCTGCTCGTCTTCGCCGGCCGCTTCGCGCACGAGAAGAACCTGCCGATGCTGCTCGCGGCGTTCCGCAAGCTCGGGCCCCGCTACCACCTGCTGCTCGTCGGCGGCGGCATGGAGCTCGCGCCGCAGCGCAACGTCACCGTGCTCGACTTCCAGACGCGCGAGGCCGAGCTCGCGCGCCTGGTCGCGAGCTGCGACGCGCTCGTCCACGCCGGCGCGCAGGAGACCTTCGGCCTGGTGGTGCTCGAGGCGATGGCGTGCGGCCTGCCGGTCGTCGGCGTCGCCGCGGGCGGCGTCGCCGAGCTGGTCGGCGAGCGCCACGGCGTGCTGGTGCGGCCGGGAAGCGCCGCGGCGCTCGCCGAAGGCATCGAAGCGGCGTACTCCGCCGACGTCGCCGTCCTCGGCGCTCGCGCGCGCGAGGCCGTCGAGCGCCGCTACAGCTGGGATTGCGTGATGCAGTCGCTCCTCGGGATCTACCGCCAGCGGCTGCTCGTCTCGAGCGCGGACGGCGTGGGCGAGGCGTATGCGCTGCGCTGAGCGGGCCTCGGTCTGCATCTCGGTGCACGACGTCGCGCCCGCGACGTGGCCGCGCTGCGCGCGCCTGCTCGCGATGCTCGACGAGTGCGGCGCGGGACCGGTGACGCTGCTCGTCGTGCCCGACTTCCACCACGGCGGCCGCATCGACCTCTATCCGTGGTTCGTGCGCGCGATCGACGAGCGCCGCGCGCGCGGCGACGAGATCGCGCTGCACGGCTATTACCACGAGGACGAGGCGCCGCCGCCGCGCGGGCCGCTCGGCTGGGTCGAGCGCCGCGTCCTCACGCAGGGCGAAGGCGAGTTCGCGGCGCTCGGCGCCGAGGAGGCGCTCGCGCGGCTGCGGCGCGGCGCCGCGCTGATGGCGTCGCTCGGCTGGTCCGTGCGCGGCTTCGTCCCGCCCGCGTGGCTGCTGGGGCGCGGCGCCCGCATCGCGCTGTCCCGGCTGACGGGCGGGCGCGACGGCTTCGCGTACGCGACGACGCGAAGCGGCGTGTACCGCCTTCCCGACTGGCGATACACCTTCTCGCCGAGCCTGGTGTGCACCGTGCGCAGCGCGTGGCGGCGCTCGCTGTCGCAGTCGCTGAACGCGGCGACGTTCTCGGTCGCGAGCCGCGGCCCTCTGCTGCGGCTGTCGCTGCATCCGGTCGACGCGGAGCACCCGGACGTGATGGCGCGCTGGCGCGGCTGGATCGCGCGCGCGCTCGAGCATCACGCGCCCGCGACCAAGCTGCAGTGGATCACGGCCGAAGGCTGGGTCGCATCCGCCGCGTCGTAGCGCGTGGCATGTTTTCTGCATCGCGTGAGCCGACGTTTCCGATTCCAGGATCACCCATCATGGTCAACGAGAAGTCGCCGTCCGACGACGGCGAAGCGGCCAACGCGGAGCGCAAGCCGGCGCGCCGCTCGCGGCCCGGGGCCGCGGGGCTCGCGCGCGATACGGACGGACGCCGCTCGAGCGACGCGCTGAAGCGCAACCAGGAGCGCCTCGGCGTGGGGGCCGACCATCGCACCGAGTCGATGAAGAAGGGCAAGCGCGGGACCTTTCCCTGAGCGCAGGGGCCCGGGAAGTCTTACACCGGGGCGTGCAGCTTTTACCGCTTCGAGGTCGAGGTCAACCCGAAATATCCTCGCGGCCACGCGTCCGCCTGGGGCTCGCTGCGGCGGTCGCCCGTCGGAACATTCGCGCAGGCGCTCTTCGCGGGCGCGGCGGCGGCGGCTCGACGCGGGCGCGCCGCGCGAGGCGCTTGACGAAGCGCATCACGAGCGCGCCTTCTTCTTGACCACGGCGCGCAGGCACATCGCCACCGCGCCCGAGAGCGCCTCGTCGAACTCGGGCTCGGCACCGCTCACGCCGACCGCGATGCCGTCCACGCAGACGCTGCCCCAGAGCGGCGTGTCGTCGCGCGCGAGCAGGTGCGGCGAGAGCGCGCGCACCGCGTGCGAGTCGCGCCCGGTGCGCCAGGCGAGCCGCGCCTTGGCGCGCGCGTAGCCCGCGTAGTCGGCGTCCCATTCGGCGCGCGGCTTGCCGAAGCCCTGCTCGGCGAGGATCGCCTGCTCGAACGCGCACGAGCCGGGCGGCCGCGACGGATCCATCACCACGACGTAGAGCACGCCGCTCTGGCCGACGCTCGCGTCGCCCGCGGCGCGCTCGAGCAGCGGCGCGGCGAGGCGCAGCGCCTCGTGCGCCGCGTCGCGGTCGACGAACAGCCCCGGCGTGTCGAGCTCGCGCTTCATGCTGCGTAGAGGTTAATCGCGGTCTGCAAAGGAACGCCTCGCGCTACGTAGGCCGATCGGCGAGCGCGCGCCGCGGCTTCGCGCCGATCAGCGCGGCCGCGCTCGCGAGCAGCTCGCGCGGCTCGACCGGCTTGGCGAGGTGCATCTGGAATCCGGCGAGCAGCGCCTGGGTGCGGTCCTCGGGCCGCGCGTAGCCGGTGAGCGCGATCGCCGGCATGCGCTCGGGCAGCGGCACGCCGCGCTCGGCCTCGATCGCGCGCAGGGCGTGGACCACGGCGTAGCCGTCCTCGTCGGGCAGCCCGATGTCGCACACGAGGAGGTCGGGCCAGGCATCGTGCGGCGTGCGCTCGAACCAGCCGCGCGCCTCGCCGCCGCGCGCGAAGGCGCGCACGTCGGCGCCTTTCGCCTCGAGCACGGTGGCGAGCAGCTCGCGCGCGTCGTCCTGGTCGTCGACGATCGCGATGGACGCCCCCTCGAGCCGCGGCGTCGCATCGCCGTTCCGCGCGCGGGGCGTGCCGTCGGGCGCGGGCAGCAGCTCCGCGGTGCCGGCGACGGCGCTCACGGGCAGGTCGACGACGTAGCCCGTGCCTGCGCCCGCGGGCAGCCGCTCCACGGAGAAGCGCCCGCCGTGGCGCTCGATCGCCTCGTGCAGGCGCGCGACGTCGAGGCGCAGCGCGCCTTCCGCGCGCGTCGCGCCGCTCGCGGCCTGAGGTCCGGTGTCGACCACCTTGAGGCGCACGGTCGGGCCGTTGCGGCGCACCTCGATCTCGACCCGGCCGCCCGCGGGCGTGACCGCGATCGCGTTCGCGCACAGGTCCCACACCATCTGCTGCAGCAGCGCGGGGTCGCCGGTGACGCGCTCGCTCTGCGAGCCGATCATCGCGTAGAGGCGGATGCCCTTCGCGTCGATCTCGGGTCGCAGCGCGTCGATCGCCGAGGCCGCGACCGCGGCGAGGTTCACCGCCTGCAGCGCGAGTCGCCGCTCGGCGTGCGCGAGCTCGCGCTCCTGCTGCTGGATCGCCCACATGCGCGCGTAGATCCCGCGGCGCCCGAGCAGCTCGTGGTGCGTGCCGCGCTCGACCACGCGGCCGTGCTCGAGCACGAGGATCTCGTCGGCGTGGACGATGGTCGACATGCGGTGCGCGATCACGAGCGTGGTGCGGTTCTGCGCGATGCGCTCGAGCTCGGCCTGGATCGCGCGCTCGGCCACGGGGTCGAGCGCCGAGGTCGCCTCGTCGAAGATCAGGATCGGCGGGTTCTTCAGCACCGCGCGCGCGATCGCGATACGCTGCTTCTCGCCGCCCGAGAGCTTGACGCCGCGCTCGCCGACGACCGTCTCGTACTGCTCGGGCAGCGCCAGGATGAAGTCGTGCAGCTGCGCCGCCTTCGCCGCCTCGACCACCTCGGCGAAGGTCGCGCCGGTGCGGCCGTAGGCGATGTTGTAGGCGATCGTGTCGTTGAAGAGGATCGTGTCCTGCGGCACGATGCCGATCGCGTCGCGCAGGCTCTTCAGCGACACCGAGCGCACGTCCTGGCCGTCGATCTGCACGCCGCCCGAGGCGACGTCGTAGAAGCGCAGCAGCAGGCGCGCGAGCGTCGACTTGCCCGAGCCCGAGCCGCCGACCACCGCGACGGTCGCGCCCGGCGGCACGCGGAAGTTCACGTCCCAGAGCACCTGGCGCGCGGGCTCGTAGCCGAAGCTCACGTGCTCGAAGCGCACCTCGGCCTCGCGCACCGCGAGTCCGGGCGCGCCCGGCGCCTCCTCCATGTCGGGCCGCTGCTTGAGCAGGGCGAACAGCTTCTCGGCATTGACGACCGCGTCGCGCGCCTGGCGGAAGACGAACCCCAGGGCGTTCAGCGGCAGGCACACCTGGATCACGTAGGCATTCACCAGCACCAGGTCGCCGACCGTCATCGTCCCGCGCACGACGTCGTGCCCCGCGAGCAGCATGATGGCCGCGACGCCGGCGGCGATGATCGCGCTCTGGCCGACGTGCAGCGTGGAGAGCGCCTTCTGGTTGCGCACGCCCACCTCGACCCACTCGCGCATGATCGAGCGGAAGCGCGACTGCTCGAGCGACTCGTTCGCGTAGTACTTGACCGTGTCGTAGTTGAGCAGGCTGTCGACCAGGCGCGCGTTCGAGCGCGAGTCGAGCTCGTTCATGCGCCGCTGGTGCACCTGGCGGCGCTCGGTGAAGACCAGCGTGAACGCCGTGTAGACCGCGAAGGTCGCCGAGATGACCGCCGCGAACCAGCTGCTGTAGTTCAACACCATGATCGTCATCACGGCGGCGATCTCGACCAGCGTCGGCACGATCGTGAACAGGCCCACGCCGAGCAGGAAGCCGATCGCGAGCGTGCCGCGCTCGACCTCGCGGATGAGCCGGCCCGTCTGGCGCTGGCCGTGGAAGCGCGGCGTGAGCGCGAGCAGGTGCGCGAAGGCGCGCGCCGTGAAGTCGGCCGAGGTCTGCGCCCCCACGCGCGCGAACACGAGGTCGCGCAGCTCGCCGAAGAGCGTTCCGGCGAAGCGCAGCAGCGCGTAGCCGAGGAGCAGCGCGACCGGCAGCACCGCGACGTTCTCGGGACGCGACAGGCCGTCGACGATGCGCTTGAGGACGAGCGGCACCGAGACGACCGAGAGCTTGGCGATGACCAGCAGGACGATCGCCACGAGCACGCGCCAGCGGAAGCGCCAGGCGCACGACCACAGCGACGCGAGACCGGTGGCGCGGGTGGCGGGTCCGTCCATGGAAGCTCAGTTATTGCACCAAGCGTGCCAACGGACCGCCGGCGCAGTCGATGCGCCGATCGGGCCAGGCGCGCGGCACGGCACCGAACGTGCTCCGCTCTCGGGTAGACGTGCCGCAGTATCCTTCACGGCGCCGGCGCCGCGGCAAGTGATCAGCGGGGCGCTTCGGCGAGGCTGTCGTGCCGGCGCGGGTCGCCGACGGCGGCGCGCCCCGTCCTGAGCCGCTGCTCGAAGTAGGTGATGGTGCGCGCGAGCCCTTCGCGCAGCGGAACGCGCGGCTCCCAGCCGAGCGCCGCGCGCGCGAGCCCGATGTCGGGGCAGCGCCGCGCGGGATCGTCGGCAGGGAGCTTCGCGTGCACGATCCGCGACCGCGACCCGGTCAGCTCGATCACCGTCTCGGCCAGCTCCTCTATGGTGAACTCGTGCGGGTTGCCGAGGTTGACCGGGCCGATGAAGTCGTCGGCGCTCGCCATCAGCCGCACCACCGCGTCGACCAGGTCGCTCACGTAGCAGAAGGAGCGCGTCTGCGCGCCGTCGCCGTAGACCGTGATCGGCTCGTCCTGCAGCGCCTGCACGACGAAGTTGGACACCACGCGGCCGTCGTTCGGGTGCATGCGCGGGCCGTAGGTGTTGAAGATGCGCGCGACCTTGGTCGCGAGCCCGTGCTGGCGCCGGTAGTCCATGAACAGCGTCTCGGCGCAGCGCTTGCCCTCGTCGTAGCACGAGCGCAGGCCGACCGGGTTGACGTGGCCCCAGTAGGCCTCGTCCTGCGGGTGCATGTCCGGGTCGCCGTAGACCTCGCTCGTCGATGCCTGCAGGATCTTCGCCTTCACGCGCTTCGCGAGGCCGAGCATGTTGATCGCGCCGTGCACGCTGGTCTTGGTCGTCTGCACCGGGTCGAGCTGGTAGTGGATCGGCGAGGCGGGACAGGCGAAGTTGTAGATCTCGTCCACTTCGACGTAGAGCGGGAAGGTCACGTCGTGGCGCAGCAGCTCGAAGTGCGGGTCCTGCGCGAGGTGCGCGATGTTGTCCTTGGTGCCGGTATAGAAGTTGTCGACGCAGAGCACGTCGCAGCCCTCGTCGAGCAGCCGCTCGCACAGGTGCGAGCCGAGGAAGCCGGCGCCTCCCGTCACGAGCACCCGCCGGCGCAGCAGGTCCCTCACGGATGGACCGCCGCGCTAGCGGCAGGGGCGCGGGCGCCGCGCGCGCCCGCGGGAAAGCGCTCGAGCAGCGCGCGCGCCTCGGCGATCACGCTCTCGGGCGCGACGCCTTGCGCGCACTCGTGGCCGTAGGGACAGCTCGCGTACGTGCACGGCCGGCACGCGAGCTCGTAGGCGAGCACGCGGTGCCGCTCGGGATCGAGCGGCGACCAGCGCGCGGTGTCGGCGCCGCACGAGACCACCACGCTCGGCGTGCGCGTCGCGGCGGCGACGTGCGAGACGCCCGTGTCGTTGCACACGAGCAGCCGCGCCCTCGCGATCAGCGCGGCGAGCGCGCCGAGGGACGTGCGGCCGGTCAGGTCGACCGCGCGCGCGCGCATCGCGCCCGCGACCGCGCAGGTGATCGCGGCCTCGCCGGCCGTGCCGGTCAGCACCACCGTGTGGCCCTCGGCGGCGAGCGCGTCGGCGACGCGCGCGAAGCGCTCGGGCGGCCAGCGGCGCGACGCGAGCTGCGCGCCGGGGTGCACGCACACGACCTGGGCGGGCCGGAAGCGGAAGGCCGTGGCGAGCCGCGCCAGCTCATCGCGGTCGACCTCGTCGATCGGGAACTCGAGCTCGATGCCCGAGCCCGGGACGCCGAGGCGCTCGAGCAGGCGAAGCGGACGCAGCACCTCGTGCTCGCGCGGCTCCCACGGCAGGAAGCGCAGCGGGTCGGGGCAATAGCCGCCGCGCGGAAAGAACCCGGCGCAGCGGCGCGCGCCGAGCAGCGCCGCGACCGCGTTGGTGAGCCGCCCGTCGCCGTGCAGCTGCAGCGCGAGGTCGAAGCCGCGGTCCTGCGCGTCGGCGAGAAACGCGGCGAAGGCGCGCGGGTCGCAGGCGCGCTCGGGCAGCCCCGGGAAACCCGGGAACTCGATGAAGTCGTCGACGATGCGCGAGTAGCGCGCGGCGAGCTCGCGCGCCCGCGGCAGCGCGATCAGCGTGATGCGCGAGTGCGGCCACGCGGCGCGCAGGGCGCGCAGCGCCGGGACCGCGCACAGCATGTCGCCGAGCTGCAGCGCGCGCAGCACCGCGACGTTCGACGGCGCGCCTTCGGGCGGAGCGACGGGAACGCCGCCGGACGAGCGCGCCGCTTCGAACGCCTCGCGCCTCACCGCGGATCCTTCTCGAGGAGGAACGGGCCGATCACCAGCGCGTCGATCGGCGAGGTCCAGAAGCATTCGATCGCGTCGCGCGGCGAGCACACCATCGGCTCGCCGCGCGTGTTGAAGGAGGTGTTCACGAGCACGGGAATGCCCGTGCGCCGCTGGAAGGCGCGCAGCAGGTCGTAGTAGAGCGGGTGCTGCGAGCGGTTGACCGTCTGGATGCGCGCGGTGCCGTCGACGTGGCGCACAGCGGGGATCCGCTCCGCCTTGTCCGGGACGACGTCGTGCACGAACAGCATGAAGGGCGACGCGCCGGCGCGCTCGAACCACGCGGGCGCCTCCTCCTCGACGACGGCCGGCGCGACGGGCCGGAAATCCTCGCGGTCCTTGATCTCGTTCAGGCGCGCCTGCATGTCGGCCGAGAGCGGCGAGGCGAGGATCGAGCGCGCGCCGAGCGCGCGCGGGCCGAATTCCATGCGGCCCTGGAACCAGCCGACGATTTTGTCCTCGGCGAGGATCCCGGCGGTCTGGTCGGCCACATTGGACAAGCGTCGATACGTGAGCTTCGCCCGCCGGAGGAAGGCCTCGATCTCGGTCTCGCCGTACTCGGGCCCGAGGTACGCGTGGTTCATGCGCCAGCGCCGGCCGCCGCCGCGAGCCTGGCGGTCGACGAGGAGCGCCGCGCCGAGCGCCGTGCCGGCGTCGCCCGCGGCGGGCTGCACCCACACGCCGCGAAAAAAGGCGGCGTCGCGGATGCGCGCGTTCATCACGCAGTTCAGCGCGACGCCGCCCGCCATGGCGAGGTGCTCGGCGCCCGTCTCGCGGCGCAGCCAGCGCGCGAGCTCGACCGCCGTCTCCTCGAGCAGCGCCTGCAGCGAGCGCGCGAGATCGAAGTGCTTCGCGAGCAGCTCGGCGCCGCGCTTCCTCGGCGGCCCGAAGCGCTCGGCGAGCCGCGTCTCGTGCACGACGTAGTCGCCGCCGCCCTTCAACTCGACCATCTCGCGAAACTCCGAGAGATATTCGGGTTTCCCGTACGAGGCGAGCGCCATCACCTTGTACTCGTCCGATGAGTGCAGGAAGCCGAGGTAATCGGTGACCTGCTCGTAGAGAAGCCCGAGCGAGTGCGGCACCTCGACCTGGCCGATGCGCCGGTAGCGCTCGCCGTCGAAGTGGCCGTAGCTCGTCGTCGCGCGCTCGCCGCGGCCGTCGAGCGTCATCACCGCGCACTCGTCGTAAGGCGCCGCGAGGTACGCGCTCGCCTCGTGCGCGCCGTGGTGCTCGATGAAGTGCCAGCGCCAGCGCCGGTCGGTCTTCGCCGAGGCGAAGCGCGCGCGCAGGTGGTGCGGCGCGCCGTCGACGAGCTGGCGCTCGGCGTTCACGACGTACGCGAGCGAGAGCGGCTCCCAGGGCGAGGGGCCTTCGACGGCGGCGGGGTGAGCGCTCGGCTCGAGCGGCAGCGAGATCGCCGCGTCGTGCCTGTATTGCCCGAGCAGCAGGGACGGATCGTACGAGTACGCGACGCGGTCGACCTCGACGAGCTCGATGCCCGCCGCCGCGAGGCAGTAGTCGATCGCGTGGTAGGGCAGCTCCCAGGTCGTGAACGGCACCGGGCGCTTCCCGTGCTTGATGCGCGTGAAGCGCTCGTCCTCGGCGGCGGCGACGACCTCGCCGTCGCGCACCAGGCACGCGGCGCTGTCGTGGTAGACGGCGTTGATGCCGAGCGTATACATCGACATCGCTACTCGACGACCGCCGCCGGGATCATCGGGCGCGCCTCGGGCGCCGCGTCCCCGGGGAGCTCGGGCAAATTCGCGCCGCGCCCGGCGAGCAGCTCGCACGCCGCCTCCGCCACCGTCTCGGGCGCGACGTTGCGCAGGCACTCGTGGCGCCCGCTCGGGCACACGCTCTTGTAGCAGTGGCGGCAAGGCACGTCGTGGAACAGCACGCGGCAAGGCACCTTCCACGGCGCGTGCTGCGGGTTCGTCAGCGCGTACAGGTCGACGACCGGCGTGCCGAGCGCCGCCGCGATGTGGACCGGTCCGGTGTTGTTCGACACCAGCACGTCGGCCGCGCCGATCACCGCGCCCAGGCCCCCGAGGTCGAGGCGTCCCGCGAGCGAGTGCGAAGGCGCCGACATCCGCGCGCGGATCGAATCGACGAGCGCGGCCTCGCGCTCGTCGCCGGTCAGCACGAGGTGGCCGCCGGTGTCGCGCGCGATCAGATCGAGCGCGCGCGCGAACATCTCGGGCGGATAGCGCCGCGAGGCCGCGCTCGCCCCCGGGTGCGCGACGACGAGCGGCCGCTCGCTCTCGACCCCGAGCGAGACGAGCGTGCGCCGGGTCTGCTCGCGCACGCGCTGCGGCAGCGTGAACGAGAGCCGCTCGTCGTCGGTGCTCGCGCCGGCGGCGGCCACGAGGTCGAGCTGGCGGCGCACCTCGTGGCGCACGCCCTTCTCGGGCTCGGGCTCGGGAACCCAGTCGGTGAGAAGCCGGTACGGGTTCTCGCGGCAGTGCGCGAGCCGCACCGGGATGCCGGCGAGATACGTGAGGTAGGCCGCGGGCAGCGGGTTCTGGCTGTACACCGTGAAGACGACGGCGGCGTCGAAGCTCTTCGACGCGAGCTGCACGATCATCGCGCCGTCCATGGTCTCGCCCTCGCCGGTCGCCTTCATCCACGGCGCCGCGAAGGCGATCACGTGGTCGACCTCGCGCACGTAGGGCGCGACCTGCGCTCCGGCGGGCGAGGTGAGCAGCGTGATGCGGCGGCCGGGAACCGACTCCTTCAGCGCGCGGATCGCCGGCGTCGTCATGAGGACGTCGCCGATGTTGTCCAGCCGCACGGCGAGGACGTTCTTCGCTTCGGTCCAGGGAAGGCGCCTCATGCGGTGCCGCACACGAGAACGGGGCCGACGCGCGCGTCGGCGCTCACGATCAGCGCCGCGGCCTCGAACAGGTCGGAGGCCACCTTGTCGGGCCGCCGCCCGGGCGCGAGGTCCCATTCGGTCTCGTTGCCGTTGTCGATCAGCACGGTGCGGCAGCCCGCGCCGTGGCCGGCCTCGACGTCGTCGAGGATGTCGCCGATCATCCACGAGCTCTCGAGGTCGACGCCGTGCTCGCGCGCCGCCTTGAACAGCAGGCCCGACGCGGGCTTGCGGCAGGTGCACGGCACCGCGTACTCGGCGAGCCGGCCGCCGGGCAGGTGCGGGCAGTAGTGAAAGCCCGAAAGCGGCACGCCGACGTCGCGCAGCAGCTCGCGCAGCTTCGATTCGACCGTGCGCAGCGCGTGCTCCGGGAAGATGCCGAGCGCGACGCCGGGCTGGTTGGACACGACGATGATGCGGTAGCCGCGGCGCACGAGCAGGTACAGGCCCTCGGCCGCGCCCCTGGCGAGCGTGATGCGAAGCGGGTCGACGTTGTAGGCGACGTCCTCGATCAGCGTCCCGTCCTTGTCCAGAAACACCGCGCGGCCGGATTCGCTCATGGCCACGAGCTCTCGCGCATCGGGATCACCATGACCTCGGGGATGACGCTCTCCTCGGGCATCGTCAGCAGGAAGCGCACGGTCGCGGCGACGTTCGCCGGGTCCTGCAGCACGCCCGGGTCGAGGTCCGGGAAGCGGTCGAGCAGGAAGGGCGTGCGCATGCCGCCCGCGACCACGGCGCTCACCTTGATCCCGAGCGGACGCAGCTCCGCGTGCAGCGCGTGGCTGAACCCGAGCAGGCCCCACTTGCTCGCGTGGTACGCCGAGGCGTTGGGCCAGGCACGCTTCGCCGCGGTCGAGGCGATGTTCACGATGTGGCCGGCGCCCTGGCGCGCCATGATGCCGGCGGCGCGCTTGGCGAGCAGGAACGGCCCGCGCAGGTTGGTGCGGATGACGCGGTCCCACTGCTCGACCGAGAGCTCCGCGAGCGGGAGCGTGTAGTCGACGCCGGCGTTGTTCACCAGCGCGTCGAGGCGCCCGAGGCGCTCGAGCGTCTCGGCGAGCGCGCGCTCGCACTGGTCCTCGTCGCCGACGTCGACGCGGATCGCGCAGCCGCCGACCTCGGCCGCGAGCGCCTGCGCGCGCGCGAGGTCGAGATCGGCGACCGCGACCCGCGCTCCATCCTGCGCGCACGCGCGGCAGATCGCGGCGCCCAGGCCGCGTCCGCCGCCGGTGACGAAGACGACCTTGCCGTCGAGGGTCTTCATGCCGCGGCCACCAGGCGGTCGCCGGGCAGCGCCTCGGGCCCGCCCGCGACGCGCTCGTACAGCGAGGCGATCGACGCCGACACGCGCTCCCAGGTGAACGACGCGTTCACGCGTCGCACCGCGTTGCGGCCGAGCTCGCGCGCGCGTCCGGGGCTCGCGTACACGTCGGCGAGACGCGCGGCGAGCGCGTCGGGGTCGTTCGCCGGGACGAGATAGCCGGTGACGCCGTCGAGCACGCTGTGCTTGATGCCGCCGACGGCAGAGCCGATCACCGGCGTGCCGCACGCCATGGCCTCGAGCGGCGTGATGCCGAACGGCTCGTACCAGGGCGTGGTGACGAAGACGTCCGCCGCGCTGTAATAGAGCTTCAGCAGCTCGCGCGAGCGCCGGCCGGTGAAGGTGACGCGATCGGCGACGCGCTCCTCCTCGGCGAGCGCGCGCAGGCGCCCGATCTCGGGCGTGAGCGCGGGATCGGGGAGGTCGGAGTTGCCCCCGACGACGAGCAGCCGCGCGCGCACGCCGAAGCCGCGGCCCAGGCGCGCGACGCCGCGGATCGCGTTGTCGACGCCCTTGCGCGGCACCATGCGGCCGATGTTGACCACGACGCGCTCGTCGGCGTCGAGCCCGAGCGTGCGCCGGGCGAAGCGGCGCGCGATCGGCCAGAACTCGCCGGCGTCGAAGCCGCACGGTACGACGGCGATCTTGCGCGCGTCGGCGCGATACAGGCCGACCAGGTCGGATCTGTCCTGCGGGCACTCGGCGACGATTGCGTCGGCCTCGGCCACGATCGCGTCCTCGATGGCGACGCGCTCGGCCGGGAACTGGTCGGCGTCGCCCTGGTGCTGCCGGCGCACGCGGCCGAGCGCGTGGAAGGTGACGACGAACGGGATGTCGAAGCGCTGCTTGAGCTTGATCGCGACGAGCCCGGACATGAAGAAGTTCGCGTGCACGAGGTCGTAGCCGCCCTCGCGCCGGCAGAACGAGCAGACGTAGGCTGAGAAGTCCTCCATCAGCGGCAGGAGGTCCTCCTTGCGCACGTAGCGCGCGGGACCCGCCGGCACGTGGATCACGCGCACGCGGCGGCCCCAGTCCTGCACCTCGGGCGGGTCCGGCGCGTCGCGGCGCGTGAACACGTCGACCGCGTAGCCGAGCGCGGCGAGATTGCGGGCGACTTGCGCGACGTAGATGTTCTGGCCGCCCGAGTCGACGCCGCCCGCGGCGGCGAGCGGCGAAGCGTGATCGCTGACGAGCGCGATTTTCCGAAGCATGTGGGAGTCCTCTCGACCTGCTTCGGCGTAAAAAGCAAATCCAGTGCCAAACGCGGTTTATCGCGCGGCGCGCGCGCTACGCTATGAGGGAGAACGCGCTTCATGCGTGAATAGAGCGGCGCGATGCGCTTCTGCGGCGTAAGAATTACTCCCGCGCCGCAGTTCTTACATCCCAGAAAACGCGCATATGGCGTCATGAAACGCGGTCACGATGCGCTGTGCGCGCGCGACGACACGCGGGCGGCGGCGGCTCGCGCTGCGCCGCTCGAACTAGCGCGCGGGCGGCCGATGTCGCGCGGCCGACGGCGGTGGCGGCGGAGCGCGAGGGGGCGGCGCCGCGCGGCCGCAGTCCGTGAGATTGATCACGCGAAAGCGCCGCTCCGCGCATGGCATCGCTCTTGCTGATGCATCGCGCAGGACAAGAACAAGGAGCACTCCGTGATCTCATGCTCGACGGGAGGCCGCGTGATCTACATGACGATCCGCGACCCGCATTCGGCCGAAGAGTCGATCTCGTTCCTGAGCGCGCTCAGCCGCAATCCGTCGGTTCCCGATTCGGCGCTGCTGCTCGTCGACACGCGCTCCGCGGACGGCGCCTTCCCCGAGATCGAGTTCGCGCTGCTGGGGCCGAAGCTCGGCCCGTGCTGCGCGTTCGTCATCGGCGGCCACCAGGCCGACCATGCGCGCGACTACGGCACGCGCATGCAGCGCGGCGGCGGCCCCGCCGTCGAGATCTTCAGCGACCTCGCGCAGGCCTACGACTGGATCGGGAAGTACCGCTAAGGGGCGATCAGCGGAACGAAGTCGTACTCGCCGATCCCCTGGAGCACGAGGAAGGTCGCCGAGGTCTGTCCGGCGTTCACGACCAGGTGCGGGCGCCGTGGCGGCACGGCGTAGGTCTGTCCCGGCTTCAGGCGCACCTCCTCCTTCGGCTCGCGCAGGAAGATGCGGATCTCGCCTTCGAGCACGTAGAACGTGTCCTGCACGTTGCTGTGGTAGTGCCACGGCACCTTCTGCGTCGGAGAGATCCTGAGCTCGTTGATGCGGAAGCCCGGGCGCTGCGCGTGAAAGGCGCGGTACTCGGTCTCGTACAGCGGGGCGGCGTCCTTCACTCCTGCCATGGGTCCTCCTTTCGGGCTAATGGGCATCCCCGGCCGGCGCGACCGCCGCGCCTTCGATGCGGTGACGCTCGAGGGCGCGTGCGACGAAGCCCGAGGCCTTCATCTCCTCGACGAAGTCGCGCACGTAGCGGGCGCCGGCTTCGCCGCCCTTGCGCGAGGCCATCGCCTGGTTGATGACCATGAAACGGCCCGGGAGCAGGCGCATGCCGCCGACGCGCTTGGCGTCGGCCTCGAGCTGCTGCTTCACGCCGGCCGCGACGTCGAGGTTCTCGCGCAGCGTGAAGTCGACCACCTCGGGCGACGTGGGCGCGCGCACGAGCGTCGCGCGCTTCAGCTCGCGCGTGAGAAAGAGATCGTACGCGCTGCCCTTGCCGACGGCGACGCGCGTGCCGTCGCGGTCGACC
>Ga0070741_10007699_pt1 | contig 22088 bp, 20 predicted proteins | sample Coa_R1_4_FD_66440 | JGI IMG/M metagenome (GOLD analysis project Ga0070741, IMG submission 66440) | Surface soil microbial communities from Centralia Pennsylvania, which are recovering from an underground coalmine fire - Coalmine... | ecosystem: Environmental > Terrestrial > Soil > Unclassified ... | reverse complement strand
GCATCGGCAAGGACGACACGATCTTCGCGACGCGCCCCGGCAAGGTCGCGTTCCGGACGAGCGGCGAGCGCCGCTTCGTTTCCGTCGTCGACTAGAGCACGTCGTGTTCCACGATCGCGCCCGGCTGTGGGTGCAAGGCGGCCGCGGGGGCGACGGGTCGATCCACTTCCGCCGCGAGAAGTACGTGCCGAAGGGCGGGCCGGACGGCGGTGACGGCGGCGCCGGCGGCGACGTCGTGCTCGTCGCCGATTCGCGCCGCCGCGACCTGTCCGGCATTCGTCCGAATCAAAAGCTGCGCGCCGGCCGAGGCGGTGGCGGCGGCGGGCGCCTGTCGCACGGCGCCGACGGCGAGAACGCGGTGTTGAACGTGCCCGTAGGCACGCAGGTGTTCGACGGCGAAGGCAGGCTCGTCGCCGATCTTGCGCATGCAGAGGCGCGCGTCGTCGTCGCAAAGGGCGGAACGGGCGGCCGCGGCAACAAGCACTTCGCCGGCGCGACGCGGCAGACACCGCGCTTCGCGGAAGTCGGCCTGCCCGGCGAGGAGGGCGAGATCGAGCTGCGGTTGAAGTTGCTCGCGGATGCCGCGCTCGTCGGCCTCCCGAACGCGGGAAAGTCGTCGTTGCTCGCACGCATTTCGAACGCGCGGCCGAAGATCGCCGACTATCCGTTCACGACGCTCGCGCCTGTGCTCGGCACGGTGGAGATGGACGGGAGCCAGCTCACCGTCGCCGACGTCCCGGGTCTGATCGAGGGCGCGAGCGAAGGCATCGGGCTCGGCCACGAGTTCCTCGCGCATCTGGAACGCGCTCGGCTGCTGCTGCACGTGGTCGACTCGTCCGAGGGCGACGCCGACGAGCGCTGGCGCACGATCGACGCCGAGCTCGCCGCGTACGGGGCAGGGCTCGACACGCGCCCGCAGGTCGTCCTCCTCAACAAGACCGACCTCAGCCCGGATGCCCCCGCGTTCGACGTGGAGGACGAGCGCATCGTGCGCGTGCTCCGCGTCTCGGCTGCGACGGGCGCCGGGATCGACGAGCTGAAGCGCACGCTCTTCGAGCTCGTTCCCCACGAGGAGGTCGTTCCGTTGCCCGAGGAGGCGGAGCTCGTCGACTACCTCGTCTATCGCCCGCAGCCGAGCCGGCGCTCGTATCGCGTGTTCAAGACCGACCGCGGCTTCCGCGTCACCGGTCAGCCGCCCGACGCGTCGGAGCTCGAGGCGGTCCTCAAGGCGGCCGGCGCGCGCGAGGGAGACGAGGTCGAGATGGGCGAGGAGACGCTCGAATGGCAGTAGGCCTCTTCGGCGGCGCGTTCGATCCGCCGCACGCCGGTCACGTCGCGCTCGCGCAGGCAGCGAAGGAGCGCTTCGATCTCCCGCGCCTGAACGTGCTCGTCTCGGAGCGTCCGGGGCACAAGGACGTCGAGCTGCCGGCCGACGTTCGCCTCGAGCTCGCTCGGGCGGCGTTCCCGGACGACGACGTCCGCCTCGATCCGTATCCGCGTACCGTCGACCTCCTGCGCGAGGAGCAGTTCGACGATCCCGTCTTCCTCGTCGGCGCCGACGAGTTCGTCGACTTCCTCACCTGGAAGGAGCCGGACGCGGTACTCGAGCTGACGCGTCTCGGCGTGGCCACGCGTCCCGGCTTCGACCGCGGCCTGCTGGACAACGTGCTCCGTTCGCTCGACCGTCCGGAGCGCGTCGTCTTCTTCGACATCGACCCGAATGCGGCCGCCTCGCGCGAGATCCGCGCCCGCGCCGCCCTCGGCGAGCCGCTCGAAGGGCTCGTGCCGGCCGCCGTCGCCCGTCTGATCGCCGAGCAAGGGCTGTACGGCGGCGATTGACGTCCGTTGGCCCTGGATAGACTGGATTCAGTTGACGCCGCTCGAACACGCTCGCCGCATTGCCGCTCTCGCCCAGGAGAAGCTGGCGGAGGACGTCCTGATTCTCGACATGCGGCCCGTCTGCACGTTCACCGACTTCTTCGTGATCTGCACCGGGCGGAACCCGCGTCAGACGGCGGCCATCTGGGACGAGGTGCACGGGCGGATGAAGAAGGAGCACGACCTCCTGCCGCGCACCATCGACGGCGTCCAGGAGGGCACGTGGATCCTTGCCGACTATCTCGACGTCGTCCTCCACGTCTTCACGCCGGAGGCGCGTACGTACTACAAGCTCGAAGATCTGTGGGGAGACGTGCCCGCGATCGAGCTCGACACCGCCGCATCGGCGTAGTTACGCGGAGCGCGCGCCGGCGCGCGTGAGCAGCAGGTTCGACGGCGAGCCCGGGAGCCCGCCGACTGTCTTGCCGGCGAGCGTGACGTCGAGCGCCGACGGGCGGCCCATTCGCACCCACAGGCGTGGCCGGAGCTGGAAGCTCTTCGTCTGTCCCTGTTCGAGGATGCCCTCGTAGAGGACAGTCCCGTGCGGCCCGCCGGCGCGCACGAGGAGCCACGAGCGACCGCGGGCGGCGCTGATGCGCGTGAAGGTAGGCGTTGCGGAGACGACCGGCTTCGGCTTCTTCCCCGACGCCGTCACGGTCGGCGGAGGTGCGGCAGCGGCGACGCTGCCTGCGCCGGACGACTGCTGGGCCTCGGGCGGCTTGGACGTGCCTCCGAGCCGCCATGCCGCGAGCCCAGCGAGGGCGGCCCCGAGGACGAGGATGGAGACGAGTGCGACGAGCACGGTCCGCTGGAGGTGCCGGGGTCTCGCCGCCGACGCGTGCGGCACGAGCGTCGGCTCCTCGTCGTGGCGCGCGACGCGCGCGTTGTACTCGTCGATGTAGAGCTGGCTGTTCAGCGAGAGGTGCTCGGCGTACGTGCGCAGGAAGCCCTTCGTGTACGCCTCGCCGGGGAGCATGTCCCAGCGCTCCTCCTCGAGGGCGGTCAGGTACCGCTCGCGGATGCGGATCGCCTTGTGGACGTCGGAAGCGCTGAGGCCGCGACGCACCCGCGCCTCCCGGAGGCTGTCGCCGATCTGGAACACGATGTACGAATAGTGCCAAGACTCCGGCAACCCGCCAGGTCGGGTTCTCAGGAGGCCGTTGCAGCGCGAGGATCGTCCTCGGCGAGCTGCCACCACACGGCCACGAAGTACGGCAACCCCGCCAGTGTCGCCGGCGCGACGACAAACGCTGTCGGGATCCGCACGCCGTCTTTCCGCTGGACGAGGCGGACGCCCTCGCGCATGTCCTGGCTGAAGAGCCGCGAGCGGTCGAAGCCGCCTTCGGTGAAGGCGCCGACGTCGAATGCGAGCAGCTCCTCGCGGTCGTAGCCGAGCAGCTCGGCGGCGCGCCGGTTGACGGCGACCATGTGACCGTCGTCGTCGTAGACCGTGATGGCGAAGAACGCGCTCTCGGCTGCTTCGCCGAGGAGTGCCTCGTGCAGGAGGTCGGGCGTCCGTGAGCGTCCGGCCATTTCGCGCAGCATGCCGCGCCGGAGCAAGGGTGCGCAAGGCTAGCTTGGGGGAGATGCTGGCGATCCTGGGCGGGCTCGGAGCTGCGCTTGCCTGGACGGCGACGACGCTGGTCGCATCGCGCGCGTCGCGGCTGATCGATGCCTGGTCGCTCCTGGCGACCGTGATGACGGTCGGGCTCCTCGTCTCGGCGCCGGTGGCGGCGATCGCAGGGGTGCCGAGTGGGCTGAACCGGCACTCATTCGGTTGGCTCGCGGTCTCCGGGATGGCCAACGTCGCCGGTCTGCTCCTCACGTACGCCGCGTTGAGCGTCGGCAAGGTAGGCGTCGTCGCGCCGGTGACGTCGAGCGAGGGCGCAGTGGCGGCCGTGATCGCGGTGATCGCCGGCGAGCAACTCTCCGGCGGAACGGTGGCGACACTCATCGCGGTCGCGGCAGGCGTCGCGCTCGCGGCGCACACGCCGGCGGTCGACGGCCGTGTACCGCGCTCCGAGGTGCGGGCCGTCGTCCTCGCAGCGGGCGCTGCGATGTCGTTCGGGCTCGGCCTCTATTCGACCGGCCGCGTGGGTCAGACGCTGGGCGTTGCGTGGGCCGCGCTGCCGCCGCGGGCCGTCGGCGTCGTCGTGATCGCGCTCCCGCTCCTCCTGGCTCGGCGGTGGCACATGACGCGCGACGCGCTGCCATACGCCGTCGCCGGCGGGCTGTGCGAGGTGCTCGGCTTCACGTCCTACGCGTTCGGCGCGCGGCACGGGCTCGCGGTCGCCGCCGTGCTCGCGTCGCAGTTCGCGGGCATCGCCGCGGTGGCGTCGTTCTTCCTCTTCGGCGAGCGGCTGACGCGCGTGCAGGTGACCGGCGTGGTCGCAATCGTCTGCGGCGTCTCCGTGTTGAGTGCGTTGCACCGATGAAGAACTGGGCCGGCAATGTGACGTACTCGACCGACCGCGTGCTCGCGCCGCGCACGGTCGCAGAGGCGCAGGAGATGGTCGCGCAGGCCAAGCTGCTCAGACCGCTCGGGACGGGCCATTCGTTCAGCCGCGTCGCAGACACGCCGGGGATCCTCCTCTCGACCGAGCACCTCGACCGGATCGTCGAGGTCGGAACCGAAACGGTCGTCGTCGAAGCGGGCATCCGCTACGGCGAGCTGGGGAGCGCACTCGGCAAGCACGGGCTCGCGGTCCCGAACTACGCGTCGCTGCCGCACATCTCGGTCGGCGGAGCGATCGCAACGGCGACGCACGGTTCCGGTGCGCGCAACCAGTCGCTCGCCGCCTCGGTCGGTGCGCTCGAGCTCGTCCGCGCAGATGGCTCGCTCCTGCGCCTCGCCCGCACGGACGACGATTTCGACGGAGCGGTGGTCGGGCTCGGCGCGCTCGGGCTCGTCGTGCGCGTGACGCTCGATGTCGTGCCCGCGTTCGAGCTGGGGCAGCACGTGTTCGAAGGGCTGCCGTGGGCCGCCGTCGAGGCCGACCTGCACGCGGTGCTCGCGCTGGGCTACAGCACGAGCCTCTTCACGCGTTGGGCGGAGACCGGGATCGACCAGATCTGGGTGAAGTCCGCGACGCCCGTCGAGGCATGCTTCGGCGCGATCGCGGCGGATGGGCCGCGCAACCCGGTCGTCGGGGCCGACCCGGCGAACGCCACGGAACAGCTCGGTGCACCGGGGCCGTCGGCTGAGCGGCTACCGCATTTCCGACTCGGCTTTACGCCCAGCGGCGGGGACGAGCTTCAGTCGGAGTACGCGATCGCGACGGAGCATGCAGTCGAGGCCGTACGCGCGCTCAGGCCGTTGGGCCCGATCCTCACCCCGCTTCTCCTGACGTCGGAGATCCGCGCGGTCGCGGCCGACTCGCTCTGGCTCAGCCCGTTCCACGAGCGCGACAGCGTCTGCATCCACTTCACCTGGAAGCCGCTCGCCGCGCAGGTTCAGGCGGCGCTGCAACGAGTCGAAGCCGCGCTCGCGCGGTTCGAGCCGAGGCCGCACTGGGGCAAGGTGTTCATCGGGTCGCCCGCGGCGTTGTACCCGCGGCTACCGGAGTTCCGTGCGCTGCGTGCCCGCCTCGACCCGGACCGGGTCTTCGGCAATGCCTTCGACGCTCAGCTCGGGACGTAGTCGAGCGCGACGCTCTCCCCGGACGAGAGGGAGAGCGGCAGGATGTCTGCAGACGACCCCGCGGTCCCGAACGAGATGCTTCGAATCGAGATGGTGCCGCCTCGACACGTGAGCGTCGTTGCGGCGTCGCTGTTGTGGACGTCGAGCCAGGCGGAACCGGCCAAGAGTGGATGGCGACCCACGCGGCCTCCGAGGTGGAGGTGGCCGGTCAACGCGTCGAAGTGGCAGGCGGTCATCGCGTCGAGCACGCTCCAACCGGCCATCGCGCGCGCATAGTGGTCTCCGCACTCGATCTCGTTGAACGGGTTGCGGCGCGTGCCGTCGTACCGTGCGCGGAGCGCTTCGAGCACGGCGGTCGCCTGCTCCGGCATGTCCTCGTAGAAGCAGTGCGCCGCGACCTGGTACTCGACGCCTGTCCACACTTCGTCGGCGTACCGGATCGGCACTTCGGGCCGGCCGCCGTTCGGCCACGTGCAGATGAGGAGCCCGCTGTCGTCGCCGTCGGCAAAGACCCGGTATCCATGCTCGAAGTCGCGGAATCCGTGGCGGAGGTTGTTCGTGACGATGGATTCCAGTGCGACGCGGACGTGATCGCGAGGAAGCAGATGCCCCAAGCGCAGCCTGTGTGCCCACCATTGGCCGAGGAGCTGGTCGGCGAGGCACCCATCGCCGAAGTCGAAGACGTCGTCGGTCGAGCGCTGCGTGTAGTACCTGCCGTTCCACAGCAGCTCGTCGTATGCCGCGCTCGCCGTCTCGAACAGCAGGCGATAGTCGGCGGCCTCGTCACGGTGCCCGAGGTGCGAGAACGTCGCCTCCATCGCCCGCAGCGCAGCGAGCCATAGGCCGCCGACGTACATGTTGGCGCCGTGCAGGCTGATGTCGTGCGTGACGGGCTGCTCGCCCGTGAGCACTCCGTCGCCGTTCGCGTCCCACCGGGCGCGGACGTAGTCCATCAGTCGACGCATGTTCGGCAGGTAACGAGCGAGCCAGTCCGTGCCTCCGCCTGCTTGCGCCTCGCGGTACGTCTTGAGAACGGTCCCGAGCATGCCGTCGAGCGCGGCGTGCGTCGGCCCGCCGATGTCGCGGCCGTGCAGCTGGGGGCGGTCGAGTGGGAGCAGCACCCGGTGCGGAATCGCACCGTCAGGCGCCTGGAGGATCTCCCAGTCGATCCCGCGCATGCGGCGCTCGAGTGACGGGAAGAGCTGCGCCAGCGCCTGCTCGTAGTTCCAGACGTGCGTGCAATTCATCGGACACGAGCCGCCGGCGTTTGCGTTCCAGTTGAGCGTCGACTCGCCCAGCACGCCCTCGTAGCCAAAGACGTTGCCGTCGGCGTCCCGGAAGACGGTCGGGCTTCGGACGAGCGACGGCTGCGCAGAGAGGACGTCCACGACGATCTCAGGAAGGGTGCTGTCGAGAAGGGAGTCGCTCCACTGCGCGCTGCGCGCCCGCAGCGAGGCCCGGTCGTCGGCGTAACGGTGCACGACGTCTCGCGCCTCGGAAAAGACGGTCGCGTAGTGGTTGCCGATGAGAATCGGTTCAGCGGGGAGATCTGCCTCCCACCCGAACTGGTCGGTGCCGATGACGCGGTTTGGAAAGTGCCAGGCGACGACGAGCTCGATCTCGGTGGCCTCATTCGGCTCGAGATGGAACGGCGCCGCCAGACCGCCGGCCCACGTCCGCCCAGGCTCGCTCGGCCGGACCGGCGTCCGTACGAGGGGTCGGAGCGCAGCGAGCGAGCGCGCCACGGCAGTGTCGCTCCAGTCTTCGAGCACGACCGGCGTCTGCAGCTTGAGCGTGTCGAGGAAGGCGAGCGCTGCGTCGGCGTCGTCGAACTGCGCGAGCGCCGCGGCGGGCCGATCGCTCCACAGGGCCATGCTCCCGGCTCCGGGATCGTCCTTGGCCAGCTCGGGGTTCGCCATGACGACTGCCGTCCCGCCGTCGAGCTCGGCGACGGTGTTCACGTTTCCGCCGAGCAGCGCGCAGCGTTCGTCGCGAATGGGAGTCACACCGTCCCAGCCGACGACGTTCTGCAGGCTCCCGAACAGCCATCCGGTGACGGCGACCGAGAAGCGATTGCGAATCGTGAAGCGGAAGCTCGCGAGCGGAAAGCTCGAGGCGGCGTCGTCGAGCGGAACGAACGGGGTGAACGCCTCGAGGCGAACGTCGAGAGGCCAATCCTCGACGTACTCGACGCGGGCGAACGGGTATGCGGCCTCGAAGCGTGTCGAACGCACGAACGGCCAAGCGAACTCTCGTGCGTACGTCCTAGACGGGTCGATGTGATCGGTGACGAGCGGAGCCGGCTCGGGCGGGCTCGCTATCGGCGGGGCCTGCAGGATCCGCCGCCAGGATCGGGGCGGCTCGAGCGCCGAAGCTCTGAGCGCGAAGAAGGACTGCGGGAGAAAGCCGAGGTGGTTGCCGACGTTCAGGATCTCCCACTGGCGCAGCGCACCCGTCCCGGTGATCGAGACGTTGCCCGTTCCGATTCCGCCGAGCGGCATCGCCACGCATCGACGCTGGTCTTCCTCGTAGCGGCGCGGCTCAGCCATGGCCTCGTACCAGGTACGGCTTGCCGGCCTGCGACGGAGGGTGGTCGCAGACCGGCAAGCCGCGTGTTGCGTCGGACAGTTGCCCTACCCCTTCTTCAGCAGTGCGTTGACCTGCTTGTCGAGCGACTGCAGCAGCGGGGTGGGATCGTCCGTCGACGAGTAGATCTGCGTCATCGTCTTGATCATGAGCGCGTTGATCGCGTCGGCGGCGTCGGGCGACGGGACCGGCGTCGCGCTTGCGACCGCCGTCCAGAGGTTCTCGATCCCCTTCTCGGGCGCCGCGGTCGGCGCGTACTTGTAGAACAGCTTCTTGCGCCCGGGAGTCGACTGCCCGGTCTGCGCGATGTTCGTCACCGCCTTGTTGGAGGCGAGGTACTTCGTGAACGCCCAGGCCACTTCCTTGTTCTTGGACGACTTGACCACCGGGTAGGCGTTCCAGCCCACCGAGGTCCCCGACGTCCGGTTGCGCGGCCACTGGACGATCTTGACCTTGCTCGCCGCACCGGCCGCCTTGATCGACGGGTTCAGCCACATGCCGCACCCGAAGATGGCGAGATTGTCGGACGCGAACTCGGTGGTGTCGTCGAACGCGCCGCCCGGCTTGGGCGAGTAGCCCTTGGCACACAGCGACTGCGCGAACTTGACCGCCTCGATCGTCCGCGGCGTGGCCATGGTCGACCTGGACCAATCCGCGTTCAGGAGCGTTCCTCCGTTCGTCAGCGTCCACGGCTGGATGAAGAACATGTCGTTCGGATCGACGTGAATGAGGTACTTGCCTGGGGCGCTGATCTTCGCGCCGGCCGCCATCAGGTCTTTCCAGGTCCAGCCGTTGCTCGGGACCGGAACGCCGGCATCTTGGAACATCTTGGTGTTGACCCACGCGCAGTACGCGTTGTAGTCGCCCGGCAGGTAGTAGGTCGGTCCGCCCTTCGAGATGAGCGTCTTGTTCCAGTGCAGGAACTGCGGGTTCTCATCGGCGAAATACGACGCGAGCTCCGCTTTGTCGCGGGCGATGTACGCATCGAGCGGCTGGATGACGTTCTTGCTGATGAAGAGCCGCTGGATGTTGACGGCGGCCTCGAGGACGTCGAACTGGCGGCCTCCCGCCATCTGCAGGATCGCCGAGTCCGCGTAGTCACTCCACGTCGCGCCGGGGATCGGCACGAGGGTGAGGTCGACCTTGGGGTGGAGCTGGCGGAACCCGTTGAAGATGGGCGTCCAGGCCTTGACGATGTCGGATGCCCCGAAGAAGGCCACCGTGAGCTTCCCGGTGAGCTGCTTCGGGGCCGGACCGAGCCCGCCGGTCGTCAGGCTTGCAAGGTGCTCGTTGGTCGCGCCGAGCGCATCGAGCGCTGGCGACGCGATCGCCGCGGCGCCGACGGCACCGGCGGTCTTCAAGAAGCGACGACGGTCTAGCATGTCTCCTCCGTGTCTGCGATTGCTGTGGACGTGTGCCAATAACGCGTTCCCGAGACGGTTGCAGTCCCGGACGGCCGGGCCCCGCTGCACAGGCGCGGGCCCGGCCACCTGCTCGTCGACGACGACGCTGTCGCCAATAGGCCTCCTTGCTCGTTGGGGGCGATCACTTGAAGCCGGTCATGGTCAGGCTCTCCGTCATCGCGCGCTGCGCGAAGAGGAAGACGACGAGGAGCGGAACGACGGTCATCGAGATCGCCGCGAAGATGACGACGGGCGATCCCTGGTGGTACAGGCCGTAGAGCGTGATGAGCCCCACCGGCAGCGTCATCTCGTGCCGGTCGGTGAGATAGATGCTCGGCCAGAAGTAGTCGTTCCACGTCGCCGAGCCGACGAGGATCGCAAGGGCTGCAAGGGCGTGCTTCGAGAGTGGCAGGACGATCCGGAACAGCACGCCCATCGTCGAGAGGCCGTCCAGCCTCCCGGCTTCCTCGAGCTCCTTGGGGATGCCACGGAAGAATTGCCTCAGCAGGAAGATCCCGAAGACGTTCACGAGTCCCGGGAGCCACACCGCGACCTGGCTCGTCGACAGCCCCAGCCGGTGCATGAGCACGTACGTGGGCGCGGCCGTGACCTGGTTCGGAACCATGATCGCGCAGAGCAGGACGATGAACAGGAGGTTCTTCCCCGGGAACTCCAGCTTCGCGAATGCGTACGCGGCGAGCGCGCTCGTCGCGACCGCGCCGGTGGTGACGATCAGGGTGATCTTCACGCTGTTCCAGAGGAACGTGAAGAACGGGATCAGCTGATCGACCTGCCGGTAGTTCGCCGTCGTCGGATGCGTTGGCACCCATACCGGAGGCACGCGGAGCGCGGATCCCGTTCCGAGCAGTGACTGGATGACGAGCCAGCCGACGGGAAGCAGCATCAAGATCGCGATTGCGAGCAGCACGACGTTCGCAACCGTCGGTTTGATCCTCCGGGTCTTCGACCGGCGTCGAACCGGCGAGCTCGCATAGCCGACGGCGCTCACTCAATCTCCGAGGTCGTAGTGGACCCAGCGCTTGCTCAGACCGAACTGAACGAGCGTGACGAGCAGCAAGATGAAGAACAGGACGAGCCCGAGCGTCGCGGCGTATCCCATCTGCAGCTGCGTGAAGCCGACCTGGTAGATGTACTGGACGATGCTCTCGGTCGAGTCGCCCGGGCCACCGAGCGTGATGATGTGAACCGGCTCGAAGATCTGGAAGGCGCCGATGATCGAGATCACGCTGACGAAGAACAGCGACGGAGAGAGCAGCGGCAGCGTGATGCTGAAGAACGTCCTGCGCGCGCCTGCTCCGTCGACGCGGGCCGCTTCGTAGAGCTCCCTCGGGATCGCCTGCAGCCCGGCGAGCAGCACGAGGAACGTGAAGCCAACGGTGTGCCAGAGATCGACGCCGATGATCGCGCCGAGCGCCGTGTGCGGATTCGTGAACCAGCCGACGTTGTGGATGCCGATCTTGCCCAGGTAGTACGTGACGAAGCCGAAGTTGGGATCGAGCGTGTATTCGGCGATGAGCGAGACGACCGCCCACGAGATGAGCACCGGGAAGAAGAACGCAGTGCGGAGCACGTAGCGCAGCGCGGCCGGCATCTTCCGGTGGACGGAGAGCGCGAGCGCAAGCCCGACGATCACGTGGAGGACGAGGCTCGCCGCCGTGAAGATGAACGTCACCTCGAGCGACTTGAGCGCCAGGTGGTCGTGGAGAAGCTGCCGGTAGTTGGCGAGCCCGATGTAGTGCGCCGGGTTGAGCAGGTCGTAGCTGAAGAGGCTCAGCGCGAAGCTCCCCGCGAGCGGGCCGGCGATGAACCCGAGGAAGAGGAGGAAGGCCGGGGCGATCAGGAGATAGGCGGTGAGCGCCTCCCGCCGCTTGCGGGCGCGCGTGGCCGTCCGGCTCCGGCGCGACGCAGCATCGAGTGCCGCGACGTTGCGGCCGGCCTGGGCGATCACGGGGCTCGCCGGACGGGGGCTGAGGATGGGGAATCGACCACAATTCTCAGGAATCGTTTTCCGAGATGCGACAATACGACCCTCCACGAGGTCCTGTCAAGCGGCCGTCGGCCGCCGGTCGGATCAGGGCTTGCCAGCGCCTAAACGGCTTGACTCGGGGCAAAAGGCCCGTCTTTGGCCGCACGATTGACAGCGCCGCCGAAGTCGCAGTAGAGTCGCCGCATGGGAAATCGTTTCCCGAACGCCGCCGCATGACGACCGCCGGCCCGAAGCCGCTCTTGCGCGACGTCGCCGCCCGTGCCGGCGTATCCCCGGCCACCGTCTCGCGGACGCTCAACGGGGACAGCCGGGTCGACCCGGAGCTCCAGGACCGCGTCCGGGCTGCGGTCGAGGAGCTCGGCTACCGGCGCAACATGCTCGCGCGGAACCTTCGGCGCCAGCGGCTCGACGCCGTGGGCGTCATCGTCTCGGACGTCGAGAACCCCCATTTCAGCGAGATCGTCAAGGTGATCGAGCACGAGGGCTTTCGGGCCGGGTACCGCGCTCTCGTGTGCGGCACGAACGAGTCGGCAGGCAAGCAGAGCGCCTATCTCGCGATGCTCGCCGACGAGCGGGTGGCGGGCGTGATCATCTCTCCGTCCGATCCGAACGGCCCAGAGATCACCGAGCTTCTGAACGCGGGCATCCCGGTCGTCGCGATCGACCGCGAAGTCGCCGATCCGCGCGCCGATGCGGTCATCGCGGACAACGTCCGCGGTCTCGTCGATGCGACCGAGCTCCTCATCCGAGAGGGACACGAGCGGATCGCCTTCATCGGCGGGCGCCGCGGCGTCGAGACGAGCACCGAGCGGCTCGCCGGATATCAGCAGGCGATGCGGCGCGCCGGCCTGCGATCGCGGACCATCGTCGGCGAGTACAGGATCGACGGCGGTGAGGCTGCGACGAGGAAGCTGATGGAGTCGCCCGAACCGCCGACGGCGGTCGTCGTCGCGAACAACCTGATGACACTCGGTGTTCTTCGCGCCGCGCGGGATCTCGGCGTGGAGATCCCGCGCGACCTTGCGCTCGTCGCCGTCGACGATCCGTACTGGGCCACCGTCGTGAACCCACCGCTGACGACGGTCTCCCAGCCGGTGACGGCGATGGCGAAGGCCGCGATCTCGCTTCTCCTCGCGCGTTTGAGCGGGGACGAGTCGCCGCCTGCGCGATCCGTGCACTCGATGCGGCTCGTCGTGCGCGAGTCCTCGGGCTCGGGGAGCTGATGGCCACGATCGCGGTCATGACGGTCTCCGACGGCCGTCCGTACGTCCACCGCGACATCGAGGCGTTCGGCCTCGACGTCCAGGGGCAGCTCGTCACGTCGCTCGAGGCGCTGGGACATCGTGTCGTCGTCGCGCCCGGCGACATCCATTCCAACGAGACCGCGGTCGCGGTCGCCCGTGACGTGGCCGCGAGCCATCCCGATCTCACGCTCGTGAACGTGCCGGTGTGGGCGTTTCCCCATTTCACGATGCTCGCCGTCCGCGAGACGCGAGGTCCGGTCGCGCTCTTCTCGAACGTCGATCCGGCGTATCCGGGGATGGTCGGCATGCTCGCCGCAGGCGGCGGCCTCGATCAGATCGGTCGCGTGCACGAGCGCGCCTGGGGCGACGCGCGCAATCCCGCGGTGGCACGGCGGCTCGACGTGATCGCGCGGGCTGCAGCCGGCGCGAGCTGTCTCGAGGGCTCGACCTTCGGCCGGATCGGCGGAAGGCCGATGGGCATGTACACGGCCGTCGCTCCGGCGGAGACGTGGATGGCGAAGTTCGGCATCGACGTCGAGGAGATCGACCAGTACGAGCTCGTCCGCCGCTCGCCGGCAGTCCCGGACGACCAGGTCAGAGCAGCACGCGAGTGGATCGAGCAGCATGCCGCCGGCGTCCATTACGACGGCGCGCATCTGACGCCCGAGCTGCTGGAGCGGCAGATCCGCCTGTACTACGTCGTCAAGGAGCTCGTCGCCGAGTACGCGCTCGATTTCTGCGGCATCAAGGGGCAACCGGAGATGACCGCCAACTGGTGCACGACCGACGTCGCGGAGGCGTTCCTCAACGATCCGTACGACTGGGACGGGCACAAGGAGCCTCTCGTTTGCGCGACGGAGTCGGATATGGACGCCGCGCTCACGATGCAGATCCTCAAGCACGTCTCGGGAACGCCGGTCCTCTTCGCCGACCTGCGGCATTACCACGAAGACCTCGAGATCTGGGACCTCTGCAACTCGGGCCAGCACCCGACGTGGTTCGCCGCGCGCTCGGAGGAGCCGGGGGAGAACCTTGCGGGCGTCCACTTCTATCCCGAGGTCTTCTACTTCCCGGCCGGCGGCGCATCGGTCGCGCACTTCGCCGCGCCCGGGGAGATGACGTTCGCGCGGCTGACGCGTCTCGATGGCCGCTACCGCATGCAGGTGCTGCGCGGCAGCTTCGAGGAGCTGCCGGCCGAGACGGCGGATCGGCTCGCGCGCGCCTCGACGTTCGAATGGCCGCACGCGTTCACCCGCTTCACCGCCTCGCCCGACGAGATCCTCGGGCGGTTCGGCTCGAATCACATCCACGCCGTGCCCGGGGATCGCGTTGCCGAGCTCCGCGCCGTCTGCCGCTACCTCGACGTCGACTTCGACGGGTTCGGTGACGTCAGATGAACGACGTCGTCGTCGGTCTCGACATCGGGACCTCGTCGACGAAGGCGGTCGCAGTCTCCGCCGACGGCGTCGTGCGGGCGCGCGCGAGCGCGTCACACACTGTCAGCCTTCCACAGCCGGGCTGGGTCGAACAGGATGCCGAGGCGACCTGGTGGGAGGAGCCGTGCCGCGTGCTGCGCGAGATCATCGAGTCGCTCGCCGGCAATCACCGCGTGCGCGCGCTCGCGGTCAGCGGGCTCGGTCCGTGCGTGCTCGCCACCGACGCGGCGTTGCGCCCGCTCCGACCGGCGATCCTCTACGGCATCGACAGCCGCGCCGGGGCTGAGGTCGAGCAGCTGAACGCGCTGCTCGGCGAGGACAACGTGCTCGCGCGCGGCGGCTCGGCGCTGACGAGCCAGGCTGCGGGACCGAAGCTCCTCTGGCTGCGCGTCAACGAGCTGGAGACGTGGGCGAAGACGGCCCGCGTGTTCACGGCCAGCTCGTTCCTCATCGCGCGGCTCACCGGCGAGTACGTCCTCGATCATCACAGCGCGAGCCAGTTCGACCCGCTGTACGACCTCGACCTCGCCGGCTGGGCGACGGACTGGGCGGAGGCGATTGCGCCCGGCCTGGAGCTGCCCGCGCTCGTCTGGTCGACCGACGTCTGCGGAACGATTCATGCAGCAGGGGCCGAGGCGACCGGACTTCCGGCTGGGCTGCCCGTGTTGGGCGGAACCGTCGACGCGTGGGCGGAGGCGCACGGCGTCGGCGTCCGGCGGCCGGGTGATCTCCTGCTCGCGTACGGGTCGACGATGTTCCTCGTCGCTCCTGTCGCCCCGGGCGGGCGCCATCCCGGTCTCTGGCGCACGGCCGGGCTCGCTGCGGGAAGCCAGACGCTCGCGGCAGGGATGGCGACGTCGGGCCTGCTGACGGCATGGGTCAGCGACCTCACCGGCGGCTCAATCGAGAGCTTGAGCGACGCCGCGGGCGCGGTCTCCGCCGGCTCTGACGGCCTACTCATGCTGCCGTACTTCGCGGGTGAACGAAGCCCCCTCTTCGATCCGGGTGCGCGCGGCGTCGTCATCGGGCTCGAGCTCCGTCATGGAGCCCCGCACCTGATGCGCGCCGTGTACGAGGCGACCGCACTCAGCGTCCGGCACGTACTCGCCGGCTTCGAGGACGCGTCGGGAGACGGCGCCGCGCGGAAGATCACTGCAGCCGGCGGAGGGACACAGAGCGCGCTCTGGACGCAGATCGTCTCCGACGTCACCCAGCTTCCCCAATCCGTTCCCGAGCAGACAATCGGCGCCGCCTACGGCGACGCGCTGCTCGCCGCCGTCGCCGGCGGTCTCGTCGACGAAGGTACCGACTGGACGCGGCACGCACGCACCATCGAACCGACGCCGTCGAACCGCGAGCTCTACGAGGAGCTCTTCGGCCGGTACCTCGAGCTCTACTCCGCCACCCGACCACTCATCGACAGGAACATCACCGATGCCGATCGCGGATCTCCCGCTCTCAGCGCTTAGGACGCACGTCACCGAAGTCGCGGAGCCCGACGCCCTGGATGCGTTCTGGACCGGAACGCTCGCCGCTGCGAAGACGTTCGACCTCGACGCGACCTTCGAGCCGGCGGAGACGCCCCTCACGTCGGTGCAGACCTTCGACGTCGCCTTCAACGGCTTCGGAGGCGATCGCATCCGCGGCTGGCTGCACCTGCCGCGCGACCTGCGGGGGCCTCTTCCCTGCGTCGTCGAGTACATGGGCTACGGCTGTGGCCGCGGGGTCTCTCATCAATACGTCTTCTGGGCGTCGGCCGGCTTTGCCCATCTAGTGATGGACAATCGCGGGCAAGGCGCGACGTGGTCGGTCGGGGATACGCCCGATCCCGGTCTCGGCGCATCGTCGTACCCCGGCGTCGTCACGAGCGGCATCCGTTCGCCCGACGAGTACTACTACCGGCGCCTGTACGTCGACGCGGTGCGCGCGGTCGATGCCGCCATGACTCATGACGGGATCGATCCTGCGCGAGTCGCCGTTGCGGGTGGGAGCCAGGGCGGTGCGCTTGCGATCGTCTCGGCCGCTCTCCGCGACGACGTGTTCGCGGTGCTCGCGGACGTGCCGTTCATGTCGGACATCCTGCGGGCGGTCGAGATCGCGGACAGCCTGCCGTACATCGAGATCAAGCAGTACCTCAGCATCCATCGCGATCAGGTGGAAGCGGCGAGGAGGACGCTCGGCTTCTTCGACGCCGCGTTCCTCGCGCGTCGGGCGACGGCTCCCGCGCTGTTCTCGGTCGGCCTCATGGACCCGATTTGTCCGCCCTCGACGGTTTACGCGGCGTACAACGCGTACGCCGGAGAGCGGCAGATCGTCGAGTACCCCTATAACGAGCACGACGGTGGAGGTGTGCATCACGACGTGGTGAAAGTCGAATGGCTACGTACTCATCTCGGTCGGGTGCCGCTGTGACGGCATTACGGCTTGCGACGAAAGCGGCGTCGGTTCGGTACGCGCGTGCGACACGCGTCTATCCCGGCTCGAACATTGCCGCCGTCGACGCTCTCGATCTCGACATCGAGCCAGGTGAATTGATGGTCCTCGTCGGTCCCTCCGGGTCGGGCAAGTCGACGGCACTGCGGATGCTCGCCGGCCTCGAGGACATCGACGGAGGAGAGATCCTCGTCGCCGGAGAAGACGTGACGTTGAAACCGCCGAAGGACCGCGACATCGCCATGGTCTTCCAGAACTACGCGCTGTACCCGCACATGTCGGTTGCGGAGAACATGGGGTTCGCACTGAAGATCAGCGGCGTCTCGAAGGCCGAGCGGGACGAACGTGTTCGCGAGACAGCGCGCCTGCTCGAGCTCGACACGCTCCTCGAGCGCAAACCGAAGGCGCTGTCGGGCGGACAGCGGCAGCGAGTGGCCATGGGCCGGGCGATCATTCGCGAGCCACGCGTCTTCCTCATGGACGAGCCGCTCTCGAACCTCGACGCGATGTTGAGAGTCGAGACGCGAGCCAACATCGCCGCGCTCCAGGCCCGACTCGGAACGACCACCATCTACGTCACGCACGACCAGGTCGAGGCGATGACGATGGGTCATCGCGTCGCCGTTCTGCGCGACGGGTCGCTCCAACAGGTCGACACCCCGCGGAACCTGTACGAACGTCCGTGCAACGTTTTCGTCGCGGGATTCATCGGTTCGCCCTCGATGAACCTGCTCACTGCGAAGTTGACGGATGGAGCAGTGACCATCGGCGGCGTCGTCTCACCGCTCCCGGGGAAGCTTGCGGACGGCTCACGCGGAATGCCTTCTGTGATCATCGGCCTCAGGCCCGAGGCCTTCGCGGTGTCGACCGACGGCGGCGGGCTTCCACTCGTCGTCAGCCTCGTCGAGGAGCTCGGGGCGGACACGTATGTCTACGGCTCGATCGAGGGCACCTCGATGGACAAGCCGCTCATTGCGCGACTCGAAGGCCGGAGCACGCTCCGCATCGGAGAGACGATTCGCCTCCGGGCGAAGATGCAAGAAGCCCACGTGTTCGACCCGGAAACGGGTCGAGCCATTCTCTAGGAGGTTCCGATGTTCTCAGGCATCACCAACCCAACGCACATCGCCATCCTGGGATTGCTCGCTGTGCTGCTCTTCGGCGCAAAGCGACTGCCCGAGGTCGGCCGGTCCCTCGGCACGGGAATGCGCGAGTTCAAGGACTCGATCACGGGTGTCGAGCCGGCTGCATCGCCGGCGCTTCCGAGCACGACCCCGGAAGGCGAGACGCCGGAGTCCTAGACACGAACGCGCCGTCCTGTCACAGCGGCGCCGCGCGTTGTTAGCGTCTCGGCGGTGAAGATCACCAGGGAGGACGCGCGCCGCTTTCTCGTCACGCGGCAGCTCCTCGCGCCGGCGCGGTCGCTTGCCGGTGGGCCGGACGCCGTGCTCGAGGTCCTGCGCAGGCTCGGCTCGATCCAGCTCGACCCGGTCGACGTGGCCGGTCGCAGCCACGATCTCGTGCTGCACGCGCGGGTCGCGGATTACGACCCCGCCTGGTGTGACGAGCTCCACGAGCGTCGCGAGATCGTCGAGGTCTACAACAAAGGGCTTTCGCTCGTGCTCGCGAGCGAGTACGCATGGTTCCGCGTCCGGCGCAGCTATCGGTGGCAGAAGGTCCTGGACGACAACGCCGAGCTGGCCGAGCGCGTGCTCGAGCAGATCCGCGCGGAAGGGCCGTTGTCATCGCTCGACTTCGAGCCCGAGAGCGGCCCGACGAAGGACTGGTTCGGGGCGTCGATGAACGCCGTTCGCGCGGTGCTCGATGCATATGCGCGAATCGGTGAGCTCGCCACCGCCCGGCGCGAGGGTAAGCACCGGTACTACGACGTGCCGGAGAACTTTCTTCCGGCAGGGGTCTTTGCGCACGACCTCACGCTGCGCGAGCAGCTGCGTCACAAGATGCTCTCGCGCTATCGCGCGCACGGGCTGGTCGGCGTCACCGGCCACGGCGAGGGGATCTTCGAGAACCTCGGGCCGGCGAACCCGGATCCCCGGCTTCCCGACTTCCCGGGCCGGAACGAGCTGCGGAAGGAGCTCGTCGAGCTCGGAGAGCTGGTCCCGGTGGACATCGAGGGCGTGCGCGGCACGCACTTCGTCGTTCGTGCCGACGTCGAGCTCCTCCAGGCGCCACCGGAACCGCCGCCGTCCGTCGCGTTCGTCTCCCCGTACGACCCGCTCGTCTGGGACCGGAAGCTGCTCGGAGAGCTGTTCGACTTCGAGTACGTGTGGGAGCTGTACGTGCCGCCGGCGAAGCGGCGGTGGGGCTGGTACGTCCTGCCGATCGTCTTCCGCGACCGCCTCGTCGGGCGTTTCGAGCCGCGGATCGACGCAGCGGAAGGCGTCGTCCAGGTGCTTGCCGTCTGGTGGGAAGACGGCTTCGTGCCGCGCCGCGAGGAGGGATTCGTCGACGCGATGCGCGATGCGCTTGGCGCCTACCTCCGCTTCGCGAAGGCGAGTCGCCTCGAATGGCCGTCGAACCTGAACGCGGAGAAGCGGCTCTTTGCTATGCCGTCGTCGAACTAGTGGGCGGAACCGGACAGTGCGAGCTCGACGACTTCTTCGCGGAATACGCCGAGCGCTACATGGCCTCTGACGTGGATGCGGTCAGCGCCGTGTACGAAGCGCCACTGCTTGCGCTGCGCGAAGGGCGGGCGATCCACCTCTCCGACCGGACTGCAGTCCGAGAGCATCTGCGCGACGTCATGACCGCGTATTCGCAATCGGGGGCGGCACGGGCAGACATTGCCGCACTCGATGTCGTGGACGCAGGCAAGTCGAGTGCCTTCGCCACGGTGCAATGGCAGGTACGGGATGCCGCCGGCGGAATTCTGAAGGACTTCCGAACCACCTATCACCTGCTCCGCACGGACGGCGGTTGGCGGATTCTCTCGTATACGAATCACGACACCTGAGCACTCGGGCTGCAGACGCAGGCGCCGTTTGCGGAGTGGACCCAGCCGGGCTCGAACCGGCGACCTTCGCGCTGCCAGCGCGACGCTCTCCCAGCTGAGCTATGGGCCCGGGAGGGCACTCAGTTTAGCGGCGAATTCGCCGAGAGCTCGCGCACCGCTCGCACGAGATCTTCCGGCGCGAACGGCTTGCGCAGCACTGGAGTGCCGACGTCGACGACGAACTGCTCGCCGTAGTCACCGGTCATGAGCAGGACCGGCAGGCCGGGATTCGTCCGGCGCAGACGCTCTGCGATCGCGTCGCCGCTCACCCCGGGCATCAGCACGTCCAAAACGGCCGCATCCACGTCGCCTGTCTCGACCGCCGCGATCGCGGCCATGCCGTTGCTGACGCTCACGACCTCGTAGCCCGCATCCTCGAGGACCGCCCGGTAGAGAAGAACGAGATGGGGGCTGTCGTCGGCGACGAGGACGCGCATTCTCGCCTTGTTACCCAAACCGAACCCAGGCTATCGTCCCCCCGGTGCGTGTGAGGCGGCTGGTGGTGCCGATCCGGCTGGCCTTTGTCCGCCTGCGTGCGCACGCCCAGCGGAACCTCCTCGCCGCGATCGGGATCGCCGTCGGCGCGGGCGTCCTCGCCATGACCGCCGTCGGCGCCGTCGCCGTGCAGGACCGCGCCGCGCAGCGCGCGCTTGCAGGGCTGCAACCGTCGGACCGCGCAGTCCAGGCTTTATGGAGCGGCGTCCCGGCGCAGTCGAATCTCTCGTACCCGCAGCTCGACCGGCTCGCGCGGGGCGCGCTCGAGCCCGTTCTCCGGCATCCGGCGTTCGCGGTGGAGGTCTTCCGCCAGGCGACGTGGGGCGGCGCGTTCGTGAATCTCGGCGCTGTGGACGGGCTGTCGCGCTGGCTCGTCCTCCGCAGCGGCCGCCTGCCGCACGCGTGCACGCCGCATGACTGCGAGCTCGTTCAGATCGGCGGCAGGCCTGTCGCGCCAAAGCTGCCCTTCCTGCACGTCGTCGGCCGCGCGACGTTCCGCAGCGGCGCGCCGCTGTCGTCGTACTTCTCGGCCGCCGGAGCGAACCGGCCGCCGATCCTGCTCGCCGACGGCGTGAGCGCGTTCGCCCGCACGCCGCTGCCGGACGCTCCGCTCATCGCGCGCACGTACGGCTGGGTGGTGCCGCTCGCTCCCGGGTCTATTCACGACTGGGACCTCGCCGGCCTCGGCGCGCGCATCGACCGTGCGCAATCGCAGCTGGAGGAACGGAGCGACATCTTCTCGGTGTCCGGGCCGCTCGAGACGATCGCGACGGTGCGCGCGACCAGTCGCGTCGCGGGCGAACGCCTGCTCGTTCTCGGCGGAGACGCCGCTGTCCTGTTGCTCGGCTTCGCGGTTCTCGCATCCGCGCGGCTGCGGCGCGACTACGACGCCACGCGCCGGCGGCTGACGTGGTTCGGCGCCGGACGCGGCCAGGTGCTGCTCGTCGCTGCGGCGGAGGTCGCAGCGATCACGATCGTCTCCAGCGTCGCCGGCTGGATCGCGGGCAGCGGTGCGGGAGCACTGCTCGCGCGCCATCTCGGAGCGCCGGGCTGGCTCGCCGTGGACCACTCGCTCTTCACGGTGCGTGCGTTCGGGATCGCCGCCGCGCTCGCTGCGCTGACGGCCCTCGTGATGCTCGCCGCCGTGCGGCTGGAAAGGATCGCGTTCGGCGGCGTGACGCTCACGGCCGCCGATGTCGCTGCGCTCGGCGCGCTCGCCGCCATCCTGCTGGCGCTCGCGCGTGGGAAGACGGACACCTCGACGCTCGCGTCGAGCGGCGGCACCGGCATCGTGCTGCTTCTCCTGCCGGGCCTCGTTCTCTTCGTGCTCGCCGTTGCGGCGGCACGTCTGCTTGCGCCGCTTCTGCGTGCGCTTGAGTGGGCCGGGCGCCGCGGGCCGCCGCCGGTGCGCCTCGCCCTGCTGTCGCTCGCGCGCTCCCCAGGTGCCGTGCTGCTGGCCGTCGTCTTCTTCGTGCTCAGCGTCGGCGTCGCACTGTTCGCGTTCTCGTACCGCGCGACGCTCGAGCGCGGCGAGGTCGAGCAGGCGCGGTACGCGGTGCCGGCGCCGTACGTGCTGCAGGAGGACCTCTCGAAGCTCGTCACGGTGCAGCAGGCCGCGCCGCACCTCGGCACGTCCGTGCTGCGCGACCAGGGATTCGTGACCGCCGACCGCGGGATCGACTTCACCCTGCTCGCACTTCCGGCTGCAGCGATCCCGCACGTCGACGGCTGGCGCTCGGACTTCTCGTCGCTGACGCCGTCCGCCCTCGCACAACTGCTTGCGCCGCCGGTGACCCCGCGCCTGCGCGGCTTCGACCTCCCGGCCAACGCGACGCGCCTCACACTGCCGCTCACGATCACGGGCGACCGCGTCGGCATCCAGCTCAACGTGCTCGACCCGCGCGGTGACTTCACGCTCCTTTCGCTCGGCGAGCTCGGCCGCGGCACGCACG
>Ga0070741_10007698_pt1 | contig 22090 bp, 18 predicted proteins | sample Coa_R1_4_FD_66440 | JGI IMG/M metagenome (GOLD analysis project Ga0070741, IMG submission 66440) | Surface soil microbial communities from Centralia Pennsylvania, which are recovering from an underground coalmine fire - Coalmine... | ecosystem: Environmental > Terrestrial > Soil > Unclassified ... | reverse complement strand
GCACCACTTCTTCGGCGATTTTGCCTTGAAGGGCGATGCCCGGCTCGGCGATGTCTCGGCGGCCTATGGCTTTGAAATCGATCCGGCGATTGCGTCACGCACGCTCGCGGAACATCTCGCCCAAGTGTTCAAACGCCGGCCCGTGGTCGGCGACCGGCATCGGTTCGGGAACGTGGAGTTCGTCGTGCGCGAAATGCAGCACGGGGTAATTACGTTGGTCGGATTGCGGTTGGTCCCGAAGAAGCGGTAGGAGAGGGGTCTGCACACGAAGGTGACGCGCATCCGCGCACCGCCGCTGCGCCGTCCGATTTTTCTGGACCGTCATTCTGGCTTGCCGCCCGCGTGATGCCCTTGTTCTGTCTCGCCTGATCGTCCTCGGTCATCCCGAGTGATCCGGCAGACCATGCCTTTTTCCCCATGACAGGTTTGACGATGCGGCGGGGTGCTCGGCGATTTCCACTCTTCGTCCCCAAAATTGTAGTGGATCCGGGGTAGGCGAACTGAAAGAGCTAGGGGCGTTCAACAATAGGAGCAACGCCCTCACTTGGCACGCGCCTATCGTTCTGCTATAGATAAAAACGGCTTAAAGGGTGGCGGAGGTTCGTTCATATTCCGGCGCGCTTGTTTTTGGCCAAGAAGCGACCTTGACGGAGGACGTGGCGTCAATGTCGCGCACCCAAACGTTCGAAGTATAGGGAGACAAGGTACCATGAAAATCGTCAATAAGTTTATGTTGTCGGTGATTGCTCTTGTCGCGGCGGCTCTCTCGCAACCGGGCCACGCCAGGGAATTCGCAGAGATCTATACGCAGTGCGGTTTGGGCGCGATCATCGCCCCGAAAACCGAGGGGGTTGCCGCTGTAACTAATGTTACTTGGGACTTGGGCACGACAGCTATTAGTTCGAATGTCAGCTCTCCGGACACCTGCCAAGGTGGGAAGGCGAAAACCGCAGCGTTTATGCACGATGCCTACGCGTATATCGAAAAGAATTTGGCGACCGGCAACGGGCCTTACCTTGATACCCTGCTCGCACTGTCCGGTTGTGAAGCGGCCGCGCGGCCCGCGATCGTCGGTGCACTCCGCAGCGATTTTTCGAAAATCGTGGCCGATCCGGGTTACTCCAGTCAGACTCGGTACGAGCACGCCAACGGTCTGTACAATATTTTCTATCGCCGCATCGGCACCGACTTCGCTGGTTCCTGCCACATCGCTTAATTGACTCACGGTCGTCGGCGACGCGCCCTGAGCACCGGGCGCGCATCGCTTTTCTTTAGGATGTCCTGCGTATTATGCTGATGTCGTGACCGTTACGCTGAGCGGGAGGATTTGCCGCTCGCTTATTCTGATTGCGCTCTTTCCGATGATGTCGGTGGCTCATGCCGACGTCTCGGCTTCCCTTTCAAATTTAATCGCGGCGGCGAAGGAACGCGGGCTTGCGCGACATCAGGTTTGGCTCAAATTGCTGCACTACAATCGCCGTGGCGAGCGCAGCGAGATCCACACCCAGGACTTCTTCTTGTCTCCACGCGGCGCGTCGGACCCCGAAGCCGAACTGGTTGCCACCCTCGCGGCGTACTTTTCACCGCCGGAAGCAGATCCTGATCAACATGCGCGTTGCCGCTTCCCGGCGCGCTACTTCTGGCTCATGCAACAGTTGCCGTTGCCGAACTACGCACTGCGTGACGGACGGTGCCAGCGTCTCGAGCGCTGGGCGCTGTTCGATCGAGTGCGCTCCGTCAGCTTGCTGCAAGTCAGCGGCTATTTGGGAAATCCCGCATCAACGTTCGGCCATGCCCTCCTCAAGTTCAATACAGATGCGCCCGATGACAAAGCGGGGTTGTTCGATCTTTCGCTGAACTTCGGTGCACTGGTGCCGGAGAACGAAGCAACGATCGTCTACATCGCCCGCGGCTTGTTCGGTGGTTATGAGGCGGGCTTTTCGGACAAGTACTTTTACACGCAAGACCTCGTCTACGTCCGCACCGAGTTCCGCGATATTTGGGACTACCGGTTGAGACTGTCCGACAGCGCGCGAACGTTGCTCGCGCTTCATATTTGGGAAATCGTCGGCAAGAAGTTCGATTACTATTTCTTGACCGAGAACTGCGCATATCGGCTCGCCGAGTTACTTGAGCTAGTGACGGGAGAAACATTTCTCGACGACGCCAACGCGTGGTACGTCCCAGTTGAATTGTTTCATCGTTTGGTCGACGTTGATAGGCGTCGCGTGCAAATGCAGGTGCCTGGGCTGATACAGTCGGTACACTTTATTCCGTCAAGCCAGCGAACACTGTACGAACAGTTTGCGCGACTGGGGCCGGCTGAATTGACGGCTGCGAACGAAATCGTTGCCGAACAGGCTGCTTCGTTACCGGCGCGACTGGCGCCTTTCCAGCGAGACCGGCAGGCCGAGATTCTGGACGCAGCGCTGGCATATTATGAATACCGCTTAGTGGCGGGGCAACCGACGCCCGGCAATGAATCGCGCGCATCGAAGGACCGAGTGTTGCGTGCGCGCTTGCAGGTACCCCCGCGCAAGGAGCCGACCCCCGCGATGCGGGAGCTACCGCCTCCCGCCGACGGTTCACGCCCAATGCTCACAAGCCTCGGCCTCGCCCGCGGTCGTGAAGGGGATGGATACGGGCGGCTAAGTTGGTCCCCGTTCAGTCGAGAGTTGATCGGTAACAACAGCATTGATGGCGATGAGCTGGCCGTTCTGGATTTCGCGTTGGGGTTTGGGGGCGGACAAGGCGTCTTTCTGGATGGCGCCGATTTTATTCGTATTCGCAAACTCAACGCGTCTCGCGTCTTCATCGTCGGAGAAAGCCGAGTGTCGTGGGAGCTGGACGTGGCGGCGCGGCGCGTCAATCGCCCCGAGGGAACCCGTATTGACGAGTTTATAAGTTACGGCATAGGCCGAGCGTGGCAATGGAGCGAGACCATGACAGGCTACGTGATGGTCGACTTTGCAGAACACGCGCTCTCGCCGCGGGCAAGGGCCCAACCGCACGTCGGGATCGTTGACAGGGTGGGCCCATGGCGAGCATGGGTGCGGCTCGGCGTCGAGAATACGAACGACGGTGCCAGTTGGACAAGCGTTTGGAGCGGGAAGGTGCAGTACGAACTATCGACCAATCGCGCCGTGCGGGCGGAGTTCTCTAATCAACTTAGCACCCGCGCGTCCATCGCCTTCGTTTGGTACCGCTAAAGCCGTTACTCTCCGTCGCGTTATTACGCGCTAACACACTTTCGAATTTGCACCGCGCGATTCTTCCCTTTCTTAGGGATGACCGTCTCGACTCCTCGGTGAGGGTGCGGCTTTGCTGTTACGGTTCCCCGGTATAATCGGTTCTTATTTCATTGCTTCATTGGAGCGATCGGGTGATCAAACAAGTGATGACCGCTCTCAAATTTCCGTCGCTGGTGCGCCTAGGGATTGTCGTTCCGGCGGTTTTCGCGCTTTCCGCCTGCACGGCGCTCTTTTTTTACCCTAATGAGACATACACCCGCACGCCGGCCGCACTGGGTTTGGCCTATGAAGATGTCGATATCGATGGGATTGGTGAGCCGCGGCTGCACGGCTGGTTCCTTCCGGCCGCTAAGCCAACATGCGGAACGGTTCTGTTTCTCCACGGGAACGCCGAAAACATCAGCATGCACATTGCCAGCGTATACTGGCTGCCGGCCCGGGGATTCAATGTCTTCTTGTTTGACTATCGCGGTTACGGCGCGTCCGGTGGCTCACCGTCCCTTGCTGGGATACAAAACGATATCGACCGGGCCATACGGTATTTGCTTCAGCACGGACTTGTCAGTCCGCACGGGATTGTATTGTTCGGTCAGAGTCTCGGAGCTTCAGCTGCAATCTATTACGCCGCGCACGGTGAACACCGTTCGGGTCTTCGCAGCGTGGTGGTGGAAAGCCCATTCGCAAGTTATCGCGGCATTGCGCAGGAAAAGCTGGCCGCTTTTTGGCTGACATGGCCTTTGCAATGGTTGCCGCGGTGGACGATGTCCGATAGATACAGTCCTGTGAACGCCATCGGACAAGTGGCGCCGATTCCGCTGCTGCTCATCCACGGGGATAGCGATCCCATCGTACCGCTCGCTCATAGCGAGAGATTGTTTGCGGCGGCACAGGAACCAAAACGGTTCTGGAAGATAGTCGGTGGCGGACATATAACGGCATTTACGTCGGCGCCGATGCGCGCACGGTTGACAACTTACCTGCACGACCAAATTTGTCCCGCGGTGTCGCTACCCGTTTCTGCCGACGGCAAGACGACCAATTGACAATGCCGGCCAAACGATGGGGCGGTTAAGCTCGTCAAGGGACATCGACTAGCCTGGCCGAGAGGCGCCCGACGCCTACTCGAACCGCATCGAAAGATCCACAATCTTGAGGTTCTTGGTGATGTCGCCGCTCGAGATGTAGTCGACGCCGGTTTCCGCGAGCTCGCGGATCGTGGCGAGCGTCACGCCGCCGGAGATTTCAAGCTTCGCGCGTCCGCGCGTTTCCGCGACGGCGCGCCGGATATCCTCCAGTCCGAAGTTGTCGAGCAAAATGAGCTCCGCGCCGGCGCTCAGGGCCTCGCGCAGCTGCGCCAGGTTCTCCACCTCGATCTCGACGAAGACGCCCGCGGGCGCCGTCGCCTTGGCCGCGCGCACGGCCGCTTCGATCGATTTGGCCGCCGCGATGTGGTTTTCCTTTATCAGGATGCCGTCATACAGGCCGATGCGGTGGTTCTGCGCGCCGCCGCAAAGGACGGCGTACTTCTGCTCGAGACGCAACCCCGGCACGGTTTTGCGCGTGTCGAGGATCACGGCGCGGGTGCCGCGTGCGGCGTCGACATAGCGCCGCGCCGCCGTCGCGGTGCCCGACAGCGTTTGCAGGAAATTGAGCGCGGTGCGCTCCGCGGTCAAGATGCCGCGCGCGAGTCCGCGAATCCGGCACAGCTCCTGGCCGCCGCGGACGGAATCGCCGTCACGGACTTTCCATTCGACGTGGATACGCGCGTCGACCTGCCGGAACGTCTCGCTGAACCAGGCGGTTCCGCATATCACCGCGTCTTCGCGCGTGATAACGCGCGCCTGCGCCGGCTCGGTGGCGGGGACGAGCGCGGCCGTGAGATCACCGGGGCCGACGTCTTCGGCGAGCGCGCGGCGCACGCTGTCCGCAATGATTTCCGCTGGAAGAGCTGGTGTGTCCGGCATGATGATTACTCCTGGGGCCCGGCGAGTCGCCCGCCGAATTTATGGTAATACCATTTCAGGGCGAACGGCGGCAACAACGTCGTCGCCGCAATCACGATAACCATGGCTGCATATACCTCGTTATTGAAGATTCCGGAGGACTGCCCGAGCTGCGCAAAGATCAGTCCCACTTCGCCGCGCGGCACCATCGCAAGGCCGATAAGCATTCGGGCATGGCGATTCTCCGCAGTGGCCATGAAGCCGCTCGCGAGCTTGCCGATAACGGCGAGCAGCAGGAGCGAAACGGAGAACATCCATATGAAGGGCGAGCTCCAGTCGATCGTCCGGAAGTTGAGCATCAATCCGACCGCGACGAAGAAGATCGGCGTGAACAGGTGAACGACAGGGCGCAATTGCGCTTCGATGCGGTGAGAAAAGTCGGGGTCCGTGCGAATGGTGAAGCCGAAAGGGACGTATAGACAGCGCGACAACGCAAGGCCGGCGGCGAACCCGCCGAGCAATTCCGGGGCGCCGACGACATGCGCAAGCCAGGCGAAGAACAGGACGAGCGACACCACCGTGGTCGGAAGAAGGCCGGGGATTTTGCTCGTGCGATCCAGCCGCTCGATCTGTTCGGCGATGATCTTGGCGGCGAACGGCGCGAGCAGCATGAAAAGCGCTATGAACAGGCCGACCCTTCCGGTGTTGGCGAGGTTGATGCCGCCGCCGGTCGAAAACTCGTACAGCAGCGCGAGCAGCACCACGCCGATCACGTCATCGAGCACCGCCGCGCCGAGCACGATGCGCGCTTCGCTCGATTGGCTCCGGCCGAGATCGGTCAGCACGCGCACGGTGATGCCGATGCTGGTCGCGGTCAGCGTACCGCCGACAAAGAGCGCGGTCAGCAGCGTCTGGCCGAAGAGATACCGGCTCGCGGCGAACCCGAGCAGGAACGGCAACACCACGCCCGCTATCGCGACGAGGATCGGCTTCATTCCCGTGCGCACCAGGCGCATCACATCGGTTTCGAGTCCGACCTCGAACAACAGCAGAATGATGCCGATTTCGGCGAGCAGCAGAATGGTTTGCGTCGGCTCGACCCAACCGAGCGCGCTCGGGCCGATCAGCACGCCGGCGAGCAGCTCGCCGATGACGGCGGGCGCGCCCAAGCGGGCGGCCAGCTCTCCCAAGAGGCGCGCCGCCAGCAGTATCGTGAGCAGAATCAAAAAGAAGGTATGTGCTTCCACGCGCTCCACCGGGCTGAATGGCAGGACGATTTAACCAGAGCGTGTGGCGTTGTGCACCACGTGTCGCTCTTTTTCGTCACCTCGTATTGACTTGCCGGTCATCCCCGCTATTCTGCGCGCGCGTGCAACGATTTAGCGTGAGCATCGTGCGGGTAACGCGGATACGGCCTACGCGTAAAATGTCGAGCGGCGTGCCTCGATATGACGTGCACGCGCGGTCGGGTAACGCGGAACGAATGTGTGACTAAGTCCACGGCCGCGACGCCCCCGGTCACGCGGCGCGAGATCCTCGCGTGGGCGATGTACGACTTCGCCAATTCCGGCTACACCACGGTCGTTCTGACCGCGATCTTCAACGCTTACTTCGTCGCCGTCGTCGCCGCCGACACCGGCGCCAAAGGGACGGCGACCTTGCTCTGGACGCTCGCGACCGCGATCGCCAACGTCTTCGTGCTCGCGAGCGCGCCGGTGCTCGGCGCCATCGCCGATCATGGAGCGCACAAGAAGCGCTTTCTCGCGTTTACCACCGTCGGTTGCGTGCTGTTCACCGCCGCGCTCGGCTGGGTCGGCCCGGGAGACGTGATGCTCGGCATGCTGCTCATCATGTTCTCGTACTTCATGTTCGCGAGCGGTGAAAACTTCATCGCCGCTTTCCTGACGGAAATCGCCACCGAGAAGAACATCGGGCGCATCTCGGGTTACGGATGGTCGCTCGGCTATGTGGGCGGGGTGTTCGTGCTCGGACTGTGTCTCGCCTACATCCAGTGGGCGCAGGCCCACGGGGCCGGCGCCGCGCAGTACGTCCCCGTGACGATGTGGATCACGGCGGCGCTCTTCGGCATTGCGGCCTTGCCGACGTTCCTGTGGCTGCGGGAACGCGCCGTGCCGCGGGCGGCGGCGTCGAAAGCGCGCTATGTCAGCGCCGGCTTCGCGCGCGTGCGCCATACGCTGGTGCACGCGCGACACTATCGGGATCTATTTCGGTTTCTGGTGACGCTCGCGGTTTATTACTGCGGCGTAAACACGGTGGTCGTCCTCGCGGCGGTTTATGCGACGGAAGAAATGAGTTTCGGCATGAGCGAGAACATCGTGCTCATTCTCGTGGTGAATATTACCGCCGCCGTCGGCGCCTTCGGTTTCGGGGTGGTGCAGGACCGGTTGGGATCGGTGCGTACGCTCGCCGTCACGCTGGTCGTTTGGATCGCCGCCCTGGTATTGGCGTACTTCACCGAAAGCCGCGCCGGTTTTTGGGTGGTGGCCAACCTCGTCGGGCTGGCGCTCGGTTCGTGCCAGTCGGCCGGGCGGGCCCTGGTCGGACAGTTTTCGCCGCGCGAACGTACCGCCGAATTTTTCGGACTGTGGGGCCTGTTCGGCAAGCTCGCCGCCGTCGTCGGTCCTCTCACCTACGGCGTGGTCGGCTATGTCTCGCACGGAAATCATCGGCTGGCGCTGCTCGCGACGTCCGCGTACTTCGTGCTCGGCCTGCTGCTGCTCTTGACCGTCGATGAACGTCGCGGCCGCGCCGCCGCGCTGGCGGCGCCATGAACGGCGCGTGGCTCGGCTTGATCTTGTTGATCGTGCTGGCGGGGTGGTTCCTGCGCCGGTTTGTTCGCATATGTGAGGCGGCGAACGAAGCGGATTGGGGCGGTCCGTGGCTGAACCGCCTCGATGGCCTGAACCGGCTCTTCTGCCGGCGGTTTCACGGGCTCGCGCACGATCGGCTGCGCCTCCCGCGCAGCGGGCCGGCGCTGGTGGCGAGCAATCACGTTTCGGGTCTCGATCCGCTGTTACTGATCGCCGCGATGAAGCGGCCGCTGCGCTTCATCATCGCGCGCGAACAGTACGAGCGCTGGTACCTCAAGTGGTTGTTCCGGGCCATCGGCTGCATACCGATCGACCGTGAACGCGATCCGCGCACGGCCCTTTACGCCGCGCGCCGCGCCTTGGCCGCCGGAGAAGTGGTGGCATTGTTTCCCCAAGGCCGCATTCGCCTCGACCACGAGCCGCCGGCTCCGCTGCGCCGCGGCATCGTGCTGCTGTCGCAAATGACCGGCGCGCCGATTATTCCCGTGCGCATCCGCGGGGTGCGCGGGCAGGGCTTCACCGTCGCCGCGGTGTTCATGCGCAGCGCCGCGCGGCTTGAGGCGCGCCCGCCGCTGATCTGCGAAAATCGTACGGCCGAATGGTGTTTGGAAGAGTTGAGTCGCGCGCTGCATTCGTAAGAGGGAGACATCGCGGTGGACGGAGGCATGACGGTGCTTGAGATATGGGAGATGTTGAGTTACGTCGTCACGGTCATCGGTCTGCCCGTTGCCATCTTCGTGTTTCTTTTCGAACAGCGCAAAGAGCGCGCCAACGAAGAGAACGAGGTCTATCAGGCATTGTCCGACAACTACCAGGAGTTCCTCAAAGTCGTGCTGGAGAATCCCGACTTGCGCCTGTTTTCCACGCCGAGCACGCCGAACCTCTCGGACGAGCAGCGCGAGCGCATGATGGTGATCTTCGGCATGCTCGTGTCGCTGTTCGAGCGCGCGTACCTGCTGCTGCACGATCATACGATGTCGAAGAACGAGCTGCGTCGCTGGCGTTCGTGGGAAGATTACATGCACGAGTGGTGCAGCCGGGAAGATTTCCGCACCGCCCTACCGCAGCTCCTGAAAGGGGAAGACCCCGAGTTCGTCCGGTATATCCAGGCGCTCGCCACGCACCACGAGCGCACGGCGGACTAACTAATGGGAACCTCCAATAATTCAAATGTAGGGTGGGTTGAGCGCCGCGATGCCGCACAGGATGTGCCAATTTCGCGTGAGCACACGGATGGGCGGAGCGATGCCGCCGAACCATATGATTTTGTCGGTCCGCGCGCTTGCGCGGCTTGACCAACCTACATGAGAAGCAATTTCGAGAGGTTCCCTGACGGGAACAGCGGTATCCCGTTTTCGCAATAGCTTTGCGACCCCTGCGCTGTGGCTGCGGGCGGAAGCGAGAGCGTGGTACGCTTGATTTTTCGGGCCATGGAGCAGGCCGATGAAGCGCAAGAGACTCGGGCTCGGTAAGGGCTTTCGCGTGGTATTCGGCAATCGCCGCGCGCAGGCGGCGGAAATGGTGATTCCGCCCGGCGACAGCGAGGGCGGGCCCAAGAACCGCCATCGCGGGAGCGACCAATGGCTCTACGTGGTGGAAGGGACCGGGCAAGCCCGCGTCGGCAAGCAGTCCTACCGGCTGCGTCCCGGCACGCTGATGCTCATCGAGCGCGGCGACCAACACGAGATACGTAACAACGGCCGCGTCCCGCTCCGAACCGTGAATTTCTACGCGCCTCCCGCCTATAAAAAGAACGGCGATCCGTTGCCGCGCGGGAGGAAATGAATGGCGCGTTCTCCTTGAAAAAGGTCCGGATTAACCCAATTTAAAGCCAAAGCGACCTGCTCAGGAAAGATCTCTTATGCGGATGGACAAACTGACCTCGAAGTTCCAGATGGCGCTCGCGGAGGCGCAAAGCCTGGCGCTCGGGCGCGATCATCAGTTCATTGAACCGATACACCTCATGGCGGCGCTGCTCGACCAGGAAGGCGGAACGACGCGCAACCTGCTCGCGCGGGCCGACGTGAACGTCAACGCGTTGCGCACGAAGATCGACGAGGCGCTCGATCGGTTGCCGACGGTTCGGGGAACCGGCGGCGAAGTGCACATTTCCAACGATCTTTCCAAACTCCTCAACCTCACCGACAAGTACGCGCAGCAGCGCGGCGATCAATACATCGCGAGCGAGCTGTTCGTGCTCGCCGCCTTCGAGGACAAAGGCGCCCTCGGGCAGCTGTTGCGCGACGCGGGCGCTTCCAAGAACGGCCTCGAGAAGGCGATCGACGAGCTGCGCGGCGGCGAGAAGGTCGGCGACCCGAACGCCGAGGACGCGCGCCAGGCGCTCGCCAAGTACACCATCGATCTCACCGAGCGCGCCGAGCAGGGCAAGCTCGATCCGGTCATCGGCCGCGACGAGGAGATTCGCCGCGTCATCCAGATACTGCAACGGCGCACCAAGAACAATCCGGTCCTGATCGGCGAGCCCGGCGTCGGCAAGACCGCGATCGTCGAAGGGCTGGCGCAGCGCATCGTCAACGGCGAGGTGCCCGAAGGGCTCAAGCGCAGACGCCTGCTGTCGCTCGATATGGCGGCGCTCATCGCCGGCGCCAAGTTCCGCGGCGAGTTCGAGGAGCGGCTCAAGGCGGTGCTGAACGACATCGCCAAGCAGGAAGGCAACATCATCCTCTTCATCGACGAGCTGCACACCATCGTCGGCGCCGGCAAGGCGGAAGGCGCGATCGACGCCGGCAACATGCTCAAGCCCGCGCTCGCGCGCGGCGAGCTGCACGCGATCGGCGCGACCACGCTCGATGAATACCGCAAGTACATCGAGAAAGACGCCGCGCTCGAACGGCGCTTTCAAAAAGTGTTCGTCGGCGAGCCGACGGTCGAGGACACCATCGCGATTCTGCGCGGGCTGAAAGAGAAATACGAAGTACACCACGGCGTCGACATCACCGACCCGGCGATCGTCGCGGCGGCGACGCTGTCGCACCGCTATATCACCGACCGTCAATTGCCCGACAAGGCGATCGATCTGGTCGACGAGGCGGCGGCGCGCATTCGCATGGAGATCGATTCCAAGCCCGAAGTGATGGACCGGCTCGACCGTCGCATCATTCAGCTCAAGATCGAGCGCGAAGCGTTGAAGAAAGAGAGCGACGAAGCATCGAGGAAGCGCCTGGCGGTGCTCGAGGACGAAATCGGCAAGCTCGAGAAAGAGTATTCCGATCTCGAGGAGATCTGGAAGGCGGAGAAGTCGCAGGTCGTCGGCAGCCAGCATATTAAGGAGGAACTCGACCGCGCGCGCCTGGAGCTCGAAACGGCGCGCCGCGCCGGCAATCTCGCGCGCATGGCGGAGCTGCAATACGGCCGCATCCCCGAGCTCGAGAAGCAATTGGCGGCGGCGGCGGCGCAGGAAAACAAACCCGCCGAGCATAAACTGCTGCGCAACGCCGTGACCGAGAACGAGATCGCCGAAGTGGTGTCGCGCTGGACCGGCATTCCGGTTTCCAAGATGATGGAAGGCGAGCGCGAGAAGTTGCTGCGCATGGAAGACGAGCTGCGCAAGCGCGTGGTCGGACAGGAAGAGGCGATCAAGGCGGTGTCGAACGCGATACGCCGTTCGCGCGCCGGGTTATCCGATCCGCGCCGGCCGTACGGTTCGTTCCTGTTTCTTGGACCGACCGGCGTGGGCAAAACCGAGTTGACCAAGGCGCTCGCGGCGTTTCTGTTCGATACCGACGAGGCGATGATCCGCCTCGACATGTCGGAGTTCATGGAGAAGCATTCGGTGGCGCGCCTGATCGGCGCTCCGCCCGGCTACGTCGGCTACGAAGAGGGCGGTTACCTCACCGAAGCGGTGCGGCGGCGTCCGTATTCCGTGGTGCTGCTGGACGAAGTGGAGAAAGCGCATCCCGACGTCTTCAATGTGCTGTTACAAGTGCTCGACGACGGCCGGCTCACCGACGGTCAGGGCCGCACGGTCGATTTTCGCAATACCGTCATCGTCATGACGTCCAATCTCGGCTCCGCCGTCATTCAAGAGCTCGCGGGGGAAGAGAATTATCAGCGCATGAAGAACGCGGTCATGGAGATCGTCGGGCAGCATTTCCGCCCGGAATTCATCAACCGCATCGACGACATCGTGGTATTCCATCCGCTCGGGCGCGAGCAATTGCATCGCATCGCCGAGCTGCAAGTCCAGTACCTGCGCGAGCGGTTGCGCAGCCGGGACATGGATCTCGAGCTCAGCCGCGCCGCACTCGACCGGTTGGCCGAGGTTGGTTTCGATCCGGTATACGGAGCGCGGCCGCTCAAGCGGGCGATTCAACAGATGGTCGAAAATCCACTGGCCCAGGAAATCCTCTCAGGGAAGTTCGGACCGAGGGATGTTATTCTGGCCGACGCGGCGCCGGATCGTCTCGTTTTTCGCAAGAAATTCCCGAGCCAGAAGACGAGCGCCGCCTGACCGGTAGCCTCGAAACTTTTCCGGGTTTTACCGATCCATGGGACTATCGTGCTTCGCGATTGGGAGTTCATAAAAATGACTATTGATCGTCGTTCGTTCCGGGCCGGTCTCGTGGCCGGGCTGTTCCTCTTTGCGGGTGTCATCGGAGGCGTCGTGTTGAGCTCGCGCCTCGGCTGGATGCCGGTCGCCGGAAGCGCCGAAAACCAGCCAAGACTTCCGCTGTCGACCAACGTCGGCCCGCCGAATTTCGTCCCGATCGTCAAAGCCGCCACCCCTGCGGTGGTGAACATCTCCACGACGCGCGTGGTGCGCTCCCCCGGCGGCGGCGAACAAATGGCGCCGTTCATGGACGATCCGTTTTTCCGCCAATTCTTCGGCGACGAGTTTTTCCGCCGTTTCCAGGCGCCGCGCGAGCGCAAAGAGAGCAGCCTCGGCAGCGGCGTGATCGTCACGAGCGACGGTTATATCGTCACCAACAATCATGTCATCGCCAAGGCGGACGAGATCAAAGTGCTGCTCAATGATAAGCGCGAATTCACCGGCAAAGTCGTCGGCACCGATCCGAAAACCGACGTCGCGGTCGTCAAGATCAACGCCAAGGATCTGCCGACCATCCCGTGGGGCGACTCCGACAAGCTCGAGGTGGGTGAATTCATCCTCGCCATCGGCAATCCGTTCGCGCTGAACTCGACGGTTACGATGGGCATCGTGAGCGCCGTCGGCCGCGCCAATGTCGGTATCGCCGACTACGAGGATTTCATTCAAACCGACGCGGCGATCAACCCGGGAAATTCCGGCGGCGCGCTGGTCAATTCGCGCGGCGAGCTGGTCGGCATCAACACGGCGATTTTCTCGCGCAGCGGAGGTTACATGGGCATCGGTTTCGCGGTACCGGCGAACATGACGCGCGCGGTGATGGACAGCCTGGTGAAGACCGGCAAGGTCACGCGCGGCTGGCTCGGTGTTTCCATCCAGGAAGTCAACCAAGACCTGGCGAAGCAGTTCGGGCTGAGCGAGACCAAGGGAGCGCTGGTCAGCGAAGTGCTTCCGGACAGTCCGGCGGCCGCGGCGGGGGTCAAGTCGGGTGACGTCATCATCAGCTTCGACGGCAAACCGGTCGAGAGCCCCGCTATCTTGCGCAACATGGTGGCGCAAACGGCCGTTGGAAAGACCGCGAAAGTGGAAGTGCTGCGCGAGAACAAACGCCAAACGATCAGCGTGAAGATCGCCGAGCAGCCGAAGGACATCGCGCGCGCCGGCGAGGAGGAAACGCTCGGGAGCGAGCAGGATGAGAGCGGCGCGAAATCCGTGTTGGGCGGTCTTGAAGTGCGCAATCTTACGCCCGACACCGCCCGTCAACTCGGTCTTAACCCCGGAACCAAGGGGGTCGTGGTCACGGGTCTCGCCCCCGATAGCTCGGCGGCGTCCGCGGGAGTGGAACCGGGCGACGTTATCCTCGAAATCAATCGTCAGCCGGTTCGCTCGGTGGCGGATCTCAGGCGCATCAGCAGCAAGCTTTCGAAGAAAGACGGCGCGCTGCTGCTCATTAACCGTCGCGGCGGTAAGTTATTCCTCGCGATTAAACCTTAAGCCCGATCGGGCGGCGCCGTGGTGATGGCGCCGCCCGGCCGCACGCTTGCGCATAGCGGTGCCGACCAGAAAAGCTGTGAGCCTTCGATTGCAGCTCAAGGTCATTCCCAAGGCGTCGAAGAACGAAATCGCCGGCTGGATCGGCGCCGCGCTCAAAGTTCGCGTGACCGCACCTCCGGAACGAGGTAAAGCCAATGAAGCGGCGTTGAAAACGGTGGCCTTCGCTCTGCAGTTACCGCGGGAGAATGTCCGCCTGGTGAACGGGGAAACCCATGCGCGCAAGGTCATCGAAGTGGAAGGACTATCGGAAACCGAGCTGCACGCACGCTTGCGCCGCTACTTTTCGCCGCCGCCGCCCTCCTGCGACGCGGACTAGGCGAAGACCTTAGAAGGTTGCCGGCCACAACGATAATTGTACCTTTGCGCCGGAGCCGACGATGCGTTATTTTTCCACGCCAACCGGCATGTCCCGGTCGCTGTTCGGCCGGCGGGCGTCCGTAATGGGAGACGAAGGATGGAACTCGAAGCAATAAAAAAGGCTTACCGGCGGTACGCGCGACTGTACGATCTCTATTTCGGCGCCGTATTTCAGCCGGGGCGCAAGGCCGTCATCCAGCGCATGGACTGTCGGGCCGGGCAGCGCGTGCTCGAAGTCGGCGTCGGGACCGGTCTTTCGCTCCCTCTCTATCCCGACGGCGTACGCGTCACCGGCATCGACATCTCGCCGGAAATGCTGGACCGCGCCCGCGCCCGGCTGGCGCGCGAGAGCATCGATCGCAGGATCGAGCTTCACGTCATGGACGCGGAGCGCACGTCGTTTCCTTCCGACAGTTTCGATAAAGTCGTCGCCATGTACGTGGTGTCGGTCGTTCCTCACCCCAAACGACTGGTCGATGAAATGCGCCGCGTCTGCAAGCCCAACGGCGAAATTTTCATCGTCAATCACTTCCACAGTCCGAATCCGATCGTCGGCACCGCCGAGAGCCTGCTCGCGCCGCTGTCGCGTCTCGTCGGCTTTCACCCCGATTTTTGCCTCGAAACTTTCGTACGCGACACCAAGTTGGAGGTCGTGGACAAGCAGCCGGTGAACCTTTTCGGTTACTGGAGCATGCTGCGCGCGCGCAATAACAAAGAGGCGGCCGAACCGCTTTCCTTCAACGCCACCGCCTGATCGGCGATTCCAACAACCTTCCGTGCGAGCGCAACGCGAAGCGATCGCATCGCAGTTCGAGCTGCCGCGTCGCCGGCGCTCATCGCGATGACGCGCGCGTTCGGCGTTAACGCCGAACCGCGACCACGAGCCGGCCGCCGCCCGGCGCCGGGGCGGAGAGGTCGAGGCGCGACGCGCCTCGCGCGAGGCGCGCCAGCACGAAGCGGGGTAAGCGGCGCCAGCACGCGCTGAAGAGCCGATGGCGCCCGATCCACACGCGTTGCAGCAACTCGACCGCGTCCCACAACGTGACGATTTCGCGGCGCAGATAGGGGCGGACCGCCACGATAGCAAATCCGCTACGCTCGAGCTCCTGCTGCCAGCGTTCGATAGGCCATAAGTTCCGGTGCTCATAGTGACGATTACGCCAGTTGCGATAACCGGCGCTCGGCAGCGCCAGCCAACGGCTGAAGGCTTCGGTCGGAACGGTGAAGATCAGGCGGCCGCCGGGGCGCAGCAGGCGCGCGGTGGCGTCCAATGCCGAGCGCAGATTTGCCACATGCTCGAGCACGGAATTGCTGAGGACGGTGCCGACGCTCCTCGCCTCGAGCGCGACGGCCTCGATGGGCCTGGCTTCGAGCCGCGCGTAGAGCCGGCTCTGCGCGGCGCGCCGGATGGCGAGCGGGGACGGATCCACCCCGATATCCACGCGCGGCAGGACAAACGACGCGACCAAGCCGTCGCCGCAGCCGAGATCCAGAATCGGCGGTTCGTATATCTCGGTACGGAGCGCGGCAATTTCCGCCGCCCGCCAGACGCCGAGCGACGGACCGAGTTGGTCCAACAGCACCTGGAACTCGTGCGCCGGGAGGCGCAATTCGGGGGAGGCAAGCCGCATCGCGGTATTTAACCGTCGGCTCCGGAAGAAATGCAAACAGGTGTTTCCACGATTGGCTTGTGCGCGTCACCGGGGTACGAAGGAAACGTCATGAATGAACGCGCGCGAATCGACACCGAAAAAAGAGCGCCGAAGCGGGGCGGCGGCGAATCGCCCGCACGATCGGCGGCGGATTTTGTGCCGGCGCGACTCAGTATAAAATCGCTGCGCACCGCCGCCGCCGGATGTACCGGTTGCGACCTTTATAAGCGAGCGACGCAGACGGTGTTCGGCGAAGGCCCCAGCAACGCGACGATCGTGTTGGTCGGAGAGCAGCCCGGCGACCAGGAAGATCGAAGCGGCCATCCCTTTGTCGGTCCGGCGGGTCGCGTGCTCGAGCGCGCGCTGACGGAAGCGGGGATACCGCGCCACGCCGTGTATATCACGAATGCCGTGAAGCATTTCAAGTGGGTCGCGCGCGGCAAGCGCCGGCTTCATCAGCGTCCGCGCGAAGGCGAGATCGACGCGTGCACTCCCTGGCTGGCCGCGGAGCTTCGTCTGATCGAACCACGGTTCCTTGTTTGTCTCGGCGTCACGGCGGCGCGCGCGGCGTTCGGGCATTCGGTACGGCTGAAGGACCATAGAGGAAAACTCACCGCGACCCCGCTCTCGCCCAATACATTTGTTACCATTCACCCGTCCGCCGTCGTGCGCTTACGCGAACCGGAGCGCACGCGGGAATACGCATTGTTTGTCGCTGATCTCAACGGGTTACGCGATTTAGCCGCGCGATAAGCGCGGGCATGGCGGTTGCCAAGGGCCGCCTTCGGTTTAGACTTAGCAGCTGACGGGGCGCACCTTGGTCCCGAGCGGCAGGACGCCGCAGGAATTACGGGAGGGGAAGGAACTTGGGGAAAAACTGTCAGTGGGGGGGCGACACAAGTCGCCGCGTCTTTGTTGTCCGCTTTATTTTCCTCGTTGTCATTAGCGGTTTTCTCGCCAGTTGTGCGACGTTTGATGCTGGTTCAACGCCCGTCGCCATTCTCGTCAGCGATCGCCTGGCGGCTTATCAGCAAGTCGCCGACGCGTTGCGCGCGCGTTTGCCGCGCGCCCGCATTTACGAGCTCGACGGCGATCCGCGCAAGGCCCAGGCGGTGATGGTGAAGTTGCGTGACGAGGAGGCGGGCGCGGTCATCGCCGTCGGCTCGCTCGCTACGCGTATCGCCATCAAGGCTTCCGGGCGACCGATCGTTTTCTGCCAGGATTTCAACCCCGAGGATATCCGTGCCGCACGCGTCGCGGTCCGGGGCGTGCGCGCGATGCCGGCGGCGCTCAAGCAATTGCAGGCGTGGAAAACGCTCGATCCGCGCCTGAAACGCGTCACCATGATCAGCGGGGCGGGCATGGGGGAATTCGCCCGCGAAGCGGCCGCGGGTGCGCGTCAACTCGGGATTCGCCTCCAGCATGTCGAGGTTCAGTCGGACCGGGAACTGTTGTACGCGGCGAAGCGAACCGACGCCGACGTGCAGGGCGTGTGGTTTACTCCCGATAACCGCGTGTTGAGCACGGAGGTCCTGCGCGAGGTGCTTGCCTACAACGTGCGCCAGGGCAAGCAGACGCTGGTGTTCAGCGCGCAGTTGCTCGGTCTCGGCGCTCTGCTCAGCGTGGAGGGCGATCCGCACGACGTTGCCGCGCGCGTCATCGAGCAATTGCATCCGGCCGGCGGCGCGCCGGTCTTGGCTCCGTTGCAGCGGGCGCGCGCCAGCATAAATATCGAAGTGGCCAAACAGCTGGGGCTCGTCGTTCCCCCGCCGATGCAAGCGGGGACCTATGTCTTCTGATTTCGGCAAACGGATGAACCGCTGGCTCCGCGCCGGTGTCGATCGACTGGCGTCGCAGCAGCATCGTTGGCGTCGCGGAGAACTCTTCGCCACCCGCGCGCCGGGCGGCGGCAATCGCAGCCTGGTCGGACGCCTGCTCGCCGCGCTCGTCGTGACCAGCTTGTGTATCTATGTCGCTGCGGTTGCCGGTCTTTGGTGGAGCGGCGGACGCCTGATCGAGGACAGCGCGCGCAAGCAGGCCGTGCAGTGGCTCGCCGAGCTCGATGAGCTCGGCACGCCGATCTATGCCACGCGCCGGCCCGAGCCGGCGATGCGCGCCTTGAGCGCCCGCCTTAAGAACGTTCCCGAGATCATCTATGTACGCTATTACGACGCTTCCGGCGGCCGTGTGCTCGGCGAATATACCGCGCGCGCCCGCGAGCCGCGGCTCGCGTTGACGGCGGAAACGCTTTCCACGGCGCCGGCGAAGCCGGGCAACCGCCCCTATCAACTGGCCGAGCTCGACGGCGCGCGCGTGCGCGTGACCGCGCCGGTGCAGGTACGCGTGCTCGCGCCGGACGCACTGCTCGATCTTGCCCACGGGCCGGCGCGGGAGTCGATGAAAGTCATCGGTTTTCTCGATTTTGTCTTCGACGCCGGCGCGCAGCAGGCGCAGTTCGAACGCAGCCTGATCGGCGGCAGCCTGGCGCTCGCGCTCGTGTTCGGCGTCGCGGTGGTGCTCGGCCGGCGCAAGATACGGCGGGCGATGGCGCCGCTCACGGAGTTGCAGGAGCCGCTCGCGCGGCTGGCGCGCGGCGACATCGACGTCGATATGAGCAAAGGCGGCGGAGACCGGGAGATCGCGGCGATCCGCGAAGCGCTCAACGTGACGATTACCGCGCTCAAGGAGCGCGCGGATGCCCTGCGCCGCGCCGAGTGCGACGCGCTCACGGGCTTGGTGAACCAGCGCTACTTCAAGCGCCAGCTGGCGCTGGAGCGCAGCCACGTCGAGCGCGACGGCGAAACCAGCGCGGTGTTGTGTATCGACCTCGACCGCTTTCGCGCCGTGAACGATGTCGTCGGAGACGCGGCCGGCGATCGGCTGCTCATCCAGGTCGCCGGCCTGTTGCGCGCGCGCATCCGCGACAATGACCTGCTCGCGCGTTTCGAAGGCGACGAATTCATCGCGCTGATCCGCGGCGTGAATCGCGACGGCGCGGTGAAAGTCGCGCGCTCGATCAACCACGTCGTGCAGGAGTTTCAATTCGCCGCCGGCGAGGAGCGCTTTCCCGTCACCGTCAGCATCGGCATCGCCATGCTCGACGCGTCGCAGCCGACCGCGGAAGTGGCGCTCGCGCAAGCGGCGGCCGCCTGCGCGCTGGCAAAAACGCGGGGCGGCAACCGGCACCAGGTGCATGACGGCGACGAGGCCAAGCTCTCGCCCGATTCGAACAGTCCCGCCTGGTCGCGTTATATCCAGACGGCGATCCAGGACAACGCCTTGAAGTTCGTGTACCAGCCGATACTCGGCCTGCACGACGACGCCGGCGAAATGTATGAATTGCTGTTGCGCCTGGTCGCGCCGGGCGGCGAGCTCGTTTCGCCCACCGCGTTTCTTCCGGTGGCCGATCGTTTCGGTCTGCTGGCGGAACTGGATCATTGGGTCATACGGCGGGCCTGCGAAGAGCTTGCGCGCGTGCGCGCCGGCGGGCGGTCAGCGACGTTTTTCGTGAATCTCTCCGGGCATGTATTCGAGGAAGGCGAGGTGCTCATGCGCATCGTCGGCGAGGAACTCGCACGGCACAAGCTGCCCGGCGAGCATCTCGTTTTCGAAATCACCGAGCAGGCGGCGATACGTCAGTTGGATCGGGCACGCGCCGTCGTCGAGGGAATAGGGAAGCTCGGTTGCCGTTTTGCGCTCGACGACTTCGGCTCGGGCTTCAGCTCGCTCAATTACCTGAAGCACCTGCCGGCCGCGTTCATCAAAATTTCGGGCACTTTCGTGCACAACATGATGTCCGACGCGCTCGACGAAGTCATGGTGCGCTCGATCGTTCAGATCGCAAATGCCTTGGGCATGCAGACCGTGGCCGAGTCGGTGGAGGATCGGGAGACGTTGCAACGCATCGCGGAGCTTGGCGTCAGCTTCGCCCAAGGCCACGCCATCGCCCGCCCCGCCGAGGCGCTGCCCGACCCCGGGTTCTTCGCCTCGCACCGGTGGTTTCGCGCCCGCACCGGATCGTCCAAAGTCAACTCGTCGGGTCCGCTCGTGCGATCCGCGCGCAAGCGCTGATGGCTAACGCTCGGACAGGCGCTCGCCGATCCACGTCTCGATAGCCCGCCGGACCTCGGCCGGACGTTCGGTGAGCGGCCAGTGGTAGGCGTCGATCGTCTCGCATACCGCGTCCGGGGCCTCGGCGAGAATGCGCGCCGTCGCGATCGGGTCGGTGTACGTGAGGCCGCGCGACAAAAGCACCAGCATCGGAACCGCGACGCGCGACGGCGCGGGCAACGGCCGGAGCATCTCGGCCATTTCCTGGATGTAGTGACTCACCGGAAAATACTTCATGTCGGCGAGCGGCGAGGAATAGCGGCGCACGAACTCCTTCGCGTTGCCGGCCTCGAGCAGCTCGACGCGCACCTGCTCGTCGAGGGCGCGCAGGTCGCGGCGGGGAAAAGCACGGCGGCGCAAGCCGAGCGCGTTCAGCAGGCGCACCGCCGCGGCGGCGAGCGACAGCAGCGGCCAAATCCGGCTGAGTAGACGCCGGTAGCCGTGCAACGCCTGCGGGAACACCGGGTCGATCATCACGATGCCTCGCGTGCGCGCCGGGTAACGCGCGGCGAAATGCAGCGCCAGATGCGCGCCGAGACTGTGGCCGACCAGGACGGCGCGCTCGGCTCCTTCCGCGTCGAGCAGATTAATCAGGTCGTCCGCCCATATCTGCATGCCGATCTTGCCGCGCAGCATCGACTCGCCATGGCCGCGCAAGTCCGGCCGCAAGATGTCCCACTCGTCTTTCAGCGCGGTGTGCTCGAGGAATTCCGACCAGCGCGTGAGGTTGCTCGCCATGCCGTGGAGCAGGACGATCATGCCGCGCGACCGGCGTTCGGCACGCCAGAGGCAATAGTGCAGCGGAGTACCGTCGAGCAGGAGGTGAATTTTCGACTTTTCCATCGGTTTGACGTCAATCGGACCGGCGCGCATGTCGCTATCGGTTTTCAGGCGCGCAGTGGATCTTGTCTGCGACGGCCGTCCACCCGGAATAGAGCGCCGGGAAAACGGACGGCGATAATCGAGGTGCGAATCGAGCGCAACGCTTTTGCACGTGCGATGCGTTTCCGATGGGCGATGTTAGAATCGGGCGCCAAAGGAGATCCGCCCGCAATGTTACTGATTGAGCCGCTCGCTCGCCACTTCATCGAGCGTTCCTTTTGAATAGGTTGCCGATCGCGGAGGTATTGCCGGCGTTGCGCGCGCACCTGGCGGCGCATTCGGCCGTCGTGTTGCAGGCGCCGCCGGGAGCCGGCAAAACTACCGGCGTGCCACCGGCGCTGCTCGATGCGCCGTGGCTGGCCGGCCGGCGCGTGTTGATGCTCGAGCCGCGCCGGTTGGCGGCCCGCGCGGCCGCCGCTTACATGGCGCGCGGTTACGGCGAGGCGGTCGGCGATACCGTCGGATACCGCGTGCGATTCGATTCAAAAGTCTCGGCGCGCACGCGCATTGAAGTGGTCACCGAAGGGATACTGACGCGGCGCCTGCAGTCCGATCCGGCGCTCGAGGGCGTCGGGTTGGTGATCTTCGATGAATTTCACGAGCGCCACCTCGAAACCGATCTCGCGCTCGCCTTGGTGCGCGACGCCCAGCGGCTGCTGCGCCCCGACCTGAAGATCCTGGTGATGTCGGCGACCCTCGACGGCGAAGGCATCGCCCGGCTTTTGGACGCACCGCTCGTAATCAGCGAAGGGCGCATGTTTCCCGTGCAGACGCATTACGCCGCGCGCGAGCCGGAGGGCCCGCTCGCCGCGAGCGCGGTGAGCGCCGTACGCGCGGCGCTAAGCGCTCACGAAGGGGACGTGCTCGTATTTCTTCCCGGCGGCGGTGAAATCCGCCGCGCGCAAGCGTTGCTCGCCGATCTTGCGCCGCAAGCGGATGTTCT
>Ga0070741_10007697_pt1 | contig 22092 bp, 20 predicted proteins | sample Coa_R1_4_FD_66440 | JGI IMG/M metagenome (GOLD analysis project Ga0070741, IMG submission 66440) | Surface soil microbial communities from Centralia Pennsylvania, which are recovering from an underground coalmine fire - Coalmine... | ecosystem: Environmental > Terrestrial > Soil > Unclassified ... | reverse complement strand
ATGTTTCTCTACCATCGGCGTATCCTTTCTCTGCCTGCTCCAACAGGCAGCCTTTCCTTTAAAGTCTACGAAAGGGTACGCCACTTATTTCCTTTTTCCACTCTTTTTGATCGTAGCTCGGCAATCGCGCAACTAATGGCTAACCATTGGGTTGAGACGGACGCGGCAGACCACGCCTCTCACCCAAAATGTTAGGCGCTCCGGGGCGTTTACTGCTCTGGTAAAGTGCGAATAGTTAAAGGCCAGAGAAGCAAAAATTCCCCGATTCGTTTTCTATTCGGAGATTTGTTTTTCTACGAGTATTCCGATCCCCTTCTGCACCCGAACTCAATGAACCCGTCCTGAAAGCTGCATCAGTCGTTTTGTCTCTGGTCTCATGTCCTACGTTCCGCTCTGGTGCAAGAGCAATTTTTCCTTTCTCGAAGGCGCGAGCCATCCCGACGAGCTGGTCGATGAAGCGCAGCGGTTGGGACTGCCGGCTTTGGCGCTGACCGACCGCGACGGCGTGTACGGCGTGGTGCGCGCGCATGTGCGGGCGCGCGAGATCGGGCTCAAGCTCATCGTCGGTGCGGAAATCGCCGTGAGCGGCGGCGCGACGATCGTGCTGCTGGCGCAGGACCGCGGCGGCTACGCGAATCTGTGCCGGCTCATTACCAGGGGCCGGTTGCGCTGTGAAAAAGGGGAGAGCGCTGTTACCTGGGACGAAGTCTGCGCCCACGCGCCGGGACTAATCGCGCTGTGGAGCGGAGCAAAGACCAACCTGGATTCCGGTTTTCGCAAGGACGGAAAAGAGAAGAAAGATTCAGCTCTAGTCGACGCCGATCGGATTGTTGGTAAACTCCGCGATGCGTTCGGCGATCGGCTTTACGGCCTGCTCGCGCGGCATCGGCGCGAAGAGGAAGTCGCCGGCGAAGCGCAGCTCCGCGCGCTGGCGCGGCGCTGCGCTATTCCGCTGGCCGCGGCCAACGAAGCGCTTTACCACACGCCGGCGCGCCGGCGCGTTCAGGACGTGCTGACGGCGATTCGCCACGGCGTTGCGCTGGTGTCCTGCGGGCGGCGGCTCAAGCCCAACGCCGAGCATGCTTTGAAGCCGCCGCAAGCCTTCGCGCGGCTTTTCGAAGACGATCCCGCGAGCGTCGCTCGCACCCTCGAGGTCGCCGAGCGCTGTCGCTTTTCGCTCGGCGAGATTCGCTATCGCTATCCCTCCGAGCGACTGCCCAACGGCATGACCTCGCTCGAATGGCTGCGGCGGCAAACTTTCAACGGCGCGCGGCGGCGCTATGAAAAGGGAATTCCCGCCGCGATCGCCGCGCAGATCGAGAAGGAGTTGGCGCTCATCGCCGAGCTCGACTACCCGGGTTATTTTCTGACCATGTGGGAGATCGTCGAGTTTTGCCGCGCCAGCGGCATTCTCTGCCAGGGGCGCGGCTCGGCGGCCAACTCGGTGGTTTGCTATTGCCTGGGCATCACCGCCGTGGGGCCGGAGCTGATCGACGGGCTGTTCGAGCGGTTTATCTCGCGCGAGCGCGCCGAGCCGCCGGACATCGATCTCGACATCGAGCACGACCGGCGCGAGGAAGTGATCCAGCACGTCTATCGAAAATACGGCCGCGACCGCGCCGCGATGGTCGCCAACGTGGTGCGCTACCGTTCGCGCTCGGCGCTGCGCGACGTGGGCAAGGCGCTGGGATTTTCCCAAACCGCGCTCGATCGCGCGGCCAGGCTGCTTTCGTCCTACGAGCCGGTGCGGCCCGAAGCGCTTTGCCGCATGGGCATCGACAGCGCGGGAAAGCCGCTCGAGCAGCTGCTCGATCTCGCCAACGAGATCCTGGATTTTCCGCGCCATCTGTCGATTCATCCCGGCGGCTTTCTGCTCGGTCACGAGCCGGTGCACGACCTGGTGCCGATTGAAAACGCGGCCATGCCGGAGCGCACGGTGATTCAGTGGGACAAAAACGACGTGGAAGCTCTCAGGCTTTTTAAAGTCGATCTGCTCGGCCTGGGCGGGCTCACGCAGCTCGATCTCTGCTTCAAACTTTTGCGCCGCCACCGCGCCATCCGGCTGTCCATGGCGACGATTCCCAAAGAAGATCCGGCGACCTACGACAGGATCGGCAGGGGCGACACCGTGGGCGTGTTTCAGATCGAGAGCCGCGCGCAGATGGCGATGCTGCCGCGGCTCAAGCCCAGGGAATTTTACGATCTGGTGATTCAGATCAGCATCGTTCGGCCCGGACCGATCACCGGCGGCATGGTGCATCCGTATCTGCGCCGGCGCCAGGGCAGGGAAGCGGTGACCTATCCGCACGATTTGTTGAAACCGGTGCTGGAAAAAACTCTCGGCGTGCCGCTGTTTCAGGAGCAGGTGATGAAGCTCGCCATGGTCGTGGCGGATTACACGCCGGGAGAAGCGGACCAGCTGCGGCGCGATATGGCGGCCTGGCATCGCAGCGGGCGCATGGAGCGCCATCGCGAGCGGCTGATCACGCGCATGCAGGCCAAGGGCATCGCCGCCGAGTTCGCCGAGCGTGTGTTCGAGCAGATCCGCGGCTTCGGCGAATACGGTTTTCCCGAGAGCCACGCGGCGAGCTTCGCGCTGATCGCCTACGCCACCGCCTGGCTCAAATGCCACTACCCGGCGGAGTTCGCCTGCGCGCTGCTGAACGCCCAGCCGATGGGATTCTACGCGCCCGCGACCATCGTCGAGGACGCCAAGCGCCACGGCATCGTCGTCGCGCCGATCGACGCGCGGCTGAGCGATTGGGATTGCACGCTGGAGCCGTGCGCGGCGAGCAACGGCGGTTTCGCCGTGCGCATGGGGCTGCGCTACGTGAAAGGGCTGGGCGCGCGCGAGCGCGAAAAAATCCTCGGCGCGCGCGCGCGCGCGCCGTTCGCCTCGCTCCCGGATTTTGTCCGGCGCGCGGGGCTCGACGAAGGCGCGCTCGGCGCACTCGCCGAGGCCGGCGCGTTCGACGGCCTGAACGTGGACCGGCGCACGGCGCTGTGGGACCTCCGCCGGCTGGCGCGAACGCGCCAAGAAACGCTGCCGGCGCCGCTGCGCGAGCGCGCGCCGGGGTTTTCGCCGCTGAGCGACTTCGAGGAAGCCGGCTGGGATTACCGGCGCACGGCGCACAGCGCGCGGCGCCATCCGCTTGCGCCGCTGCGCGCTGAATTGATGCGCCGCGGCTTGCCCGACGCGCGCGCCGTTGCGCGCATGAAAAACGGCGCGCGGGCGCGCTACGCCGGGCTGGTGATTTGCCGGCAGCGACCGGGCACGGCGCGCGGCGTCGTGTTCATGACCCTGGAGGACGAAACCGGATTCGTCAACGCCGTGATCTGGGAAAGCGTGTTCGAGCGCTACGCGGTGCTCGCCAAGACGGCGAGTTTTCTCGGGATCAGCGGCACGATCCAATCCGAGGACGGCGTGGTCCATCTGGTGGCCGAGGAATTGTGGAAGCCCAATTTGAAAGCGCATCCCGCCGGCGCGCCGAGCCGCGATTTTCATTGAAGCCGCGCCGCGGAAAAACGCCGGCGCTTTGTAGAAATCGGCGGCGCTCTTTGCTATTTTGGTGGGGCTCTTGGGCGCAGAGCGCGATTCTTTTCCGCCGCGGCTGGTTCGGCGGAGCGGCTTCGGCCGGCGCGTTGCCCATCGAAATTCGAGATTTCTTTCATGCGCCCGTAGCTCAATTGGACAGAGCACCAGACTACGGATCTGGGGGTTGGGGGTTCGAATCCCTCCGGGCGCGCCACATCTCGCTGATGATTGAGCTCAATCGAATTTTACACGCTCGCTTCGCAGGCCGGCGCCGCCGAGCGCATCGGTCGGCGATTTTATTGTCGCTCGTTTTCCTCTTTTGTGTCTGCAACGGCTGCGAGGTCACCGAGCCGATGCCGCTCGAACCGAACCTTTCCGCGGGACCGAAAAAACCGGATACGCGGAGCTTTTTCGACCGGCTGTCGGATGCGGTCACGACGCGCGAGTGCAGTGTCACGCGCTTTACCTGCCCGTACGGGCTGGGTCCCGCCGGCGAGCCCTGTTACTGCACCGACCCGAGCGGGCTCGTGTTACAAGGCCGTACCGTCAAGTGACGCCAAATGTGAACGGTACTTTTTTGTTACCCGGCGCCGCTCATTTCGAGGGCCCTCGGCGAAGAAGCTTCTTTTTGGCAGATTTGGTTTGTCCGCGGTAGTTTCCAGGCCGGCGGCGCACGGATTGCGCGCGGGCTGGGATCGCCTTGGCAAATCGCCTTTGGCGGTACGGTTGTTGCGGTTTGGCGGCGCGGAGGATCTGAGCTCCATGCCGCCGGTCTCGCGCCACAAGATTCTGATCGTCGAAAAGCAGCCCAACTACACCCAGGTCCTCGTCAAGCAGATTCTCTTCGCCGGATTGACGCCGCTGGTCGCCGTGACCGGCGAGGGCGGCCTGCGCAAGGCGCTGGAGCATCATCCCGATTTGATTCTTCTGGAACTGGACCTGACCGACATGGACGGCCTGGAGTTCGTGTCGCTGCTCCGGGAAAAATCCCAAACGGAAAAAATCCCGATCGTGGCGATGAGCATTTTCCCCTACCTGAAAAATTCCGCGCTGTACGGCGGCTGCAACGATTTTCTAAACAAGCCGGTGAAGATGATCGAGCTGATGGCGCGGCTGCGCCGATTTCTCTACGCGCCGCCGGCTCCGCTCCAGCCCAAGCGGGCCGCGCGCTAGGCGCGCGCCGTCCGCTCCTGACAATTTTCCAGCTTTCCTCGACAGTCTTGGCGCCGCAGAGCCCCTTGTCGGATCGGCGGGAAAGATGTACTAAGGCCTAACGAACCCCTATTTGTGGTTTAATCAGGAGGTTAGGAAGATATCTCTAGCCGAATAGATTAAGTACAAAGGAGGCCGGCCATGTCGATCGTAACCATCGCCCATGCAGCCTTCAGCGGCGGCAACGCCGTGGCTGAGAAAGTTGCGTCTCTGCTGAATTATCGTTCGCTGGCGCGCGAGATTCTGATCGAAGCGAGCAAACGCTACGGCATCCCGGAAGCCAAATACACCGAGGTGCTGGAAGGCGAGGGGCACTGGTGGGAGCGCTGGCGCGAAAGCATGCGGCTTTACCGCATCACGCTGCAAGCCGCGATGTGCGAGGTGGCCGAGGAAGGCAATCTGGTTTACTACGGGCGCGCCGGGCAACAATTGCTGCCCGGCATTCCGCATGTGCTCAAGGTTTTGATCGTTGCGCCGGTGGAGCACCGCATCGAGCTGGTGTGTGCGCAGCAGGGCATGGACCGTGAAAACGCGCGCCAGTATCTGCGCGAGCTCGATCGGGTGCGGACGCGGCGCTTCCGCGCGGTGTTCAACGAGGAGTGGCAGGACCCGGTGGGCCACGACCTGGTGATCAACAGCGGCAGATTCAATCCCGACATGAGCGCATCGTTGATCGCCGACACCGTGCGCCGGCCCGAGTTTCAACCGACCCCGGCATCCCTGAAGGCGTTTCAGGATCTGGCGACGACCGCGCGCGTCCAGGCCGCGTTGATCACCTCGCCGAAGACGCGCAACGTGGTGCTCAACGTCAGCAGCAGCGACGGCAAGGTCACGATCTCCGGCATCCTCGCCGACCCGGATCTCGAAAAAGAGATCGTGCGCATCGCCAAGACCGTCGCCGGCGTGCTCGAGGTGATCACGGACATCGAGCCGCCGCCGATCGAATACATGCATCCGTGAGATGCCGGGAAGTTTTTTTTAAAAAGTTATGCTTGTCATTGAAACCGCGGATGTTGAATTTATGAGGCGCGCTCTCGACGCCGCCCGGGAGGCCGGCCGGCGCGGCGAGGTTCCGGTCGGCGCCGTGATTGTCGCGGCGGGAGAAATCGTCGGCGCCGGGTATAACCGCCGCGAAGAAAGCCAGAGCCCGCTTGCCCATGCGGAAATCACGGCCATCGAAGCGGCGGCGAAAAAGTTGGGCACCTGGCGGCTCGAGGAGTGCGATATCTACGTGACGCTCGAGCCCTGCATCATGTGCATGGGCGCCATCTTGCAGGCGCGCATGCGCCGTCTTGTGTTCGCCTGCCTCGATCCCAAGGCCGGCGCCGCGCAATCGCTCTATCGATTGGGCGCGGATCCGCGCCTCAATCATCAACTAGCCGCCAGCGGCGGCGTCCTCGCTGAAGAGTCGGCGGCGCTGCTCGGGGATTTTTTCGCGCGGCTCCGAGCGCGCAAGCGCGAAGAGCAAAAGACCGAGAGGCGGCCGAGCCCGGCTGAAGGCGCTTGACCCAAGAGTGGCCGCGGCTCCGAAATCCTTGCGCCAGCGCTCAAGTTTTTTCCGCATCTCGGCTGGATTTGGCGCGAGGTTTTGCCGCAGGAATTGAGCCGCGCCGCGGAATCTGCTAAACAATCGAATTCAAACGGAGAGGTGGCCGAGCCCGGTTGAAGGCGCTTGACTCGAAATCAAGTGTACGGGGAACCGTACCGGGGGTTCAAATCCCTCCCTCTCCGCCAACTTTCTCTTCTCTGTCAGATCCGATTCCGTTTTTGCGTCAGATATTCCGTCGCAGCAGCCTGTGCTGAGAAGTCTATCCTCGCGGTGTTCTAAAGGGCGGTTGGCGAAGGGCGGCTGGCGCGCGGCTTAAAAATTTCTTTTCAGGTCCCAGGACCAGGCGCCTTGATCGTCGAAGACGGCTTCCTTGAACAGGGCGTCATAGAAGACCTCGATCATCTCGCCGTTGCCGCGCATGCGCGCGATTCTGAGAGACGTCCAGATATCTTCCCAGGGAATGAGTTTGGTGGGACGGTCGTGCTCGGGTACGCTGCCGCGGGTAAAGCGCGATCGACTGTCGCCCGTCCGCGATGCGGAGGTTCTCTTGCTGCGGCGTTCCTCGATCCGCTGTGGCATCGGTTCTCGTTTCTAAAGTTTTATACGGCGCCCAGATCGCGCTCCGCCGAAGCGGCGAAACGTTTGGCGCAAATTTGAGCAAGTAAAATGCCACCTGCTGCAAATCGTGACGTTTCAAGAAGTTAGCTACGCTCGCCGCGGTCCCGCCTCAGGCTCATTCCGTAAGGTGATTTAACAAATCCTGGGACGTTTGAATGGCGGCGGGCCGGCGGTGAAATTTTTTTCCGTGGGAACAACCACTTGCCCCGGATTTGCCAGAGGCCCTCGCGTCTGCTTGAAACGTAAAATCATTTAACAGATCGAGCGCGTGAAGAAATCCGCTCAAGCGGGGAGGATCGAAGCAGGCGGAAGCGCCAAAAGCGCCGATCTCCACCACTTCCTGCGCCCGAACCACCCTGTGAAAATGGGCTCGGACCCTCGGTTGGATGACGAGGGGGATTTGAAATTCGCCGCCTCGAAGTCGTTCGTCATCCGGCGGGCCCCTTTTGATCTTCCAACGACGCGAATCTCGAAATCGGCAAGAGTTTGTCGCAAGCGGAGTGAGCGAAACGACGAAACTTCATTTCGTCGGAAGCGTGCCCCGACCATCTCGAGGGGAAGGGATTCGAGCCAATCTTTCGAAGGACATTGGACTACGCAGTGTTTTAAAAAAGATTGCGCGCGGCGCGCGCGCTTTGTGGAAAAAGCCGCGTTACTGTGCTAGCGTCAAGCCGTTCGATTGCATGGCCGGCAGCGCGCTCTGAATCGGGAGAGGTGACCGAGCGGTTGAAGGTGCACGACTGGAAATCGTGTGTGCGGTTAACCCCGTACCGAGGGTTCGAATCCCTCCCTCTCCGCCATCGCACCGCGCATTTTTGGGAGCAGTTCAGCCGAAGAATTGGGATGTCGATTGCTGATAGTTAGGTCCCGTGCAAGGCGGCACCGCAAACCCCGTCAGGTCCGGAAGGAAGCAGCGGTAGCGGAACAGCCCCTGTGCCACGGGGAAACCTGGCTGTCAGCAATGGGCATCCCTTAAAGATGCGCAGACCGGCCGGGCGGCGACGGAAGCGCTTGCGGTCCGCCGTCCGTTGCGCTCTCGATCTATGTCTTCCGAATATCTGGTGATCGCGCGGAAATGGCGGCCGCAGACCTTTGCGGACGTGGCCGGCCAGGAGCCGATCACGCGCACGCTGCAGAACGCGATTCGCGCGGGGCGCATCCCGCATGCGTTTCTCTTCACCGGCGTGCGCGGCGTGGGCAAGACCACGGCGGCGCGGATTTTTGCCAGGGCGCTCAATTGCGAGCGCGGGCCGACGCCGACGCCCTGCGGCGAGTGCGCGCATTGCGAGGAGATCGCCCGCGGGAATTCCATCGACGTGCTGGAAATCGACGGCGCGTCGAACCGCGGCATCGACGAGATCCGCCAGATCATCGAAAACGTCCGCTACCAGCCGGCCAAGAGCCGTTTCAAGATCTACATCATCGACGAAGTGCACCAGGTCACCAAAGACGCCTTCAATGCGCTGTTGAAGACCCTCGAAGAGCCGCCGCCGTCGGTCAAGTTCATTCTCGCCACCACCGAGCCGCACCGTTTGCCGGCGACGATTCTCTCGCGCTGCCAGCGTTTCGATTTTCGCCGCATCGGGCTGCGTGAAATCGTGCAGCGCCTGGGGGCGATCGCGCAGAGCGAAAAGCTCAAGATCACCGAGGGCGCGCTCACGCTGCTCGCGCGCGAGGCCGACGGCAGCATGCGCGACGCGCAGTCGCTGCTCGAGCAGGTGCTGGCGTTCGCCGCGCCGGCGGCGGACAAAGATCAATCGCCGACCATCGACGAAGCCCGGCTGCAGGATATCCTCGGTCTCACCCAGCGCGGTATTTTATACGAGATCTCCGCGGCCGTGCTCGACGGCGATGCGCGCAAATGCGTCGAGCTGATCGGCCGGGCGGTGCAGCAGGGCGGCGATATCCCCCGGCTGGCGCGCGATCTGGTGGAGCACTTCAGAAATCTTCTGGTCGCCCGGATCGGCGCGAGCGGCAGCCAGATGCTCGATCTTCCCGATCAGGAGATCGCCGAGCTCGCCGAGCAGGCGCGGCCCGTGTCGGTGGATACTTTGCTCGATTATTTCGATTTCATCGCCGACGGCGAAGAAGAGATCGGGCGCTCGCCCGCGCCGCGCTTCGCTCTGGAGAGCGTGCTGGTCCGGCTGGCGACCCTGCCGAAGACCGCGCCCGCCGCGGAGTGGATCGAGCGGCTGGAAAAACTCGAAGCGCGCTTATCCGCAGGAGCGCGCGCCGAGCGGCCGGCGCCGCCGCGCCAGGAAAAGGCCGCGCCGGCGGGCGCGGAAAGCCGACCGGCGCCCGGAGCGCCGAGCGCGGGCGCGGCGCCGGACTGGAGCGGCTTTGTCGCGTTCGTCGGCAGGGAAAAAAAGCTGCTGGCGACGCATCTCGACGGCGCCGTGGCGCTCGAATGCGGCGCGGGCCGCATGAAGATCGGAGTGGGCGAACGCCATCATTTGAGTTTTCTGCTGGACAGCGACAACTTTTCCGATTTGCGCGAGCTGGCGCGGCAATTTTTCTCCGCGGATGTGGCGCTGCAGGTCGTTCAGCTCGCCGCGCCCGAAGCGGCGGGCGCGCCGCTGAGCGCGCCGGGCGCAAGCGCCGGCGACGAGCGCAGTCCGATGGTGAAAGAGGCGCTGCGGATTTTCGGCGGCTCGGTGCGCAACGTGCGGCGGGAAAATAATTAGCTCGAGCGCAGCGGCGCGAAAGCGAGGAGCACGATCATGGCGAGTATCGGCGCGATGGGCAATCTGCTGAAGCAGGCGCAGGACATGCAGGCGCGCATGGCCAAGATCCAGGAAGAGCTGGCCAACAAAACCGTCGAGGGCTCGGCCGGCGGCGGCATGATTCAGGTCACCGTCAACGGCCAGTTCAATGTCACGGCGGTGAAGATCGAAGCGTCGGTGGTCAACCCCGAAGAAAAAGAGATGCTGGAGGACCTGGTGCTCGCCGCGGTCAACGACGGCATGCGCAAGGCGCGCGATCTGGTGGCGGCGGAAATGAGCAAGATCACCGGCGGAGTGAAGATTCCGGGACTGATGCCATGAGTCTGTATCCGGCGCCGCTCGCCCGCCTGGTGCAGGAGCTCTCGAAGCTTCCCGGCATCGGCGAAAAAACCGCCGCCCGCCTGGCCTTTCACCTGTTGAAAACGGAGCGCAGCGACGTGCTGCTCCTGGCCGACGCCGTCGGCAAATTGCGCCAGGAAATGGGCTTGTGCCGGCGCTGCTTCGGCTTCAGCGAAGTCAACGCGCAAAACCAGGACGGCGCGCTCTGCGACATCTGCCGCAACGGCGAGCGCGAGCGCGACAAAATCTGCGTGGTGGAGGAGCCGGCGGATCTGATCGCGGTGGAGAAGTCGCAGGAGTTTCGCGGTCTCTACCACGTCCTGCACGGGACGATCTCGCCGCTCGACGGCATGGGGCCCGAGGCGCTGCGCATTCGCGAGCTGCTCGAGCGCCTGCGCGACAGCGCGGTGCGCGAGGTGATCGTCGCGACCAATCCGACCATGCAGGGCGAAGCGACGGCGCTCTATCTATCCAAAGTCATCAAGCCGCTGGGAGTTTCGGTGACGCGCATCGCGCGCGGCCTGCCGATGGGCGGCGACCTGGAATACACCGACGCGGTCACGCTCGGAAAAGCGCTGGAAGGCCGGCGCGAAATCTAGCCGCTTCGCTCAGCGCACGATTTTTCTCGCCACATCGATCGCCACCCAGCACAGCATCGCGATCAGCGCCGACGCGGGAATGGTCAAAATCCACGCCCAGACGATCCGCCCGGCGACGTTCCAGCGCACCGAGCGCAGGCGGCGCAGGGAGCCGACGCCGACGATGGCGCCGGTGATCGTGTGGGTGGTCGAGACCGGAATGCCGAAATGCGCGGCGCCGAAGAGCGTCACTGCGCCGGCGGCTTCGGCGGCGAACCCGCCGATGGGCTGCAGGCGCGTGATGCGCGAGCCCATGGTGTGCACAATGCGCCAGCCCCCCGACAGCGTGCCGAGGCCGATGGCCGCGTGGGCGAGCAGAACGATCCAAAAGGGAATCGTCAGGTGGCCCGACGCATCGCTTACCAGCGCGCGGTAAGCCGGCACGGTGAAGAGCGCGCCGGCGATGATGCCCATGGTTTTCTGCGCGTCGTTGGTGCCGTGGCCGAGACTGTAGGCGGCGGCGGAGAGCAGCTGGCCGCGGCGAAAAATGTGATCGACGCTCGACGGAATCGAGCGCTTGAACAGGTTCAAGACCAGCGCCAGATTGAACATGCCGAGGACCAACCCGAGCAGCGGCGCCAGAATAATAAACACCAGCGTATTCACCCAGCCGCCCGGGATGATCACGCCGAGGCCGGCCTTGGCGATGCCGGCGCCGGCGTAGGCGCCGATCAAGGCGTGCGACGAGCTGGTCGGCAGGCCGATGTACCAGGTGATCAGGTCCCACGCGATGGCGCCGAGCAGGCCGGCGAGAATCACGTAGGAATCGACCTGCTGGACATCGAGCAGACCGCTGCCGATGGTCTTGGCGACCGCCGTGCCGAAGGTGAAGGCGGCGACGAAATTCCAGACCGCCGCCCAGGCGACGCCCTGGAGCGGCGTCAACACCCGGGTCGATACCACGGTGGCAATGGAATTGGCCGCGTCGTGAAAACCGTTGACGTAATCGAACACCAGCGCGATCGCGATAATCAGGATCGTCAGGACGAAAACCGGATCAGCCATTCTTGATCACGACCCGTTGCAGCACGTCGGCCACGTCTTCCATGGTGTCGGTGGTCTCTTCGAGCATCTCGTAAATTTCCTTCCAGCGGATGAAGTTGTAGAGGTCGTCCTTGTGGTTGACGATCTCCACCAGCGCTTCGCGCAGCACGCGGTCGCCGTTGTTTTCGATGGTGTTGATTTCCTTGATGTGCTCGGTCACCAGGCGAAAATTCTTTTTCTCGCGCAGGTTGGGCATGGCCATGTTCAATTCCTGGGCGCCGCTGCGGATCAGGTGGCCGAGCTGGCGGGCTTTTTCCGTCGGATGCTCGATGCGGAAGATCAGCATGCGCACGGCGGTGGCTTCGATTTTGTCCAGGGAGTCGTCGAGGGCGGAGATCAGCCGCTCGATGTCTTCGCCGTCGAGCGGAATGATCAGAGTGTGCATCAACAGATGCATGACCTCGTGCACGATGAAATCGCCGCGGTGCTCGAGCTCGGTGATGCGCGCCACTTTGTGCTCGACCTGCTCGTAGCGGTCGAGCAGGTCGGCCAGCGCCTCGGCCGCTTCGAGCAGGTTGCCGGTGGCTTTCTCGAACCACTCATAGAATTTCGTCTCGGCCGGCAGGAACTGAAATTTGGCCATGGGCGCTCCAATTGTTTTCGGATGAACGCTGGATTTCGGGTAAAGGGAATGCGACGCGAGGAACTTAACACGCGGGTAACATGGCTTCAACCAAAACCGGCGCGCGCCGGATGCAAGGAGCGGTGCGGCGGGGCGGGGAATCGCGTTCGGGGCGGGAGAGAAGCCGAAAATCGAATCGGGGCTCAGCTCGGGAGAACTCGCGCGCCGGCGGGCGGATGGGGCCAAGCGGCGGCGGGGTCCGCTTCGGCCGCCGGCAAGCGCACGCGCACCGTGGTGCCTTGTTTGAGCGTGCTTTCGATCTTGAGCTCGCCCTGGTGCGCCTGCACGATGTGCTTGACGATCGCCAGCCCGAGGCCGGTGCCGCCGAGATCGCGCGAGCGCGCCTTGTCGACTCGATAAAAGCGCTCGGTGAGGCGCGGCAGATCTTTTTCCGGAATGCCGGGGCCGGTGTCGCTGACGGCGATCTCGATATAGCCGTCATGGCCGTTCTGTCCGGGGGCGCAAGACGCCGCGAGCGAGACCTCGCCGCCCGCCGGCGTGTACTTGATCGCGTTGTCCACCAGGTTGATGAAGAGCTGCTGCAATCGGTCGAGATCGCCGGCGAGTTTCGGCAGCCCGGGCGCGATTGTGTGGGTCAGGCGGATGTGCTTCTTGGCGGCGTGATCCCAGAAGACTTCCAGCACGCGCTGAATCACCTGGCTCGGCTCGAGCGCCTGGGAGCTCAATTGCACTTTGCCGGATTCGAGATCCGACAGGGTGAGCAAATCTTCGGTGAGCCGGCTCAGGCGCTCGGAATGGCGGTCGATGATTTCGAGAAACTGCCGGCCGTCTTCGGGATCGGCCGGCGGGGTGTGCAACAGAGTTTCCACGTAGCCGCGAATCGCGGTCAACGGGGTGCGCAGCTCGTGCGACACGTTGGCGACGAAGTCCGAGCGCATGGACTCGAACCGGCGGATGTCGGTGGTGTCGTGAAAGACCAGAATCGAGCCGATCGGGTGGCTCAGAGTGTCGCGCAAACGGACCGCGCTCACCCGAAACCAGCGCTCGTCGTCGAGCTCGACCTGCTTGGAGTAGGGCTGCCCGGAGAAGTCAAAGGCGAGCACCTCCTCGAGGATTTGATGCACTTCGGGATGGCGCGAGATTTCCGGAACCGACAGCCCCTCGACGCTGCGCCCGTAGGGGACATGGAACATGGAGCGCGCCTGGTCGTTCATGAGCAGGACGCGGCCCCTGGAGTCGAGCACGAGCACGCCTTCGACCATGCAGCGCAGGATCGAATCGGCCTTTTCTTTTTCCGCGGTCACCTGCTGGAGGTTGTCGCGGATCTTGACGCTCATCTCGCTCAAGTGCTGCTCGACCTGCGCCAGCTCGTCGCGGCTGTCGTCGGGAAAAAAGTTCTGCGGGAACACCCCGCTCGCCACGCGCCCGGAGAACTGCACCAGGCGCTGGAAGCGGCGCCGCAAGCCGCGGGAAAAAAACAGCGCGAGCAGAAGGCCGCCGGCGGCGGCGAGCGCGTGGGCGGTCAGCAGCGAGCGGTGAAACGAGCCGATCACCCGGTCGATCTCGGTCAGCGGCACGGCCACGCGCACGATTCTTTCCCGGCCGCCGCCGGTCTGATGGAAGGCGCGGTAAAGCATGTTGTAGTGCACGGTGGTGCTGTAGCGGACCGAGCTGCCGGTGCCGCTCTGCAGCGCGGCGATCACTTCGGGACGATGGCCGTGATTTTCCATGTGTGCCGAGACTTCGTTGGAATCGCCGAGCACGCGCCCGTCGGCATCAATCACCGTGATGCGCGTGCCGAGCTCGCCGGCGAGCTGGCGGCAGAGCGCATCCAGCGTTGCGCCGCTGACGTCGAAGGGCACCACCCGCGAAAGCAGGTGCGCTTCCCGCTCCATGCGCGCGCTCAGCGAATCGATGTAAAAGTTTCGCAGCAGCGCGTTGGAAGTGTAGTACAGACTCAAGAACAGCAGCGCGATGACGGCGAGGTAAGAGAGGAAGATCTTGGCGACGAGACTACTGTTCCAGAGCCTTTTCATCGAATTTGTAGCCGACGCCGCGCAGGGTCAGGATCCAGCGCGGCTTGCTGTCGTCCTTCTCGATCGCCTTTCTCAAGCGCCGGATGTGGACATCGACGGTGCGCGGCGTGACATAGGTTTCGCCGCCCCAGACCCGGTCCAGCAGCTGGTCGCGGCTCAGCACTCGATTGGGATTCTGGACCAAAAAGCGCAGAAGCTCAAATTCCTTCAGGGTCAGCCGGATGTTCTTGCCGCGGGCGAACACTTCGTAGGTGCCGAAGTCGATCTTGAGCCCGCCCTTGTCGTAGACCGGCGGATGCTCCGCAGTTCTGCCGTTTTCCACCCGGCGCAGGATCGCGCGCACCCGCGCCACCAGCTCGCGCGGGCTGAAGGGCTTGGTCAGGTAGTCGTCGGCGCCCATCTCCAATCCCACCACCCGGTCGGCTTCGCCCGCCTTGGCGGTCAGCATGAGCACCGGCAGCTTTTCGGTTTCGCTGCGCTCGCGCAAAAGCTTGCAGAGCTCCAGGCCGGATAAGCCCGGCAGCATGAGATCGAGGATCACCAGGTCGGGCTTCTCGCGCTGGAGCATTTTCAGCGCCTGCTCGCCGTCCTCGGCTTCGAGGACGCGGAAGCGCTCCTGCGCCAGATTGTAATTCACCAGCTTGCGGATGTCGGGCTCGTCTTCGACGATGAGAATTTTTTGTCCGGTCTTTGCCATAGAATCAAACCGAGGGCGGCAGCTCCTTCATGTGGCGGATGCTTTTTCCTTTGACCATGAAAATGACCATCTCCGCAATGTTGGTCGCATGGTCGGCCATGCGCTCGAGATACTTCGAAATCGAGCTGATCTTCATGGCGCGGTTGATGGTGTGCGGGTCTTCGATCATAAACGTAATGACTTCGCGGAAGATCTGGCTGTTGAGCTGATCGATCTCTTCGTCGTCCTTGCACACCTTCAGCGCCAGGCTCGTGTCCTCGCGCACGAAAGCGTCCAGGCTTTCGCGGATCATGCGCTGCGCGATGCGCGCCATGCGCGGGATATCGATGTACGGTTTGAGCTGCGGCTCCTGATTGAGCTCGAGAGCGCGCTCGCAGGTGTTGACCGACATGTCGCCGATGCGTTCCAGGTCGGTGGTGATTTTGAGCCCGGTGGTGATGAAGCGCAGATCCTTTCCTGCCGGCTGATGGAGCGCGAGCAGGCGGATGCACAACTCGTCGATTTCCACGTCCAGCCGGTTGACCTCATGATCGCGCTCGATGATGATTTTGGCAAGCTCGGAATCGCGGTCGACCAGGGACTTGACCGCCTTTTGGATCTGGTCCTCCACCAGCCCGCCCATGTAAAGAATCTCCTCGCGGAGCTTCTTTAGATCTTCTTCGTATTTCTTGTCGGTATGCTCGTTGGGCATGAGTCCTCCAGAATCAACCGAAACGGCCGGTGATGTAGTCTTCGGTCTGGCGCTTTTCCGGCGCGGTGAAGAGCTTCGCGGTCTCGCCGAATTCCACCAGCTCGCCGAGATAAAAGAACGAGGTGAAGTCGGAGACGCGCGCGGCCTGCTGCATGTTGTGGGTGACGATGGCGATGGTCACCTGATCCTTGAGCTCGTGGACCAGCTCCTCGATTTTCGCCGTGGCGATCGGATCGAGCGCGGAGCAGGGCTCGTCCATCAGCAGGACTTCCGGCTGCACGGCGAGGGCGCGCGCGATGCAGAGACGCTGCTGCTGGCCGCCCGAGAGACTGGCGCCGGATTTCTGCAGGTTGTCTTTGACCTCGTCCCAGAGCGCGGCGCCGCGGAGGCTTTTCTCGATGACTTCGTCGAGCACCTTGCGGTCGCGCACGCCGCGCAGCTTGAAGCCGGCGATGACGTTTTCCTTGACCGACATGTTAGGAAACGGATTGGGTTTTTGAAAGACCATGCCGACCCGCCGGCGCACATCCACCGGATCCACGCCCGGCCCGTAGAGATCCTGCTCGTCGAGCAGCACCTTGCCTTCGACCCGCGCGCCCGGCGTCAGCTCGTGCATGCGGTTCAGGCAGCGGATAAAAGTCGATTTGCCGCAGCCCGACGGGCCGATCAGCGCCGTGACCTTGTGCGTCCGGATCGACATGGTGACTTGCTTGACCGCCTGCACCTTGCCGTAGTAAACCGACAGCCCTTCCACCCGCATGCGTACGGCGTCGCCGGTGTCGGCCGCCGCAGCGATTTCCTCGGCGGTCGCCGACAGTGCGCGCTCGTTTAAATTTCTCATTGCGTAGCTCTCGCTATTCATTGGATTTACTCCTCAGGAACGCTCGCGTAAGAACGCTGGTGAAAAGCACGACCAGGAGCAGCACGAAGGACGCCGCCCAGGCTTTCTGGTGCCAGTCTTCGTAGGGACCGGTCGCGTAGGTGTAGATCAACAGCGGCACGGTGGCGACCGGCTTGGTCAGGTTCACATTCCAGAAAGAATTCCCGAAGGCGGTAAACAGCATGGGCGCCGCTTCGCCGAGCGCCCGCGAGATCGCCAGCACCGCGCCGGTGACCAAGGCGCGCGAGGACACCGGCAGGACCACGCCCATGATCGTGCGCCACTTGGGTATGCCCAGCGCGAGCGACGCTTCGCGCAGCGAATCGGGAACCAGGCGCAGCGCCTCGTGGGCGCTGATCAGAATGATCGGCACCATGATGAACGCGTAGGCGACCGAGCCCGACAGAGCGGAGAAGCCGCCCGACGGGATGACCACCAGCGCGTAGGCGAAAAGTCCGACGACGATGGACGGCACGCCGGTCAAAACTTCGGCGAGGAAGCGGACGGTGTGACCGAAGCCGTGGCTGGGAAATTCGTTGATGAAAATCGCCGCGCCGATGCCGATGGGGAGCGCCATCAAGCCGGCGACCGCCACGACGAGAAAACTTCCGACCAGCGCGTTGGCGATGCCGCCGCCAGTTTCGCCCGCGGGCACGGGCATGGCGGTCAGGAATTCCCAGTCGATGTAACCCGCGCCGTGCACCAGCACGTAGCCGAGGATCCCCACGAGAAAAAACACCGACACGCTGATGCAGCCGAGCATGCCGAACCAGGTTGCCCATTCGATGAATTTACGAAAGCGAAAATGTCGGTCCAAGACTCGCTCCTCAGTCCAAAAGCGCCAGTTTGCCTTTGGAGATTTTCCAGATGAGAAATTGCGCCAGCAGGCTGATCAGGATCGTGATGCCGAACAGCACCAGGCCGACGTAAATCAGCGAGGAGACGTACAGGCTGTAGGTCGCTTCGCTGAATTCGCTGGCGATTTGACTCGCCATGCTGTGGACCGGATCGAACAGGGAGTGAATCAGCGCGAAGGAATTGCCGCCGACCATGGTGACCGCCATGGTTTCGCCGACCGCGCGCCCGAGGCCGAGAATCACCGCGCCGAAAAGGCCGATGCGCGAGTAGGGCAGGGCGACCTTCCAGATCGCCTCCCACTTGGTCGAGCCGAGGGCGAGCATGCCTTCGATCTGCGCGCGCGGCACCGTCAGCAGGATTTCCTTGGAGATCGCCGTGATGATCGGCGTGACCATGATGAAAAGAATGATGCTGCCCGAGAGCACGCCGACGCCGTACACCGCGGGACCGTTGAAAAGAAAGAACCAGCCGAAATTGGCTTTGAGCCAGACTTGAACGACGCGGATCACCGGCACCATGGCGAAAAGACCCCACATACCGAAGATGATGCTGGGAATTCCGGCCAGGAGCTCGATCGGGTAGCTGATCACCGGCCGGAGCCAGCGCGGCGTGTAAAAACAGATGAAGATCGCGGAGCCGAAGCTCACCGGCACTGCCAGCAGCAGCGCGATGAAACCTTTGACCAGCGTGCCGATGACCGTGGGCAGGGTGCTGAATTCGCGCGCCACCGGATCCCACGTCGTGCCCACGAGAAACCTGAGCCCGAAGCGGCCGATCGACTCCCAGGCGCCGCGCACCAGGTCGGCGACGAGCAGCACCGTGAGCAGAATCACCACGACTGCGAAGGACTTGGCGATCACATAAAAAATTCGATCGCCGAAGTTGATCACCTGCTGGCGCGCGCCGAGCGGCTTGACGCCGCCCAGCGCGCGCTCCACAGATTCGAATGTCGCCTGAGAATCTCGGGCCATTCTATGCTCCGTTCATTTCAGGACGAGCGCGCCGTTGACTTTGATCTTCTTTACCAGAGCCAGCGCCTTTTTCTGGGCGGCGCCTTTCAACGGCGCATAGTCCAGGGCCGAGGCATACTTTTGCCCGTCGGTGAGCATCCAGTTGGCAAGTTGCGCCACTGCGTCCGCCTTGGCGGCATCCGTCTGGTTTTCGTAGATCAGCAGCCAGGTAAAACCGGAGATCGGATAGGCGCTGGCGGTGGCGCTGTCCGTGATCACGATTTCCATGTCGTCGGGCAGGCTCGCAACATCGGCGGCCGCGGACGCGCCTTCCAGGGTCGGATCCAAAAATTTCTTCGCCTTGTTCTGCAACTGCGCCCAGTCCATCTTGTTCTGGAGCGCGAAGGCGAGCTCGACGTAGCCGATGGCGCCGGGAATTTGCTTGACCGAATTGGCGACACCCTCGTTGCCCTTGCCGCCGACGTCACCCGGCCAGTTGACCGAAGTGGCGAAGCCGACTTTATCTTTCCACTCGGCGCTGACTTTGGAGAGGTAGTTGGTGAAGATAAACGTAGTGCCGGAACCGTCCGAGCGGTGCACCACGGCGATCGCCAGATCCGGCAGTTTGAGGCCGGGATTTATCGCTTTAATCTTGGGGTCGTTCCAGTTGTTGATCTTTTTCAAGTAAATTTCAGCCAGGACATCCGGCGTCAGCTTCAGCTGACTGCGCTTGATGCCGGGAAGGTTGAAAACGATCGCTTCGGCACCGGCGACGGTGGGCACATGAAGGACGGCGCCGCCTTTGGCTTGCGACTTTTGTTTATCGTCCATGATTCCGTCGGAAGCGCCAAAATCAACAGTCTGCTCTTGCAACTGCCGGATGCCGCCGCCGGAACCGATGGACTGATAATTGACTTTCACTCCGCAAATCTTGTCGTACTCGCTGAACATCTTGGAGTAGAGCGGATACGGAAAGGTCGCGCCGGCTCCGGTCAACTCCTTGACCCCCTTGGTGGGGCAGCCGGCAAGCGCCGGCTGAGCCGCCGTCGAGAGCGCGGTCAGCATGGCCGCGGCAGCTAAATTCTTGAGCTTCATCTATTTTCCTCCTTGTTGTTACGATTTACGGACCGATTGTTACGGTTGGGTTACGCCGCGGTTAACGTTGCGAAAACAACAGGGACTGCGGCAACGGCAGCGGCGCAGGGCCCGGCCTTGAGAGAGACGGTTCATCGTTAATTCGACGCGGAGGGTACGCACAGGGAATAAATCGCCGGTTAACGACGAGTTAAAAACTCGTTAAACACCCCGGGGAGTCCGCGGCGGATCCGGATTGCAGGCGGGGGGTCTTCGTGGTTAGCTGGGGGGAAGGCGCGTTACGGCTGAGTTAAACGCGGAGCGGCGCGTAACAAAAATTTAATATTGCTTTGGCGATCCCGGCTAGGCAAAGTCGCGACAGGTTTGCTAGACTCAGCGCCTCCCGACCGGGAAGTGTTTCCAGCCAGTTTTTTGCGAGGATCTCATGGCCGGCGGAATGAAGATGTACGGCAAGCACCGCTTTCCCGGACGATTGTTTATCGTCGAGGGGATCGACGGTTCGGGCAAAAGCACCCAGCTCATGCTGCTGCAAAAATGGCTCGAATCGGAAGGCTACGTGGTCTATTTCAGCGAATGGAATTCCTCGCCCCTGGTGCACGAGGTCACCAAGCGCGGCAAGAAAAAAAAGATGCTGACGGCGATGACTTTCAGCCTGATTCACGCCACCGATTTCGCCGACCGCACCGAGCACCACATCATCCCGCCGCTCAAAGCCGGCGCGGTGGTGCTGGCGGACCGTTACATCTATACCGCCTTCGCGCGCGACGTGGCGCGGGGCGTCAGCCCCAAGTGGGTGCGCGAGCTTTACGCCTTCGCGGTCAAGCCCACGGTGGCTTTTTACTTTCGCACGCCCCTCGATGTCGCGATGAAGCGCATTCTCGGCGGGCGCGACGCGCTCAAATATTACGAAGCCGGCATGGATCTCGGGCTGAGCGACGATATCGAGGAGAGCTTCGCGCGTTTTCAAAGCCGGATCATCGAAGAGTACGAGAAAATGGTCGACGAGTTCGGACTGGTCGCCATCGACGCGACGCGTTCCATCGAAGAGCAGCAGGCGGAAGTGCGCCGCATCGTATCCGAAGCGCTGGCCGGCACGAAAAAGACAAGGATTCGACGATGGCTCGATTTGGCTTCTTTGGCGAAGGGCTCCCAGGCATAGACCTCGACGAGCTCAAAGGCAAGCTGATCGTTCTGGAGGGCACCGACGGCGTCGGCCGCTCGACCCACATCGGTCTGTTGAAGCAATGGCTGGAAAATCACGGCCACGCGGTTCTCGATACCGGCATGACCCGCTCCGCGCTGGCCGGCAAGCGCTTGAAGCAGGCCAAGGAAGGCCACACGCTGGGCGGCATCACCATGAGTCTTTTTTATGCCACCGACTTCGCCGACCGGCTGGAAAATGAAATCATCCCGGCGCTCCGCGCCGGCTTCATCGTGCTCACCGACCGCTACATTTACTCGCTGATGGCGCGCGCCATCGTGCGCGGCTCGGACCCGGAGTGGCTGCGCGAGGTGTACGGCTTCGCACTCAAGCCCGACGCGATTTTTTATCTGCGTGTGCAGATCGACGATCTGGTGACGCGCGTGCTGCAAAGCCGCGGTTTCGATTACTGGGAATCGGGCATGGACATGCACATGGGCGAGGATCTCTACGAGAGCTTCGTGCGCTATCAAAAGTGGCTGCTCGCCGAGTTCGACAAGATGGTCGAGAACTTCGGTTTTCAGATCGTCGATGCTTCGGGCTCGGTGGAAGAGGTCTTCGAAAATCTCCGCGCCCGCGTCGAGACCGTGATTGCGCGCAACGGCTACGGCTCCTGAGCCGCGGTTATTTCATGCCTGCGCTCGCCCCGGGCGCAATTGTCGCTCTTGAGTCACACCTTTGATGAGCCGACTGACGGTGGAGTAGTGCAAGCCCAGATGGCGTGCGATTTCGATCTGGCTATAGCCGTGTTTCTCGACAGCTTCGGCCATGCGCCGATCTCGCCTGATCTTGTGCGTTCCGATCTCTTCAAACAATTGCCTTAAGCTGGGTCTCCCGACGAGTCGCTGTCCCCTGGGGATCTCTCTGACTTTCCGTTTTCCGGCAACGTGACTCGTGAGCGCCGCGGCGAAACCTTCCAGGCCCAGCAGGCTCTGCGCTTCCAACTGTTCCCAGAGCGAAGCGCTGCCGATGCCGTCTGCCACATAGCTGCGGTATTTTTCTTGCGCCAGCCGGCGCCGCTGCCCGAAGTGGCTGAGAATCTCGCTGTCGGTGAGCCAGGGAGGAACTGCCGCCAGCCCGGCCGTGGCCCGGTAGCTGCTCCAACGCCATTCCCGCGGGTGCTTCACCAATTTCGCTCTCACGGGATTGAGAACCGCGTAGCGGCAGACCTCCAGAAAATGGCTGTCTTTCTGGACCAGGATTCCTTTGAATCGGCCCTGAAACAGATGTCCGGTCCGGTGATGGCGCCGATTAAACGCCTGGGTATAAACACCGTTGAGCTGGCGCATGCCTTGGGAGAGATTGCCGTCGGGGGTCTCGATCACCAGATTATAATGGTTGCCCATCAAGCAATAGGCGTGGCAGAGCCAGTGAAAGCGCTGATTGACGTGAGCCAGCGTGCCGAGGAAAAAGTTACGGTCGGTGTCGTCTTTGAAGATCGGC
>Ga0070741_10007696_pt1 | contig 22097 bp, 22 predicted proteins | sample Coa_R1_4_FD_66440 | JGI IMG/M metagenome (GOLD analysis project Ga0070741, IMG submission 66440) | Surface soil microbial communities from Centralia Pennsylvania, which are recovering from an underground coalmine fire - Coalmine... | ecosystem: Environmental > Terrestrial > Soil > Unclassified ... | reverse complement strand
GCGGCGATGGCCGGTGCGTCCTGCACCGCGCGCGCCTCGGCCTCCCGGTCGGTCACCGGCGCCCACGGGGTGAGGCCGTGGTTGCGCATGGCCAGGTACTGGTACCAGTCGGCGACGTAGAGGTCGCGGATCGCGCGACGGGTGTCGGGGTCGTGCACGACGACGACACGCCAGCCCTGACGGTTGCCGCCGCTCGGCGCGAAGCGCGCGGTGTCGAGGACCCGGTAGAGCACGTCGTCGGGGACGGGATCGCCCCGGAACTCCCGGACGGCGCCCGTCGTGCGGAGGGTGTCGACGAGGTCCACCTCAGGACCGAGTCTGGACCTGGACGTACGCGAGGCGGAGCTGGGTCAGGCCGTCGCGCAGCGAGCCGGCGTGCTCGCCGAGCCGGTCGCCCACACCGTCGACCAGCGCGGCGAGCGCGTCGATGGCGAGGCCCGCCTCGTCGAGGCGGGGCTCCGCGCCCCCCTCGGGCGTCAGGTGGAGCACCGCGAGCTGCCAGAGGCCGACGGCGTGGTTGGCCACGATGTCGGCGACCGGGGTGCTCGAGATCTCGGCCCGGACTCGCCGGAGCTCGTCCGCGACCTCCTCGTCGGTCAGCTCGTCGTCGGCGAGCTCCTCGTCGGGCTCGTCACCGCCGCCCGGTACGTGCTCTCCTGATGGTGTCCACAAGCCGCTCACGCTGGTATCCTCGCCGATCGACAATCGATGTGGGAAGTGGGGTCGGGCGTCCGCACGGATCGTGCGGGTGTGGCCGGCCCCCACCCGGCCGGAACGTCGGTCCCTCGGGGCCCGTTCTCGAGGACCATGCTCGACCGGTCCTCGGGGGTGGCGCCGGTGGCCGCTCCCGAGCCGGGTCCGTCTTCAGTCCTCCGTGGCCCGGGGCGTACGCCTCGGGCCGTCCACGGAGGGCTCACGAATGGCGGATGCTTCCTGCATCCGCCATCGTCGCGTCCGGGGAGGCCGGGCGCCGGCGACCGGTACCTGACGAGCGAGGTGATGACATAGCCACAGACGAGACCAGGATCAACGACCGCATCCGGGCCCGCGAGGTCCGGCTGATCGGCGAGAACGGGGAGCAGCTCGGCATCAAGCCGCTCCCGGAGGCCCTGGCGATCGCCAGGGAGCGCGAGCTCGACCTCGTGGAGGTCGCCCCCGGCGCCGATCCGCCCGTGTGCCGGATCATGAACCACAGCCGCCACGAGTACGAGCAGCAGCAGCGGCGCAAGGAGTCCCGGCGCAAGGCGACCCAGGTCGTCATCAAGGAGATGAAGTTCCGGCCAAAGATCGACGTGCACGACTACACGACGAAGATGCGCCACGTGGAGCGCTTCCTCGGCGAGGGGCACAAGGTCAAGCTGACGATCATGTTCCGGGGGCGCGAGATGGCCCACCCGGAGCTGGGGCTGCGCATCCTCGAGCGGATCGCGGACGAGGTGAGCGACATCGCGACCGTGGAGGCGGCGCCCCGTCAGGACGGCCGGAACATGACGATGGTCCTGCATCCCACGGCGAAGGGCGGCGGTGGTCGCAAGCGGCGTCCGCCCGCGGGCGACGCGACCGAGCCGGCACCCAACGGGCCGCAGGGCGCCGCCCCGCAGGCCGCGCCCGAGCCCGTCGCCACCGAACCCGCCAGCTGACGGAGCACGACATGCCCAAGATGAAGACCCACCGGGGTGCCGCGAAGCGCTACCGCGTCACCGGCACCGGCAAGATCCGGCGCCGCAAGGCGTTCCGGTCGCACCTGCTGGAGAAGAAGGCGACGAAGCGCACGCGCCGGCTCGGCCGCGGCGCCGAGGTCACCGGCGGCGACAAGAAGCACGTCGAGCGGCTCCTCGGGCGCGCCTAGCCCCGGACGTCCCGCATCGACCCGACCAGGAGCACACCGTCATGGCACGCGTCAAGCGTTCCGTCCACTCGAAGAAGCGGCGCCGCGCCGTCCTCGATGCCGCGCAGGGCTACTCCGGCTCGCGGAGCCGTCACCTGCGCAAGGCGACCGAGCAGGTCATGCACTCGGGCGCCTACGCGTTCCGCGACCGGCGCGCCCGAAAGGGCGAGTTCCGCCGCCTCTGGATCGTGCGCATCAACGCGGCGTGCCGCGAGCACGACATCTCGTACTCCCGTTTCGTCGCCGGCCTGAAGGCGGCGGACATCGAGGTCGACCGCAAGATCCTCGCCGACCTCGCCGTGCGCGACGACGCCGCCTTCGGCGCCCTGGTCGCGACGGCACGCGAGGCGCTCGAAGCCGCGTGACGTGTCCGAGCCCGCGATGCTGGGCGCGCGGCATCCCGAGGTCCGGCGGCTGCGGGCGTTGCTGCGCGACCGGACGGCACGCGACGCTGAGCGCGCCTGCGTGCTCGAAGGGCCGAACGTCGTGGCCGGCGCACTCGATCGCGGCGCTCGGCTCCAGGCCGTCTACCTCGGCTACGGCGCCCGCGACGCGTTCCGACCGCTGGTCGAGGGCGTCCGGCGGCTCGGCGTTCCCGTCGCCGAGCTCAAGGAGGGTGTGCTCGAGAAGGTCGGCACGACCCGTACCCCGCAACCCGTCCTCGCCGTCGCCGGCCACGTCACGCGCCCGCTGGACGCGCTCCGGCCCGACGGGCTCGTGCTCGTCGCCGTCGGGGTCGCCGACCCGGGGAATCTCGGCACGTTGCTGCGGAGCGCCGAGGCGGCCGGCGCCGCCGGCGTGGTCTGCACGGCCAATTCGGTCGACCTGCACAACCCGAAGACCGTACGGTCGTCGGCCGGCGCGTTGTTCGGCGTGACCGTGGCCGAGGAGGACGACCCGATGGCGGTGGTGGAACGGCTGCATGCCGCCGGGCGCCGCTGCTACGCGACGAAGGCGGGCGCAACGGCGTCGTACGACGCGGTCGACCTCGTGCAACCCTGCGCCGTGCTGCTCGGCAACGAAGCCCACGGTCTCGCCCCCGAGCTCGAAGGCGCCGTCGACGCCGTGTTCTCGATCCCCATGGCGGGCGCGGCCGAGTCGCTCAACGTCGCGATGGCCGGCACGGTCGTCGCGTTCGAGGCCGACCGCCAGCGGCGCGCTGCGAGCCGGTGAGCGCGCTCGTGAGACTCGACGATCTCCGCACGCTCCTCGACACCGCGCTCGCGGAGGCCCGCGGGTCGGTTCCTGCGGCGGCTTCCACGACCGAGCTGGACGCGTTGGAGCGTGAGCTCCTCGGGCGCCGGTCGCCGGCGGGGCAGGCCAACGAGGCGATCAAGAACCTCGAGCCCGCCGAGCGGCCGCAGGCGGGCCAGGCCGTCGGCGCGTACCGGGCCGCGGTCGCGGAGCTGGTCGCGTCCCGGCGCGACGAGCTCGCGGCGGCGGAGGCGGCGGCCGCCGCGGACCGCGACCGACTCGACCTCACGGCCGGGTCCCACGGGCGGGCCCGCGGCCACCTGCACCTCGTCACCCAGGTGCAGCGAGAGCTCGAGGACATCTTCGTGGGCCTCGGCTACCGCATCGCCGAGGGTCCCGAGGTCGAGGACGACTGGCACAACTTCGAGGCGCTCAACATCCCGCCCGCGCACCCGGCCCGCTCGATGCAGGACACGCTCTACGTGAAGCTCGGGGGCGACGAGCAGGTGATGCTCCGCACGCACACGTCGCCCGTGCAGATCCGGACCATGGAGACGCACGAGCCGCCGATCTACGTCGTCGCCCCTGGTCGCACCTACCGCAACGAGACGCTCGACGCGCGCCATTCCCCGGTGTTCCACCAGATCGAGTGCCTCGCCGTCGACCGCGACATCACGCTGGCCGATCTCTTCGGCACGATCGAGACGTTCGTGCGCCGACTGTTCGACGACGAGACGATTCGCACCCGGTTCCGCTCCGACTTCTTCCCCTACACGGAGCCTTCGGCCGAGCTCGCGGTGAGCTGCATCTTCTGCCACGGTGAAGGTTGTCGCGTCTGCTCGCACACGGGGTGGATCGAGCTCGGCGGGTGCGGGATGGTCGACCCCAACGTGTTCGAGGCGGTGGGCTACGACCCCGAGGTGTGGCAGGGCTTCGCGTTCGGATTCGGTCTCGAGCGGATCGCGATGATCCGTTACGGCATCGACGAGATCCGCACGTTCTTCGACGACGACGTCCGATTCCTCGCCCAGTACTGACGACCGATGCGTGCGCCCCTTTCCTGGATCCGCGACTTCACGCCGGCCGACGCGCCGGTGGAGGAGCTCGTCGCCGCGCTCAACCAGCTCGGTCTCGAGGTCGACGCGGTCGAGCAGCCGGGCCGTGAGATCCGGGGCGTGCGCGTCGCCCGCATCCTCGACGTGCTGCCGCATCCCGATGCCGACAAGCTCCGCCTCGCCGACGTCGACTTCGGCGACGGCCAGACGCGTGTGGTGTGCGGTGCGCCGAACATCTATCCGGGCATGGTGGCGCCGTTCGCGCCGGCTGGCGCGCAGCTCCCCGGCGGCTTCCGGCTCGAGCGGCGCAAGATCCGCGGCGTCGTGTCCGACGGCATGCTGTGCTCGGCGCGCGAGCTGGGCCTGGGCGACGACCACGCCGGCATCCTCGAGCTCGACGGCCACGCGGCGCTCGGCGCCGACGTCCGTGAGGTCCTCGGCCTCGACGACGTCGTCTTCGACCTCGCGATCACGCCCAACCGTCCGGACGCGATGTGCGTCGTGGGCGTCGCCCGCGAGCTCGCCGCGCACCTCCGCCAGCCGTTCACGGTGCCGGCCGCGGCGACGCCGACCGACGCGTCGGTCGCCGCCGACGTCACCGTCGTCGTCGAGGCACCCGACGCCTGCCCCCGTTACCTCGCCCGGGTGGCCCGGGTGACGACGGGCGAGTCGCCGGCCTGGATGCAGCAACGGCTCGTGAAGGCCGGGATGCGCCCGATCAGCAACGTCGTCGACGTCACGAACTACGTGCTTCTCGAACGGAACCAGCCGCTGCACGCGTTCGACCTCGACCTGCTCGGTGGCCGTGGCATCGTCGTCCGCCGCGCCGAGCCCGGCGAGCGCATGACGACGCTCGACGGCGTCGAGCGCGAGCTCACGCCCGACGACCTGCTGATCTGCGACGCCGAACGGCGCCCGCAAGCCATCGCCGGGATCATGGGAGGCGCGACCTCGGAGGTGTCGGCGGCCACGACGGAGATCCTCCTCGAATCGGCCTACTTCGAGCGCATGGGCATCGCGCGCACGTCGAAGCGGCTGAAGCTCCGGTCCGAGTCCAGCTCGCGCTTCGAGCGCGGCATCGACCCCGACGGCGTCGCCCGTCACGCCGACCGCGCGATGGAGCTGTTCGCCCAGGTGGCAGGCGGGCGGGTCGCGCCCGACGCGGTCGACGAGTACCTCGCGCCGGTCGAACCGGCGCGCATCACGCTGCGCACGAGCCGGGTCAACCGGCTCCTCGGCACGACCCTCGCCGACACCGCCGTCGTCGCCGCGCTCACGCCGCTCGGCATCGACGTCTCCGGCTCGGGTGACGAGCTCGTCGCCCTCGCACCGACGTTCCGGCCCGACCTCGAACGCGAGATCGACCTCGTCGAGGAGGTCGCCCGCCGCGTCGGGTTCGCGTCGATCGGTCGGACCGTGGCGCGCCCCACGGAGCAGGTCGGCGCGCTCACCCACGCGCAGCGCGACCGCCGGCGGGTCGCCGACGCATGCGTGGGCGCCGGGCTGTCGGAGGCGATCACGCTGCCGCTCGTCGCGCCGGGCGACCTGGCCCGGGCCGGCGCGCCGATCGACCGGGTCGTCGAGGCCGCCAACCCGCTCCGGGCGGAGGAGTCGGTCCTGCGTACGAGCATCCTGCCCGGCCTGCTGCGGGCGGTCGCCTACAACCGCGCACGTGGCCTCGCCGACGTCGCGCTGTTCGAGCTCGGCCGCGTCTTCCTCCGGCCCGACGGCGACCGGCTCCTGCCCGACGAGCGCTACCACCTCGCGGCGACCCTCGCCGGCTCCGTCAGCCGCCGCCCCTTGGAGGACGACCGGGTCGTCGACGTCTACGACGCGGTCGACGTGCTCCGCGCCGTCCTCGCCGCGGTCGAGGTCGACGACTGGCACCTCGACGCCACGGCCCATACGGGCTACCACCCGGGTCGGTCCGCGGCCGTCGTCGCCGCCGGGCGCGAGGTCGGCCTCGTCGGCGAGATCGCCCCGACGGTGCTCGACGCCCTCGACCTGGGCGGCCCCATCGTCGCGCTGGAGGTCGACCTCGACCGCCTGCTCGCCGCGCCCCGCCGCGACCGGACGTTCCGGGCACCGTCGCCCTACCCGCCGTCGCGGATCGACCTCGCGTTCGTCGTGCCGGAGGCCGTCGCAGCCGGCGCCGTCGCGACGACCCTCCGCCGGGCCGGCGGCGACCTCGTCGAGGACGTGACGCTCTTCGACGTGTTCCGCTCCGACGTGCTCGGGGCCGCCCGCAAGAGCCTCGCGTTCTCGGTGCGCTACCGCGCCGCCGACCGCACCTTGACGGACGCCGAGGTCGCGGGCTTGCGCGACACGGCCATCGCGGCGGTCACCGGCGCCTACGACGCCGAGCTCCGCGGCTGACGCCACCCCGATTCCCGGCCCTCGGCGCGGGGGTCCCGCGCGCGTCAGACTGGATCCGATGCGCACCCGGGAGTGGGCGAGCACCGACTTCTACGCCGTCCTCGGCGTCCCGCCGTCCGCCGGCTCCGACGAGATCGCCGCGGCCTACCGCACCCGGGCCAAGGAGCTCCATCCGGACTCGAAGCCGGGCGACAAGGCCGCGGCGGAGCGCTTCAAGGAGGTGAGCGCGGCATACCGGGTGCTGGCGGAGCCCGACACCCGCCGCGAGTACGACCGGTACCGCCGCATGCTGCCCCGGTCGTCGTACGAGGGCTACGTGCCGCCGGCGGCGCCGCGGGTGGCAATGCGGCCGCGCCCCGGCGTGACGACCCTGGTCACGTCCAGGGGCGGCGCCCGGTTCCAGCTCACCCGGCGCGGCGCGAAGTGGGCCGTCTTCTCCGGGATCGCCTGCATCGTCGGCGGCATCGCGTTCGGGTGGCTGGTGCTCGCGCTCGAACACCACGACGCGCAGCTCTGGGACCGGGGACGCAACGCGGTCGCGACCGTCGTCTCGACGGCCGGCGGCGCGCGGTTGCAGTTCACCACGCCCGGCGGCCGGCTCGTGAACGCCGACCTGCCCCAGAAGACCGGCTCCGGCGACCCCGTGGTCGGCGAGCGGGTGAAGATCCGGTACGACCCGACCGACCCCACCGACGTCATCACCGACACCGACACCGTCGCGCGCGACGTCACGCTCTGGATCGTCTCCGCGAAGCTCCTGATCTGCGGGCCGATCCTCGTCGTCTTCGGGCTGATCCGCCTCCGCCGCACGGGGCCCGAGTGGCCCGGCGCGTAGCGCCGAGAGCGGGGAGAGCGTGAGTCGAGGCCGGTTCGTCCATCTCGTACGGCCCCGCTATGCGGAGGTCGACGCGCAGGGCGTCGTGTTCAACGCGCACTGGTTGACGTACTTCGACGAGGCGTCGACGCGCTTCTTCGAGTGGTTGGGCTACGAGCCGGCCGTCGCGTTCTTCCGCGAGTTCGACGTCATGGTGGTCAAGGCCGTGGTCGAGTGGCAGGGCCCGGCCGGCTTCGACGACCGGGTCGAGATCGGCGTGGCGCCGACCCGGATCGGCAACGCGTCGTTCGATCTCGCCTTCACGGCACGGCTGGACGGCTCGGTGGTGTGCACGGGGACGCTCACGTACGTCAGCGTCAAGCCCGGGACGCACGAATCCGTGGGCATTCCCGACGGACTCCGAGCGAGACTGGAGGCGAACGTCCCGAACGGTGGATGACGCCCGCGCCGGACTGTCGGAGCCGGAGCGAGGGGGGTGCGAATGTTCGAACGCTTCACGGACCGGGCCCGGCGAGTCGTCGTCCTCGCGCAGGAGGAGGCGCGCCGCCTCAACCACAACTACATCGGGACGGAGCACATCCTGCTCGGGCTCGTCCGCGAGGGTGAGGGCGTCGCCGCGAGGGCGCTCGAGTCGCTCGGTGTCTCGCTGGAGCGCACCCGCGCGCAGGTCGAGGACATCATCGGGCGAGGTGACGAGCCGCCGGCGGATCACATCCCCTTCACGCCACGCTCGAAGAAGGTGCTCGAGCTGTCGTTGCGCGAGGCGATGCAGCTCGGTCACGACTACATCGGCACCGAGCACATCCTGCTCGGGCTCGTCCGCGAGGGTGAGGGCGTCGCGGCGCAGATCCTCGTGAAGAGCGGCGTCGACCTCGCCGCGGTGCGCCAGCAGGTCGTCCGCCTCGTGAGCGGGTACGCGCGCGGGGAAGGGTTGCCGACCGCAGTTGCTCGGGTCGCTCCCGCACCCACTCCGGTCATCGGCACACCGCCGCAGGATCGCCGGTGCTCCTTCTGCCTGCGCTCGGAGGACCGGGTCGGGCGGATCGTCCGCAGCCGTGACGCCTGGATCTGCGACGGGTGCATCGCCGCCGCCGGCGAGCTCGTGGCCGGGGCGGCCGAGACGGATCCGAAGCGGCTGCGCTTCCGGCCGCGGACCACCGGCCCGGCCGAGCCGGACGCGGCCGAGGCCGCCGTGGAGCACGCATTCGAGACGGCCCTGGGCGGCGAGGCCGGCGTCACCGAGCGGCTCGCCCTCATCGAGGACTCGGAGGGTCTCGGCCCCGCGGTCGAGCGCCTCGTCGCGGCGGGGAAGCGCTTCGGTTCGCCCGACCTCTGGGTCGACACGGTGCGCTTCATCTCCGCCGACGAGGCCGAGGTGCACTGGTCGGTCACGCTGCCGAGCGGCGGCGCCGTCGCGCAGGTCGGGTATGCCGTGCTCGACCACGGGACGTGGAAGGTCGGCCGTCCGACGTTCGAGCGCCTCGCCGCGATGGCCGGTGTCGTGGCCCCGCCCCGCCCGGCCGATCCGGGCGTGTAGCGGCGCCGTGTTCGAACGCTTCACGACCCGGGCCCGCCGCGTGGTCGTGCTCGCGCAGGAGGAAGCGCGCCTCCTCGCCCACGACGACATCGGCGCCGAGCACCTGCTCCTCGGTCTGCTCGCGGTCGACGACGGGATCGCAGCCGCCGCCCTGCACGCGCTGGGCGTCTCGCTCGAATCGGCGCGCGCCGCTGTCGCCGACCTCGCCCCGCCCGGCGAGCACGGTCCGGTCGGCCACATCCCGTTCACGTCGGAGGCCAAGCGCGTGCTCGAGGCGTCGCTGCGCGAGGCGCTCGATCTCCGGACGAGCTCGATCGACACCCAGCACCTCCTCCTCGGTATCACCCGCGTCGCACCGGGAACCGCCGTCTCGCTCCTCGGCGCCCTCGGCGTGCAACCGGGCGACGTGCGGCGCGAGGTGCTCGAGCGGGTGCGGGGTGGCACACCGATGCCGGCGACGGCCGGCGGTGTACTCGACCGGCCCACGAGCCCGCCGGCGCCGCTCTCGGCCTTCGGCGTCGCGCCCGGTCGGCGGTGCTCGTTCTGCTTCCGTCCGCAGGAGCGGGTCGAACGCATGGTGCGCGGGCGGGCGGCACGGATCTGCGACGAGTGCCTGGTCCGCGCGAGCGACCTGGTGGCGAACGCGGGGGAGGAGTCACCCCGGCAGCTGCGGCTCCGGCCGCCGTTCCTGCCCCAGGCCCAGACCGAGGGCGCCGAAGTCGCCGTGGAGCGGGCGTTCGAGACCGTCTTCGGGAGTGGCGCCTCGGTCGACGAGCGCCTGGCCCTCGTCGAGGACTCCGGTGACCTCCGCGCCGTCGTGCAGGAGGTCGTGGCGGTGCACCGGGTGTCGGGCGACCCCGACGTGTGGGTCGACTCGGTCCGCTTCGTCGGCGCGGAGGAGGCCGAGGTGCGCTGGTCGCCGGTGCTCGCGGGCGGGGCGCGTCTGCCGATGCTCGGGTTCGCCGTGCTCGACGGCGGGGTCTGGAAGGTGAGTCGGAACAGCTACCACCAGGTGGCGTCGCCGGCCGGCGTCCCCGTGCCCCCGCCGGAGGCCGTGACGGGCGAATAGGGCGCCGGCCCGCCGCATCGAGCTGGATTTCTATGCAGATCTCTGTATAGTATGCGGCATGGCGTATCGAGCGGCGGTCGTCGGCGGGTCGGGCTACACGGGCGCCGAGCTGCTCCGCCTGCTGGCCGGGCACCCGGAGATCGAGGTCGTCCACGTGACCGCCGAAGCCAACGCCGGCAAGGCGGTGACCGAGCTGTATCCCTCGCTCGCCCGGGCGTACCCGGGCGTGACGTACGAGGCGTTCGAGCCGGGATCGGTCGAGGGCGCCGACGTGGTCTTCCTCGGGCTGCCCCACGGGGAGTCGCAGCGGCTCGTGCCCGAGCTCGTGGATCGTGTCGGTCACGTCGTCGACCTCGCGGCCGACTTCCGCCTCCCCGCCGCCGCCTACGAGCAGTGGTACGGCGACCCGCACGGCGCCCCCGAGCTGCTCGACCGGTTCGCCTTCGGGATGCCCGAGCTGTTCCGCGACGAGATCACGCCCGAGACCCATGTGGCCGCGCCGGGCTGTTACCCGACGGCGGCGGCGCTCGCCCTCGCGCCCCTGCTCGCCACGGGCATGGTCGAGCCGACGGGCATCGTCGTCGACGCCGCGTCGGGCGTCTCGGGGCGCGGGCGGGGCCTGTCGGCGCCGAGCCTGTTCTCCGAGGCGAACGAGAACGTCGCCGCCTACGGTCTGCTCACCCACCGTCACACGGGCGAGATCGAGCACGCGCTCGCCCACGTGTACGGCGCGGCGGTGCAGGTGCTGTTCACGCCGCACCTCGTACCGATGACTCGGGGGATCCTGGCCACGTGTTACGCGCGTCCGGCGACGGCCGGGCTGACGAGCGCGCGCCTGCTCGACACGTACGCCGACTACTACAACGGCGAGCCGTTCGTCATCGTCGGGGAGACGCCGCCGGCCACGAAGGCGACGCTCGGCTCGAACACCTGCCACGTGACCGTGCGCTACGACGACCGCACCGGCACCGTGCTCGCGCTGGGCGCGATCGACAACCTCGTCAAGGGCGCCTCGGGCCAGGCGATCCAGGCGGCCAACCTCGTCCTCGGGCTCCCCGAGGCGATGGGCCTCCCCGTCACCGGTCTCGTGCCATGAGTAGCGCGGGCATGAGCAAGCGGGGCCCGAGCGGCCCGGCGCGCAGCGTCGGGAGCGGGCCAGGATGAGCGAGCGTCGCGGAGCGGGTGTCCCGCGGAGCAGCGAGCGGGGCCCGAGCGGCCCGGCGCGCAGCGTCGGGAGCGGGCCAGGATGAGCGAGCGTCGCGGAGCGGGTATCCCGCGGAGCAGCGAGCGGGGCCCGAGCGGCCCGGCGCGCAGCGTCGGGAGCGGGCCAGCATGAGCGTGACCGCGGTGCCGGGGTTCGAGGCGGGTGGGCTCGCGTGCGGCATCAAGGCGTCGGGCGCGCCCGACCTGGCGATGGTCGCGACGAGCGACCGGCGCGCCGTCAGCGCGGCCGGCGTCTTCACGACGAACCTGGCGACGGCGGCGCCCGTCCAGGTCACCCGCAGCCACCTCGCCGACGGGCGCGCCGCGGCCGTCGTCCTCAACTCGGGGAACGCCAATGCCGCGACCGGCGAGCGCGGGCGCGCCGACGCCGGCCGGATGTGCGAGCTCGCCGGTGCCGGCCTGGGCGTGGCGCCCACGGACGTCCTCGTGTGCTCCACCGGTCTCATCGGGATCCCGCTGCCCATGCCACCGCTCGAGACCGGGATCCCGAAGCTCGCCAACCAGCTCCGCACCGACGACCGGGGCGGCGCGGCCGCGGCCGACGCGATGCTGACGACGGACACGGTGCGCAAGGAGGCCTACGCCGAGGCCGAGCTCGCCGCCGGGACCGTGCTGCGGGTCGGGGGGATGGCGAAGGGCGCGGCCATGCTCGCGCCCGCCATGGCCACGATGCTGGCCGTCGTCACGACCGACGCCGACATCGCCCCGGGAGCGCTCCATTCGGCGCTCGAGCACGCGGTCGAGAACACGTTCAATGCCCTCGTCGTCGACGCGTGCACGAGCACCAACGACACCGTGCTCGTCCTCGCGAACGGCGGTGCGGGCAACACGCCGATCGACGGCCCGGGCGGCCACGCCTACCACGCCTTCGCCGAGGCCCTCACGGCCGTGTGCGACTCGCTCGCGCACCAGATGGCGGCCGACGCGGAGGGCGCGACCAAGCTCGCCCGGGTCGTCGTGCGCGGCGCGCGCTCGACCGACGAGGCCCGACGGGCCGCGCGCGCGGTCGCGTCGAGCCAGCTCGTGCAGTGCTCGTTGTACGGATCCGATCCGTACTGGGGCCGGGTCCTCTCGGAGCTCGGTGCGAGCGGCGCCTTCCTCGACCCCGAGCGCGTCGACATCGCGTACAACGGCATCACGGTCTGCCGCGACGGCGTCGCGGCCCCGCACGACGAGGCCGCGCTCGAAGGCGCGATGGGCGGGCGCGACATCGAGATCGCGTGCGAGCTGCACCAGGGGCGTGGCGAGGCGACCGTCCGCTTCACCGATCTCACGCACGCCTACGTCGACGAGAACATGGGGACGAGCTGATGACGGCAACGCCCGACGCCGGGCTGGCGGCGCGCGTGCGGGACGCGCACGACAAGGCCGCGATCCTCGCCGAGGCGCTGCCGTACATCCGCGAGTTCTCCGGGCGGACGGTCGTCGTCAAGTACGGCGGGCACGCGATGGAGGACCCGGCACTCGCCGACCTCTTCGCGCAGGACGTCGTGCTCATGCACCTGGTGGGCATGAACCCCGTCGTCGTCCACGGCGGCGGCCCGCAGATCAGCGACCTCATGCGCCGCCTCGGCAAGGAACCCCGGTTCGTCGACGGTCTGCGCGTGACCGATGCCGAGACCGTCGACATCGTCCGTATGGCGCTCGTCGGCAAGGTGAACCGAGAGGTCGTGGCGACCGTCAACCGCCACGGCTCGTACGCCGTCGGGCTCTCGGGCGAGGACGCCGGGCTGATCGAGGTCGAGCCGCGCGACCCACGCCTCGGCTTCGTGGGCGACGTCAGCGCGATCGACCCGTCGATCCTCGAGCGCCTGATCCGTGAGGACCTGATCCCCGTCGTCGCCACGGTCGGCGTCGACGCCGAGGGCCAGGCCTACAACGTCAATGCGGACACCGTGGCGGGCGCGATCGCCCGGGCCCTGCAGGCCGAGAAGCTCGTGTACCTCACCGACGTGGCCGGCATCTACGAGGACTTCGGCGACGAGGACTCGCTCATCTCGCGCACCGACGTGGCCGGGCTCGAGCGACTCGTCGCGGAGAGCAGGGTGTCGGAGGGCATGATCCCGAAGATCGTGTCGTGCATCGAGGCGCTCCGGGGCGGTGTCAACCGCGCCCACATCCTCGACGGGCGCGTCCCCCACGCGCTCCTGCTCGAGTTCTTCACCCGTGAAGGAATCGGCACGATGGTCGAATCGAGATGAAAGCGACGGGCATGGCGACGACCACCAGCACGCCGACCACGAGCACCTTCGACGAGCTCGCCGCGCTCGACGCCGAGCACGTGATGGGCACGTACGCCCGGCTGCCGGTCGCGTTCGTGCGGGGCGAAGGAACGGTGCTGTACGACAGCGAGGGCCGGCGCTACCTCGACTTCCTCGCCGGGCTCGCCGTGGTGTCGCTCGGTCACGCGCACCCGGTCGTCGCCGAGGCGATCGCGGAACAGGCGCGGACCCTGTTGCACGTGTCGAACCTGTACTACAACGACGTGCAGCCACACCTCGCGGCGCGCCTCGACGAGTTGCTCGGGGGCGGCGGCCGCGTGTTCTTCGCCAACTCGGGCGCCGAGGCCAACGAGTGCGCGATCAAGCTCGCGCGCCGTCACGGCCAGACCCACGGCGGGCCGGAGCGCTTCCACGTCGTCAGTGCGTACGGATCGTTCCACGGCCGCACGCTCACGACGCTCGCCGCGACCGGCCAGCCCCAGAAGCAGGAGACGTTCCAGCCCTTGCCGGCCGGCTTCCGCCAGGTCGAGTTCGCGGACGTCGATGCCCTTTCGGCCGCGCTCGACGAACGGGTCTGCGCGGTGCTGCTCGAACCGGTACAGGGGGAGGGCGGCGTCCAGCCGTCCCCACCCGGCTACCTCGAGGCCGTCCGCTCGCTGTGCGACGAGCGGGAGGCGTTGCTGATCGTCGACGAGGTGCAGACCGGCCTCGGGCGCACGGGCCGCTGGTTCGGCTTCCAGCACGCGGACGGCGTCGTCCCCGACGTCGTGACGATGGCGAAGGCGCTCGGCAACGGCGTGCCCATCGGTGCGTGCTGGGCCCGGGCCGAGGTCGCGGGCGCGCTGCGGCCGGGCGACCACGCCACGACCTTCGGTGGCCAGCCCCTCGCCGCCCGGGCCGCGCTGGCCGTTCTCGACGTCATGCAGGCCGAGGACGTGCCCGCACGGGCGGCGCGCGCCGGCGACCGCCTCCGTACCGAGCTCGCCGCGCTGCCCGCGGTCGCGGCCGTGCGGGGCGAGGGCCTGCTCCTCGCCGTCGAGCTCGCCGGCGGGCTCGCGGCGAAGGACGTCGCGGACGCCTGCCTCGAGCGGGGGCTCGTCGTGAACGCGGTCACGCCGACCGCGTTGCGCCTGGCTCCTCCGTTGCTCGTGCGCGACGACGAGATCGACGAGGCCGTGGCGATCGTCGCCGAAGTGACCGCACGGGTCGGAGCCGGCTCGTGAACGCCGTCCGACACCTCCTCGAGGTCGACGACCTCGACCCGGCGCAGTTCGCCGCCGTGCTCGACCGTGCCCGCGAATGGAAGGAGGCGCCCCGCGAGATCCCGCACGTGCTCGCCGGGCGCGGGGTCGCGCTCGTGTTCGAGAAGCCGTCCGCCCGGACGCGGGTGTCGACCGAGATCGCGGTCACGACCCTCGGCGGTCACCCCCTCTACATCCGGGGCGAGGAGGTCGGCCTCGGGGTGCGCGAGACGGTCGAGGACGTCGCCCGCACGCTGGCCGGCTACTGCGCCGTGATCGCCGCCCGCGTCTTCGATCACGGGAAGCTCGAGGCGATGGCCGCAGCCGTCGACGTCCCCGTCGTGAACCTGCTCTCCGACCGGGCCCACCCGTGCCAGGCGCTCGCCGACTACCTGACGCTGCGCGAACACTACGGGAGCCTCGAGGGCCGCCGCGTCGCGTACGTCGGCGACGGCAACAACGTCGCCGCGTCGCTCGCGTTCGGGGCCGCGCTGTCGGGGGTCGAGCTCACCGTCGCGTCGCCGTCCGGGTACGAGCTCGACGAGGGCGTCGTCGACGGCGCCCGCAACCTCGGTGGTGCCATCGAGCTGGTCGGCGACCCGTTCGAGGCCGTGAAGGGCGCGGATGCCGTCTACACCGACGTGTGGACGTCGATGGGCCAGGAAGACGAGACCGAGCAGCGGCGGGCCGCCTTCGACGGCTACCAGGTCGACGCCGCGCTCATGGACGCCGCCGGCGCCGACGCGTGCTTCATGCACTGCCTGCCCGCGCACCGGGGCGAGGAGGTCGCCGCCGAGGTCATCGACGGGCCCCGGTCGGTCGTGTGGCAGCAGGCCGCGAACCGGATGCACAGCGTGCGGGCGTTGCTCGCCCTGCTGGACGCCGGGCCGGTCCGGTAGGCGGGCGGAGGAGACGGCGATGGCGACCCTCGGCAAGCCCCAGCGCCAGCACCGCATCGCGCGGCTCCTGGAGGAGCAGCCGGTGTCGAGCCAGGCCCAGCTCGTCGAGCTGCTCGCAGCCGACGGCGTCGTCGCGACCCAGGCGACCGTCAGTCGCGATCTCGAGGAGCTCGGCGCCGTGAAGGTGCGCATCCCCGGCGGGACGACGGCCTACGCCATCCCCGAACACGCGAAGGAACGCACCGCGCCCGACGACCACCTCCGGCGGGTCATGGGGGAGTTCGTCGTCGACGTCGCCCACAGCGCGAACCTCGTCGTGCTGCGGACACCCCCCGGCTCGGCCCACGTCATCGGCTCGGCGATCGACCGGGCCGGGCTGCCCGACGTGCTCGGCACGGTCGCCGGCGACGACACGCTGTTCCTGGTGTGTTCGGAGCAGGCGGGCGGTGCCAAGGTGGCCGCCGAGCTCGCCGGCCTCGCCGGCCTGTGACGAACCCGACCATCAGCAACGAACCACAGAGAGGACCGTGATGCCCGAGCGGGTCGTACTCGCGTACTCGGGGGGTCTGGACACCTCCGTCGCCGTCCGTTGGATCGCGGAGGAGTGGGGCGCCGAGGTCGTCGCGCTCGCCGTCGACGTCGGCCAGTCCGCCGACGACGACTGGGAGACGATCCGCCGGCGCGCCCTCGCCGCGGGCGCGGTCGAGGCGATCGTCGTCGACGCCAAGGACGAGTTCGCCCGCGACTACGTGACGCCGGCGTTGCAGGCCAATGCCCTCTACGAGGGCAAGTACCCGCTGGTCTCCGCGCTGTCGCGCCCGGTCATCGCGCGGCACCTCGTACGGGCCGCCCGCGAGCACGGGGCCGACGCCGTCGCGCACGGCTGCACCGGCAAGGGGAACGACCAGGTCCGCTTCGAGGTCTCGGTGCGCGCGCTCGCACCCGACCTCGAGGTGCTCGCGCCCGTCCGCGTCTGGGGTTTCACGCGCGAGGACTCGATCGACTACGCGGCGAAGCACCGGATCCCGATCAACGTGACGAAGAAGAGCCCGTACTCCGTGGACGAGAACCTGTGGGGGCGCACCGTCGAGTGCGGGATCCTCGAGGACCCGTGGGTCGCGCCGCCGGAGGACGTGTACGAGCTGACGAAGGGCCCGGCGCCGAGCGAGCCGCGTGAGCTCGTGATCTCGTTCGAGCAGGGGGTGCCGACCGCGCTCGACGGTTCGCGGCTGCCGCTGCCGGAGCTGGTCCGCCGCGTCACGCACGCCGTCGGTCCGTACGGATGGGGTCGCATCGACATGGTCGAGAACCGGCGTGTCGGCATCAAGAGCCGTGAGATCTACGAGTGCCCGGGGTCGCTGGCGCTGATCCTCGCCCACGCCGATCTCGAGTCGGTCACGATCGAACGCGACCTGATGCGGGAGAAGGCCCGCCTCGAGCCCCGGTACGCGGAGCTCGTCTACGACGGCCTGTGGTACTCGCCGCTCAAGGACGCGCTCGACGCGTTCGTCGCGAGCAGCCAGCAGTTCGTCACCGGCGACGTCCGGCTCCACCTCGCGCCCGGGCAGTGCCACGTCGCCGGGCGGCGCGCCGAGCGGGCGCTCTATGACTACGAGCTCGCGACCTACGAGGCGGCCGACCGCTTCCGCCACGAGGACGCGGCCGGCTTCGTGCGCCTCTGGGGCCTCTCGGTCGAGACCGTCGCCCGCCGCCAGGGTGGCCGCGAGTGAGCGACGCGAGCGGGCCGGTCGGCGACCAGCCCGCCCCGTCCGCCGACCGGCCGCTGTGGCACGGCCGCTTCGCCGAGGGCCCGAGCGAGGCGCTGCTCGACTTCACGGTGAGCCTCGAGGTCGACCGCCGGCTCGCGCTCGACGATCTCGACGGCTCGCGTGCGCACGTGATCATGCTCGAGGGCGTCGGGCTGCTCCGCTCCGACGAGGCGCGCGCGATCCTCGGCGCGCTCGACCAGATCCGCGACGAGCTCGACGGCGGCCGGTTCGTCTTCGTCCCCACCGACGAGGACATCCACACGGCGGTCGAGCGCAGAGTCACGGAGCTCGCGGGGCCGGCGGGCGCGAAGCTGCACACGGGCCGGAGCCGCAACGACCAGGTCGCCACCGACCTGCGCCTCTACCTGCGACGCGAAGGACGGGCCGTCGCGCGCCGCATCCAGGACCTGCAGCGGCTCCTCGTCGCGCGCGCGGCCGAGAGCGGCGACGACATCTACCTGCCCGGCTACACGCACCTCCAGCGTGCGCAGCCGGTCCTGCTCGCCCACCACCTGCTCGCCCACTTCTGGGCGCTGGCGCGCGACGTGGAACGCTGGCGCGACGCCCTCACGCGCGTCGACGTGTCGCCGCTCGGCGCCGGCGCGCTCGCGGGGTCGAGCCTGCCCCTCGAACCGGCGCTGACCTCGGACGTGCTCGGGTTCGCCCACCGCTTCGAGAACTCGCTCGACGCCGTCTCCGACCGCGACTTCGTCGCCGAGGCCCTGTTCGTCCTCGCACTCACGCAGGTGCACCTGTCTCGCATCGGCGAAGAGGTCGTGCTGTGGGCGAGCGAGGAGTTCGGCTTCCTCCGTCTCCACGACGCGTACAGCACCGGGTCGTCGATGCTGCCGCAGAAGAAGAACCCCGACATCGCCGAGCTCGCCCGCGGCAAGGCCGGCCGTCTCATCGGGAACCTGACGGGTCTCCTGGCGACGCTGAAGGGCCTCCCGCTCGCGTACAACCGCGACCTCCAGGAGGACAAGGAGCCCCTCTTCGACTCGATCGACACGTGCTCGTCCGCCCTCGTCGCGCTGACCGGGCTGCTGGAGACGGCCGAGTTCGTCCCCGACCGGATGCGGGCCGCGGCCGACACCCCCGCGTCCGCGGCGACCGACCTTGCCGAGCTGCTCGTGCGCCAGGGACTGCCGTTCCGCGAGGCCCACGCCGCGGTGGGGTCCCTCGTGCGCCAGGCCGTCGAGCGGGGGGTGGGTCTCGAGGAGCTGGTGATGACCGATCCCCGGCTCGGGCCGGACGCGCTGACGTTGCTCGAGCCCGGCCAGGCCGTCCGCCGCCGCACCAGCCCGGGCGGCGCCGGGCCGGAGCCGGTCGCCCGCCAGCTCGACGCCGCCCGAGAACGGCTGCGGCTGCAGGCCGACTGGCTCGGGTGAGCCGGCGCGCCACGGCCCGGGTGCTGCCACGGGCGTTCTACGCCCGTGATGCGCGGGAGCTCGCGCCGCTCCTCCTCAACAAGCTGCTCGTCCTCGACGACCCGGAGGCCGGCCGGCTCGCCGTGCGCATCGTCGAGGTCGAGGCCTACGCGGGCAGCGAAGACCCCGGGAGCCATTCCTACCGGGGCCGGACGCGCCGCAACGCCACGATGTTCGGGCCGCCCGGTCACCTCTACGTCTACTTCACGTACGGGATGCACTGGTGCACGAACGTCGTGGCCGGCGGCGACCTCGCGGCGACCGCGGTCCTGCTGCGGGCCGGCGCGCCGCTCGAAGGCCTCGAGGCCATGCGCCGGCGCCGCCCGGCGGCGCGCCGGGCGCGCGACCTCTGCTCGGGCCCGGCCCGCCTCGCCCAGGCGATGGGGATCGACGGCACCTTCGACGGCGCCGACCTCGTGCGCGGGCCGCTGCGCCTGCTCGACGACGCCACACCGCCGCCGGCCCGGCCCGCCGTCTCCACCCGCGTCGGCCTGGCCGCGGGGAAGGGCGACACCCACCCCTGGCGCTACTTCGTGCCCGGCGACCCCAACGTGAGCCGGGGTCCGGTCGGGATCGTGCAGCGGGTGCCGTCGTGAGCGTCGAGCAGATCGAGACCCGGCGCCTCACCGGATCCCGGATCGGGCCCGACGACTTCGAGCGGCTGCGGTCGCTGTACCAGGACGCGGACGTCGCGGCGACGCTCGGTGGGCTGCGTGGTGACACCTGGGTCGCGGAGCGGTTCGCGTTCGAGCTCGCGCACTGGGAGACGCACGGGTTCGGAGCATGGATGTTCGTCGACGGTGGGAGCGGCGAGTTCGTCGGGCGGGGCGCCCTGCGTCACGCCCGGATCCTCGACGGCGATCGCATCGAGCTCGGCTACGCGCTGGTCGCACCGTCGTGGGGTTCCGGCCTCGCCACGGAGATGGCGGGGGCCATGGCGCGCGTCGCGCGCGACGAGCTGCGGTTGCGCGAGCTCGCCGCGTGGACGTTGCGCACGAACCGGGGTTCACAGCGCGTGCTCGAGAAGACCGGCTTCACGTACGAGCGGGAGTTCGAGCATGCCGGCGAGCCGCACCGGCTGTACCGCCTCGTGTTCCCGAGGTGAGCATCCGGGCCGCTGGTAGCGTCGGCGTGCCATGGGCGAGCCTGACGTCGAGGAGCAGCTCCGGGTCCTGACCGCGGGCGCGGTCGACGTCATCACCGAGGCGGACCTGCGCCGCAAGCTCGGGCGCGGCGTGCCCCTCCGGGTGAAGCTCGGCATCGACCCGACCGCGTCCGACATCCACCTCGGCTTCGCGGTCGTCCTGCGCAAGCTGCGCCAGTTCCAGGAGCTCGGCCACGTCGCCGTGCTCATCATCGGCGACTTCACCGCTCAGGTCGGCGACCCGTCGGGCAAGTCGGCCACCCGGCCGCGCCTCTCGAAGGCCGAGGTCGAGGCGCACGCGGCGACCTACGTCGAGCAGGTTCGGCGCATCCTGTCGCCGGACGGCCTCGAGATCCGCCGCAACTCCGAGTGGCTCGGCGCCATGGGCATCGAGGACGTGCTGCGGCTCGCCGCCCGGACGACGGTCGCGCGGATGCTCGAGCGCAACGACTTCGCCCAGCGCTACCGCGACGGATCGCCGATCTCGGTGATGGAGTTCCTGTACCCGCTGCTCCAAGGCTGGGACTCCGTCATGGTGCGCGCCGACGTCGAGCTCGGCGGTACCGACCAGCTGTTCAACAACCTCGTCGGCCGGACCCTCCAGGAGCAGGAAGGCCAGGAGGGCCAGGTGGTGCTCACCACGCCGCTCCTCGAGGGCCTGGACGGCACCCAGAAGATGTCGAAGTCGCTCAACAACTTCGTGGGCATCGCCGAAGCGCCGGCGGAGCAGTACGGCAAGCTCATGTCTCTTCCCGACGTCCTGATGCCGCGGTACTTCCTCCTCACGACCGGCTGGCATCCCGATCGGGTGGAGGAGGTGACGAACGCCCTCGAGGGTGGCTCGTTGGCGCCGGTCGACGCCAAGCGCCTGCTCGCCCGGACGGTCGTCGACCTCTCCCACGGGGAGGGCGCGGGCGCCGAGGCGGAGGCGGCCTTCGACCGGGTCTTCCGCCGTCACGACGCGCCCGAGGAGATCCCCGAGCACGTCCTCGATCCCGCCGCCTGGGCCGACGGACGGATCCGCCTCGCCGCCCTGCTGCACGAGTGCGGCCTCGTCCCGTCGAATCGGGAGGGGGCCCGGATGATCCGGCAGGGCGCGGTCCGGCGGGACGGCGAGCCCGTGACCGACCCCGACCTCGTGGTCGCGGTCGCCGATCTGGACGGTGCCACCCTCCAGGTCGGGAAGCGGCGCTGGGTGCGCCTCCGGCTCCCCGGAAACCCTTGAGGAATCGGGGGCCCCGGCTTGACGGCGGGCCCCGCCGTCCGTAGTCTTGTCAGTCCGCCCCCGAGCGTGCTCCCGGGCGGTTGACACGGACGCCCACGATCGGTCCGGTGCGACGCGCCGGCCCCAGTGGGTGGGTGTCTGGTCGAGGCCCCTTCTCCGGTGCGGTCGCGCTGCGACGTTTCGGTCTACGCCTCGCGGCAGCTTCTTGAAAACGGAACAGTGACGCCAAAAGCCAGTGAGGCGTCGGCGACCCGGCTCCCCGGTACCCCCGGTGGGCGTCCCGTCGACGTCACCCGCAATTCCGCACGGCCGAGGACGACCTCCGGGTCGCCCCAGCCGTGCACAGTTGCCGGCGTGGGGACAGTGCCCCGCACCGGCAGCTCTCCGATCGACGGTCCCCCGGGCGGACTCCGGTCCGGCCGACGGGACCTGCGGTCTCGATGGAGAGTTTGATCCTGGCTCAGGACGAACGCTGGCGGCGCGCCTAACACATGCAAGTCGAACGTGAAGCCTGGAGCTTGCTCCGGGTGGAAAGTGGCGAACGGGTGAGTAACACGTGAGGAACCTGCCCCGAAGACCGGGATAACACCGGGAAACCGGTGCTAATACCGGATGTCCTCATCGGACCGCATGATCCGATGAGGAAATGGATTCCGCTTCGGGATGGTCTCGCGGCCTATCACGCTTGTTGGTGGGGTAACGGCCTACCAAGGCTTCGACGGGTAGCTGGTCTGAGAGGATGTCCAGCCACACTGGGACTGAGACACGGCCCAGACTCCTACGGGAGGCAGCAGTAGGGAATCTTGCGCAATGGGCGAAAGCCTGACGCAGCGACGCCGCGTGCGGGATGAAGGCCCTCGGGTCGTAAACCGCTTTCAGCAGGGACGAAATTGACGGTACCTGCAGAAGAAGCCCCGGCCAACTACGTGCCAGCAGCCGCGGTAATACGTAGGGGGCAAGCGTTGTCCGGATTTATTGGGCGTAAAGAGCTC
>Ga0070741_10007695_pt1 | contig 22097 bp, 14 predicted proteins | sample Coa_R1_4_FD_66440 | JGI IMG/M metagenome (GOLD analysis project Ga0070741, IMG submission 66440) | Surface soil microbial communities from Centralia Pennsylvania, which are recovering from an underground coalmine fire - Coalmine... | ecosystem: Environmental > Terrestrial > Soil > Unclassified ... | reverse complement strand
TGATTAGCGGCCAAAGAAGCCTGACCGTCGCTGCTGGTCAAATGAACTGTGCCGGTGTAATTGGTCGCGACGTTCGCAAATGGATCTTGAGCGGTCACCGTTAAAGTCGCCGGTTGGCCTGCCGTTCGCGGACTGGGATAACCGGTCACTACCAACGTCGTTGCTGCCGACGGCTTAACTGTGAATGAACTGCTGGTCGCGTTGCTTAAACCGGTTCCGATGCCTGAAGCCGCTGCGGTTATGGTGTAACTACCGGCTGTGTTGATTTTTAAATTGCTGAACGTGGATTGTCCCGTCGAATCCGAATTCACGGTCGTCGTGCTTCCGGCGGCAAACGAACCTGTATTTAGCGTCAAAGTAATTGGCACGTTGTTGGAAGAGATATTATTTCCGTTTGCATCCTGAAGTTGCACCACGACATTGGCCATCGTCATTGCGGCTGTCGTGTTTGCGGGCTGAATTGTAAATGCCAGCTTGCTTGCTTTTGCTGCAATGATGGTGAAGGTGGTCGTGTTGGTCGCATGTCCACCCTTATTATCGTCTCCGACCATGGTGATTGTGTATGTGCCCGCCGGGGTCGTGGTTGCGCTTGTGATGGTTAATTTATTCGTAAATGCGCCTGGATTTCCAGAACTGCCACCGTTGCCAGGACCGGTCGTCGGAACAAGACTGAAAGATGCGGTCGCACCTGTCGGCAGGCCGATTGTCACGCGATTCGTGACTGCTCCCACAGATTGTCCGTTTCCGCTAAAGAAATTTGTTATGGTATAGCTCGCACTGCTGGACGCGCCATTGGTCAACGTTCCATTTTGGCTGCCTATTGAAATGGAACTGATATTGTAGCTGGCATCTGTAAATATCTCCTGCGCTGTCAAACCCGAAGTCAATCCTACCGCAGTCAATTCAAGTGTCGTGTTTACTTCATCCTCAGTGACATACCATGTCGTCGTAAAATTTCCATCTGCATCTGCCGTTACTGACCACGCATCATGTTCTTCGCCATCGTCAAAAGGATTTGTAATGTTGGTGACTTGCAATTGAACGACTTCACCCGGTTGAAATCCACTGCCAGTGATGATGGCCGTGCTGCCCGGCGGATAATCGGATTGGTCCGTCGTCACGGTTGCTTGAGCAAAAACATTTCCGGCGGTAAATAAAAAAAATACCGCTGCAAAAAAATACAATGCACGCTTCATGTTTGGTCGATCGGGAAACCCATCCTTCCGAAATTCAAGGATACCTTTGCCTTACGAAGCTGCGACTTTCGCATTGCCAGAGCGGCTTGTCAACGATTTTGTGAATAACCTGTTAATAACTTTTGAGCGGAAAAATGGTGTTGTGAATAAGCTTTAATCATGACGGTTGTTGCTGGGTCAGGCAATGCAACGAACCGAAGCCCCAGACCAAATCCACTGCGTGAATGCCCATGACCGGACGGTCGTGGAACAGTTCGCCTAAAATACCGAGTGCTATGCGGTCGTTTGGGTCGTTGAATGTCGGGACGATGACCGCCGCGTTGCAAATGTAAAAATTCGCGTAGCTCGCCGGCAACCGCACGCCGTCAAAATACAACGGCGCTGGCATCGGCAATTCAATCACTTCCGGCTTGCTGCCATCTTCCAATCGCAAATCGCCGATGCGCTCCCAATTTTCTTCCAGTGGCTTGTAATTTTCATCGCGCGAATTTTTCTCGCGCACGAGCAGGAGCGTTTTGGGATTCACGAAACGACAAATGTCGTCAATATGTCCATGCGTGTCATCGCCTTTCGGCCCTTTGGCCAGCCAAAAAATATTTTTCACGCCGAGATAATTTTTCAGCGCCGTTTCAATTTCCTTTTTGCCGAGCCTTGGATTGCGCACCTGGATTTTCGGATGCAAATAACATTCTTCGGTCGAAATCAACGTGCCGCGGCCGTTCAATTCAATGCCGCCTCCTTCGATGACAAATGGCTTTCCATTGCTCTCGGCGTGAAACAATTTTTTACGCAATAATTTGGCAGCAGTTTTAGGAACTTTTGTATCCTTGCGCCAATTGCCGTATTTGGCCCAGCCGTTGAAATGGAAATGCACAATTGCCGTTTCATTTCGGCGCTTTACAAAAATCGGTCCCGTGTCCCGCGTCCAGCCGCGATTCGTCGGATGCGTCACGAATTTAATTCTCCGCAAATTAACGCCAACGCTTTTGAAAATTTTTCGCGCCAGATTTTCATCTGATTTTCCGCGAACAAGCAGATAAATATTTTCGCCTTCGGAAATTTTGCGAACCATTTCGCCGTAGACCCACGGAATGATTTCAAATTTTCCCGGCCAATCGCTCGCATTATGCGGCCAGCCGAGCCACGTCGCTTCATGTTTTTCCCATTCGGCGGGAAAATGAAAGCCCAATTCCGCCGGTGTCGCGGCCTTCACGTTTTTTTTCTCCGAAATCATCGGCGCAAAGCATAACCGCTCCGCGCGGTTTGGAAATTCCGAAATAAATTTGTCGGACACCGTCCGACACAAATATCAGCCGAACGTGACGATGAATCGCCCAAAATTTTTTCTACATTCATTGCACGATGATTACAAACAATTTACTGAAGTCGTTACGCCGACTCGCCGGGAAATCCTTGGCGGGCGCGCTTCTTTTTCCAATCGCCGTTTTCGCTGCGCAATCGACCATTATCAAATTGCCGGAAGGCGCAAGAACGGTTGAAATCCAGCGCGCGCTCAATTCGTTGCCGAAGAACGGCGGCGAAGTCGTTTTGCCGCCGGGCAAAATTGAATTGCAAGAGCCGATTGTTTTGAATCGCGATGGCGAATCGCTGCGCGGCGCGGGCGATCAAACCGTTTTATTTGTGGCCGATAACGCCAATTGTCCCGCCATCATCATGGGCGAGCCGGTGAACGACCCGCATCTTGTCAAAAATTTGCGCGTGAGCGATTTGTTCGTTGACGGCAACCGCGCTCATCAACAACGCGAGCGCTGGAAATTAAGTGGAGAAGGTTCACAAATCTGCAACAACGGCATCACCGTGCAAAATGTCAGCGATTCGACGATTGAAAACGTTACAACGGCGCGCACGCGTTCCGGCGGAATTGTCACGACCGCGAACACGCGACGCCTCACCGTGCGCGGCTTGAATTCGTTCGACAATTATTTTGACGGCATTGCGTGTTTCCAGACCGAGAATTGCACCTTCACAAATCTTTACTTGCATGACAATCGCGGCGCGGGCATTTCACTCGACGGCAATTTTCATCATTGCACGTTCGACGGCGCGCTGCTCGCCGGAAATGATTTGGGAATTTTCATGCGCTGGAGCCACGACAACCGTTTTCAAAACATTTCCATCGTGGGCAGCCATCATTACGGCGTGTTCATGGCGGAAAATATTGACGCGGCATTCGGCGACAAAGGCGCGCCCGGTTGCACGAACAATTCTTTTAACGAACTGACCGCCGAGCAGTGCGGCAGCGCGGCAATCCGCGTGAACGACGTCAACTGCACCAACAATTTCGTTACAGGCGCGAAATTGCACGGTGACGTTCACGCGCAATTGTCGCTCGCGATGCCCGGCTTGTTGCTGGTGAAATAATTATTTCCCGCGCAAGCGAACTGCCAATTGCGCCGCGTGTAAATCACCCGGCGCAATTTTTTTTGGCGAAATGGACTCGAGCCAGCGGTTCGTCGAATTTTTTTCCGAAGGCAAATCGGTCTGCAGCGCGATGAAATTCATTGAAGGCGGTCCGAAACCTTCCGGCGGCAATTTCTGCAGCTTATCAGCGCGGATATTCCAAAACGTTTCCCGCGCGCCGGAATGTTTGCCGAGTGCATTGCCGCCGCCGCAAAACCACAGCCGCGTGCCCGCGCCCGCGTCAATGTCTGTGAATAAATTTTCATACGGCGAGCAAACGTGGTGGTCAAAACACAAATCCACGCCGCGGCCGTTCGCGAAAACATTTCCGGCAGCGCAATGTTCCACCGTCAGGTCGTGGATGAATTTCACGCGATAATCAAATCCGGTGAGTAAATTGTCTTCTCCAAAAAAATCGAAACCGTGATGACCAACGCAATGGGAATTCATATCCGCTGCGCGCGTGCCGGTGAACGTGACATTTTGAATGGTGCAGAAACGGCCGCCGCAAAAAATGCCGCTGTCGGAATTGGAAATGATGATGTTGCGCGCCCAGCAATCTGAAACTTCGGAAAACGCGATGGCATTGTAACCCTGCTCGTTGAAATGGCCGGGATACGGCACGTTTGGAAATTCGAAGCGCACATTTTCAATACCCGACTCCTTAACCGTCGGTGTGAAGCTGCGGATTTGCGGATGCCACTGCAATTTCACGGCGAACCGTAGTGGCCGGTCGAAAGAAATTTTGTCGCCGTCAATTTTCTTGATGGTGACGACGATGGACGCAAACGTGGTCGCATTTAGATTCGTGATGCTCCCCGCGTCGCCGGAATAAAGTTCGACCGCGAGGGAATTATCGGGATTATCTTTCTCAATAATTTCCACGCGCTGGCCGATGCGCAGGTTTTTCGTCGTCGAAACTTGCAGAACTTTTTCACCGCGATTGGCTTCCGCCGTGACATCGGCCAAAACGCGCTCGCCGAAATTGCCTTTGAACCAGACGAACCCGCCTCCAAAGGAATAAGCCGAAGTTTCCCGGCCGGTCGTCGTCGCGCTCCAAGCCGGACGGATTTCCATCAACGGTTTGGGAAAATATAAAATCGTTTTGTCCGCACCCGCGCCGCGCAAAATGACGCCGGAATGCGTCACGTCCAAAATGTTTGTGATAACGTAACGTCCTGCAGGAATTTGAATCGCGCCATTTGTGACCGTATTAAGTGCTTTGAGAAATGCCTGAGTATCGTCAATTATTCCGTCGCCAGTCGCGCCAAAATCTTTCACGCTCACGCCACGCAAAACATTTGGAATTAATTTTTCTCCGCAATGATAACCGGCGTAAGAAAAATCCGGGAGTCGTCCGGCCGGATTCCATAATTCACCGCGCTTTCCCCAAAGGTCGGAATTTTCCGCCAAAGCTTGAATCGCAAACGCAAATGACGCCGCGAATAAAATTATTGCCGGAAATTTCACGCGGGAATTATGCGCCGCGAAAAATTTCGCGCAATGGAAAGTTAATTTGAGATTGGATTTCGCGCCGACTTCCGTATCGTTTGAGAGAAGATTTTTCAAATTATGGCAAAGAAGAAACAAATCAAACTTTCCGGCGGCCCGATTTCGCGATTCATCCAGCATCATTACCGGCATTTCAATGCCGCATCGCTTGTGGACGCCGCGCGCGGTTATGTCGCGCATCTCGACAACGGCGGCAAAATGATGATTACGCTCGGCGGCGCAATGAGCACGGCGGAACTCGGCCTTTCGCTCGCCGAAATGATTCGCCGCGACAAAGTGCACCTCATCACCTGCACCGGCGCGAATCTGGAAGAAGACGTTTTCAATCTCGTCGCGCATGATTATTACGAGCGCGTGCCGCATTACCGCATGTTGAGCGCCGAGGACGAACAGAAATTGCTCAACCGCCACATGAACCGCGTTACCGACACGTGCATTCCCGAAGGCGAAGCCATGCGCCGCATGGAAAAAGCGATGCTTGAAGTCTGGACCGACGCCGACAAAAAGGGTGAACGTTATTTCCCGCACGAATTTTTTTACAAAGTTTTGTTGAGCGGCAAATACGAAAAGTATTATCAGATTGACCCGAAAGATTCGTGGATGCTCGCCGCCGCAAAAAAGAATTTGCCCATTGTCGTTCCCGGCTGGGAAGATGCGACGCTTGGAAATATGTATGCCGCCGCTGTGATTCGCGGCGACGTGAAAAATGTCCACACCGTCCGCACCGGCATCGAATACATGACGTGGCTCGCGGAGTTTTACACGCGCACGGCGACGAAGAAGAGCACGATTGGTATGTTTCAAATTGGCGGCGGCATTTCTGGCGATTTTCCGATTTGCGTCGTGCCGATGCTGCATCAAGATTTGCTGCGCACGAACGTCCCGCTCTGGGGCTATTTTTGCCAAATCAGCGATTCGACGACGAGCTATGGAAGCTATTCCGGCGCGGTGCCGAATGAAAAAATCACTTGGGGCAAACTCGGCGTGAAAACCCCAAAGTTCATCATCGAATCCGATGCCACAATTGTTGCGCCGTTAATTTTTGCTCATGTTTTGGGTTGGTAAGTGGTAGATTTAAGTAACCAGACATGAAACCGAATGACTTTTCCGATTCGCGCGTGCTCGTCACCGGCGGCGCGGGCTTCATCGGCAGCGCGCTCGTCTGGGCGTTGAATCGCCGCGGCTGCGAGGACATTGTCGTTTGTGACCGGCTTGGAACGGACGAGAAATGGCGCAACCTCACGCCGCTGCGATTTGCCGATTACGTCGAAGGCGACCAATTGCTGTCGCGATTGCAAAGTGGCGCGCTCGGAAAATTTGATTTGGTTCTCCATCTCGGCGCGTGCTCGGCCACGACGGAAAAAGACGCGAGCTATCTCATCCGCAACAATTACGAATTCACGAAAGATTTGTGCGCGTGGTCGTTGGCCAATAAAGCGCGGTTTGTTTATGCCTCGTCCGCGGCGACTTACGGCGACGGCTCGGCGGGCATGGACGATGACGAATCGCGATTGGAAAAATTGCGGCCATTGAACATGTATGGCTACTCAAAGCAACTTTTCGATTTGCATGCGCGGCGCAACGGCTATTTGAAAAAAATCGTCGGCTTGAAATATTTCAATGTTTTCGGCCCGAACGAAGACCACAAAGCGGACATGCGCTCGCTCGTGCACAAAAGTTTTGCACAGGTGCAAAATGAAAATCTCATTCGTCTGTTCAAAAGTTATCGAAAAGATTTCCGCGACGGCGAACAAAAGCGCGATTTTCTTTACGTCAAAGATGCGGTGGCGATGACGCTGCATCTGGCTGCGACGAAAAAAGTCGGCGGACTGTTCAACATCGGCAGCGGACAGGCGCGCACGTGGATTGATTTGGCAAACGCCGTTTTTTCCGCACTCGGCAAAAAACCAAAAATTGAATTCATCGAAATGCCGGAGACGATTCGCGACAAATATCAATATTTTACGCAAGCGGACATTTCCAAATTGCGCGCGGCGGGCTACAAAGAAAAAATCACAACGCTCGAAAATGCCGTGGCCGATTACGTGCAGAATTATCTCGTGCCGGACAAACGGCTCGACCCGGCGGATTAATTTACCGCAACGTTGCTTGCCGTCGAAATCGTTTTGCGCTCAAATTGTGCCGTGAAAATCTTTTTTCGGTCTGCGCTCATCGCCGTCGTCGGCTTTCAAAAAATTTTTGCCGAAAATTTTAATGCTACGACCGAAATCGTCGGCGCGACAACAAATGGTTTGATGACGCCGGCAAATCAAATCGTCACGCCCGCGGGAACGCAAATTGAATTGCCCGGCGTCCGGCCAAATGCGCTGGCGCTCTCGCCGAACGGAAAAATTCTCATCACGAGCGGACTGACAAATCAACTCATCGTTCTCAATCCGGCAACCGGAAACATTGTGCAGTGCGTCCCGTTTCCGAATGGTGCATCGGAAGATTTAACGCCGGTTTCCGGCGAAATTCTCGACCCGAGCCGCAAGGCGCAATTGAGTTTCACCGGCCTTGCGTTTTCGCCGGATGGCTCGCGCATTTATCTGGCGGACATCGCCGGCGACGTAAAAGTTTTTGCGGTCGGAAAAACAAATGACATTTCACCGCTGACTTCAATTGCATTACCGCCGGCAAATGCGCCGCGAAGAACAAATGATATTCCCGCCGGAATCGCCATTTCGAGTGACGGAAAGAAAATTTACGTCGCCGGAAATCTTTCAGACGAACTTTTTGAATTTGATTCTGCAAATGGAAAAATATTGCGGCACTGGGACGTTGGCGTCGCGCCGTTTGACGTTGTGCTCGTCGGCAAAAAAATTTACGTCAGCAATTGGGGCGGGCGCAGGCCGGACACGAATAGTGTCGTCGGCCCGGCTGGTCGCGGAACAACAGTTCGTGTGGACGAACGTTCAATTGCAAATGAAGGCTCGGTTTCGGTGATTGATTTGAACCGCGTGCCTTTTGGCGATTTGCAATCGAATTTTAATGACGCACAAATCAAATCTGAAATCATCACCGGCATTCACGCATGCGCGATGGCACTTTCGCCGAACGGAAAATTTCTTGTCGTTGCAAACGCCGGCAGCGACACGTTGACGGTGATTGATACGCGCACAGACAAAATTGTGGAAACAATTTCTGCGCGGCAAAATCCCGGCGACCCGTTTGGCGCGCAACCAAATGCGCTGGCGTTCGATAAATCGGGCAAAACGCTTTTTGTTTGCAACGGCACGCAAAACGCCGTCGCGGTTTTTCAATTTCAGCCGGGCAATTCGAAATTGCTCGGATTGGTTCCCGCCGGCTGGTTTCCGGACGGAATTCAATTTGATTCGCGCGCGAAAAAAATTTACGTCGCCAATTTGAAAGACATCACGGCGCAAATGGAAAAGCCGAAGAAAAAATTGGGCAGCGGCCTTGGCTTCAACACGAAACAATATGACGGCTCGCTTTCGCTGATTGCCGTTCCGTCGAAAAATGATTTGGAAAAATTCACTGAAATGGCGCTGGCGAATTTACGTTATCCTTTGCTGGCACTGGCAAAATTGCCGCCGCGCGAAAATCAATCTGCAGTTCCGGTTCCAGAACGCGTCGGCGAGCCGAGTGTGTTTCAGCACGTCATTTACATCATCAAAGAAAATCGCACTTACGACCAGGTGCTCGGCGATGTGCGCGAGGGAAATGGCAATTCGGATTTGTGTGTCTTCGGCGAGCGCGTGACGCCGAACGAACACAAGCTCGTTCGCGAATTTGCATTGCTCGACAATACTTATTGCTGCGGCGTTTTGAGCGCAGACGGTCATCAATGGTCGGACACCGCCATCGCGACGGATTACGTCGAGCGCGAGTTCGCCGGATTTCCGCGCAGTTATCCGAGCGGCGGCGGCGGCGACGACAAAGACGCGCTTGCCTATTCGCCGGCCGGATTTATTTGGAACGACGCGCTGGCACGTGGAAAATCGGTCGTGGATTTTGGCGAATTTACCGGGCCGAGCAATCGCTGGGCGGATGCGTCGCACAAAAAGAAATTTACTTTTCTCGACAGCTACCGCGATTTTATGAACGGCTCGAATGAAATCGTGTATGCGAGCGAGCCGGATTTAGAGGCGCTGCGGCCATACATCATTTCAAATTGGCCGAGTTGGGACTTGGACGTGCCCGATCAAATTCGCGCGAAATTTTTTTGTGATAAGTTGAAAGAATTTGAAGCGGCTGACAATTTGCCGAATCTCGTTTTGATTTGGTTGCCGAATGACCATACAAGCGGGACGAAAACAAATTGTCCAAAGCCCGAAGCGCAAGTGGCCGACAATGATTTGGCGATGGGGAAAATTGTCGAGGCCGTGAGCCATTCGAAATTTTGGACGAACACGTGCATTTTGGCGATTGAAGACGACCCGCAAAACGGCTGGGACCATGTCAGCGGCTATCGCACGACGGCTTATGTCGTGAGCCCTTACACAAAACGCGGCGCGGTTGTGAATACGCAATACAACCAGACAAGTTTGTTGCGCACGATGGAATTGATGCTTGCCCTGCCGCCGATGAACCAAATGGACGCAACGGCGACGCCGATGTTTGATTGTTTTACGAACATGCCGGATTTCACCGCGTTTGATTCCGTGACGAACAATGTGCCGCTCGATGAAATGAATCCGCCATCGAAAAAAATTGAAGATGCGCAATTGCGGCGCGACGCGATTGTTTCGTCGAAATTTAATTTGGAAAAGGAAGACCAGGTGCCGGAAGATGTGTTCAATCGGATTTTGTGGCGCGCGATGAAAGGCACGCAAACACCATATCCTGAGTGGGCGGTTAAAATCGTGGATGACGATTAACGCGCAACTTTTTGGGCTTGAGATTGTTTTATTCGCAAAGCTGGCAAACAGCGCTGGACAAAATAGGCTGATTTGCCATTCTCATTTAACTGACAAAATCAGATGGATGCCGCTCCGCCAATTTTGCCGCAGGCAAAAAAAATCCGTTCAAAGAACCGGAAAATTTTTATTTTCATCGGCATCGGCCTGGTCATTTTAGCAATTGGCGCATTTGCCCTTCTCAAAAAACGAACGCCTGCCGTCGTTGTCCAAACAGAAAAGGTGACGCAACGCAATCTAACCGAAGTCATCACGTCGAACGGAAAAATTCAGCCCGTCGTGCAAGTCACGATTAGTCCGGAAGTCAGCGGCGAAATTACCGAATTGGATGTCAAGGAAGGCCAGCAGGTCAAGAAAGGCGATTTGCTTTTGAAAATTAAACCGGATTTTTACACCGCCGCACTGAAACAGGCGCAAGCGAGTTACGATTCCTCGGTTTCGTCGCACAACTCTTCGCTGGCGAACATGGAAAAAGCGGAAGCCGATTACAAACGCAACGCGGAATTATTCACGAATAAATTAATTTCCGCCGCAGATTTTGCGACGTTCAAGGTCTCGCGCGACATCGCTTATGCGAATCTCGAAAACGCAACGAACCAGGTGAGCATGGCAAAGGCTTCCGTGGACAGCGCGCAGGATGCGCTCGACAAGACGACGATTTATTCGCCGATTGATGGAACGGTCGTGCAATTGAATTCGCAACTGGGCGAACGCGTGTTGGGCACGGTGCAAAATGCCGGCACGGAAATCATGACGATTGCCGATTTGAGCCAAATCGAAGCGCGCGTGGACGTCGGCGAAATGGACGTCGTGCTGATTCATCCGGGACAAAAAGCGGAACTGGAAGTGGATGCGTTCAAGGACAAAAAATTTTCCGGCACCGTCACGCAAATCGCCAATTCCATCCGCACTTCCAAACAAACCGTCATTTATTCCAGCGGCCAATCGCAATCGGCGACGACATTCACCGTGCGCATTCGAATGAACGAGACGGAAGATTTTCGGCCGGGAATGTCCGTGACCGCGGACATCGAAACGCGTTATCGCACCAATGCATTGACCGTGCCGCTGGCAGCAGTAACGACGCGACCGAAAATGGCAGAAAAAAATAATTCTTCAAAAACGAATTCGGTTGCCACGGCAAAAACAAATAGCGTTGTTGCGACAAATGCAATTGCCACGACCACGAATTCTTCTTCGACAAATTTGGTCGCCGACAAAAAACCGAAGGAGCCCGCGTCGCGCATGAGCGAAGTAGTTTTTGTCGTCGAAGGCGATCATGTGAAGCAAGTGCCGGTGAAAATTGGCATTTGCGACGACAATTATTGGGAAATCACCGATGGCCTGACGAACGGGCAGGAAATTGTCATCGGCGGCTACCGCGCCATCAGCAAAGATTTGGCCGACGGCACGAAAATCACAAAGGGCACGGTCGCGGATGCGAAGCCGTAAAATACGTTTGGTGGGGCGAGAGTCTCTCGAGCCCTGATTAAATTTGGGCTCGACGGAGTCTCGCCCCACCGAATTCAAATGAGTTTAATCCGTTTGCAAAATATTTCGCGCCGCTATCAGATGGGCGCGGAAACTGTCCACGCGCTCCGCGATGTCTCGCTCGAAATTCAGCGCGGCGAATATGTTGCGGTCATGGGCCAATCCGGCTCCGGCAAATCCACTTTGATGAATGTCCTCGGCTGTCTCGACACGCCGACTTCCGGCCGCTACGAGCTCAACGGCACCGACGTCAGCAAAATGAACGACAACGAACTAGCGGAAGTCCGCAGCCGTGAAATCGGTTTTGTATTTCAGACGTTCAATCTGCTCGCGCGCTCAAATGCGCTTCGCAATGTCGAGTTGCCACTCATTTACGCCGGCGTTTCCGCGCATGAGCGAAAAAAAATTGCGATGGACGCGATTACGCAAGTCGGTTTGGCCGACCGTATTCATCACAAGCCCAATGAACTTTCCGGCGGCCAGCGCCAGCGCGTCGCTGTCGCGCGAGCGCTCGTGAACAATCCGGCCATCTTGCTCGCCGACGAGCCAACAGGAAATCTCGACTCTAAAACCGGCGCGGAAATCATGGTGCTGTTTAACGAACTTTCCAAAAAAGGAAACACTATCATTATCGTCACGCACGAAGAAGACGTCGCGCGTCACGCGCGCAGAATTATTCGCATCCGCGACGGCTTAATTGCCAGCGACGAGGCCGTATGAAATTCATCGGAGAATTTCACGAAGGCTTCCATATTTCATGGGACGCCGTCCGTGCGCACAAAATGCGCTCAACGCTCGCGACACTCGGCATTGTCATCGGCATCGTCACCGTCACGCTGATGGCTGCGGCGATCGAAGGGTTGAATAACGCGTTCATGCAAAGCATTTCGTCGCTCGGCTCGGATGTTTTTTATGTGCAGCAATACACCTGGTTCAACGCCACCGAAAGCGATTATTTGCGCCAGCAACGCCGTCGCCGTCCGCTGCAAATGCGCGAAGCCGAAGCGCTCGTTGGCCAATTGACACTCGCGCAAGCTGTTGCCCCGCTGGCTTATGACCAAGACCCTGTGCGATACAAAACGCGTAAGGCGGATAACGTCCTCATTATTGGCACGACCGATGGATATTTGCAAACGAGCGGCGCCAACATTTCTGAAGGGCGTTTTATCACGCCATTTGATGCCGAAGGTGGTTTGCCGATTTGTGTCATCGGCAGCGACGTCGCATCCAATTTATTTCAGGGCGATATGGCACTTGGCGCGCAACTAAAAATCGAAGACCAATCTTTTCAAGTTGTCGGCGTTTTGGAAAAACAAGGTTCGATGCTCGGCTGGAGTTTGGATAATCGCATCATTGTTCCGTTGCGCGCTTTTTTGAAAAATATTTGGAGTCGCCCGCCATTAGACATCAACGTCAAAGCAAAACCCGGTGTGGATTTGGGTGAAGCGCGCGAAGAAATCCGGCAAACGATGCGGCACATCCGCCACCTGCCGCCGAACCAGCCGGACGATTTTGCTATCAACCAACAAGAGCAACTCATCGAAATGTTTCACCGCACGACAGCGGGAATCGCGCTTGTCGGCATTTTCATTACCAGCCTTTCACTGTTTGTTGGCGGCATTGGAATTATGAACATCATGTTCGTGTCGGTCGCCGAACGGACGCGCGAAATCGGCGTGCGCAAAGCCATCGGCGCAAAGCGCCGCGCGATTTTGCTGCAATTCCTCATCGAAGCCGCGTGCATCTGTCTCATTGGCGGCGCAATTGGTTTGGCCATCGCGTGGTCGTTGACATTTGCCGTGAAACATTTATTTCCGATTGAAATGTCGTGGCCGGTTGTCGTGCTTTCGATTTTGGTTTCGCTAATGACCGGATTGGTTTCAGGATTTTTGCCCGCGTGGCGTGCCGCGCGGATGAATCCTGTGGATGCTTTGCGTAACGAATGAAATTTCACAAGCCAACTTTGTTGCTCGCCGAAATTCGCGAAAGCCTTTCGATGGCGCTCTCGGCCATTGCCGCGCATAAGTTGCGCTCGGCGCTCACGCTGCTTGGCGTGCTCATCGGCGTTTTTTCCATCATCGTCGTGATGACGGCGATGCGCGTGCTGAAAAATTTTGTCGAATCGAATCTGAGCCAGCTTGGCGGACAGACGTTTGCGATACAACGCTGGCCGCAGGTGCAATTCGGCAACGACAACGATTGGGAAAAATATTGGCGTCGCAAACCGATTTCACTCGCGAACGGCCGGGCGGTCGAAGAAAAAGCCACGCTCGCCGCGAGCGTCGGCATCGAAGGCGATTTCTGGCAGGGCACGGTGCAAACGCGTTTTCAAAAAAAGCCGAACGTAAAAATTCTTGGCGAAACGCCCGGTAGTTTTCCCGCGCACGAATGGCTGATTGAAGATGGCCGCGCGCTCACGGACGGCGACGTGGACAGCGCCCGCAACGTTTGCATCATCGGCAGCAGTTTGGCAAAAACCGTTTTTCCACTCGGCACGCCTGTCGGCGAATCGCTGAAATTGAACGGCATCAATTATGTCGTCATCGGCGTCATCGCGCCGAAAGGTTCGTCGCTCGCGGGCGACCAGGATAATTTCGCCGTCATTCCCGTCACGACCGCGCTCAATCGCTACGGCCGCTGGTGGGAAGATTTAACGATTCTTGTGCAGGCGCGCGACGCCGCGAGCTACGACGATTGCGTCGAGCAGGTGCGCGGCATCATGCGCACCGCGCGCAAAGTCGCGCCCGACCAGCCGGACGATTTCGAATTATATTCCAACGATTCGCTCATCGAACAATTCAACAAATTCACCCGCAGCGTGCGAATCGGCGTGACGATTGTGAGTTCCATCGCGCTGCTCGCCGCGGGCATCGGCATCATGAACATCATGCTCGTTTCGGTCACGGAACGGACGCGCGAAATTGGCATTCGCCGCGCCGTCGGCGCAAAAAAGCGCAACGTCATGGCGCAATTCATCATGGAAGCCATCGTGCTGTGCGAAATCGGCGGCGTCATCGGCGTGGGATTTGGAATTGTCGGCGGCAATCTGCTCGCGCTCTTCATGAAAGTGCCGCCCGCGATTCCGTTCGACTGGATTGTGCTCGGCCTTTTGATTTGCTCCGTCGTCGGAATTGTTTTTGGAACTTATCCCGCGTGGAAAGCCGCGAACCTCGACCCGATTGATTCGTTGAGATACGAGTAAAAAAATATGCCGTCGATTAAGCGACAGGTTATTGCACGATTGACCGGACAAACTCCGGGTGCAATTCGGTGCGAGCAAATTCACTTTGCTTCAATTGCTTTCCCTGTCCGAGCAGCCATTTGACTGCAAACTGGCCGGAGCAACAGCGTTTGCAATGAACCAGATGAAGGCTGAATCTTCCCGGAAGTTTGCCAGCTTGGTTTTTCCCCGGCTGAAGTTCTGCGAGTTTTTTTTGAAAATCGGCCGTATTGTTGCCTGTCGCGAGTTGTTGAAGCCGGGTCACGATGTCTTTTCCACAATCATAGGCCCGTTGCTGTTCCGTTGCATAAGCGGTTTTGCCGGCTTCATCGGATTTTTTTATTTTTCTAAACGGCACGCTAGCCGGAATCAATCCGAGCTGTTTGGTTTTCATGTAAAGCTGGCAAGACTGGCAATACGGCGCTTTGTGCAAAATCGCAGGAACAATTAAGCCTCCGGCCACAAAACCGATTACTTCAAGCGCGCGGAAAAAATAACCCCACGCACCTAACGGTTGACCTGTTGAACCGTTGCTTTGCTTCCAGGCAAAAGCGCGCGCCACGGCGTCGTAGTATTCAAAAAATCCGACGGCTTCGCCGGTGCTTCGACGGACCAAATGCAAATTTGCAAATTCGATATACTGCGCGGCAAAATAAGTGGCAATCTGCAGTCCCACTACAATCCAAAGTAGATTGCGCGTGATTTTGACGCCGCTGAACCACGAGGCCAGACCATAACCACTCGAAGCTGCGACTCCGACGATTATTGCACCGATGGGAAGAACATAATTGGCATACCAACCCATGATATGAAAATCATCCGCATGATTATCTAAAAGATAAACTCCCAACAGTGTCAACACAGTGGTTGTCAGGCCGGAAATGATTACTGGCAAATAGGAGCGATCTTCCCGCATTCCGCCAAAGTTATTTTCTTGGGGAAAATTCATAGGAGTTGCAAGTCGGGTTTAACCTAAAACTTTCGCGTATCCAAAAGCAATTTCTTTTTGAAAAAAATAACCGATGCGATTAATCAATCCTCCGCGAACAGATATTCCAAATCCACCGTAGTGAGGCTGCGTGCAAAACCTTCTTCGCCGAGAACGTCGGCAATCGTCTGCGCTTTGCTCTGTTGCAGTTCCCAAATTTTTTCTTCGACCGTGCCCGGCGCGATGAGGCGATATGCGTTCACCGTTTGCGTTTGGCCGATGCGATGCGAACGGTCAATCGCTTGCGCTTCCACCGCCGGATTCCACCACGGGTCGTAAAGCACGACGTAACTGGCATTGGTGAGATTCAATCCGGTTCCCGCCGCGCGCAGACTCAAAAGGAAAACGCCCGGCTTGCCGTCAGCTTGAAATGCGCTGACAATTTCCTGCCGGTCTTTCGTCTGGCCGGTGAGCATGTGCGTGTGGATGTTTCGCGCCGCACATTCTTTTTCGAGCAGTTGAAGCATTTGCACAAATTGCGAAAACACCAAAACCTTCTGGCCGTCGGCGATGAGCGGGTCGAGCAATTCGAACAGCGTGTCGGTTTTGCCGCTGGCGGTGTCGCTGCCGACGAGCGACGGATGACAGCAGACCTGCCGTAATCGCGTGAGCGCGGCGAGCACGTGCATCTTCGATTTGTTCAAGCCCTGCGTCTCGACGGCTTTCATGACTTGGTCGCGGCTGCGACGCAGTTCGGCGAGATACAATTTGCGCTGTTCGTCGCCGAGCGGACAATCCATGCGCTCTTCAATGCGGTCCGGCAAATCTTTCGCAACGTGTTTCTTCAAACGTCGCAGCAACAGCGGACGTAATTTCGCGGACAAACGGCGTCGCGCAATTCGTTGCGCGCTTTCGGCATTTTCGCCGCCTTTCGGTTCGTAAGTTTCGAGAAATTGTTCCTGATTGCCGAGGTAACCGGGCTGGATGAAATCCACGATGCTCCACAAGTCGAGCAAACGATTTTCCAGCGGCGTGCCGGTGAGCGCGAGTTTATGCTCGCATTTCAACTGCTTGACCGATTGCGTGACCTGCGCGCCGGGATTTTTGATGAATTGCGCTTCGTCGAGAATCACGGCGCGGAACGCGAATTTTTGCAACTCTTCCAAATCGCGGCGCAGCAACGCGTAATTGGTCACAATCAAATCGTGCTGCGGAATTTGTTTGCGCAAATTGTGCCGCGCTGCGCCGCTTTCGAGCACGAGCACTTTCATGTCCGGCGTGAATTTTTCCGCTTCGCGACGCCAATTGTGCAGCACGGATGCCGGACAAATCACGAGCGACGGTTTCGGATTTTTCGCGTGACGTTCCTTCAACCAGTCGAGCCACGTCAACGTCTGCAACGTTTTGCCGAGGCCCATGTCGTCGGCCAAAATGCCGCCGAGCTTGATTTGAAAAAGATGCGCAAGAAAATCAAAACCATCTTTTTGATACGGACGCAAGTCGGCAGAAAGGCCTTTCGGCAATTCGATGGACGGAACACCTTTGAATTCGGAAACGCGTTTGCGCAATTCTTTCGCTTCGGCAGTTTCGGCAAAGCGCGAAAATTCTTCTTCGCCCAAGTGGGCGACGTGTTCCATGCCGACTTTTTGCGGCACGGCGATGAGACCGTCCACGCCCATGTCGGCCATCGCTTCGTGCGCACCTTGCACCGCAGCGGTGTCGAGTTCAACCCAGCCGGAGTTCGGCAATTTCACGAAACGTGCCGTCGCGGAAGCCAATCGTTCCAAATCCGCTTTGCTCAATTTCAAACCTTCCGCTTCCCATTCGGCGCTGACGGCGAGCCAATCAATGCCGCTGCCTTTGACAATCAATTTCGGCTTGAGCATGCGCGGCGTGAGGAACAGGCGATGAAACGCGCCGTTGCCGAGAAATTCCGAATCCGCCGGACGCGAGGCCCACGCTTCGGCGAGCGAACCGAGAAAATTTTCATTCGCATCGCCAATCCACAAGCCCGGCTCCGGCGTGAACCAATCCAATTTGCGCAGCCAATGCGTCGCCGGTTCGAGGCGCGGGTCGTCGAGAATTTCCGGTTTATCGTGCGGACGCTTTTTCGCATCGTTGGCGACCCACTCATGGCCGTTCCAAAACCAAACGCTTTGGTCGCGCAAACTTTTCGCGAGCAAGCGCAAACGAACCGTGTCGTCGAGCAATTCAAAAACAAATTGCGGCGCGGCTTTGTGCGTGACGCAAAGCTGCTCCCAATCCGCGCCGTTCGATTGCGTCTTGCGCAAGTGCAGCAGCAGACGGTGGCTTAATTTGCGGACGGGCACGGACGGTTTGTGCGCGAGATATTTCAGCACGCGCGGCGGCGGCGAATTGCGCAAAAGGAAAAAGGTATTGCCGACGAGCGCGAGTGGCGGCTGCTGATTGAAAAATTTTGCTTCGGAAACGCAACGACGTTCGCCGCCCGGCAATTCGAAGCGATGCGTGAATGACAATTCTTTGTCGCCGTTTTCCAAATGCGGCGCGAGCGCAATGATTAGCCCGTGAAATTGCACTGGCTGATTCGCGCCGAGCAGTTCAAGGCGATTCGTGTTTCCCCAACGCGCGAGCCATTGCAACAATTCCGCTTCGGACAAAATCAATGTGTCATTGCCGTCGTTGCGATTGCGATGCGTGTCGGCGAGCCATTGGATGAATTCCCAATCGTGCGGCGGAAACAATTCCTGTTCGTGCGTCGCGCGGACTACCAAGTCAATTAAATCATGCAGCGTGCGCGCTTTTTCGCCGGTGCGCGGACGCGACAACAAAAATTGAACGGCAAGGCGATGACGCGACGGCTCTTCATCGTCCGGTCGCGCTTTGCAAACGACGCGCAACGTCGCGCGCGGCGTGTCGAGCAACGGCATCGCCGGCGGCGACAGCCAATGCTCCAATTCCTGAACCAATTTCAGTTCCTGCTCGGCTTCCTCGGCTTTGGCAAAACGGTCGAGGCTGGCGTGCGGTTGCAATTCCGGCGGCACGGAACGTTTCGCACGCAGAAAAAGAAAGGCCAATTCCTCCAATCGGGTTTTGCCGGAAGCATTCAACAGCTTTGGCCACCAGTTTGTGTCGGGAAAATCTTTGCGGGAGAGCGAAAGTTTTTCGAAATAATCTTCGAGCAGCAGCCACGAGCGTTGGGAATCGGGGCAAGTCGCAAAACTTTTCAGGATATCTTCGCGATTGCAGACGGTTTCCTTGGAATCGGAAAGTTCGCGTCGCAAATCGGCGAAGGCGCCGTAAGTTTCCGACAGCACTTTGTGATGCGCGTCGTATTTTGTCGTGCTGGCCTTGTGGCCGTTTCCATTTCTGAGAGAAATTTTCGACATTAAAAGATTTAGGCTAATCATTTCGTCAGACGCGCGGGCTATGGTCAATCATAAATCGAAAAAAATTATGCACAGTCGCAAAATTGACCTCGTTTTCGAGTCGGCCATATTGCAACATGGCCGGTTTTTCGCGCTTGAAAATTAATTCGCCAGCGCGGAAGTGTGCGCGGCCATCCATTGCCAATCTGCATTGTCATTTGCGTCCGAAATGTCGCCGAGGATTTTTCGTGAGCGATAAATCCAATGGTGTGTTTCCGAATGGCCGTCGGCAAAAGCAAATCCGCACCCAATGTTGTGATAAGTGCCGGGAGCGTCGCGCCAATTGGCGTTGACCATGTCAAAGGCAAACGCAGCGTCGTTCAATCCTTCGGCATCTTCGTCCACGAACACCCAAAGTCCCGACGGGCCGGGCGCGCCGATGTCGGTGGCTTTGCCGAACGTGCGCCATGGCGAATTGCGGCGATGATTGTGCGTGCCGTCGAGCCACGGGCCGTTGACGGACAAATTGGGAATGCCCGAGTGGCCGGTGCCCGCGTCAAAGCCGGGGTCAATCGTGCCGACGTTTTGGCTCATGGAAAACGTGCGCGCGGCAAAAATGGTTTGTCCGGCGAGCGCGGAATTGGTTCCGGTATATTTTCCCTCGCGCTTATCGGCAGGGCAACGGAACACCGCGGGATTTTTGCTCAAGTAACCAATGAGCAGTGAACGATTCGGGTCGGTTAAAATATCCGGATTAAATTCATCGGGCTGCCCGATGCCGGCTGCGCCGCCGCACCAGTTGTAACCGGGCATTGTATTGGCGTCGTCGGGATTGGGCGGATAAAATTCGTTGTTATCGCTTGTGTAAAAATGGAGCGCCAGCATGAGTTGCTTGCCGTTGTTCAGGCAGAGCGCACCTTGCGCGCGCTGTTTGGCGCGGGACAAAACCGGCAGTAACATCGCCGCCAGAATCGCGATGATGGCGATGACGACGAGGAGTTCAATCAATGTGAAGGCGCGACGGCGCATTGATGAAAGTTCGTTTGTTCGCACAACAATCAAGAGACAAATTTTATGCGAAAGGTTTCAAAGCTGATACATGAATATCGCGTTCAACAATTGAGACGAAAAAACGATTATTGTTGATAAGTCTTAATAGATGATTCGATAGTTGCTGCCAGCGTCATGTCATTTTGCGCTTTCGCCAATTGTAGCGCATGTTGTGCGGAGGTAATTGCTTCCGGGGTTTGTTTTAAACGAAAGAGCGCCTGACTTAAATTGAAACAGGTTCCCGCATCGTTTGGATTGAGTCTCAACGTTTCTTGATAACAAGCTACTGCCTGCAAAATTTGTCCTTTTTGAAAAAATGCAACTCCAAGATTGCCGCGAGCGCGAGCATCTTCTGGCCGAAGGGCCAGCGTTTCTTGAAATTGAATAATCGCGTCGTCAAATTTTTCTATTTGAAGGAAGGCAAGGCCCAGATTGTAATGGGCTTTGGCGTCATTCTTTCGGAGGGCGAGCGTTTTTTGAAATTGAACAATGGCATCATCCATTTTTCCTTTTTGAAGCAAAGCCGTGCCGAGGTCGTAACAGGCGTCGGCATAAGTCGGCGCGGTTTTCAGCGCTTTTTGATAATGAATAATTGCTTCGTCCAATTGTCCTTTATCGGATAAAGCGTTTCCCAAACTCACTTCGGCTTCGGGATAGTCCGGTTGAATCGCCAGTGCCTTTTGAATAAAAGCAATGGCTTCATCCGGTTTTCCCTTTTCAAGCAGAACATTTCCGAGATTGTTGTCTGCCATCCAACTGGAAGGATTTCGTTCCGCCGTCGTTCGCCACAACGTCTCCAGATTGGAATACATGCGACATTGCCGCCACGTCGACACTGCAAGCGATGAAAGCAGAATCGCCGACACAAATATTTTCAACAAATAATTTTTATTCAGCGCCAAAACAATTCCCGTCGCTGAAAGCGCGATCAGTCCAATGCAGGCGACATATTGATAATGATCCGCCACATAAGTCATGCGAAACGTGTAAAGCATGATAAAGCCTAAAGTCGGCATCAGTGTTGCCACAAAAAACAACAGCGCCGTCTCAATGCTTCTTCCGGCAAATCGTCGTGTAAAACAAATGATTGCGGCCAATACTACCAGGGCAGCCAGCCAGAGATAATTTGACGGCTGGTTTGGATGAATTTCCCATTTGGGATAACTGAAAGTTAAATCCACAGGCCAAAACAATTTGCCGATGTAAAACCAAATCGCATGGCTTGCGACGATGATGCGTTCATCCAAGCCCAGCGGCGTAAGGATTTTTGTATTCTGATGATTTCTTTCCCACCACATCGTCAATAAGCCCATACCGATTGCCATTGCCACAAATGGAACAAGTTGAAGCAATCGCTGGAAATTAATTGGAGTTTTTTTCAGCCATAGAATTAAAAGCAGCGCCACCGGCAGCGTGCAAGCGGTTGTCTTGGCGCACAATGCCAGTGCGAAAAGAATTATTGCGAGGGCGTAAAATTTCCATTTTGCCGTTTCTATAAATTCAGTCCAGCAACGCAACGTCTGCAGAAAGAAAAAACACATCAGCACATTTTTCAATTCCGTGACCCAGGCAACGGATTCCACTTGCACCGGATGCAGCGCAAAAATTGCCGCTGCCAGCCATGCGCCCGGAATGACCAACCGCTTCAATAATTGCCAAAGTAAAAGTGAATTGATGGCATGAAGAAGAATATTTACTAGATGATAGCCAGTGGAATTAAATCCCCACAACGCATGTTCGATTCGAAAGACGGTGTAAGTCAGTGGAAAATATTGCGAAGGCGAATCGGTGGTGAACCAAATGCGCCATAAACCATCCGGGGCAGTGAGCAGCGGGTTGTTGGTGACGTATTTATCGTCGTCCCAGATAAATCCTGCGTGCCAGACGGGTTGATAGGCAAAGACAACTGCGATAACAAGAAGTGCTCCCGGCAACCATGAGGATTGAAGAAAATTTTGTTTCGATTTATTGACAGGCTTGAGAGCAGCCTTCTTTGCCATGCATGGATTGTGTGAGGGAAATTGATTTGCGTCAATTCGCCAAAACTTCACG
>Ga0070741_10007694_pt1 | contig 22099 bp, 16 predicted proteins | sample Coa_R1_4_FD_66440 | JGI IMG/M metagenome (GOLD analysis project Ga0070741, IMG submission 66440) | Surface soil microbial communities from Centralia Pennsylvania, which are recovering from an underground coalmine fire - Coalmine... | ecosystem: Environmental > Terrestrial > Soil > Unclassified ... | reverse complement strand
GATCCGCGTGCTCCGGCTGGCCCGCCGGGTCGGCGCGCTGGGCAGCCCGGACGGCAACGGCGCGGGGCCGGACGCCAACGGGGCCGGCAACGGGAATGGCGGGCCCGTGCTCGCTGACGCAGGGCTGCTGCGGCGGGCCGCCGCCGCCGCGTTCACCCTGCTGCGCAACGAGCGCCAGGTGCTGCCGCTTGACCCGGGGAGCGTCGGCAGCATCGCCCTGATCGGTCCGAACGCGCTGTTCCCGGTCACCCAGGGCGGCGGCAGCGCCCGGGTCACGCCGGCCAGTGTGACCACTCCGGCGGACGCGCTGCGGACCGCGCTGGCCGGCACGGGTGCCTCGCTCACTATCCATCAAGGGTGCGTGACCTGGCAGAACGTCCCCGAACCCGCGGCCGACACGCTGCGCGATCCGGTCAGCGGGGAGCCGGGAACCCGGCTGGAGTTCCGCGCCGAGGACGGCACCACGCTCGCCAGCGAGCACCGCGGCGCGACGATGTTCACCTGGTGGGACGGCCTGCCGCGCGGGGTTGGCGATGGCGCTCGCGGCACGATCGTGCTGCGCGCGCGATACCGGGCCCCGGAGTCCGGCCGGTACATGCTGGGCGCCGGCGGGGTCGGCGATGTTGTGCTGACCGCGGACGGCGAGACGATCGCGGCCGGCACCACGCCGCTGCCCGAGGACCCGGTCGAGGCGATGGTGCGGCCCGGCGAAATCCGCACCGCCATCGATCTGGTCGAAGGCCAGGACGTGACGCTCGAAGTCACCTTGCTCCCCGCGAACTGGGCGACGCCGCCGATATCGATCCGGCTCGGCGTCGCGCCGGCCGCGGACGAGGACGCCATGTTCGACGCCGCGGTGGCCGCGGCCAGCGCGGCGGACGTGGCCGTCCTGGTCGTCGGTTCCGGCGCGGCGACCGAAAGCGAGGGGTTCGACCGGACCAGCCTGTCCCTGCCCGGCCGGCAGGATGAGCTGGTCAGCCGCGTGGCCGCGGTGTGCGATCGGACCGTCGTGGTGGTGAACGCCGGCATGCCGGTGCTCATGCCGTGGGCGGACCAGGTGGCCGCGATCGGCTGCTCGTGGCTGCCCGGGCAGGCCATGGGCGACGCGCTCGCCGACGTGCTGCTCGGCCGGGTCGAACCCGGCGGCAGGCTGCCGGTGACCCTCCCCCGCACCGAGGCGGACTGCCCGGTGCTGCACGCCATCCCGGCGCCGGACGGCACGCTGGCCTACGAGGAAGGCCTGCTGATCGGCTACCGGGGCTACGACCGGGCCGGCATCGAGCCGTTGTTCCCGTTCGGCCACGGCCTCGGCTACACCTCGTGGGAGTACCAGGCGGCGACGGCGGACTGCGCGGAGCTGCCCGCCGACGGCGACCTGGCGGTGACCGTGCTGGTCTGCAACACCGGCAACCGGGACGGCCGCGAGGTGGTCCAGGCGTACCTGGAGCCACCCGACGACGACCCGGAGAACCCGGCGCGGGCCCTGGCGGCGTTCGCCTCCGTCACCGCCTCGCCCGGCGAGCTGGCCAGGGTACGGCTCTGCGTGCCACGGCGGGCGTTCGCCCGCTACGACGAGGCGGCCGGCGACTGGGTCTGGGTTCCCGGCGAGTACCGTCTCTGCGTCGGCGGGTCCTCGCGTGACCTGCCGCTTGAGGTGGTGGTACGAGCTCATTAGGCAGAACGGCAGTGGCGCGACCTCCGGGAATATCTTAGCGGTGCTAATGGTATCCTTAGCAGGGCTAATGATATGGGGGTGCCGTGCTCGCCTCGCTGCGTCAGCGGAACTACCGGCTGTACTTCATCGGGCAGCTCATCTCGGTGGCCGGTACCTGGATGCAGACGGTGGCGCAGTCGTTCCTGGTGCTGGACCTGACGCACAGCGGGACCCAGCTCGGCCTCACCACGGCGGCGCGGTTCGCGCCCATGCTGGTGTTCGGCCCGGCCGGCGGCCTGGTCGCGGACCGGATGGACAAGCAGCGCGTGCTGTACGTCACCCAGACGCTGGCCGGGCTGCTGGCCGGGGCCTTCGCCGTGCTGATCGCGACGCACGCCATGCGGCTATGGCTGATCTACCTGCTCGCCCTGGCGCTGGGATTCGTCAACGTCTTCGACAACCCCGCGCGGCAGAGCTTCATCTGCGAGATGGTCTCCCCCGCGGACCTGCCGAACGCGGTGACGCTCAACTCCGTGTCGATGAACCTGGCGCGGGTGTTCGGCGCCGCGCTCGGCGGCACGATCGTCGCCGGGCTCGGCCTGGCGCTGTGCTTCGGGGCCAACGCGGTCTCCTACGTCGCCGTGCTGATCTCGCTCGCCGCGATGCGCCGGTCCGAGCTGTTCCCGGCGCGGCGGGCGCGCAAGGCGCCCGGCCAGGTGCGGCAGGGGCTGCGCTACGTGCGCCAGACGCCGGAACTGCTGATCCCGCTGGTCATGATCGCCGTCGTCGGCACCCTGGCCTGGGAGTTCCAGGTGACGCTGCCGCTGATGGCCACCAAGGTGTTCGGCCGCGGTGCGGCGGCGTACGGCGTGATGGCCTCGGTGATGGGGGTCGGCGCGGTGGCGGGCGGGCTGATCTCCGCCGCCCGCCAGCGCCCTTGCGCGCGGCGGCGCGCAAGGTCGCTGTGCGTTGCCGCGATCGGCTGGGGTACCGCGATACTCGCGGCGGCCGCGGCGCCGGACCTGCCGCTTGAGCTTGTCGCGCTGCTGTTCGTCGGCTACGGCAGCATCACGTTCAACTCGATGGCCAAGACCTCGCTGCAGCTCGCGGCCAAGCCGGTGATGCGCGGCCGGGTAATGGCGCTGTGGGCGCTGGCGTGGCTTGGCTCGACGCCGGTGGGCGGCCCGATCGTGGGCTGGCTCGGCCAGGAGGCGGGTGCCCGCTGGTCGCTGGTCGCCGGCGGCGTCGCCACCCTCGCCTGCGGGCTGCTGGCGCTGCCCGCGCTGACCCGGATCGACCGCGCACAGCAGGTCACGACAGAGCCTGAGGCCGTGCTCATTTCGTCTTAGAATGTGGGCTGTGGCCGAGGAGCGGAAGTTCCAGATCCAGCTAGAGGGATTGATCCAGCTGCTTGCGCAGAACCTCTACGCTGACCCCGACGTTTTCCTGCGGGAGATGATCCAGAACGCGCACGACTCGATCACTCGTCGCGCCGAGTTGTACCGCCAGCATGGCGGCCAGGAGCCGCCGCAGCCGCGGATCACGATTATCACCAACTCCGCCGCGTTGCAGATCGAGATCCATGACAACGGCTCCGGGATGACCGGTCAGGAACTCGACTGGTACCTGTCGACGATCGGCCGCTCCGGCACCGCCGAACTGCGTGAGCAGATCGCCGCCGCGGACCGGTCCCGGGCCATCGAGCTGATCGGGCAGTTCGGCATCGGCCTGCTCAGCGCGTTCATCGTCGCCGACTGGGTCGCCGTGGTCACCAAGGCCGGCGGCCACGAGGCGCTGCGCTGGGAAAGCCAAGGCGGCGGAAACTACACCGTGGAGGCCGCGCAGCGCAAGGAGACCGGGACGACGGTCACGATCCAGCTCAACCCGCGCTACAGCCGCTACCTGGAACGCTCCCGACTGGAAAGCATCATCAGGACCTACGCGGATTTCATCGGCATGCCGGTGTACGTGAACAACGACACCGAGCCCGCCAATGCGGTGGGCGCGCCATGGCATCGCGGATATCCCTCCGAGCAGGAGCGAGATCTCGCTTACCACGACTTCTGGGACCGTAAGTTCACCTCGGAGACCGCGCTGCATGTGTTCGCCGTCGAGGAGAGCTTCGAGTGGGCGGACCCGGACCATCCCGATGGCAAGGCACGCGGCCGGATCCGCGGCGTGCTCGGCGTGACCGACCGGCGTACCCCCGACGTGAACATCCGCGGCACCGTGGACCTGTATATCCACCGGATGTTCATCGGCGCGGGCAACCGGGACGTGCTCCCCCCGTGGGCGAAGTTCCTCCAGGGCGTCGTCGAGTGCAACGAGCTGACGCCGAACGCGGCGCGGGACAACGTGATCAGGGACGCCGCGCTCGCCGCGGTGCAGCAGACCCTGGGCAAGCGCATCGTGCGCGAGCTGATCGACCTGTCGATGCGGTCCCGGCAGCGCTTCATCGAGATCATGCGCTGGCACTCCTATCACGTGCTGGCGATGTCAGTGCAGGCCGAGCACGACGAGTTCTTCCGCGCGGTCGCGGACCTGATGCCGCTGGAGAGCGACCAGGGCCCGATCACGATGAGCGACTACCTGCAGACCGCGCCGGAGCACAGCGACGGGTCCCGGTTCGTCTACTACATCACCGAGCCGGAGTCGGCGAACCAGTACCGGCTGCTGGCCAGCGCGCGCAGCATCCGGGTGCTCAACTGCACCGAGGCGTTCGCCGAGCGGTTCCTGAAGCTGTACGCCAAGACGTGGCCGAACCGGGTGCACCTGAATCGGCTGGACCACACCGACTCCGACATCATCTTCCAGCCGCTGGATGAGGAGGAGGCCCAGCGCTTCGAGAACCTCCAGGCCGCTTACCGGTCGCTGGTGTTCCTCAACGGCCGGTTCGTGGCCAGCGTGAGCCGGTTCCAGCCAGCCGAGCTGCCGGCCGTGCTGACCGAGTCCCGCGACAACGAGAACCGGCGCGAGATGGAGCGGCTCGCCGAGGACGTGCGCATCCCCGAGTCGCTGCGCGGCCTGCTCAAGGGCTTCCTGCACGACGAGCACGAGCCGCTGATGCTGCACCTCAACGCCGACAACCCGACAATCCAGAAGCTCGCGTCCCGGCCTAACCTGACCGACGAGGTCAGCCGGCAGGCGCTGGTGTCGCTGTACAACAACGCGCTCATGCTGCTCGCCCGCGAGCTTCCCGCCGAGGCGGTGAAGACCATGTTCACCCAGTACAACCAAGTGATCGGGCTGATGCTCTCGCTCGCCGAGCAGAACACGCTCATGCAGCGGACGCTGAACGCGCGGGAAGCGGAGCTGAAGGAGCTCCAGGTCGAGACCGCCGAAGAGCCGGAGCTCACCCCGTGGGCCTCCTGCTTCGTGGCGCTGCCGTTCCGCGACCAGCGGGCGACCGAGATATTCGAGGCGCTGCGGGACGTCGTCGAATACCGGCCCTACTTCTGGCAGGCGGTACGGGCCGACGCCGACGTCGAGATGCCTGGTCTGTGGTCCAACGTCAAGAAGAAGCTGCTGCGCGCGCACTTCTTCGTGGCCATCCTCACCGGCGACCTGAACCCCAACGTGATGCTGGAGATCGGCCGCATGGAAGCGTTGCAACGGCCGTTGATCATCCTGCGCGACGCCGGGGCCGCCGACCCGCCGGCCGATCTCCAGGGCCTGCTCTACGAGCAGATCCGGGCGGCCGGCCGCAGCGACCTGCGGTCCGAGATCGCCGAGATGCTGGCCCGCCAGCAGGCGCTGCGGGTGCTGAAGCCGCAGCAGCGCTACCTCAGCGTCTCCGTGCTCACCCGCGAGGCCAACCTCGGCGAGCAGGCAAGCCGGCAGATCAGCCGCCTGTACCCGGTCTGGCGCGACTTCCTTGACGCCGACGAGACCGCCGTGGCCCGCCAGGTAGGCATCCCGCCGCACCTGGTCAGCGCCGTCAAGGAAACCCTCCGGGGCATCCCTGACACCACGTCCTGACGACGATGAGCACGGACGCGGTGAAGGAGGTGGTGGACACCTTCCTCAACGAAGCGGACGCCGCCTACAAGGATCGGCTCTGGCGCAAGTCGGCCGCGGCGGCGGCCCGCGCCGTGCAAGCCGCCACGATCGCGAGGGACCCGTTCATGATCCTCCGCTCGCTGTACTACGAGCGGCGCGCGCTGTGGAAGCAGGCCGATTTCGGGACCGCGCTGGTGCGGGACACCCAGGCGCTCGCGATCGCCGAAGACTATGCGGGCCACGAAGGGCTGTCCGGGTACGGCGGCGCATGGTACATCGCCATGGCCAAGTGCAGCTGGGTGCAGGACATGCTGAATCAGACCGGCAACGACGACAAGCTGCGCCAGTTGCTCGAGGTGCTCGACGACGCGGAGCGCTGGCTGGTCGCCAGGGGCTACCCGAACTGGCGGTCCGGGCTGTTGCTGCACCGGTCCCGCATCCTGTCCCGGACCGGCGAGCGGGACAAGGCGATCAACGTCGCGCAGGAGGCCCTCGACCTCGCGCTGCGCCAGTCCCCGAGCGATCCCGGCTACAGCATCGGCGATCACAAGGTGACGCTGGCCGATTTCCTGCGCCGGGCCAAGCGCGACGAGGAGGCGGCGGCCATCTACCGCGAGCTGCTCGACAACCCGAATTCGTTCGCGTACGAGCGCGTGTACAGCTACCACGGCCTCGCGGAGATCGCGCTCGATGCCGGCCGCATGGAGGAGGGGCTGCGGTACGCCAGGCAGGGCGTGCAGGTCGCGGACGCCGAGTCGGACTTCCTGGTCGTCTGCGACATGATGTACACGCTGGTCCGTGCGCTCCTGCTGAGCAAGGATATGGACGGCGCGCACCAGATGGTGCTCCGTTACGAGGCGCAAGCCCGCGCCACCGGTACCAAGAGCGAGCTGTACTTCGCGCTGCGCAGCCGGTTCGACGTGGAGTTCGCGCTGGGCAACCGGGACCAGGCCAAGACGGTCTTGGCCGAACTCGAGAAGATCGCCACCGCGCTGGACCGCGAGGACGGCAAGGCCGCCAAGGCGACCGAGGTCGCCCGCCGCTACGAGCGCATGACCCAGAACTAGCCGGCCGCCGCCCCGCCGCGTCGGCTGCCAGGACATATCCGTTTTGTCGTGGTCCGGGAGGCAGTCCGGAATCATTGCGGACAGTTACCCCCCCGATCCGGGAGGGTAACTGTCTGCAATAAATTTTCGAGCGCCGCGCCTGGCCCGGGCAGCTAGCACAGTAGCCGACCCCCGAGGGCGGTGGACCACGGGGGATGATGTTCAGATGCGGTACGCGTGCGAGGCGATCGCCCAGGCACACCGTGACGAATGGGCCCGGGTCGTCGCGTCCCTGACCAAGCGTTTCGGTGACCTCGACATCGCCGAGGAGGCGGCGGCCGAGGCGTTCGCCACCGCCGTCGAGCGGTGGCCGGCCGACGGTGTTCCCCCCAATCCCGGCGCCTGGCTGACCACCACCGCCAACCGCAAGGCCATCGACCGGATCCGGCGCGAGAACAAGCGCGCGGGCAAGCACCAGGACGCCCAGCTGCTGTATGACAACGACGACCCGCCCGAACCGGCCGGCGTCATCGACGACGACCGGCTCCGGCTGATCTTCACCTGCTGTCACCCGGCCCTGGCGATGCAGGCCCGCGTGGCGCTGACCCTGCGCATGGTCGCCGGGCTGACCGTGCCCGAGATCGCCCGCGCCTTCCTCGTCCAGGAGAGCGCGATAGGCCAGCGGATCACTCGCGCGAAGGCCAAGATCAAGGCGGCCCGCATCCCGTACCGGGTGCCGTCCGCCGAGGATCTCCCGGCACGCGTCTCCGGCGTGCTCACCGCCCTCTTCCTGATCTTCAACGAGGGCTATCTCGCGACCGGCCCCGGCACCGATCCGGTACGTCACGACCTGACCGCCGAGGCGATCCGGCTCACCCGCCTGATCCGCGCCCTCCTGCCGGACGACGGTGAGGTGACCGGGCTGCTGGCGCTGATGCTCCTCACCGAGGCGCGCCGCACCGCCCGGATCTCGGCCAGCGGCGAACTGGTCACGCTCGAGGAGCAGGACCGCGGGGCCTGGGACGCGGCGCTGATCGCCGAGGGGCACCGGCTGGTGCGCGAGCGCCTGGCCGCCGGGGTGGCGCCGGGCCGCTATCAGATCCTCGCCGCGATCAACGCCGTGCACACCTCCGCCTGCGACGTCCGCGACACCGGCTGGTCGCAAGTCGTCGCCCTCTACGACCAGCTCGTCCGCCTCGACCCGTCGCCGGTCATCGCGCTCAACCGGGCCATCGCGGTTGCCGAGCTTGACGGCCCGGAGGTGGCGCTGGCGATCGTCGACGGTCTTGAGCACCGGCTCGCCGGCTACCACGCCTACCACGCGGCCCGGGCCGACCTGCTGCGCCGGCTGGGCCGCGGTCCGCAGTCGCGCGCGGCGTACGACAAGGCCATCGAGCTGGCGGGGAACACCGCCGAGACCGCGTCCTTGACCCGCCGCCGCGACCAGCTGGGATAAGCGGGGATTAGCTCTCAGCAGGACATGCGGACGGAAAGCGGCAAGTCGGCGGACGAAGGGCCCGCGGCAAGGACGAACTCGCCTGGCTCGGTTGCCCAGCCGTCCTCGGTCCAGTGCTCGAAGGCGCGCGCGGCGACCGGCACGCGTACCGTGACCACCTCGCCCGGATCGGCATCCACGGTGGCGAACCCGGCAAGCCACTTCGCCGGCCGCGCGATCGCCGAATCCGGCCGTGACGCGTACACCTGCACCACCTGCCGCCCGCGCCGTTCGCCGATGTTGCGCACCGTCACGTGTGCGGCGCCTGGCTGCAGCGACATGCGCTCGAAGGCCCAGCACGTGTAGCCGAGACCGTGCCCGAACGGGAAGCGCGGCGCGCGGCCGAGCCGGTCATCGGCCCGGTATCCGATGAACAGGCCCTCGTCATAGGACAGTACGCCGTCCGCGGGCTGGACCGACGGCAGGCCCTGCTCGGTAGCGGGCCACGTGGTCGGCAGCCGGCCACCCGGCTCGGCCTCGCCGAGCAGCACGTCGGCGAGCGCGCCGCCGTACTCCTGGCCGCCGAACCAGGTGAGCAGCACGGCCGGCACGTCGTCCGCCCAGGGCAGCAGCACCGGCGCACCGGAGTTCACCACCACGATCGTCCGCGGGTTGGCCGCCGCCACCGCGCGCACGAGGTCGTCCTGCCGGCCGGGCAGCGCCAGGGTCGTACGATCCATCCCCTCGCTCTCCGTCTCCGCCGTGGTGCCAACGACCACTATCGCGTACTCGCACGCCGCCGCCACCGCGGCCGCCTTCGCGATCTCCTCGTCGTCGGTGCCATGCGGAGGCTCGAGGTTGAGCTGAAGGGAGGTCATGGAGCCGCCGAGCGGCGAGGAGGTCACGTCGTACTGGTACACGACGGGAACGGCCTCGCCAGCCGCGATCGGCACCGGCACGACGTGCTGCGGCGGCGTCATCAGGTTCTCCACGATGTCCGCGCCCTCGGACAGGGACAGCGCCACGTCGAACACCTCCGCGCCGCGTACCAGCAGGCGGCAGCCGCCCAGGCCGGAGACGCCCAGGCGGTAGTCGCCGCCGGCGGTTGCCCGGACAACCGCGTGCACCTCCAGCCGCGCGACGGACCCAGGCGGCCGCTCCGGCCCGAAGCCGTCCATCCAGGTCCACGACCCGATTGCGCGTGACTCGGCGCCGAGCGGCTCGCCGGCCGACCCGAAAAACCGCACCTCGACGCCGGGGGTCCGGCCGTCCGGCTGGAACAGCCACGGGTGACCGGCCACCGCCACCCGCCCGTACCCGTACAGCCCGGCCGCGTGCCGCACGTCCACGCCGCTGGCGCGCAGCCCGTCCAGCGGCGAAATCGTGTAGTCGGGGAACACGGTCGCGCTGCCCCCGCCCATGGTCCGCGCCAGCGCCGCGTTCGGGCCGATCACCGCCACCGGGCCGAGCCCGCCGTCGGCTGGCGACGGCAGCGGCAGGATCGCATCCCCGCGGCGGGCTCGCCGCTCAGGCGCATTGCGCGCCAGCACGAAGCTCGCCGCGGCGGCGCGGCGAAGCTGCGTCGCGATATCGGCGGTGCCATCGGCGGTTTGCGGCACCGCGCCATCGAGCGCGCCCACCCGCGCGGCAAGGCGCAGGATCCGCAGCACCTTGCCGTCGATCAGCGCCTCGTCCACCGAGCCCGTCCGCACCGCCTCGACCAGCTCCTCACCCCACGGGCCGAACCTGTCCGCCGGCCCGGGCATGACAAGGTCGAGCGCCGCGAGCGCGTCACCGATCGTGGACCGCGCCGCGGTCCAGTCGGACATCACGACGCCGTCGTAGCCCCACTGCTCGTGCAGGATCGACCGCAGCAACGGACTCTCGGTCATCGAGTGCCCGTTGACCCCGTTGTAGGCGGCCATCACCGACCACACGCCGCCCTCGCGCACGATCGTCTCGAACGGGGCCAGGTACAGCTCATGCAACGTGCGGTCGTCGATGCGGACGTCGACGGTCATCCGCTGGGTCTCCGAGTCGTTGCCGACGAAGTGCTTGACGCACGCGCCGACACCGGCGCCCTGGAGCCCGCGCACATATCCGACGCCGATCGCGCCGGTGAGCAGCGGATCCTCGGAGAAGCACTCGAAGTGCCGGCCACCGTATGGCGTCCGGTGCAGGTTCACGGTCGGCGCGAGCAGCACGTCGACGCCCTTGCGCCGCGCTTCCCGGGCCAGCAGCCGCCCGATCGCGGTGACCAGCGATACGTCCCAGGTCGCCGCCAGTGCGGTCGCCGACGGGATGTTCGCCGACGGGGAGCGCTCGTCCCAGATCTCGCCGCGGACTCCGGCCGGGCCATCGGACACCACGACCCGGCGCAGCCCCACCGCGGGCTCCGGGTACAGCGACCAGAAATCCGCCCCGGTCAGCAGCCGTACCTTCTGCTCGAGCGACAGCGCGCCGACCCGTTCGCGCAAGTCCGCGCTCACTCTGTTTCCTTGTTCGCTCGCGGGCGGGGCGCTTTGAGGCATCGCCTTCCCTCCTCGCTCGTCGCTGCGCTCCTCGCTCGTCGGTCCAGGCAACGCCGCGCCCCTGGCTTCGCTCACGGCGCGGGCAGATTCACCAGGCTGGCCAGTGAGCGGCGATGGGCGTCCGCTGTGCCGAAGGCCAGTGAGTCCGCCTTCGCCCGCTTGAGGTACAGGTGTGCCGGATGTTCCCACGTGAACCCAATACCCCCGTGGAGCTGAACGCACTCCTGAGCCGCCTGCACCGCCACGTCGGAGCAGTATGCCTTGGCGAGCGCCACCGCGACCGGCGCGTCCGCGGCCCCGGTGGCCAGGCACGCCGCCGCGTAGCGGGCGGCCGCTCGGGCCTGCGCCACCGACACCCACAGGTCGGCGAGCCGCACCTTGACCGCCTGGAACGATCCGACCGGCCGCGCGAACTGGTGCCGCTCCTTCACGTACGCCACGGTCATGTCCAGGCAGCGTTGCGCGACGCCGAGCAGTTCGGCGGCCAGCACGCACGCGCCCGCACGCAGCGCGGCGTTCACCGCGTCCGCGGCCGCCGAACCGGACACGATCGGCGTGGCGGGCGCGTCGTCGAAGGAGATGTCGCACAGTTGCCTGGTCATGTCCAGCGACACGACTCCGGACCGGGTGACCCGGGCGGACGACAGGTCCACCGCGTACAGCCCGTGCGGCACGCCGTCCGAAGGCACGAGCAGCATCGCGGCGGGCAGTGCGTCCGCCACCCCGCGTACCGATCCGCGCAGCCGCGCCCAGCCCGATGCCTTGTCGCCCTGATGCGGCCCGGCGACCCTTACCGACCTGGGGAAGGGCGCGTCGGGCGCGGTAGCGAAGCCGATGGCGAGCGCGACGGTCAGCTCTCCGTCGGCCATCCGCCGCAGCAGCCGCTCGGCCTCCGCCGAACCGGACCGGGCGCAGGCGAGCAGCGCCACGGTGGCGACCACCGCGCTGCCGACGAACGGCACCGGCGCGACGGCCGCGCCCAGCTCCTCCGCGGCCGACGCCGCCTCCCGGTACGAGGCACCGGCGCCGCCGTCCCGCTCCGGGATCAGCAGCCCGGCGCAGCCGAGGTCGGCCGCGACCTTCCGCCACAGCGCGGTGTCATACGTCTCGGCTGACTCGGTGCGCGCGAGCAGGCCGGCCTGGCTGTCGAGCAGCGTCTTCAGCGCATCAGCCAAGGATCGTTCGGTGTCGTCGTAAAGAAGATCGGGGAGGCGGCCCGCGGTATCTGCAGTCATCGTGGCAGGTCCTTCCAGGCCACTTCTTTGTCGGTGCGCGGCTCTGGCGGCAGTCCCAGGACGCGCTCGGCCACGATGTTCCGCAGGATCTCGGAGGTGCCGCCCTCGATCGAGTTGCCCTTGGCGCGCAGGTAGCGGAAGCCCGGGCCGCGCCCGAAGAAGTTCGCGCGTTCCGGCCGCTTCATCGTCCAGTCGTCGTAGCGCAGCCCATCCGCGCCGGCCAGTTCCAGCTCGAGCCCGGAGATCTCCTGGTTGAGCCGGGCGAACACCAGCTTGGCCGCGGAGCCCTCCGGGCCAGGCTTGCCGGCCGCGAGCTGCTGCCGCAGCCGTTCCGCGGACAGCCGGGCCACCTCGGCCTCGACCCACAGCCGGAGCAGCCGGTCGTGCAGCCCCGGTGTGCGCAGCTCGGGGTGCTCGCGCCAGGTCTTCACCACCGAACCGATCATGCCGGCTTCCCGCGGCACCGCACGGGAGCTGCCGATGCTCACCCGCTCGCTCATCAGCGTGGTCATCGCGACGGTCCAGCCCTGGCCGACCGCGCCGATCCGGTCGCTGTCCGGGATCCGGACGTCGGACAGGAACACCTCGTTGAACTCGGCCTCGCCGGTGAGCTGGCGCAGCGGCCGCACCTCCACGCCCGGCGCGGTCATGTCGCACGCGAAGTAGGTAAGGCCGGCGTGCTTGGGCACGTCCGGATCGGTGCGCGCGACCAGCAGGCCCCACACCGCCTGGTGCGCCGAAGAGGTCCACACCTTCTGGCCGTTCACCACCCAGCCGTCGCCGTCCCGGACCGCACGGGTGCCGAGCGCGGCCAGGTCGCTGCCCGCACCGGGTTCGCTGAACAGCTGGCACCACACCTGCCTGCCGGTCCACAGCGGCTTGAGCCAGCGCTGTTTCTGCTCGTCGGTGCCGTGCGCCAGGATTGTGGGGGCGGCCATGCCGAGCCCGATGCCGATCCGGTCCGGCTCGTTGTCCGGTGCGTTCGCCGCGGCGAGTTCGGCGTCCACGATGGCCTGCATCTGGCGCGGCAGCCCGAGTCCGCCGAGGCCCTCCGGGAAGTGCACCCAGGCCAGCCCCGCCTCGAAGCGAGCGTCGAGGAACTCCTGCCGTTGGCTGGTATCGGCGCTCTTGAGGAGCTCGCCCACCCGCTCCCGCAGCGATTCTCTTTTCAGCACAATGGGCCCCCAGCGACGTAGATGACCTGCCCGGACACGAAGCCCGCGCCCTCGCTGGCCAGGAAGGAGATGACGTGCGCGACGTCGGCCGGCTGACCGACCCGGCGCACCGGGATCTGGCCGGCGGCGGCGGTCTGGAAGTCCTCGAACGACATCTTCACCCGCGCCGCGGTGGCCGCCGTCATGTCGGTGACGATGAAACCCGGCGCGACGGCGTTCGCGGTCACGCCGAACGGTCCCAGCTCGATCGCCAGCGTCTTGGTGAACCCCTGCATGCCGGCCTTGGCGGCGGAGTAGTTCACCTGCCCGCGGTTGCCGAGCGCGGAGCTGGAGGACAGGTTCACGATGCGGCCGTAGCGCTGCTCAACCATGTACTTCTGCACGGCACGGCTCATCAGGAAGGCGCCGCGCAGGTGCACCCCGAGGACCGCGTCCCAGTCGTCGTCGGTCATCTTGAACAGCAGGTTGTCCCTGATGATGCCCGCGTTGTTGACCAGGACGGCGGGCTCGCCCAGGTCAGCTTGAACACGTTCAACTGCTTCTTGAACATGTTCAGCCTTGCTGACGTCCGCGCCGACGGCGAGTGCGCGACCGCCCGCCTTGGTGATGTCGTCGACGGTTTCCTTGCAGGCTTCCTCCTGCAGGTCAAGCACCGCGACGGCCATCCCGTCCGAGGCCAGCCGCCGCGCGGTGGCGGCACCGATGCCGCGGGCTGCTCCGGTTACGATCGCCACTCGCTCAGTCACGTAGGTGCTCCTTAATTGCTCATAACGTGCGGTGGTTCCACGATCAGCGTAGCTACTGACCGGTACACCAGGGAAGGCGGCCCACGTGACCGAATCCTGCTGCGGCAAGCCCGCTTTAGCCGCTATTGTTCTCGCGCCATTTTCGCGAGAAAGGTCATTGCATGAGGCATAAGTTCAGATCGATAGCAGCAGTTGCCGCCGTGGCGGCGCTGTCGCTCGGGGGGCTGTCGGTCGCGGTGTCCGGCTCGGCCACCGCACAAACCCTCGGGCACCCGAAGAAACACAAGCCCAAGCCACCGCCGCAGGTCACGGGCTCGCGCCTGAGGACCGCGCTGCTGCCAGCCTCGGCCTTCGGCGACGGGTTCACCGGCGGGGACGTGATCAGCACCGGCGGGCGGCTTCTGCCGACCAAGGCCTGGTACCACGTGCCGAGCATGAGCTGCAGCAACTTCGAGGACTTCGTGATTATCGGGGGCTTCGGGGACACCGCGGGGGCAATGGCCGACGACGTCAACTCAAGCCCGTTCGGCAGCTACCCCAACACGGTGCTTTACGGCATCCAGTGGGTGAACCAGTTTTCGACCACGCAGGCCGCCACCACGTTCTTCAATCAGGCCGCGGCCAAGTACCGTTCATGCTCCTCGTTCACCGAGCCGAACCCGGGCGACACCAGCCCCGGCGGCGGCACGCTTCAGGTGACGAACATGTCCGTGTCGAAGACCGCGGTCAGCGGCAACCACGCCTTCACCGTCGCGCAGCAGAGCGCGCTGTCCGAGGCGCCCGGTTTCTCGTTCTACAACAACGTGCTGGTCGTCGTGTCGGGGACGAACGTGTACCAGTTCTGGGACCTGAGCGGCACGAATGACGAGCCGTCGCCGACGCTGATGGCCCAGTTCATCAAGCAGACGCAGAAGCTCTACCCGCACCACTGAGTATTTAGCGACCGGCCGCTCTGCTAGCGCGCGGGGGGACGACCCCCCGCACCCCCCGATCGACCGGATTTACGCAGTTCGCGGCGGGCCAGCGAGCGCTTGTGCACCTCGTCTGGCCCGTCCGCGAAGCGCAGCGACCGCGCGCCGGCCCACAGTTGAGCCAGCGGAGTGTCCTGGCTGATGCCGGCCGCGCCGTGCGCCTGGATCGCCCGGTCGATCACCCACTCCGCCATGGCCGGCGTGACGATCTTGATGGCCTGGATCTCCGCGTGCGCGGCCTTGTTGCCCTGGGTGTCCATCAGCCACGCAGCCTTCAGCACGAGCAACCGGGCCTGCTCGATCCGGACCCGCGACTCCGCGATCCAGTCCTGGATGACGCCCTGGTCGGCCAGCGGCTTGCCCCACGCGGTGCGCGCGAGCGCCCGCTTGCACATCAGGTCGAGCGCGCGTTCGGCGGCGCCGATCATCCGCATGCAGTGGTGGATCCGGCCGGGGCCGAGCCGGGCCTGCGCGATCGCGAACCCCTCGCCGGCACCGCCGACGAGGTTGGCCGCCGGAACCCGGACGTCGCGGAACTCGACCTCGGCGTGCCCGCCGTGCGGACCGTCCGAGTAGCCGAACACCCGCATGCCACGGTGGATCGTCACACCCGGAGTGTCGCGCGGCACCAGGATCATCGAGTGATGTCCGTGTCCCTGGTCGCCTTCCGGGGTCTCGGTGACGCCCATCACGATCAGCAGCCGGCAGTTCGGGTTCAGCGCGCCGGTCGACCACCACTTGCGGCCAGTCACGACATAGCCGTCGCCGTCCCTGGCGATCGTCGCCGCGATGTTCGTCGCGTCGCTGGACGCCACGGCCGGCTCGGTCATGCAGAAGGCGGACCGGATCTCCCCCTCGAGCAGCGGCTTCAGCCAGCGTTCCCGTTGCTCGGGGGTGCCGAACTCGGCGAGCAGTTCCATGTTGCCGGTGTCCGGCGCGGCGCAGTTCAGCGCCTCCGGCGCGATCGCCGGGCTCCAGCCGGTGACCTCGGCCAGCGGCGCGTACTGCGCGTTGGTGAGCGGCGGGTCAAGGAGATAGCCCGGCGGGGTGGCCTGGGCGGCCTTGCCGGTGAGGAAGAGGTTCCACAGGCCGCGCTTGCGCGCTTCGGCCTTCAGTTCCTCGGTAACCGGAAGGCGGTCCCACGGGCGGCCGTCGGCCGCCGCGGCTTCGGCCTGCGCGGCGTAGCTGGCCTCTGCCGGGAACACGTGCTCGTCCATGAAGGCCGTCAGCCGCTCGCGAAGTTCCAGTGTCCTGGTGTCATAACCGAAGTCCACGAAACGCCTCCCGGCCCGCTTAACGCAGAGTCTCTTTTGCCCCATATGATGCCCTCGACTACGTGCTAGGTCGAGGTGCCTCATGAGTTTTCGCCCGTTCCGTGCCCTGGCTGCGGCGACGGCCTCCATGGCCATCTTCGCGCTGGCGCCCGCCGCGCTCGCGGGCACCCCCGGCGTACACCAGATCACCGGCGCCAAGCTCGCGAAGGCACTGCTCCCCGCGTCTTCCTTCGGCCGGGGCACCCCGACCGCCGCCAAGCCCAACCTCACCGCCCTCGCCGCCCGCCTGATCTCCCGCGTATCCGCGCTCCACTAAGCAACCCCCTGGGCCCGCGTCCCCTGGGCTCGCGGCCCCTGGGCCCTCGGCCGCCGGACCCGGCTTCCTGCGGCCACAAATCGAACCTTTCGCCCATTCCAGTCATGACGCCGGGGCGATCAAATTATTGCGGACAGTTACCCTCCCTGTTTGGGGGGGTAAGTGTCCGCAATGATTTTCGAGCCACCTTCCGCCTGCGCGAGTATCGGGGCAACTGCGGACGTTGCGGGCACTTTGTACAACGATCCGCCGCCGGTCATCGCGCCGGCCACTCATGTGTCCGCGTTCGCCCGGTTAGTCTCAGTTTTGTCTCTTAGGTGGCGCGGTGCGTGGCGGCTCGGTAGCGTCGCTGCGCTGGGTGGGTTCATCGGGAGCAGGGGCTGGTTATGAAGGTGCACAAGCTAGCGGTCGTGGTCGCCGCCGCCGGGTTGTCGCTCGTGATGGCTGGATGTTCTGGGTCAAGCTCCAGCAACACCGGGGCGACTTCCAGCGGCTCTGGTTCGAGCACCGGGCCGGGTTCCGTGAACGGGAACGGCAGCGGCAGCAGCGCGACCGGGTCCGGCTCGGGCGGCGGCTCCCATGGCACGGCCAGCCAGCTCACCGGCGCGCAGCTGACGAAGGCCTTGCTGCCGGCAAACGACTTCCCGTCTCGCTTCGCGGTCAGCGAGCAGGGCTCCGCGGACTCCGGCGCGAGCCTCGAGAAGGGATCAGCCAGTTACAACCCGGCCACGATGAGCTGCACCGAGTGGGACAACTACTTCACCAGTTCCGGCTTCGGCGAGACGGCCTATACCGCCCAGAGCGTGGCCAACAGCGCCGCGGACCAGGCCTACGGCCAGGTTGTCTATCAGTTCGCCAGCTCAGGTGCGGCGTCCACCTTCTTCAGCGGGGTGCAGTCGCTGTCCGCTCGGTGCCACTCGTTCACCGCCAGCGGCGGCGGCTCCGACCACGTCAGCATGCAGCTCACCTCCGCCGCGTCGGTGGCCGGCCACCAGACGTTCTGGCTCGACCAGTCGACAGCGGTCGCGGGCGCTACCTCCAAGATCAATACGCTGTTCGCCGTGGCCGGAACGGACGTGTTCGCCATCTCCGCTTCCGCGGTTGGCTCCACTCCCCCGAGCGATCCGGCGCCGGCTTCGCTGCTCCAGCGGCTGATCACCAACGTCGAGGCGCACCGCTCATTACTCGAGGAGTAACCCGAGACGCGAAGCCTGTGTCGTTCTGCGGAAGACATAGACGCCGTTGTCGGCGAAGATCTGCGTGTACACGTTCCCTGGGTATAGCGACGCGATGAACGACGGGACGTTGGCGATCGGCGTCGAGTATCCGCTGTCCGGGCCGTCGAAGACGATGTACTCGGTGTCGGGGTTGCCGCGGTTGCCGATCCAGTACGTATCGGTCCGCGCCCCGAGGGAGGCCAGCATGTTGAGCGTGGTCAGCACGCTGGCGCCGTCGGGCACCTCGGCCATCGCCGCGTTGTCCGCCGCGACGTGCGGGCTGATCCGGTAGGTCTGGCCGCTCCACAGACCGCTGAGCGGGTACTGGAAGGCGAACGGCACGGTGACGGCGACCATCATCGCCACTCCGTAGCGTTCGGCGCCGGCCAGCGCGGCGCGCCGCCAGCCGAGCTGCCCGTTCGCCCAGGCCTCCCACGTCGCCCCGGCGTCGTCCCGGGAAGCACGGAGGCGGACCAGCCCGTCGATCGCGGCGACGAACAGGATCGGCATCACGGTCGCGTTGTAGTGCCAGGCGGTCCCCCAGTAGGCGCTGTTCGTCGACTCGAACCGCAGCCCGAGGCTCGGCAGGGCGATCAACGCCACGGGCGACCGGAGCGCGAGGAACGCCGTCGGCAGCAGCAACAGCACGAGGGTTTCCAGCTTCTGCGGCCATGCGTGGAAGAACTGGCTGATCAGCGCCCCGACTGACGGATGCCCGCCGGGCGCGAACGCTCCGCCGTCGCCCCAGTAGTAGTAGGTGTGGCTCGCGTTGAAGTGCGGGATGATCACCGCGATGGCCAGGAACGACCAGGCCACACCCCACAGCATCAGGATTATCCCGGCGCGTGCCTTCGCCCGGTCAGAGACCTCGGTCCGCAGCCCCGACATCAGCAGGTAGAACCCGATCGCGGCCACCGTGAAGCCCTGGTCCTCCTTGACGAAGACCAGCGGCAGCGCCCAGCACACGGTCGCACGGACCCGGCCCTCAATGAGCGCGGACAGCGCGAACGCCAGCAGCGGCACGGCGATCGCGATCTCGTGGAAGTCGAAGTTGATCATCTGCTGCAGGCCCCAGCAGAACCCGTAGGCCAACGCGATCGCCCGCGCCGGGCCCACGCCGGTCAGCGCCCGCGCGCCCTGCGCCACCGGGAACACCGACGCGGCCACCAGCAGCGCCTGCGCGACCAGCAGCGTGCCCGCGGACGGGAAGACCCGGAAGAACGGCGCGACCGCGGCGACGGCCGGCGAGAAGTGATCCCCCCACAGGTTCGTGCCCGCGCCGCGGATGTCCACGATCGGCGCGTGGAAGTGGGCGTACTGCTTCACGTATTCGGTGAAAATACCCAGATCCCAGGACGACGGGTCCAGCTGGAGCAACCGGAACAGCGAGATCACCGTGTAAGCGCCGAACGCGACGACGACGATCGCCCAGGTCACCGAGTCCCGGTAAACGCTGGGCAGCCGGACGGCGGACGAGGTCTCGACCTCGTGCTCCTGGAGCATCGCGGGCAGCCTACCCGCTCGGCATGCCCACCGGAAATAGCCCCTAGACCAGCAGGAGCTTGCCGATGCGCCGGCCCGACCACCACAGGCCGACGGCGCCGACCACCGCCAGGTACGCGGCCCGCCACAGCAGATCCGGGGCGACCGCGCCGACCACCAGGTCCCGCAGCAGTACCACTCCCTGGTACAGCGGCGTCCACTCTACGATCACCTGGACCGGCCGCGGGTACACGCTCAGCGGGTAGAACGTCGCGGAGAACAGGAACAGCGGCATGCTCGCCAGGATCACGTAGTCGAAGTCCTGCCAGCTCTTCATGTATGTGGTGCCGGTCATGCCGATCGCGGCGAACGCGAAGCCGATCAGCACCGCCACCGGCACGGCGAACACCGCCCACCACGAGTGCACCAGTCCCATCGTGGCCATGACCAGCGTGAATGCCAGTGCGTAGGCCGTCCCGCGCAGCAGCGCCCAGCCGATCTCGCCGACCGCCACCTGCGCCGGGCGGATCGGGGTGGCCAGCACCGAGTCGTACAGCTTGGCGTACTTGAGCCGGAAGAAGATGTTGAACGTCGAGTCGTACATGGCGCCGTTCATCGACGAGACGGCGAGCAGGCCCGGCGCGACGAACTCCCGGTACGGGACCAGCGCGCCGCCGGGCCCGGCCACCTTGCCGACCAGCACCCCCAGGCCCAGCCCCACCGACAGCAGGTAGAACAGCGGCTCGAAGATGCCGGACACGAACACCAGCCAGGCGTGCCGGTACACCCGGGCGTGTCGCTCGACCAGCCGCAGCCCGCCGGGCGCCGAGCCCGCGCGCCGCAGCCTGGCCAGCCGGCCCGCGGGGGGCAGCATCCGCAGCGTGACGAGCTCAGACATAGAGCCTCCTGCTGTACGTGCGGGTACCGGCCCAGATGCCGACCGCGGCGAGGGCGGCGAGGTACGCGACGTGGACCGCGAAGCCGGGCCAGTCGAGCTGCCCGAGGCTCAGGCCGCGGCACAGCGCAACCCCATGCCACAGCGGCGTCGCGTAGGCCACCGGGCGCAGCCAGGCGGGCAGCTGAGACAGCGGGAAGAACGTACCGGAGAACAGCATCAGCGGGATCATGCCGAACCGGAACACGATCGAGAACGCCATCTCGTTCTTCAGCGTGACCGCCCATGCCGCGATCGGGGCGGCGAACGCCAGCCCGGTGAGCACCGCCGCGGGCTGCGCCAGCACCACCCAGGCCGACCGCTCCGCACCGAACGCACACATAATCACGATGAATATGAACGTGTTCAAAAAGATGCGCATGAGCATGAAAAGCAGGTGCCCGCGGAAGACATCGGCGGGTCGCAGCGGCGATGCCTGAGCGGCGATGTAAATCTTGTTCCACTTGATCGAGCCGAAGACCGGAAACGTCGACTCGTCCATCCCGGTCGTCATCGCGCTGGAGGCGAGGATGGCGGGAGCGAGGAACGCGAGGTAGGGCACCCCGCCGAGGGAGGCGGTCCCGTGCTTGTTCACCAGCGACCCCAGCCCGAAGCCCATCGCGCCCAGGTAGCACACCGGACCGAGGACCGAGGACCAGATGCTGGACCGCCAGATCCGCCGGTACACCGTCAGCCAGCAGCGGAACGCGCGAAGGGTGCGGACCACTAGTCCTCCAGCCGCCGTCCGGTCAGCCGGAGGAAGACGTCCTCGAGTGTGCCCCGCCGCACCAGGGAGGTGAGCGGCTCGAAGCCGCGCTGGCGGACCGCGGCCAGCGCGGCATCTCCGTCCGCCACGTACAGCAGGATCCGGTCGGCGAGCACCTCGACGCGGTCCGCGGTGAAGTCCTTGATCTTCTCCACGGACGCGTCGTGCACCGCGGGTTCGAAGCGCAGCTCGAGCACCTCCGGCGAGCAGTACTCGGCTATGAGCTCCCGCGGCGACCCTTCGGCCGCGACCGTGCCGTGGTCCATCACGACCAGCCGATCGCACAGCTGCTCCGCCTCGTCCATGTAGTGCGTGGTCAGGATCAGCGTGACGCCACGCTGCTTGAGCCGGAACAGCCGGTCCCACACCACGTGCCTGGCCTGCGGATCCAGCCCGGTGGTCGGTTCGTCGAGGATCAGGATGTCCGGGTCGTTGATCAGCGACCTGGCAATGGTGAGCCGCCGCTTCATGCCGCCGGACAGCGGCTCGACCCTGTCCTTGCCCCGGTCCGCCAGCTGGACGAACTCCAGCAGCTGATCGGTCCGCTCCCGGATCAGCGCCCTGGGCAGGCCGAAGTACCTGCCGTAGACCAGCAGGTTCTCCCGGACCGTCAGCTCCATGTCGAGCGTGTCCTCCTGCGGGACCACGCCCAGCCGGGCCCGGATCGCCGAGCCGTCGCGGACCGGGTCCATGCCGAGGATCGTGAGCTCACCGCCGGACGGCGGGGACACGCAGCCGATCATCCGCATCGTGGAGGACTTGCCCGCCCCGTTCGGCCCGAGGAAGCCGAACGCCTCGCCGCGGAACAAGTCGAAATCAATGCCGTCTACGGCCGTGAACCCGCCGAATCGCTTGATCAGCCCACGAGCCCGGACAAGAACCCCGTTCTCCTCCTCCGACACCTGAGGCACCATACCTCGGAGGTCTGACATTCTTCGAACGGTTTTGGCCTGTCGTGCGTGTCCGGCGCGCCGGTACGGGTAGGCTCGGAGGCGTCTTTGTCGTCGGGGAGTGGTGGAGGTGGACGTCATCCGCGACCTCTATACGCGCTTCAGAGAGCTGATCCACGAGGTCACGAAGTTCGGCATCGTGGGCGGCCTGGCGTTCGTCGTCACGATCGCCCTGACGAATGCGCTGCACTCTGGCGCCAAGATGAGCGGCGTCATAGCGACGACGATCGCCACCGTGGTGGCGACGATCTTCGCCTTCATCGGCAACCGGCACTGGGCGTTCAAGCACCGCAGTGGGCACGGCCTCGGCCGAGAGGGCACCCTGTTCCTCTTCTTCAACGGCGTCGGGCTGCTCATCCAGGTTGGTG
>Ga0070741_10007693_pt1 | contig 22100 bp, 19 predicted proteins | sample Coa_R1_4_FD_66440 | JGI IMG/M metagenome (GOLD analysis project Ga0070741, IMG submission 66440) | Surface soil microbial communities from Centralia Pennsylvania, which are recovering from an underground coalmine fire - Coalmine... | ecosystem: Environmental > Terrestrial > Soil > Unclassified ... | reverse complement strand
CGGATGTAGCAGCCCATCAGGAAGTGGTCCATGAACGAGAAGTGGTTCGGGGCGAGGATCACCGCGCCGCTGCCGGGCACGTTCTCGACGGCGATCGCCCGCGTGCGCAGGAACGTGTACGCGTAGATCGAGGTGAGCAGGCGGACCACGTCGTAGACCCAGTTCGGTTCGTGCGTGCGCGCGCGCTCGTGGAACTTGTCGAAGTACTCCTTCGGACGGGGATCCGTGTAGACCTGCTCGCGCATCGGGGCCAGCTCGCTCATCTGACCGCTCTACCTCCGCCGGCGCGTTCGGTTACGCCTCTCGAGACTCCCATCTCGTGCACCCTATCTCCGCCGCGCGTACGCGCGCGCGAAGTCGAGCAGCTGCCGGCCCCGGTGCAGGAACCCCCGAGCGCTCCTCCCGGTCGCCCGATGGGTGAGCGCCAGCTCGATCTCGGCGACGCGCGCACCCGCGCGCACCGCGTCGATCGTCATCCCGACCTCCATCCCGAAGCCGTCGGCGAACGGCAGCACCCGTTCGAGCGTCGCGCGGTCGAGCGCCCGCTGCCCCGAGATCGGGGCGCGGGTGCGCAGCCCGCAGCCGCGCCGGATCGCCCAGCCGGCGAAACCGAGCGCGATCCCGAACCCGCCGCCGACCCGGCGCTCGAACGCCGCGACAGCCAGCTCGCATTCCCCCGCGGCGACCGCGGACGTCAGCGGGCCGAGCCGGGCCGCCGAGGAACCGAGGTCGCCGTCGCAGAGCAGCCACACGTCGGACGGCCCGCCGGGTGTCCGAGCGAGCGCCCGTCCGGCGGCGGCGGTCATGGCCCCGCCCTTGCCGCGAGGGCGCCCCGCGCCCACCACGCTTGCGCCGGCGCCGGCCGCGACACGGGCGGTCCCGTCGCGCGAGCCGTCGTCGGCCACGAACAGGGCGGCCGCCGGGAACGCCTCGGCCAGCGCTGAGAGCGTTGCCGCGATCCGCTCGCCCTCGTCGCGGGCGGCGACGATCACGCAGAGCGGCTCCCCGGCTGCCGGAGGGGCCCCGCCGCCCCCGTTCGCGTCGTCGTTCGGGCGCTCTATTGTCCCCATCCAGGCGAAAGCGCGACGGAGGGCAGATGACCGACATCGAGGCTCATATCACCGGGACCGTATGGAAAATCGAGTGCGCCGTCGGCGACACGATCGAGGAGGGCGACACCGTGGCGATCCTCGAGTCGATGAAGATGGAGATGCCGGTCGAAGCCGAGGACGCCGGAACCGTCAGCAGCATCGCGGTCGAGGAGGGTCAGGCCGTCAACGAGGGCGACACCCTCGTCGTGCTCGATTAGGACCGCTCGCGGGCGCCGGCAGCCCCGCACGCGCCGGCGCCGCGGCTTCGGGGAACCGGCGCGGCCGGGGCCGATGGCGCGGGGACCCGCGAGGAGCCGCCCGGTACCCTGTCGGCCGATGTCAGCCTCCCCGCCCGCAGAGCAGCTCGCCGACGGCAAGCTCCTGATCGACGAGCCCACGCCGGGCGTCGTGCGCCTGACGATCTCGAACCCGACCAAGCGCAACGCGCTCGACCATCCGATCCTCGACGCGATCACGGCGACGCTGGAGCGCCTCGGCGCGAGGGCGTCGAGCACGCGCTGCGTGATCGTCACGGGCGCCCACGGCATGTTCTCCGCCGGATACGACATCGGTGAGATCCCCGACGAGGAGTTCGAGGAGCGCGCCGAGGCACTCGTCGCCCACCCCTTCACGGAAGCCATCGACGCGCTCGAGGCGTTCCCCTGGCCGACGCTCGCGGTGCTGCCGGGGCACACGATCGGCGGCGGGCTCGAGCTCGCGCTCGCATGCGACCTGCGCGTCGCGCAGCAGGGCATCAAGCTCGGCATGCCGCCGGCGAAGCTCGGGCTCGTCTACTCCCACACCGGTCTGCGGCGCTTCCTCGACGCGATCGGCGCGGCGCGGACGCGCGAGCTGTTCCTGCTCGGGAGCTACATCGACGCCGACACCGCGCTGCAGTGGGGACTCGTCACCCGGGTGGCGAGCCCCGATGACCTCGACGCGGGGGCGCTCGCGCTCGCCGCCGAGCTGGCGGGCAACGCACCCCTCTCCCAGACCGGCAACAAGCGCGTGATCCAGGCGCTGCTCTCCGCCGAGGGAGAGCTCGCCGCGGACGTCGAGCAGGAGCTGATCGAGCTGCGCCGCGCGTCGTTCGCCTCCGAGGACATGCGCGAGGGGATGCGCGCGTTCGCCGAGCGCCGCCCGGCGCGCTGGCAGGGGCGCTAGGCCCCCGCCGGCACCGCCCGGCTCAGGGCGCGCGCGACCCCGGCGCCGGTGTCCATGCCCTCGCCGACCCGTCCGCCACGCAACATACGGTTTGCGCCATGCCCCCGCTGATCAGCCGCGAGGAGGCCCTGCGCCTGGGCGAGCTCGAGGACCACGATCGGATCGAAGCCCTGATCGAGCGTGCCTGGAAGGCACGTGTCGAGCGCTTTGCGGACTCGACCGACATGTGCTCGCTGGTGAACGCGAAGTCAGGCGGCTGTGCGGAGGACTGCGGCTTCTGCGCGCAGTCGCGTTTCGCCGAGGCCGACACGCCGATGCACGCGATGATGGAGCCGGACCAGATCCTCGAACACGCGCGTGCGGCCGAGGCTGCCGGCGCGCACCGCTTCTGCATGGTCACGCAGGGGCAGGGCCTGTCCAAGCGCGATTTCGAGAAGTACCTGCAGGGCGTGCGGCTGGTCGCCGAGAAGACCAACCTCAAGCGGTGCGCGTCGGTGGGGCACATCTCGGCCGAGCGGGCCCAGAAGCTGCGCGAGGCCGGGGTGCAGCGCGTCCACCACAACGTCGAGACCGCCCACAGCTACTACGACGAGGTCACCTCGACCGTCCGCTACGAGGGGCGCCTGCGCACGATCCGGGCGGTCCGCGAGGCCGGGCTTGAGACCTGCGTGGGCGGGATCCTGAACCTCGGCGAGTCGCGCGAGCAGCGCGTGGAGATGGCCTTCGAGCTCGCGGAGATCGACCCGACGAGCGTTCCGATCAACATGCTCAACCCGCGCCCCGGGACCAAGTTCGGCGACCGCGACTTCATGGACCCGTGGGAGGCCGTCAAGTGGATCGCGATCTTCCGGCTGATCCTCCCGGGGGCCCTGTTCCGGCTGTGCGGCGGCCGCGTCGAGAACCTCGGCGAGCTGCAGCAGCTGGCGGTCAAGGCCGGGATCAACGGTGTGATGATGGGCAACTTCCTGACGACGCTCGGCAGCGAGCCCGAGGCCGACCGCGAGATGTTCGAGGAGCTCGGCCTGAACGTGGCACGCCAGCCCGACAACGCGGCGAACCCGCGCCCGGACAACCGAGCCGGCTGGATGGAGGGCGAGACGCCCGACGTGATCGAGGAGCTGATCGCCGCGCCGGCGGCAGGCGAGCTCGCGATCAGGCTCTGGGACCCGTCCACGCAGCTGCGCTTCAAGGCCAAGCGCCTCGCCCAGCGTCCTGCGGGCGACGGGCGCCAGCCCGACACGGTGACGGCGAGCTAGGCGCCCATGAGCGAGATCGCCGAGCGCCTCGAGGAGTTGGAGCGTCTCGGTCTCTCGCGACGGCTGCGGATGATCTCGGGCCCGCAGGGGCCGACGGTGCTGCTGGACGGTCGCCCGGTGCTGCTGCTGTGCTCCAACAACTACCTGGGACTCGCCGATCACCCGCGGGTGCGGGAGGCGGCGGCCGAGGCGGCGCGCCGCTGGGGCGTCGGGGCAGGAGCCTCGCGGCTCGTGTCGGGGACGATGACGATCCACCGGCGCCTCGAGGAACGCCTCGCCGAGTTCGAGGGCACACAGACATGCCTGCTGTTCGGGTCCGGCTACCTCGCCAACCTCGGTGTGATCGGGGCGCTCGCGGGCACTGGCGACACGATCTTCTCGGACGAGCTCAACCACGCCTCGATCGTCGACGGCTGCCGCCTCTCACGGGCCGAGGTCGTCGTCTACCGCCACCGCGACGTCGAGCACCTCGACTGGTGCCTGCGCCGCCACGGGGAGCAGCGCGGCAGCCGCGTGATCGTGACCGACACGGTGTTCTCGATGGACGGCGACATCGCTCCGCTCGCCCATCTCGTCGAGCTCGCGCAGATCTACGGCGCACGGCTGCTCGTCGACGAGGCGCACGCCACGGGCAACGTCGGACCCGACGGCCGCGGCGCGGTGGCGGCAGCCGGGCTCGAGGGCGAGGTCGATGTCGTGATCGGGACGCTGGGCAAGGCGCTCGGCTCCTACGGCGCCTACGCCTGCGCCAGCCGCGAGATCGTCGACTACCTGATCAACGCCGCCCGGCCCTTCATCTTCTCCACCGCGCCGGCGCCGCCGCAGGTCGCAGGTGCGCTGGCGGCGCTCGAGCTGCTCGTCGAACGCCCGCACCGCGTCGCGAGGCTGCGCTCCAACGCCCGGGCGCTGCGGCGTGCGCTCGCGGAAGAGGGCTTCCCGGTCGTCGAAAGCGAGATGCACATCGTGCCGCTGATCGCAGGCGAGGAGCGTGCCGCGCTGCGCTTCTGCCAGCACGCCCTGGAGCTGGGGGTCTTCGCGCAGGCGATCCGCCCGCCCACGGTGCCGGACGGCACATCGCGTCTGCGGCTGACCGCGATGGCCTCTCACACCCCCGCCGAGCTGCGCGACGCCGCCGCGGCCCTGGGGCTGGCAGCGCGACGGGCGGGACTCGAGCCCGAGCAGCTGCCCGCGCCGGCGCCCGAGCCGGCGGAGGAGCTCGCCGAGATCGAGACTGCGCTCGTGCGCGCCGAACGGCTCTCGCGCCCGCCCTCGGACGACGATCCGGACGGCGGCGGCGGCCCCGGTGCGCCGGGAGTGCCGTTCGACCAGCAGGCCGGAGCGCGCGGAGAGGTCGGAGCGCCGCCCGCCGCCGCAGAGGTCGAGATCGAGCTCGCGCTCGAGCAGGCCGAGGCCGGCGCGCCGACCGAGCTGTTCGACTTCGAACGCGCGGCCTGACCGCAGCGCGCGCCCTTGCGCGGCCTGTTCGTCACGGGAACCGACACCGAAGCCGGCAAGACGGTCCTGAGCGCGTGCCTGCTCGCAGCGATGCGGGATGGGGGCGAGAACGTCGGCGCGTGCAAGCCGGTGCTGACCGGGACCGCCGAGCCGGCGGGTGACGGCTGGCCCGCCGACGACGTCCTGCTGGCGCGGGCCGCCGGCATCGAGGCGGAGGCGGTGACCGCTCTGCGCTTCGGGCCGGCTGTCTCGCCGCACCTGGCCGCCGAGCTGGAGGGAAGCCCGATCGACCCCGAAACGCTGCTCGCGCGCGTCCGTGCGGCGCTGAGCGGCGCCGGCACCGCGGTGGTCGAGGGTGTCGGTGGCCTGCTGGTTCCGATCGCGGGCGCGTGGACCGTCCGCGACCTCGCGGCAGAGCTCGCCCTGCCGCTGCTCGTCGCAGCCCGGCCGGGACTCGGGACGATCAACCACACGCTTCTGACCCTCGAGGCCGCGCGCTCAGCCGGGCTCGAGGTCCGCGCGGTGGTGCTCACGCCCTGGCCGCAGCAGCCGGGCGAGATCGAGCTCTCGAACCTCCGCACCATCGCCCGCCTCGGCGACGTCGATGTGGCAACGCTCCCCTTCGTGGCGAGCGCTGAGCCGGCGGAGCTCGCAAGGGCGGGCGCCACGCTGCCCTGGCGCGGCTGGCTCGACGGGCCGCCGGACCCGCCGCCGGCCGCCTGAGGACGGGCGCCGCGGCACCCCGAGCCCGGAGATGGTGCAATACAGGGGACACGGGAGGCGCAAGGTATGAAGTCACAAGCGAAGGGGATCACAGAGGGCGCGACGCGCGCCCGGGCTCTGCTCGCGCTGCCGGCGTGCGCGCTCGCGGTTTTGGCGCTCGCAGCGGCACCGGCGGCGGCCGGCGGCCCGGCGCCCGCCGGTCCGACCTCGTCGATCCACGACCGCATCTACGCCCCGTCGGCGATCACTGTCGCCGCCGGGCAGTCGATCGTCTGGCGCAATGAAACGCTGGGTCCGCACACGGTCACCTCGACGAGCGAACTCTTCAACTCCGGACGCATCGAAAGCGGCACGAGCTACACGCTGAAGTTCGCGAACCCGGGAACCTTCGACTACTACTGCACGGTCCACCCGACGATGAAGGGGGTCGTCACGGTGCTCTCGATCCCGGCCGAACGCGTCCTCCTGCACGTCTCCTCCGGACGGCACCGCGACACCGTGCGCGCCCAGGTCGCGCGGGCCGGGGTGCCGGCGCTGCTCCAGACGGCGCCCGCTCACGGTGGAACCTTCAAGACGACCGCCCGTGCGCAGCTCGGCTCGCAGGGCATCGCCTCCTTCTCCGTCGCCGCGGGCGGCAAGGCGCGCCGCGGCCGCGTTCTCGTCGCGGCCGCCTACGGGCAGCCCCGTCTGGTCAGCCGGACCGTCACGCTGCCCTGAGCGGGCGGCTCACGAGCGACGGCGCGCTCGCGCCGCCGCGGGGCTGCACCAGAAGCTGAGCGGCGGTCCGAGCTTGGGCGCTCCGCGGCGGCCGATCGCCGATGAGCTGATCGCTAGGCCCGGCCGCCGCACGACCGAGCCGGCCCGGGCGGCCGCCGCAGGCTGCCGGACGACTTCGATCGTCGCCATCATGCCCCGGTCCTCGTGGAAGGTCACGTGGCAGTGGAAGACGAACCGGCCGGTGAAGTCGCTCGCCTGCACGAGCACGACGGTGCGCGAGCCCGGCGGCAGAGCGACGTTGTCCTCGTCGTCGACGTAGGGGATCGCACGGCCGTTCTGGCTGATCACCTGGAAGTCGTCGATGTGCATGTGGAAGGTGTGCCATTCGCGCGTCGTGTTCTCGAGCTTCCAGCGCTCGACCGAGCCGAGCTTCATCGTCACGTCTGTGCGGGCGGGGTCGAACGACATCCCGTTGAGCAGGAACTTCGAGGCCCCGGACGGTTCGACCATTTCGCTGAACTGGATCGTCCGTTCGCGTTCCACCGGGAGCCCTCGCAGGTCGACGGGATGCGACAGCGCCCCGCGCGGGGCCGCCATGCGCTCGGGCCGTCCGGCGGAGCGCAGCGTCAAGACGGTCTGGTTCGGGACGGGGCCGCCGTTCGAGACCTTCTCACCGCCGGGGAACTGCGCGAAGGGGAGCGCCTTCACCGCGTAGCTCCCGGGCGGCCCCCCGCGCACGAGCACGTCGCGACGCGAGCTCGGAGCGATCATCAGCGTGCGCGCGCTGCGCGCCCGCGCAAGCGTGTGGCCGTCTTCGGCCAGCAGCAGGAAAGGCTGGCCGTGCGCGACCTTCAACACGAGCACACGGTCGGCGCTGGCGTTGAAGATGCGCCAGCGCTGGAGCTGGCCGGGGCGGATCTTCGCGGTCGGGTCGAGCGCGCCGTTGACGTAGACGCGGTCACCCGCTTCGGTCGATTCGCCGACCCCGAGGATGCGTCCGTGGGAGACCTCGGTGTTCTCGAGCACGATCCAGCGCTGCGGGATCTTCCGCAGCGACGGCAGCGCGTCCAGGCCGCCCTCCTGGACGATCGCGCCCGCCATGCCGCGGAAGATCTGATCCTCCACGCTGCCGTGGACGTGCGGGTGATACCAGTAGGAGCCCGGAGACATGTCGGACGGGATCTCGTATTCGTAGGTGAACGCGTTGCGCGGCTGCACCTGCACGAAGATGTTGTCGCCGTTGCCTTCGGGCGAGACGTGGAAGCCGTGCGTGTGCAGGTTGGTCGCTTCCGGCAGCTCGTTTTCGAGGTGCACGGTGACGTGGTCGCCCGCACAGATCGCCAGCGTCGGGCCGGGGACGCTGCCGTCATAGCTCCAGGCCTGCACGGTGCGGCCGGCCATCCGTGCAGGGCCGGCGGCGGCACGCAGCCGCACGTCCAGGCGCCCGCCGCGGCTGTAGAGCACCGGCGGCTCGGGGAAGCCGTCGTGCAGGAGCGGCGGCACGTGCGCATGGCAATCGGCACCCGCTCCGGACGCCGGCACGATGCCGCCCGCGGGCGCAGCCGCGAGCGCGCCGGCTCCGATACCGGCAGCCCACATCGCGCAACAGGCAGCGATCCGCGCACGTACCCCTCCTCGCATCGGCCCGGGATCTTAGACCGGCACGCCGCCGCCGCGGGCGGGCGATTCGGTCAGCACTGGGACATCCGGCCGACCCTCACCTGCGCGTGCCCGCCGGCCGCCGAGCGGGCGACGATCGCGGCGCCGCGCCGCTCGTCCCTGAGCCGCTGCCGACCGACCGTGCCTTCAGCCGCCACCCGCGCGAGCCGCCGCGATCATCGCGCCGGTCACCGCCTCCAGGTCTTCGGCCCCGATCGCGTAAGGCGGCATCGCGTAGACGAGCTCGCGGAACGGGCGCAGCCAGACGCCGAGCTCGAGCGCCGCGGCGGTCGCGGCGGCGAGGTCGACGGAGGCTTCCAGCTCGATCACCCCGATCGCTCCGAGCACGCGCACGTCGCGCACGCCCGGCAGCTCGCGGGCGGGGGCGAGACCTTCGCGCAGACCCAGCTCGACCGCTGCGACCCGCCGGCGCCAGTCCTCCGCGCCGAGCAGCTCCAGAGAGGCGAGGGCGACTGCGCACGCCAGCGGGTTGGCCATGAACGTCGGGCCGTGCATCAGGCCGCCGCCCTCGCCCGCCGAGACGATCGTGGCGACCTCATCTGTGCACAGGGTGGCCGCGAGCGTCATGTAGCCGCCGGTGAGAGCCTTGCCGACGCACATCACGTCCGGCGCCACGCCCGCGTGATCGCAGGCGAACAGCTCGCCGGAACGCCCGAAGCCGGTCGCGATCTCGTCGAGGATCAGCAGCATGCCGTGCTCGTCGCAGACCTCGCGCAGCAGGCGCACGCACGCGGGCGAGTGAAAGCGCATCCCGCCGGCGCCCTGCACGACCGGCTCGGCGATGATCGCCGCGAGCTCTCCGGCGTGGCCGGCTGCGAGCGCCTGGACCTCCCCGGCCCAGCCCGGATCGAGCTCCGCGTCGAACCCGTCCGGCGGCCTCGGGGCGAAGACGTGCTGTGCGAGCACGCCGGCGAACATCGAGTGCATGCCCCCGACCGGGTCGCACACCGCCATCGCTCCGGTCGTGTCCCCGTGATAGCCGCCGCGCACCGTCATCAGGCGGGTCCGCTCGGGCTCGCCGCGCGCGCGCTGGTACTGCATCGCGAGCTTGATGGCGACCTCGACCGAGACCGAGCCCGAGTCGGCGAAGAACACGCACTCCAGGCCGCCGGGCGCGAGCTCGGTGAGCCGCTGCGCGAGCCTCACCGCGGGCTCGTGGGTCAGGCCGCCGAACATGACGTGGGCCATCCGGCCGAGCTGATCGCGCACCGCCTCGTCGAGCGCGGGGTGGCCGTAGCCGTGGATCGCGCACCACCAGGAAGCCATGCCGTCGATCAGCTCGCGGCCGTCCGCGAGCCGCAGCCGCACTCCCCGCGCGGAGACGACCGGCAGCGACGGCATCGCCGCCGGGAGCGCGCCGTAGGGATGCCAGACGCGCTCGGCGTCGACGACGAGCAGCTCGTCCCACTCGGCGCTCCGGGCGGGGCGCGGCGGGCGCTCGAGCAGCTCGGTCACGCTGGCAGCCTACGGGCGGAGCCCGACGGCAGCCCGGCGGCGATGCCTAGTCCTCGTAGAGGGTGAAGTCGCGCTTGCGCGCGCCGCACACCGGGCAGAACCAGGTGTCGGGGATCTGCTCGAACGGGGTGCCGGGCGGGATGCCGCCGTCGGGGTCGCCGTCCTCGGGGTCGTAGATGAAACCGCAGGACTCGCAGATCCAGCGCTGCAGCGTCTCGACGCCGCTCATCGTGCGCGCTCGGGGTTCGTCTTGCCCATACGGCCAAGGTTACCGACATGTAGGGTCACCCGATGGGAGCGCCGGAGCGTCCGGGACCGGGTGAGGAGCTGAACACGGGGCCGCCTGTGCGCCCGCGCCAGGCTGCCAGCGTGATCCTGCTGCGCGGGGGCGAGCAGGATCTCGAGGTGCTGCTCGTCAAGCGCACGCCGGAGGCTCGCTTCATGGGCGGGGTGTGGGTGTTCCCGGGCGGCGCGGTCGACGCCGACGAGGGCGACGGCGACGGCGCCCACCGCCTCGCGGCCGTCAGGGAGCTGCAAGAGGAGGCCGCCGTCGAGCTGGCCGGCCCCGGCGAGCTCGTCAAGTTCTCGCGCTGGATCACCCCGGCGATGGTCTCGATCCGCTTCGACACGCATTTCTTCCTGGCGACGCTGCCCCAGGGACAGGAGCCCGCGGTCGACGGGCAGGAGTGCGTCGATCTCGGCTGGTTCTCGCCGCAGGGTGCGCTCGACGCCTACGAGCGCGAGGAGATCCTGCTCGTCTTCCCGACCATCAAGCATCTCGAGCAGCTGCGCGAGTTCGCGTCGGTCACGACCCTGCTCGAGCACGCCCGCGGAAAGGACGTGCTGCCGGTCGAGCCGCACGTCGTGGTCGAGGGTGAGGTCGCCCGCATCCTGCTCCCGGGCGAGGAGGGGTACTAGCGGCGGCCGGTTATCTGTGCTGCTGGTCGTCGATCACGTGGGTGACCGCGTTGATCAGGGCGAGGTGCGTGAACGCCTGCGGGTAGTTGCCGAGGTGGCGGCCCGAGGAGGCCTCCAGCTCCTCGCCGTACAGGTCCAGTGACGAGGCGTAGGACAGCAGCCGCTCGCACAGGTGCTCGGCCTCGCGCGCCTCGCCGATCTCGGACAGCGCCGAGACGAGCCAGAACGAGCAGATCAGGAAGGTGCCCTCCTCGCCATGGAGGCCGTCGTCGGTGGCCTCGGTGCGGTAGCGCAGGACGAGACCGCCTTCGGTCAGCTCCTCTTTGATCGCCTTGACCGTCGCGGCCACGCGCTCGTCGTCGGCCGGCAGGAAGCGGACCAGCGGGATCAGCAGCGTCGACGCGTCGAGCGCGTCGGTTTCGTAGTGCTGGCGGAAGACCCCCCGCGAGTCGACCCCCTTCGCGAGGATGTCGGCTTTGACCTCGTCCGCCAGCTTCTCCCAGCGCGCCGCGAGGTCCTCCAGCCCGCGCCGCTGGGCGAGGCGGGCGCCGCGGTCGAGCGCGACCCAGCACATCAGCTTCGAGGAGACGTAGTGGCGCGGCGCCCCGCGCGCCTCCCAGATCCCCTGATCGGGCTCGGACCACACCGTCGCCGCGCATTCGACCTGCGCCTCCAGCACCGGCCAGAGCCGCTCGGGGATGTGGTCGCGGTTCTTGGAGTGGAGGTAGACCGAGTCGAGCACGGCCCCGTACACGTCGTTCTGGCGCTGGGCGTAGGCGCCGTTGCCGATCCGCACCGGGCGCGCGCCCTCGTAGCCCTTGAGATGCTCGAGCACCGACTCCTCGAGGTCCTTCTGGCCCTTGACGCCGTACATGATCTGCAGCGAGCCGTCCTCGTTGCGTTCGAGATCGGCCAGGTACTGGATGAAGTCGTCGGCCTCCCAGTCGAGGCCCAGCGCGTGCAGGCCCCAGAGCGTGAACGAGGCATCGCGCATCCAGCAGTACCGGTAGTCCCAGTTGCGCTCGCCGCGCGGCGTCTCGGGCAGGGACGTCGTCGGCGCGGCGACGAGCGCTCCGGTCGGCATGAAGGTCAGGCCCTTCAGGGTCAGGGCCGAGCGCTGCAGGTGGTAGCGCCACGGGTGGTCGGGGTAGGAGCCTTCGGCGAGCCATTCGCGCCAGTAATGGGAGGTGCGTTCGATCCGTTCGAGCGCTTCATCTGCCGATCCCGGGCCGCCGAGCGCCTCGGTCCACGAGATCGCGCAGAAGCGCCGCTCGCCCTCCTTGAGGGTGTGACGGCCGTGGGCCCTGTTCCCCTCGATCCCCATGCGGATGTCGCTGAAGAGGCGGAACGCGACCCCGTCGGGGCGCCCTCCCTCTTCGCGGCGCGCGGCAGCCGGCTCGTCGTGCGTGCCGATCGCATCCATCCGGCACACGCCCGTTTCGACGGCGTCGTCGACCATCGACCACCGCGCCATCGTCGCGCCGTAGTCGAGCATCGGCTCGCAGACGACCTCGACCTGCACCATCCCCTGGATGCATTCGATCACGCGCACCAGCAGATGGTCGGCGTCGTAGTCGGTGGGCGGGCGCGTATGACTGGAGCCCTCCTTGTTGTCGTGCCATTCGCCGATCGTCAGCCCGTCGATCACACGCACCCAGCCCTGGGGCGTCATCCAGGTGGTCTCGATGATGTTCGTGCCGGGCACGTAGCGGCGGCCGGCCGGGACGTAGAGCCCGTAGGGTCCGACGCGCCAGCTGCCTCCGCCGCGGTCGAGCATCGCGGCGAAGACCGACGGCGAGTCGAAATGGGGAAGGCACATCCACTCGATCGAGCCGTCGGAGGCCACGAGCGCACCGGTGTGGCAGTCGGAGAGGAAGCCGTAGTCGGCGATCGGCGGGAACGGGGAGGCCAGCGACGCCGTGTGCCGGCTCCCGGGCCAGGGCTTCAGCTCCTCGGCGCTCACCACTCGGTCCTCTCGAACCGCGGACGCTCGACGCCGGGTGGGAGCGCCTGCTCTTCCTCGAGCTTGTCCAGGTGCGCTGCCAGCGTCGCCTCGGCGACCGGCCGCAGCTGCGCGGGAACGTCCCACCAGACCGTGTCGAGCAGATCCTTGATCGTGCGCTGCCCTTCGGCCAGCGCCGTGATCAGGTGGTTCTCCCGGTCGATGCGGTGCGCCGCGTACTGTTCGAGCTTGCTCTGGGCGTCCCACACGGGCGGGCCGTGCCCGGGACAGAGCACGTTGAAGTCCTCCCGCAGCCGCAGCCGGGTGAGCGCGAGCAGGTAGCCCGCCATCGCGCCCGGATAGGGGCTGATGAACACGCTGCCCGTCCCGAGCACGGCGTCGCCGGTGAAGCAGGCGCCCTCGCCCACCAGCGCGAAGTGGTCGGCGGCGTGCCCGGGCGTCGCGACCGCGACGAAGGGGCCGACGCGCGCTCCTTCCGCGAGCGCGATGTCGACCGCGCCGCGGCCGGCGGCGAGCGGAGCGTCGTAGCGGCTCGTGACGGTGCGGGCGGCCTCGGAGTGATCGTGGTGGTCGTGGGTGAGCACGGCGCCCCCCAGGCCGCCGCGCTCGTCGATCGCCTCATACAGCGCGCTGAGGTGCTCGTCGATCGCCGGCCCCGGGTCGACGACCCAGGCGGGATCGCGCCCGACCACCCAGCTGTTGGTGCCGCTCAGCGTCAGCGGGCCGGGGTTCGGCGCGCGCACGAGCAGCACGTCGTAGTGCTCGCGCAGGTCTGCGCGCGAGGACTCCTCGCTGGGTTCGCTCGGCTCGACGACGTCCCCGTCGTGCTCGACCATGCGCGCGACGTTAGCTGAGGGCCCCGCCGCCGGGACGCTCCGGGCCACCGGCTCCCCGCTGCTAGGCGCTGCGGATCAGCTTCTTGTTGACGAACTCGTCCGCCCCGTAGCGGCCGAGCTCGCGCCCGAACCCCGAGCGCTTGAAGCCGCCGAACGGCAGCTCGGGGCTGTCCGCGCCGACGATGTTGACGTACACCATCCCGGCCTCGATCCGGTCCGCCACACGGGACGCCTGCTCGGGGTCGTCGGTCATCAGGTAAGACCCGAGCCCGAACTGCGTGTCGTTGGCGAGCTCGACCGCCTCGTCCTCGGAGGAGACCTTGTAGACCTGCGCGACCGGGCCGAAGAACTCTTCCTGGGAGGCGTCGTCGCCGGGTTTGATTCCGGTCAGGATGGTGGGCTCGTAGAAGTTGCCGTGCCGCTCGCCGCCGATCAGCACCTGTGCCCCCGCGCCGACGGCCCGTTTGACCTGGTCGTCGAGCCGGTCGGCCGCGGTCTTCGAGGACAGCGGCCCCATCGCGGTGCTCTCGGCCATCGGGTCGCCGGGCTTGGCGGCCTCGAGCTGCCCCTTCAACTTGTCCAGGAACTCGTCGTAGAGCGTGTCGAGGACGATGAACCGCTTTGCCGCGTTGCAGGCCTGCCCGGCGTTCTCGAGGCGCGCTTCGGCTGCCTGCTCGGCCACGGCGGAGACGTCGTTCGTGCCGAGCACGATGAACGGGTCGGAGCCGCCCAGCTCGAGCACGACCTTCTTGAGGTTGCGTCCCGCGACCTGAGCGACCGCTGCACCGGCGCGCTCGGAGCCGGTCACAGACACGCCTCGCACCCGGGGGTCGGCGATCACCCGCTCGATCTGCTCGTTGGTCGCGTAGATGTTCTCGTAGCACCCATCGGGGTAGCCGGCGTCCTTGAAGATCTGTGCGATCGCCGCCGCCGATTCGGGGCACTGCGGGGCGTGTTTGAGCAGGATCGTGTTGCCGATCACGTGGTTCGGACCGGCGAAGCGGGCGACCTGGTAGTAGGGGTAGTTCCAGGGCATGATCCCCAGCAGGACGCCGTAGGCGCTGCGGCGGACGATCGCGGTGCCCTCGCCCCCGAGCAGCTCGATCGGTTCGTCGGCCATCAGGCTCTCGGCGTTCGCCGCGTAGAACTCGTAGATCATGCCCGCGAACTCCGCCTCGCCGACGGCCTGCTCGATCGGCTTGCCCATCTCGCGGACGATGATCTCGCCGAGCTGGAGCTTGCGCTCGGTGTGCAGCCTGCCGACGGCCCGGACCAGCTCAGCGCGCTCGGCGACGGTCGAGCCGGCGCTCCACGCGCGGAACGCCGCGTCGGCGCGTGCGATGGCGTCCGAGAGCTCGGCGTCGGTGATCTCCGGGTACTCCTTGACGACCTCGTCGGTGGCGGGGTTGATTACGGCATAGCTGCTCATGTCTCTCCCTCTCCTCGGTTCGGGGTGATTGTCCTACGCCCGGGGCTCACGCGCGGACCGGCAACTCGAGCGCTTCGGCGACCGCGGGGTGCCTGATCTCGCCGTCGCTGACGTTCAGGCCCTTGGCCAGCCCGGCGTTCTCTGCGAGCGCCTCCGTGACGCCGCGCTCGGCGAGCTCGATCGCGTACGGCAGCGTCGCGTTCGTAAGCGCGTATGTCGAGGTGATCGGAACGGCGCCCGGCATGTTCGTCACGCAGTAGTGGGTGATGCCGTCCACCTCGTAGGTCGGATCGGAGTGGGTCGTCGGGCGCGAGGTCTCGAAGCAGCCGCCCTGGTCGATCGACACGTCCACGAGCACGGCGTGGCGCTTCATCAGCTTCAGCTGCTCGCGCGTGATCACGTGCGGAGCGCGGCCGCCGTGGATCAGCACCGCGCCGATCACCAGATCGGCGGCGGGAAGCATCTGCTCGATCGCGAGGGTGGAGGAGTAGACCGTCGAGGCGCGGCCGTTGAAGGCGACGTCGAGGTCGCGCAGGCGGTCGATCGAGCGGTCGAAGACGAACACGTCGGCTTCCATGCCGATCGCGATGAAGGCCGCGTTCATGCCGACGACCCCGCCGCCGATCACGAGCACGGTCGCGGCCGCGACGCCGGGCACGCCGCCCAGGAGGATGCCCCGCCCGCCGAGCGGCTTCTCGAGCATGAACGCGCCCGCCTGCGTGGCGATCTTGCCCGCAACCTCGCTCATCGGGGCCAGGAGCGGCAGCCGCCCGGCGGCGTCCTCGACGGTCTCGTAGGCGATGCACGTGGCGCCGGAGGCCATCAGCCCTCGTGCCAGGTCCGGCTCGGCCGCGAGGTGCAGATAGGTGAACAGGGTGTGCTCGGGGCGCAGCCGCGCGACCTCCTCCGGCTGGGGCTCCTTGACCTTCATGATCAGCTCGGCGCCCTCGAACACGGCGTCGGCGTCCGGAACGATGCTCGCTCCCTGGTCACGGAACTGCTCGTCGCTCACCGCGCTGCCCTCGCCCGCCCCGGCCTGGAGCAGGACGTCGTGGCCGCGTGAGGCCAGCTCGCGCACGCCGGCGGGCGTGATCGCCACGCGGTACTCGTCACTCTTGATCTCGGTCGGTACGCCGATTCTCATCGCGCGAGCTCCCTTCCCCTGAGCGCAAGCCAGAACTCGATCCGGTCGCGCGCGCTCGAGAAGCTGCGGCCGGTGAGCTGTTCGATGCGGCGGATCCTGTAGCGCAAGGTGTGCCGGTGGCAGTAGAGCGCGGCCGCGGCCTTCTCCCAGTGGCCGTTGTTCTCGATGAAGACGTCGAGCGAGCGCACGAGCTCGTCGCCGTAGTCGCCCTCGCCCTGTTCGATCGGCCCGAGCACGCTCCGGCAGTAGGAGCTGAGCGCCTCCTCGTCCTGGAGGGAGAGCAGCAGCTGGAAGGCGCCCAGGTCCTCGTAGGTCGCGACAGCGGGCGCGCTGCCGTTGCGCAGCCGCACGGCCTCCAGCGCGCATCGCGCCTCGTGGAAGCTCATCCGCAGCGAGTGCGTCGGGCCCGGGCGGCTGGCAGCGGCCCGCACTTCGCCGAAGCGGGGCGAGAGCTCCGCGCGCAGGCGCGCCGCGAGGGCGACAGGTTCGGCGCCGGGGGTCCCCTCGTCGGCGGCCACGACGACGCAGAGCAGACCGCCCCTGATCGCGACCAGGTTGCCGGCCCGCTCGCCGTCGAGGAGCGTCTCGACGGCGCCGGCGGCAGCCGTCACGTCCTCGAGCGCGAACGCCAGGACCGCGATCCGCTCGCCGATCCCGAATGGCCGCAGGCGCGCCTGGAGATCCTCCGGGTACAGATGGCCGCTGAGCGCCTCGGCGAGCAGGTCGCCGACCATCGTGCGCTGCAGCAGCTCGTAGCGTTCGTCGAGCAGGCGTGCGAATGCACGCTCGGTGATCGCGATGAACGGAAGCTCATAGGGCACCTCGAACAGCGGGAAGCCCCGCTCTTCGGCCGCCTTCACGAGCGCCGCCGGGATCTTGCGATGGCGGAAGCCGGTGCCGAAGCCGAGCGCCGCGATGTCGTGCTCGACGAGCCGCTGCAGGTACTCGCGCTGCACCTTCGGCGTCTCGAGCTGCAGCCCGGTCGTGAGCAGCATCTCGCCGCCTTTGAGCCACGGAGTCGGGTCGGCAAGCTCGGTGCTGTGGACCCAGCGGACGTGCGTTTGCGAGGCGGAGCGGCCAGTGATCAGCTCGAGCCCGAGCTCGCCGATCAGGCTCTCGACAGTGAGCTCCATGACTCCATCCGTTCGCCGGCCTCGGTGAGCACCGGCCTCAGGATCTCGACGATCTCCTCGAACTGCTCCCGGCCGGCGATCAGAGGCGGCGAGAGCTGCACGATCGGGTCGCCGCGGTCGTCCGTGCGGCAGATCAACCCGCGGCTGTAGAGCTCGCCGGAGAGGAAGCCGCGCAGCAGCTTCTCCGATTCGGCGTCGTCGAAGGTCTCCTTCGTCTCCTTGTCCCTGACCAGCTCGATCGCGTGGAAGTAGCCCGCGCCGCGCACGTCGCCGACGATCGGCAGGTCGCGCAGACTGTCGAGCATCTCCCTGAACAGGCCCTCGTTCTCGCGCACCCGGCCGGGCAGGTCCTCACGCTCCAGCACCGCGATGTTGGCGAGCCCGACCGCGCATGCGACCGGATGCCCCCCGAATGTGAAGCCGTGGGTGAACGAGGCGGTGCCGTGCAGGAAGGGCTCGGCGATGTGGTCGCCGGCGATCACGGCGCCGAGCGGCGCGTAGGCCGAGCTGATGCCCTTGGCGGTCGTGATCATGTCGGGCTGGTAGCCGTAGCGTTCGCAGCCGAACCAGTGGCCGATCCGGCCCCACGAGCAGATCACCTCGTCGGAGATCAGAAGGACTCCGTGGCGGTCGCAGATCTCTCTGACCCGCTGGAAGTAGCCGTCCTGGGGCGTGAAGCAGCCGCCGCCGTTCTGGACCGGCTCGAGGATCACGGCCGCTACCGTCTCGGCGCCCTCGAACTCGATCGCCTCCTCGATCGCGTCAGCGGCCCACAGCGGGTCGCGGTCCTCTTTCCAGCGGTAGGAGTTCGTGTTCGGCACGTGCACGCCGCCCGGGGTCAGCGGCTCGAAGGGCTCGCGCAGCGGCGGCAGCCCGGTCGCCGTCAGCGCGCCCATCGAGACGCCGTGGTAGGCGAGGTTGCGCGAGACGAGCTTGTGGCGGTTCAGGTCCCCCCGGGCGCGGTGGTAGGCCTTCGCCAGCTTCCATGCCGACTCGACGGCCTCCGAGCCGCCGGACGTGAAGAAGACCCGGTTGAGGTTGCCGGGCGCGAGCTCGGCTACGCGAGCGGCCAGCTCGATGGCAGGCGGGTGCGCGTAGCTCCAGTTCGTGTAGAAGCCGAGCTGCTCGGCCTGCGCCGCGGCAGCATGCGCGATCTCGGCGCGGCCGTGACCGGCGTTGACGCAGTACAGCGCCGAGAGGCCGTCCAGATAGCGCTTGCCGTGCTCGTCGTAGACGTAGCAGCCCTCGCCGCGGACGATCACCGGGACCGCGTGATGCTCGTCGTAGGAGCCCATCCGCGTGAAGTGCATCCACAGGTTGCGCCGCGCGAGCTTCTGCAGACGGTCGGGGTCTTCGGCGAGCGCCGGCCCGTCGGGCCCCGGAGCCCAGCTCGTCCCGGTTCCGGCGCCCCTGTTCCCCGGCGCCTGTTTCACCTCGCTGCCAGCCATCGCATCGCTCCTTTTGCGTTCGACCGTCGCGCGAGCTCGGATCTATGCCGAGCTGCTCGGCTAGACACTCAGGACAACCATATCCACGTGACCTTTGCCACTCAAGGGGCACCGTGGGCAAATCGGCGACATCGGGGTTGTACGAGACGTACAGGGGGAAGCTGTCCTTTTGGGACAGTTGCCACTTGCGGGTTGTCCTGCGGGAGTCGTAAGTTTGTGTTTCAGGGAGAACCGTCCGGGTTGGAGGAGAGGAGACTCGATGGCCGCCGAAGCAACAGCCGCACCCCCACAGAGCGCTCAGTCGGGGGTCATGGACAAGGGGCTGAAGAAGAACGCGATCGGCTACGTGTCGAACGTCGTCATCGGCGTGGCCTCGACGGCGCCCGCGTACTCGCTGGCGGCGACGCTCGGCTTCATCATCGCCGACCCGGGGGTCAGGACGCACGGCCCGGCCGTGCTGCTCGCGTCTTTCATCCCGATGCTGCTGATCTCGCTCGCCTACCGCTACCTGAACAAGGCGGACCCGGACGCGGGCACCTCATTCGCCTGGACGACGCGCGCCTTCGGGCCGACGGTCGGCTGGGTCAACGGCTGGGCCGTCTTCCTGGCGGACGTGCTGGTGATGGCCTCGCTCGGTTTGATCGCCGCGCTCTACACCTACCAGCTGTTCGGCTGGACCTACGGGGAATCCCACAAGTGGACCGGCCTCGTCGGCTGCGTCCTGTGGATCCTGTTGATGACCTGGATCTGCCACCGCGGGATCGAGCTCTCGGCGCGCATCCAGCAGATCCTCCTGAGCTTCGAGGTCGTGATGCTGGTCCTGTTCTCGATCGTCGCGCTGGTAGACGTCTACAGCGGCAACGGCGGCGCCGGCTCGCTCGAACCGCGCGCGTCCTGGTTCAACCCGTTCGACATGAAGTTCCACGACCTGCTGATCGCGATGCTGCTGGGCGTGTTCCTCTACTGGGGGTGGGATTCGGGGGTGGCGGTCAACGAGGAGTCGGAGGACTCGGCCGAGGGACCGGGCCGCGCCGCCGTCGTGGCGACGATGCTGCTGGTCGTCATCTACCTGCTGGTCTCGACCGCCGGCACCGCCTACCACGGCGTCAACTTCTTCCTCGGCGAAAGCGAAGTCGCGGAAGCGCACCGGGAAGACATCCTGCACGCGCTCGGCAAGGGCGTGCTCGGCGCAGTCGGCGTGAAGTTCCTGATCGTCGCCGTGCTGACCTCGGCGGCGGCCTCCACGCAGACGACGATCCTGCCAACCGCGCGAACGACGTTGTCGATGGCTCACTGGGGCGCGATCCCGCGGATCTTCGGCAAAGTGCATCCGCGGTTCCTGACACCGACGGCGTCGACCTGGGGCTTCGGCCTGATCTCGATCGCGGTCGCCGCGCCGCTGATCCTGATCTCCAGCGAAGTGCTCGAACTTGCGGTCGTCGCGCTCGGCATCCCGGTCTGCTTCTACTACGGCACGACCGGCTTCGCCTCCGCCGTCTACTACCGCAAGGAGATCTTCCAGAGCGCCAGGAAGTTCTTCATGGTCGGCCTGCTGCCGGTGCTCGGCGGGCTGATCATGTACGGCATCGGCATCTACGCGATGATCTACTACGGGCACGCCGAAAACTCCGAAGGCAAAGAGTATCTGGGGCTGACGCTGCCGCTGTGGCTGGGCGCGGTTGGGCTCGGCATCGGGATCGTGCTGGCGCTGGCGCTGCGGCCCCTCTTCCCGGAGTTCTTCGCGCGCAAAACCGAAACGGCCCCGGTGGGGATCCTCGACGCCCCCGTCGAGAAGGCGCCGCTGCACCTCTTCGGTCCGGACCACGTCGGCCACGGCGAGCCCGTGCAGCAGCCCCCCGAGCAGGACCCCCCGGGGAGCTGAAGCGGAGGATCTGGTCACCGGACGGCGCATGCGCCGTCCGGGAGGGCCGGTCCGAGATCTAGGGCGTCTTCTCGACCACCCCGTGCGCTGAGCCGTACTCGGCCAGCAGCTCGAGGAACGGCTGAGCCGCGAACGCCTCCGGGCCGAGCACCCCGGTCCCCTTCCACGCGCCGCGATCCAGCAGCTCCAGCGCCACGGCGGGGTTGATCGCGGTCTGCCAGACCACCGCCTGGCTTGCGTACTCGCGCATCGTCGTCTCGTTGTCGACCACGTGGTAGAGGTAGGTCGAGCGGGGCTGCCCGTCCTTGCCGGTGCCGGTCACCCAGGTCCCCGCGCAGGTGCGCCCGCTCATCCGCTCGCCGAGCGTGGCGGGATCGGGGAGCGCCGCGGCGACGACGTCACGCGGCGAGACCTCGGCGCCCCGCACGTGCACCGGCTCGGTGCGATCGAGGCCGAGTTTGTGGAGCGTCTGCAGCACGTCGATGAACTCCTGGCCGAGCCCGTACTTGAACGTCACGCGCCGGCACTCCACCCAGCGCGGGATCAGCACGACCTCCTCGTGCTCCACGTTGACGCATTCGACCGGGCCGATCCCCTCCGGGAACTCGAAGACCTCGGGCTCGGAGAACGGAGCGGTCGTGTAGAAGCCGCGCTCGCGCTCCCAGATCAGCGGCGGGTTCAGGCACTCCTCGATCGTGGTCCAGATCGAGAACGTCGGCGCGAAGTCGTAGCCCTCCACGACCAGGTCGGCGCCGTCGCGGACGCCGACTTCGCTGATCTCGGAGAACAGCTCATCGGCCGCGTGCCGGGCGAATATGTCCGACAGCCCCGGCTCGACGCCGATGCCCACGAGCGCGAGCAGCCCGGCCTCGCTCCACTGCTCGGCGCGCTCGAGCTGGTAGTCGCCGAGCTTCTCGCCCGGGACCTCGTACGGACGGTCCGGGTCGGGGTGCGAGAGCGTCATCGCCATGTCGAGGTAGGTGACCTTGGCCTCGAAGCACGCGTCGAAGATCGGCTGGTTGAAGCGCGGGTCGCACGCGTTGAGGACCGCGTCGGGGCTGGTGCGGCCGATCAGCTCCACGAGGTCGCGCAGGTCCGAGGCGTCGACGCGCTCTGCGGTGAACCGCTCGGGTTCGGAGAACCTGTCCGCAGCCGCCTGGGCCCGCTCCTGCGCCACGTCGGCGAGAACGACGTGCTCGAAGACATCGCGGCGCTGGGCGATCGCCGCGAACGCGGCGCCGACGCCCCCGGTGCCGACTACGAGAACCTTCACGACTGCGCAGTCTTGCGCATCCGGCACCTTGCGTATCTGCCAACGGCGCGGCAGGCCGTGCGCCGCAATGGCTCAGGCGCCTCACGTATGCTGCGCCGATCCGAGTGCGCGTCGAAAACCGCCCCTCTTGAGCACCGGTCTGCCGAGCCCCCCGAGCAGCCAGGCCGACCCCGCCCCGCCAGAGCAGTCGCCCGCCGAGGGCGTCGGGCCCGCCGGCCCGGGGCCGGGTCCCTCGGAGGAACACGCTGTGGGCGCGTCCGCGCCGGGTGCTTCCCCGCGGCGCTGGGCGCCCTCGCCTTCGCTGAGCGCACGCGAGATCGTTCTCGTCTGCCTCGGAGGCCTCGCGCTCGCGATCCTCACCACCTGGCCGCTCGTGCTGCACATGGGCAGCCGCATCTCACCGGATCTCGGCGATCCGGTACGCACGGCGTGGGAGGTCGCCTGGGTCGGGCACGCGATGCTCCACAGCCCGCTGCACCTGTTCGACTCGAACGCCTTCTACCCGCACCCGCTGAGCCTCGCCTTCTCCGATT
>Ga0070741_10007692_pt1 | contig 22101 bp, 19 predicted proteins | sample Coa_R1_4_FD_66440 | JGI IMG/M metagenome (GOLD analysis project Ga0070741, IMG submission 66440) | Surface soil microbial communities from Centralia Pennsylvania, which are recovering from an underground coalmine fire - Coalmine... | ecosystem: Environmental > Terrestrial > Soil > Unclassified ... | reverse complement strand
TAATCTCAATCGGTCGTCAGAACATCAGCTGACCGCGAATGTGTGAAGCGTGCGCCTGCTGCGGCGGGGTATCTTCGTGCTCGAAGTTGAGGGCCAGCTTGGTTGAGCTTTGGGCTCACTTGGCCAGCGTCGCGTACACCACGATGTTGTCCAGGTAGTGCCCGTCGGCGAAGGCCCCGCCGCAGGTGATCAGCCGCAGCTCCGGGTCTGGCCGCGCGCCGTAGACGTCCGCCGTGGGGAAATCAGTCTTCGGATAGTGCTTCACCAGCATGACCTGGAACGTCACGTTCTGGCCGGAGCTGAGGCCGACGGTGATCCGGTCGCCGGGATTTAGCTGCTTGACGTCGAAGAAGACGGCAGGGCCGTTGAAGGAGTCGACGTGCCCTGCGATCACCGCGGGGCCGACCTGGCCGGGCACCGGGCTGCCGGTGTACCAGCCGGCCTCGGTCAGGTTCGTCGGCGGCTGGAGCGCGCCGGAGCCGTCGAGGCCGAGCGTTTGCAGCGTGGTGTGCACGTTGATCACCGGGATGTCGATCGACACCGGACGCGCGTCGGCGGTCGGCGAGCTGCTCGCGCTCGCGTCGTCGCCGGTGGGGGACGCGATCGGCACCACTACTGGTGCTGGGGGCTTCGCTGCCGGAGTGGAGGTGGTGGCGCCTCGCGCGATGGCGGCGGTCACCCCGACGACTGCGGCCACGCCGAGTGCGGCTGCGGCGACGCGTCCCAGTGAGGGCCGCCCGTCCTTCATGAACCACTGGTGCGGCCTGGCGTGCTTCGGTTGCCATTTCATCGCGCGCTCATTCGCATCACCGGAACCGCCGTCTGGCGGTGAAGGCCACGACGCCGAACCCTGCTGCGGCGAGGATTACCCACAGCGCGGGGACCGTCTGTGCGCCGCTGCCAACCGCCCCCGCCTTTTCGGCCGTGCCGCCGAAACCCGTGCTCACCCCGCCCTTCGGCATCGCGCTCATCCCGCTCGCGTCGTTGACCACGAGCACGCGCGCGACGTCCTCCGCTCCGTCCAAGATCACGACGCTGTACGTGCTGTTCGCGGCCAGGTTGGTGGACACCGTCTGCGTCGTGGCGGCCTTGGTCGTCACGACCAGCGCGCTCATTCCCGGCGCGACTGACTGGTACGGCGAGGCACCCGGCGAACGCAGGTTGGCCGCCAAGCTCTGCGTGCCCAACAACACCGACGCGGTGGGGCTCTGCCGCGACGCCTCGATCACGCGTATGCCCGCCATTCCAGCAGGCGCCGCGAGCTCATCGTTGAGGACCTGGAGCTTGACCGCGCTCGTCCCGAAGGACGCGACCGTGTACGCCTGTCCTGCCGCCACGGCGAGCTGGGTTGTAGCCAGCGGGTTTGCGGTCGCCGGGCTACCCGCCCCGCGCATCGCCACCGTGTAGCCGCCCGGCGCGACGGGTTGGTACTGCGACATCGTTCCGTACGTCGCGTGCGTCATCGCCGGTTGCGTGCTCTGTGTGCTCTGGGTGTTCTGCGGGCTCTGTGTGCCTGAGCCGGCGGACGGGGAAAGGTACCCGTCGACCGGCGTCATCGTCGGTGAGAGCTGCGCGAGCCTGACCCAACCCACCGTGGACGTGTCGTCCGCGTTCGCCGCGACCGGGTGCGCGGCGACGGCGACACAGGCGAGCATGGCAGCGCTGGCGACCATCGATGCTCTATGTAGTCGGGTGCGCACCGGGTGGCTCCTTGGGCGGCCGTGGATGACCTGGCCCCCGCCTCGCGGACGAAGTGGCGAAGGACCGACTACGCATCGGTCCCTCGGGTTCGTCGCGAGCCATGCCACAGATTGTCATTCGGGCTGACTTATGGGAAGAGTTCGGTCGTGGCCAGCGGCCTTAAGTCATCACGCGTCGCGTTTCCGCAGGACATAGTGCGCGAGCGCGAGCAGCACGACCGGGTAGGCGACGATCACCACGAACGACCACGGCCGGGAGAGATCGTTGGCGTGCGGTTGCTGCGCGATCAGCTGCCCGAGGCAGTCAGTGGGCAGGAACTGGCCGATCCGGTCGCCCCACGGCGCGGGGAAGGCCGAAACCACGCCGGGCAGGATGAACACGAGTCCGAACACCGCGCAGATGGCCCAGGCCGTATGCCGCAGCAGGACCCCGAACGCCAGTCCGATCAGCGCCAGCACGGCGAGGTAGAAGCCCGCGACGAGCACCGCGCGCAGCGCCCCTGGCGAGCCGATGGACAAGCCGGCGCCGACCCCGTGCATGATCGCCTGGACCGGGAAGAACGCGGCGAACGCCAGGATCTCGCCACACAGCAGCGTGAAGGCGCCGATCATCACGGTCTTCGCCGCGAGTACCGCGCGCCGCTGCGGTGTGGCGGCGATGGTGGCGCGAATCAGGCCACTGGCATACTCGGAGCTGATCACGAGCACCCCGAGCACGCCCATGACCAGCTGGCTGAATTCGAAGCCGTCGAAACTGGAGGCGAGCGCGTCGAAGTGGAAATCCGGGTGCGTGCTGAGGTTGGCCCAGTTGGACCGGACGTTCTGGGCGATCAGGATGCCGACCAGGATCGACGGCACGGCCGCGCACACCACCGCCCAGTACGTGCTCTGCACTGAACGGAACTTGATCCACTCGGCGGCGAGCAGGTCTAGGAATCTGGCGGCTGGGCCGCCGAGGGGGGGATGGGAGCCCGTATTCGCCCGGGCGCGGGCTCCACTGCCGGCTCCGTTACCCGTGGCTTCTGATGGGGTCGCGATGCTCATCGGGGCCCTCCCGTCGCCGCTTGTGCGTCTACTACTTCTGCGGAGCCGTCGCGTCCGCTCGATGCGCGGTACTCGACGCTTTCCTCGGTCAGCTCCATGAACGCCTCCTCGAGAGACGCGCGGTCCGCTCGTAGTTCGTGGATCGCCAACCCGTGTGCGGCCGCCACATCGCCGATGCGCTCCTGCGTCACGCCGGTCACCGCGAGCATCCCGTGCTCGGCCTGCTCCACCTGTTCGACCTGCGCGCCCTCCGCCACCAGCAGCCGGGCCAGGTCGCCGCCGTAGGGCGTGCGCACCAGAATCCGGCCGGCCGAACCCGCCTCCACGAACTCCTCGACCCCGGTGTCCGCGATCAGCCGGCCGCGCCCGATCACCACCAGGTGGTCCGCGGTCTGCGCCATCTCGCTGAGCAGATGGCTGGAGACGAGCACCGTGCGGCCTTCCGCGGCCAGCGACCGGAACAGCCCGCGCACCCAGCGCACACCCTGCGGATCAAGGCCGTTGACCGGCTCGTCGAACATGAGCACCTGGGGTTCGCCGAGCAGCGCCGCCGCGATGCCGAGGCGCTGCTTCATGCCGAGCGAGAAGCCCCCGACGTGCTTCGAGGCCACCTCGGTCAAGCCGACCTGCTCCAGTACGGCGTCAACGCGTCCGCGCCGCATCCCGTTGCTGCGGGCCAGCGACTCCAGATGCGCGCGTGCGCTGCGGCCTCCGTGCACCGCCGTCGCATCGAGGAGCGCGCCGACGCGGTAGAGCGGCCGCTTGAACTCGTTGTATCGGCGGCCGTCGATGGTGACCTCGCCCCGGTCCGGTTCGTCGAGGCCGAGAATCATGCGCATCGTGGTGCTCTTCCCCGCGCCGTTCGGGCCGAGGAAGCCGGTGACCATGCCCGGCCGCACGTTGAAGGAAAGGCCGTCCACCGCGAGTTTCCCGCCGTAGCGTTTGCTCACGTCCTTGATTTCGATCACCTGGAACTCCCCGGACTCGGGACCTCGGCGCGGGGCCGGGTCCGCTGTGTTGCTGACCAGGCCAGCGTCCCGGCAGGCGCTTCGTATGTCGTCGGCCCGGCGTATCGATCCGCGATCGAGCCACGAGCAGTACGCGCGGGATGGTGGCGCCCGTGCTTACGCCCTCGGGATGAGCTGCCGCGGTACATCTGCGGGACGATGCGCAGGCAGCGCGTGCGCATTACGGTCAGGGCGTGAAACTCTCCGCGATCGAGTGGCGGCGCGTGTCGCCGTATGTCGTGGACGCGGCGGTCGGTTTCGTGCTCAACCTGCTGCTGCTCAGGTCGGCGCTCTCACCGCTTTTTCCGCGGGCGGTGCACATGCCCATGGCGGTGGGGGCGACCGCGGCCGTGCTCTCAGGCGTCGCGATCGCGTTGCGCCGGCTCGCCCCGCTCTCCATGCTCGCGCTGTCCTTCGTCGCCTGCGTGGTCTCGTACCTGGGCGGCTTCCAGCGCGACCCCTTCATCGCGGTCGGGCTCGCGCTGTACATCGTGGCCGCCGTGCGTCCGAAGCGGGTCTCGCTCAGCGCGCTGCTCGGCTTGATCTTCATGCTGCTGCTGACCTTCGGCGGGGCTCCGGACCGGCCGATGCTCGAGAACTCCAGGCAGCAGCAGTGGGTCTTCCTCGCGCAATCGGTTTCGCCCGCGGCCGTGCTCTGTGCCGCTTGGGCGATCGGCTTCGCCGTGCGCAGGCAGCGCGCGTACGTCGAGGCGGTCCGGGTACAGGCGCAGGACCAGGTGCGGGCACAGCACGAGCTGGCCTGGCGTACGGTGACCGAGGAGCGGCTGCGCATCGCCCGCGAGCTGCATGACGTGGTCGCGCACAGCATGAGCGTGATCACCGTGCAGGCGGGAGTAGGAGGCCACGTCCTCGACACGCAACCTGAGCAGGCGCGCTCGGCGCTGGCGGTGATCGAGACGACCGGCCGGGAGGCGCTTGCCGAGTTGCGGCAGCTCCTCGGAGTGCTGCGTGAAGACTCTGGAGAGGCGGTACGTGCCCCGGCGCCGCGTATCGCAGACCTCGATGAAATGATCCGCCGGGTACGGCAGGCGGGCACAGCCGTGGACGTGGATATCCGCGGAACGCAGCGGGCGTTGCCCGGGGGAGTGGAGTTGTCGGCGTATCGAATCGTGCAGGAAGCGCTGACCAATGTGGTGAAGCACGCGCGCACCGATCGGTGCCGGATCCGCCTCGGTTATGCGGACGACGCGCTGACCATCGAGGTCACGGACGACGGAGTCGGCGCCGGGGCGCGCGCGTCTGATCAGAACACTGTCACGGATCCCGGCGCGCAGGCCGGTCACGGCCACGGCCTCATCGGCATGCGCGAGCGCGCGGCACTGCATGGCGGCGGATTCGAAGCCGGGCCGCTGCCGTTGCGCGGGTTTCGGGTCGCGGCCAGCCTGCCGGTGGATCGCGGCCGCTGGACGGAGCCGGACCTGCCGCCGGAAGCCGGCCGGCCGTCCGAGCCCAGTCGCCCGTCCGAGCCCGGCCTGCTGCTGGAAGGCGGCAGTGCATGATCAGAGTACTGATCGCGGACGATCAGGCCCTGGTGCGCGGCGCGTTCGAGGTGCTGGTGAACTCGGCGCCGGGCATGACAGTGGTCGGCGCGGCGGCGGATGGGGTCGAGGCGGTCGAGCTGGCGCTGCGGGAAGCTCCGGACGTGGTGCTGATGGATGTGCGCATGCCGAAGCTCGACGGCATCGAAGCCACCCGCCAGATCATCGCCGCTTCCCGCAAGAGCGCCGAGGTCGACGCCGGGGGCGACTCCGACTGCGCCGAATCAAGGTCGTGCGGTGCTCGGGTCCTGATCCTGACCACCTTCGACCTCGACGAGTACGTATACGCGGCGCTGCGTGCCGGCGCGAGCGGATTCCTGCTCAAGGACACCGCTCCGGCGCAGCTGCTCGACGCGATCACCGTCGTCGCCGCCGGGGAAGCGCTGCTCGCGCCGACCGTCACCCGGCGCCTGATCGAGCAGTTCAGCCGCTCGCCGCAACCCTCCCGCGCGCCGCGCGTCTCGCTCGACGGGGTCACCGACCGCGAACACGAGGTGCTGGCGCTGATCGGCCGCGGCCTGTCCAACGCTGAGATCGCCGAACACCTGCATCTGGCCTCGCCGACGGTCAAGACCCACGTCAGCAGGCTGCTGATGAAGCTCGGCGCGCGCGACCGGGCGCAGCTGGTGATCGTCGCGTACGAGAGCGGGCTGCTAGATCAGCAGCCGTTTCCGCACGCACCGTCCTAAGGCGTCCTCGGCTGTCCCGAGCCGTCCCGGCCCCCCGCCCGATCTGCCCTACTACCTCCCGTATACCTCCACTCGGGGAAACCTTTGCCTCAAGGGCTGGCGCCCGGCCGCTTTGTCGGTCACGGTGATAGGAACCCAGGCCGAACTCCAAAGGCGGAGGACACCATGAGGGTCCGAGACGTACTCGCGCACAAGGGCGGTGGCGTCGTCACCGTCCGTCCCGACGCCACCTGCCGCGACCTGCTGGCTCTGCTGGCCCAGCACAATATCGGCGCGGTCGTGGTCTCCCCGGACGGAATCACGGTCGCCGGCATCGTCTCCGAGCGCGACGTGGTGCGCCGCCTGCACGACCGGGGCGCCGCGGTCCTGGACGCGCCCGTCGAGCAGATAGCCACGCTGGAGGTGAAGACCTGCCACCCCGAGGACCCGCTGGACGAACTGCGCGAGACGATGACCCTGCGCCGGTTCCGGCACATCCCCGTGGTCTCCCAGAACCGCCTCGTCGGCATCGTCAGCATCGGTGACGTGGTCAAGAGCACCATCAGCCAACTCGAGGACGAGAAGCAGCATCTGATCGACTACCTGCAGGGCTGACCTCCCCGCCGGATCCGCGACCCGCTGCGCCGCACCGCCTGAGCGAGTTCAGGCGGTGCGGCGCAGCCGTGTCTCCGCAGCCATATCTCCGTGCCCGGTGCTCGACCGCCCACTGCCACCGCCACCGCCGGAACGCCGGATGCGCACCGCGACCCGAGAACGTTGCGCAGCCGTTATTGATCATTTACGCGGGGCCATTGCGTGCCGCCCGCATATAGTTTAACTTCCTTACAAATTCGCGGCCAGGCTCGGCCGCGGGGCAGCCGGAACTCGGGAGCCGCGCGTGGACGCACCACCGGTCGTGCTGGGGCTGGACTTCGGCGGGACCAAGACCGCCCTGGCCGTGGCGCAAACGGACGGAACCCGGCTGGGCTCGGCCACCCGGGACACCCTGGCCGGGCTCGGCGCCGCCGCCAGCCTCGCCGGGGCGATCCAGGCCGCGCGCGAACTGCTGGACACGGTCGCGCCCGGCCGTCCGCTGGCCGCCGTGGGCGTGGCGACCATCGGCATCCCGGGCGAGGACGGCGTCGCGCTCGCCCCGAACATTCCCGGCTGGGACAACCTGGCCCTCGGCCGGGAACTGCGCGAGGCCTTCCCCGGCGCGCGGATCCGGCTGGCCACCGATGTGAAGGCGGCGGCACGGGTCGAAGCCGAATCGGGCGCGCTGGCCGGCTGCGATCCGGCGATCTACCTCAACCTGGGCACCGGTCTCGCGGTCGCGATCGTGGCCAACGGCTCGGTGATCGACGGCCGCAACGGCGCCTCCGGGGAGATCGGCTACAACCTGCGCCGGCTCGACGACGTGGGCCTCGGCGCCGCGCAGCGCATCCCGCTCGAGGACGTCGTCAGCGGCAAGGCCCTGATGATCGAGGCCGCGGCCCTGCTGCCCGGGAACGGCGAGAGCGACGCCCACGAGGACGTCGGGGCGCTCGCCGCCGAGTTCTTCGCCCGAGCCGAGTCGGCCAGGTCGGAGGGCGCCGATCCCAAGCCGGCCCGGCTAGTCGACCGCTTCGTCGCAGAGCTCTCCTTCCATCTGGTCAACCTGGCGATCGCGGTTGACCCGGTGCGGATCGCGGTCGGCGGCGGACTGGTGCGCTCCTGGGCGCCGATCCGCGACGGCCTGCGCCGAGCGCTGGACGCCGCGGTGCCCTATCCGCCCGAACTGGTCCGCGCCGCGTATCCCTACGACGCACCGCTGCTCGGCGCGCTCGCCCTCGCCCTGGCCGCCGCACGGGACGGCGAATCAGGATCCGACGACACGCTCAGCGGCAACACGCTCCTCGATGGCTCTCCCCACGACGGCACGCTTCCCAAGAGCGCGCTCCCCGACGACTCGGCCCCGGCGGCACAAGGACTTTCACGAAGGGATTAGCAGGATGACAAGACGCTCTGCCCGGCTGCTCGCCGCCGCCGCGGCGATCTGCCTGACTGCCAGCGCGTGTTCGAGCACGCAGCACCGCGGCGGTACCACCTCCGCCTCCACCAGCGCGGGTGCCTCGGACAACGGCCCGCACAAGAAGGGCGGCACGGTCACCATCTCCAATGAGCAGGGCCAGACCTGGACCTGCCGGTTCAACCCGTTCAACCCGGCCGCCTACCTGGAGTCCAACGGCTTCGTCTACGAGCCGCTGATCTTCGTGGACGAACTCAACAACTCGGCCGAGACCCCGATGCTGGCCACCGGCTACCAGTGGAACGCGGACAAGACCTCGATCGTCTTCACCATCCGCGACGGGGTGAAGTGGAACGACGGCCAGCCGTTCGGCGCCGACGACGTCGCGTTCACCTTCAACCTGATGAAGCAGGTCCCTGCGACGGACCTGTACGCGCTGTGGACGGCGGCCGGACTGCAGAGCGCCACTGCCTCCGGGAACAAGGTCACGCTGACCTTCAAGCAGCCCGCGCAGCCGTACTTCTACTTCTTCGCCGACCAGGTGATGATCGTGCCGAAGCACGTCTTCGGCTCCGGGGACGCCGCCGCGCACCCGGACACCTGGGCGGACACCAACCCGGTGGGCACCGGGCCGTTCATGGTCAACCCGTGCTCGCCGAACAACATCCAGTACACCGCCAACCCGGACTACTGGCAGGCCGGCAAGCCCTACATCCAGAAGGTCGAGTATCCGGCCTACCTGGACAACGGCCCCGCGAACCTCGACCTGGCCAGCGGAAAGGCGCAGTGGGGCAGCCAGTTCATCCCCGGCATCCAGCAGTTCTACCTGAACAAGTCCGCGGACAACCACACCTGGTCCCCGCCGGTGCTCAACGTCTCGCTGTACCCGAACCTCGATCCGTCGCACAAGGCCACGAGCACGCTCGCCGTGCGGCAGGCCATCTCCGCCGCGATCGACCGTTCGCAGGTCTCTGCGATCGGCGAGGGCGGGCAGGAGCCGGCCGCCAACCAGTCCGGCGTGGTGCTGCCCACCTTCCAGAAGTACTACGACGCAGCGGCGGTCTCCTCCGCTGGATACGACAAGCCGGACCAGGCGAAGGCGAAGCAGCTGCTCTCCAGCGCCGGCTACTCGCCCGCGCATCCGCTGAACCTGACCGTCATCACCATCACCGGCTACACCGACTGGGACGCCTCGCTGGCGGTGATCAAGCAGGAGCTCGCGCCGATCGGCATCAACCTCTCGGTCAGCGACCTGGCGCAGCAGACCTTTGACACGAAGCTGTTCACCGGCGACTACGACCTGGCCTACTACGGCCAGCTGACCGGCGGCCCGACTCCGTACTACGAGCTGCGCGAGATCCTGGACTCGGCGAACACCGCGCCGATCGGCCAGAGCGCCAACAGCAACTACGAGCGCTACAAGAACCCGGCCGTGGACGCGCTGTTCAACCAGTACGCCACCGCGGACGACGCGACCCAGGTATCGCTGATCAAGCAGGTCGAGGCGGCGATGGTCAAGGACGTCCCGATCATCCCGGTGACCGAGTCAGTGGACTGGTTCCAGTACAACACCGCGGACATCGGCGGCTGGCCCACGCAGGACGACCCCTACGCCCAGCCCGCCGCGTTCAACTTCCCCGACGCCGGTCAGGTGCTGCTGCACCTGTACTCGAAGTCGGCCCAGTAGCCGCGAGCGGCACCACTCTTCCCGCCGGGCCGTCTGGGCCGGCCCGGCGGGAAGCGGGAGGAGCGAACCGAAGTGAAACACGTCCTGCGGCGCGGCGGGTTCTTCCTGCTCACCTTGTGGGCGGCGCTGACGCTGAACTTCTTCATCCCCCGGTTCATGCCGGGGGATCCGGTCAACGCGCTGCGCGACCGCACCCGCGGCAAGGTGTCCGAGGCGACGCTCCAGCAGATGCTCAGCTCCTTCGGGTTCAAGCCGAACCAGAACCTCGGGGCGCAGTACCTTGATTACCTCGGCAACATGCTCAGCGGGCACTGGGGCCTCTCGATCGGCCAGGCGCTCGGCGAGCCGGTGACCACGATCATCGGCCAGGCGCTGCCGTGGACGCTCGGCCTGGTCGGAATCACCACGGTGCTGGCCTTCGCGCTCGGCACGCTGATCGGCATCGTGGCCGGCTGGAAGCGCGGCGGGCGGCTCGACGCGATCCTGCCGCCGCTGTTCGTGGTCACCTCGGCGCTGCCGTACTTCTGGGTGGCGCTGCTGCTGATCCTGATGTTCTCGGTGTGGACCAACGGGCTGCTGCCCAGCGACTTCAACTACGACACCAGCCTGGTGCCCGGCTTCTCGCCCGGCTTCATCGGCAGCGTGCTGCAACACGCGGTGCTGCCGGCCGCGACCCTGCTGATCACCTCGATCGGCGGCTGGATCCTGACCATGCGCAACAACATGATCACCACGCTGGCCGAGGACTACGTGCGGATGGGGCGCGCGAAGGGCCTGCCGACCCGCAAGGTCATGTACGGCTACGCGGCCCGCAACGCCTTCCTGCCGAACCTCTCCGGCTTCGCCATGTCGCTCGGGTTCGTGATCTCCGGCGCGATCCTGATCGAGTACGTGTTCAACTATCCGGGCCTGGGCTACCTGCTCTACAGCGCGGTGCAGAACGTCGACTACCCGCTGATGCAGACCCTCTTCATGCTCTTCACGGTCGCCGTCCTGGTCGCGGTGCTCATCTGCGATCTGGCGACCGCCTGGCTCGATCCGCGCGTGCGGGCGAAGGAGTAGCGGCCGATGACCGTGTTGCAGGGCACTGCCGCAGCCGCGCCGAGGCCGCGCCGCTCGGGCGGCGGATTCTGGCGGGCGCTGCGCGGAAACCGCAAGGCGATGGCCGGTTCGGTCATCCTGCTGGTCTTCGTGGTGATCTCCGCCTTCCCCGGCCTGTTCACCTCGGTGCACGACCCGAACGCGCTGCAGTTCCCGCCGCGGCTCGGGCCGTCCACCGGGCACCTGCTCGGCACCACCGGGCTCGGTCAGGACATTTACACGCAGCTGATCTACGGCACCCGGCAGTCGCTGATCATCGCGGTTGTCGCAGGGTTCTTCGCCACGGTGCTCTCGGTGCTGATCGGGGTGTCCGCGGCGTATCTCGGCGGCGTCATGGACGACCTGCTCTCCATGGTCACCAACGTGGCGCTGGTCATCCCGGCCTTCCCGCTGATCGTGATCCTGGCCAAGTACGCCGGGCACGGCTCGCTGACCGTGCTGCTGGTGGTCCTGGTCGTCACCGGCTGGGCCTACGGAGCGAACCAGATGCGCGCGCAGGCGCTCTCGCTGCGCAACCGCGACTTCCTCGAATCCGCGCGGGTGCGCGGCGAACGGCGCTCGTACATCATCGTGTTCGAAGTCCTGCCGACGATGACCTCGCTGATCGTGGCCAACTTCCTCGGCGCGGCGCTGTACTCGGTGCTCAGCGCGGCGGGCCTGCAGTTCCTCGGCCTCGGCGACCCGAACTCGTCGAGCTGGGGCACGATGCTCTACTGGGCGCAGAACCAGCAGGCGCTGCAGACCGGCGCCCCGCTCTGGTCGATCGCCCCGGGCTTGTGCGTCGCGCTGCTCGGCGTCGCCTTCGCGCTGATGAACTACGCCTTCGACGAACTGAGCAACCCGGCGCTGCGACCGGTCAAGGCCAAGGAGCGCAAGGTACGCGCCGCCGTCGCCGCCAAGGCCTCAGCCGCGGCAGGGGCCGAGGCCGGTGCTTCGCCCTCACCGGTCGGCACCGAGACCTCGCCCGCACCAGACCCCGCCGATGCCGAATCCCCGGCCGACCCAGACGCCCCGCTGCTCCAAGTACGCGGCCTGACCGTCGAATACGCGACCGCCCGCGGCGCCTCGGTGGCCGTGGCGAAGGTCGATCTCGACGTGCGGCGCGGCGAATTCCTCGGTGTCGTCGGCGAATCCGGCTGCGGCAAGTCCACCCTGCTGTTCGCGATCGCCCGGCTGCTGAGCGCCCCCGCCTCCACCACCGGCGGCAGCGTGACCTTCAAGGGGCGCAACCTCGTCGCGATGACCGAGAAGCAACTCAATGTGCTGCGTTGGCGGGACTACTCGGTCGTCATGCAGAGCGCCATGAACGCGCTCAACCCGGTGCGCACCATCGGCGCGCAGTTCAAGGACGCGATCGAGGCGCATGCCGACTACAGCTCCGAACAGATCAAGCAGCGCAGCGTCGAAGTGCTGGAGCTGGTCGGGATCGATCCGGTGCACCTGAAGAGCTACCCGCACCAGCTCTCCGGCGGTATGCGGCAGCGCGCGATGATCGCGATGGCGCTGCTGTTCACCCCGGACCTGGTCATCATGGACGAGCCCACCTCCGCCCTCGACGTGGTCGCGCAGCGCTCGCTCATGGTGCAGATCAAGGAGCTGCAACAGCTGCTCGGTTTCGCCGTCATCTTCGTCACCCACGACATGTCGCTGGTCAGCCGGTTTTCCGACCGCCTTGTAGTGATGTACGCCGGTCAGGTGGTCGAGTCCGGCCCGACGCGCACCGTCTTCGACACTCCGGCGCACCCGTACAGCAAGGGTCTGCTGGACGCGTTCCCGTCCATCCACGGCGAGCGCGTCGAGTTGAAGGGCATCCCGGGCAGCCCGCCCGATCTCGGCAATCCGCCGGCCGGCTGCCGCTTCCACCCGCGCTGTCCGGTCGTGCAGGAGCGCTGTCGAAGTCAGGAGCCTGACCTCTATCAGATCGGCGAGGCGGGCGAGGTCAAGGCGCGCTGCCTGTTGCTCACCTCCGACGACGAACCGCAGGCTTCCCGCTCGCTGGAGGTGAACTCGTGACTGAGCCGCTCATCGGGGCGCCGCTGATCCAGACGATCGGCCTCTCGCGGCATTTCAAGGTGGGCGGCGGCTTTTCGCGGCGCACCCTGCACGCGGTCGACGACGTGGACCTGGAGATCAACCCGCGGGAGATCGTCGCGCTGGTCGGCGAGAGCGGCAGCGGCAAGTCGACCATCGCGCGGCTGCTCGCGCGCGTCTATCGGCCGACTGCCGGCGAGATCCGCTATCAGGGCAAGTCGCTGGCGACGGTGCGCGGACGCAAGGCGCAGCTCGCCTATCGCAGCGACGTGCCGATGGTGTTCCAGGACCCGTTCAGCTCCCTGAATCCCGCCTACCGCGTCTCGCACGGCATTCTGCGTGGACTCAAGCTGCATCGGCCGGAGCTGAGCCACACGCAGCGGCAGGAGGAGGCGGAGCGAGTGGTCGAGGCGGTCGGCCTGGTGCCCGCCGCCGACATCCTGGGCCGCTATCCGTACGAGCTCTCCGGCGGCCAGCGCCAGCGCATCGGCTTCGCCCAGGCGCTCGCGTACAAACCCAAGCTGATCCTCGCCGACGAGCCGGTCTCCATGCTCGACATCTCGATCCGCATCGGGCTGCTCAACGTGATGGCGCGGCTGCGGGAATCCGAGGGCGTCTCATTCCTCTACATCACGCACGACATCGCCAGCGCCCGGTACGTCTCGGACCGGCTGCTGGTCATGTACGGCGGACACGTGGTCGAATCAGGGCCCACTGAAGCCGTGTTGTCAGACCCGAAACACCCTTATACGAGCCTGCTGCTCTCGGCGGTCCCGGACCCGCGCGCCCCGCTCGGCGTCGACTCGGAGGCGGCCAAGTCGGAGCCGCCCGCGGTCATCGATCCCAAGCCGGGCTGCCGGTTCCGGGCCCGCTGCCCGCTGGCGATCGACGAATGCGCCTCGGTGACGCCCCGGCTGCGCGACCTCGGTCCAGGGCACCAGGCCGCCTGTCACGTCGCGACCGCGGACGCGCCGACGATCGAGCCTTCGGCGGCCGTGCGATAACCGGCACCGTCGCCGGACGGGTTTGCGGGCTGGAGGCTTTTGCATGCCAGAGGTTTTGCGCAGCCGCGGGCTGGATTCGCCGCGCTCGTGACGGCTAGCGTTGAAGCCATGTCGAGTGACTTGCCCGCGCCGGATCTCCGGGCGTCGCACGAGGACCGCGACCGCGTCGTGGAGGCGCTGCGCGTGGCCGCCGGCGACGGCCGCCTCACCGCCGAGGAGCTCGACGCCCGCTTGGAGGCGGCGCTCTCGGCCAAGACGTTCGGCGAGCTGGCGGCGTTGACGGCCGATCTGCCGGCCGCTCAGCTGAGCACGTCGAGCGGGTCGGTGGCGCCGCCGAAGGACGTGCTGGTCGTCGAGCAGCGCGGCAACAAGTTCGTACGGGACGGGCGGTGGACCGTGCCGCACCGCATCGAGCTGCGGCCGCGCCTGTGCGACGTCACGCTCGACTTCACCGAAGCGGTGCTCACCTCGGACACGCTGCGCGTCGAGATGGACATGCACCTCGGCAAGCTGTTCATCGTCAGCCGCCCCGGCATCGTCGTCGACACCGACGGCCTGACGCTCCAGTACTCCAAGACGAAGCTGCTGAATGAGCGGTCTGACGACTGGCCGCGGCTGCGGATCGAGCTGGTCGGGACGCTCAGGCACGGCAAGGTGATCGAGCGCCGCCGCCGACGGGCCTAGTGCGCAGCGTCTGCTGCGCGTGTCGCGAACTCGTTCCGAGGCCGCCGCTCCAAGGCGTTGACCCCGCTACTTCTCGGTTGTACCTTCATCTCGAAATGGGTAAGTAAGCTAACTTTACAAGATTGACTGCTCCACACCCACGTTCGGGAGCGTGCATGATCGTTCGAGTGGCACGTCGTGGCAGGTTGTTCATCACGACCGCGGTGGCCTTGGGCTTCGCGACCGCGGCGGCATTGCAGAGCGGCGCTTCGGGAGCCACGCCGGCTCAGCCCGCCCACCCGGGCTCCACCGGCCTCGCCTCCGCCACCGCACGGCATACGTACGCTGATCCGCCGACCGGTTCGACCGCCGTCGTGAACCTCGGCGCGGCCACCGGCTGGAAGGTGCTCACCAGCGCCACGGCCACTCAGAGCGGGGCGCAGATCTCGACGCCCGGCTTCTCCACCTCCGGCTGGTTGAGCGTGGCCAACGACGGCGGCGGCGCGCCCGGGACGGAGATCAGTGCCCTGCTGCAGAACGGCACCTGCCCGAACGTCTACTACTCGACCAACATGAAGTCCTGCTTCGGCCAGATGACCAAGGTAGGCGCGGACACGATCGCGCAGTTCTCAGTGCCCTGGTGGTACCGCACCGACTTCTCCGCCCCGTCGAGCGGTCAAGACGCCAAGCTCATCGTCAACGGCGTCGTCGGGGCCGCAGACGTGTGGGTGAACGGCACCGAGGTCGTCACGTCGGCCACGGTCAGCGGCGACTACGCGCGCAACGTCTTCGACATCACCGGCCTGCTGCGTTCGGGCACGAACTCGCTCGCCATCGAGCTGCACCCGAACAACCCGAGCAGCATGCTGACGCTCGACAACGTCGACTGGAGCCAGATCCCGCCGGACAACAACACCGGCATCCAGTTCCCGGTGCAGCTGCAGACCGGCGGCCCGCTGGTGATCGGCAACGCGCACGTCAACCAGGACACCGCGGCGAACCTCAGCAGCAGCGCGCTGACTGTGAAGGCCGACGTGACGAACAGTTCATCGGCTTCGCAGACGGGCACCGTTTCCGCCACGATCACCCCGCCCGGCGGCGGCACGCTGATCACCGTGAGCCAGTCGGTGACCGTGGCTGCGAAATCGACGCAGACGGTGACCTTCGCGCCCTCGTCCTATTCGAGCCTTGCCCTCGCCAACCCGCAGATCTGGTGGCCCTACCAGCTCGGCGCGCAGCCGCTCTACACCCTCACGACCTCGGTGTCGCAGGGATCGACGTCGCTGAACTCGACCACTGAAACCTTCGGCATCCGCACCGTCACCTCGTACCTCACCGGTGCCTCGACCGCCGCGCCCGACGGCGTGCGCGCGTTCAAGGTCGACAACGTGCCGCTCGTGGTCCGCGGCGGCGGCTGGGACCCCGACCTGTTCCTTCGCTACGACCCGGCCGACACCGCGCGGCAGATCGGCCTGCTCAAGGCCATGGGCGTCAACACGATCCGGCTCGAAGGGCACCTGATGCCGGACGACTGGTACCGCCAGATGGACGCCGCCGGCATCCTGGTCAACGCCGGATATCAGTGCTGCGACTTCTGGGAGTCCACCAGCTACACCAGCGCTCAGAACGCGAACTACCAGCTCACCGCGCAGACCGTCGGCGAGAGCCTGCGCAACCACCCCTCCGTGTTCAGCTTCCAGTGGAGCGACAACGCGCCGACCGCCAACCAGGAGTCGCTGGCGCTCAAGGGCTTCGCCGCGGCCGACTACTCAGGCCCCTTCATCTCCTCCGCCGAGTACAACAGCAGCCCGCAGCTCGGCATCTCCGGAGAGAAGGAGGGCCCGTACGACTGGGTCCCGCCGAACTACTGGTACGACACCAGCCACTACGACAGCGGCGACTCGACGCTGACCAACGCCGGCGGCTCCTGGGGCTACGACAGCGAGCAGAGCTCGGGCAACACCGTCCCGACCCTCGACTCGATCAACCGCTTCCTGTCCTCCTCCGACAAATCAGCCCTCTGGCAGAAGCCGAGCGCCAACCAGTACCACAACAACTACGAGGGCACGAAGCACACCGGCTACGCCTTCGGCACCCTCTACAACCTCGACACCGCGATCACCGACCGCTACGGCGCGTGGTCCAGCCTCGACCAGTACGTCGAAGAGGCGCAGGTGCAGAACTACGAGGACACCCGCGCGCAGTTCGAAGCCTTCATCGACCACTCCACCAACTCCACCGCGCCGTCCACCGGCACCATCTACTGGCAGCTGAACAAGGGCTGGCCGACGCTGCTCTGGTCGCTCTACAACAACGACTACGACCAGGCCGGCGCGTACTTCGGCGCCCAGACCGCCAACCGGTCGCTGCACGCGATCTACGCGCTGGACAAGGGCACCGTCACGCTGGACAACCTCAGCGGCGCGAGCCAGACCGGCGTCACCGTCGAAGCCAAGGTCTACAACGCCGCGGGCTCGCTGCTCGACGACCAGACCTCCGGCAGCCTGACGCTGGCCTCCCAGCAGGTGAAGAACTCGGTGCTCAAGCCGAGCGTGCCCACCGCCTCGGGCACCGTCTACTTCGTCGAGCTGCTGGTCCGCCACGGCGGTTCGGTCGTGGACCGCAACGTCTACTGGGAGTCGACCACGCCGGACGCGGTCAACTGGTCCAAGACCATCGGCAACCCGCAGGCCACCATGTCGCAGTACGCGAACCTCAAGGCTCTGCAGAACCTGGCGCAGGCCTCGGTCACCGCGACCGCGACCTCCTCGGCCGTACCGGGCCCGGCCGGCTCCGACCGGCAGGTCACCGTGACGGTCACCAACAACTCGAACAAACCCACGGTCGCGTTCTTCCTGCGCGCCGATGTGCGCCGGGGCACGGCGTCCGGCGCGGAGCTGTCCGGGGACAACGAGTTGCAGACCTCGATCTGGAGCGACAACGACGTCACGCTCTGGCCCGGCGAGTCCGAGACCCTGACCGCGAGCTACAGCTCTGTGGACTTAAACGGATCTTCGCCTGTGATCAGCGTCTCAGGCTGGAACGTGCCGAAGCTGGACATCCCGGTGTCCTGACCCTATAGGATTCGAAACAGGGTTCTGCGAATCCTCCTCTGAGCCGGTTCTAGTGGGTGGAGCCGGGAGGTGAGGGCGGGGCGGTGGGCACTCGCGGCCCACCGCCCCGCCCGTCTGCATGCGCCGGTCTCCATACGCGGTCTCCCGCGGCGCCTAGCCGGCGTTCCAGACCTCGAACGCCCGTTCCCGCGCCGCGGTCACCGCGGTGGCGATCGCTCCGCGCAGCACCGCGTCCCCGCCGAGCTGCGAGGGCACCAGGCCGGGGCGCAGCGGGGTGATCCGGTGCAGCGCCGCGCGCAGCGGCTCCAGCAGCAGGTCCGCGTTGTCGCCGATGCCGCCGCCGAGCACCACCAGCGCCGGGTCGATCACCGCGGCCACCGCCGCGACCGCGTGCGCCAGCCGCTCGGCCTCCAGGCCGACGACCGCAAGCGCGCGCTTGTCCCCGGCGCGTGCCGCATCGAAGACCTCCTTCGCGGAGCCGACCTCCGTCAGCCCGCTTGCCCGCGCCAGCGCGAGAACCGCCTCGCCGGCCGCCGCATCTTCCAGCATCCCGCGCGTCGGCGCGTCGCCTGCGCCGTCACCCGCGGAGCCATCCGTGCCGTCGGCGCCCCACGGCAGGTAGCCGACCTCCCCGGCGGCTCCATGCGCGCCGAGAAACAGCTTCCCGCCGGCCACGATCCCGGCGCCGATGCCGGTCCCCACGAGTAAGTACACGAACAGCTCGCAGCCTTGGCCCGCGCCCACCGAGTACTCACCGAGCGCGGCGAGGTTCGCGTCGTTCACCACCTCGAGCCCGGTCCCCAGCTCGCGCTGCAGCAGGTCGGTCGCGCCCTGCCGTCCCCACCCGGGCAGGTTCTCGGCGTAGCGGACCGAATGCGTCGCGCTGTCCGTGACGCCGGGGCTGCCGACCACCGTGTGCAGCACGCTGGACCACTCCAGGCCCGCCTGCGCGGCGACCCGCCTGGCCAGCGCCCCGGCGGTGGCGACCAGGGAATCCGCGTCGTCGGCCTGGTTGCGTTCGTCGCCGCGGCCGAGCACGACGCCGTCGAGGTCGGTCACCGCCGCGCGGATCCAGCTGCGCCCGATGTCGATGCCCATCGCGTACCCGGCCGTCGGATCGGCCTCGTAGAGCACCGGCGAGCGGCCGCGGCCCGCGTTGGCCACCTTGCCCACCTCGCGCACCAGGCCGGCCCGCTCTAGCCGGCCGAGCGCGGTCGAGACCGTGGGCTTGGACAGGCCGGTGATCCGCGCGAGTTCGGCCCGCGAGGTGGCCCCGTCCGCGCGCAGCCTGCCGAGCAGCAGCCGTTCGTTGTTGACGCGCAGAACGGTCCGATTCCACGCCGACTCTTCGGCCACCGCTGCTCCTCTCGCCGGCTGTGTTCGTCTCCGGATGCGCTGGAAACGAGCCTAGCTGGAGTGCGGCCGGTAGACGGCGCGGCGCGATGACGGATCAGCCCTGGTCGGAAGGGCTAGATGCGGGAGCGTAGACCTGGATCACGCCGCCCTGCTCGCGCACCGGCAACCGGGGGAGCGCGGGCAGCGGGCCGCTGGACTGGCGGGGATGGGTGAGGTTCACTCCGGCGACGGTGAACGTCGCGCCGTGGCAGGGGCAGGAGAGCTTGTCGCGAGCGGCAGCGAGATCGAGCCGGCAGCCCTGATGCGTGCAGATCCCTGAGACGGCCTGCACGCGCCCGGAGGCCCGGCGAAGGAAGCCGGTGACCGAGCCCAGGTCGAAGGGCCACACGTCGCCCTCAGCCAGATCGGCGGACGCGGCGGCGTCACGCCACACGCCCACGGTCGGCGTCAGCTCGGCCGGAGCCGGCTGCTGCTGCGGTCCCGGCTGTCCGGGCTGACCACTCTGGTCCGCGCCGCTCGCGATCACCACCATCCGATCCGCGCCGACCCCGGCCGCCGCGCCCGCCGCGGTCAGCGCACCGGCCGTGAGAAACCGGCGCCGCGCCGGAGTGCGCCAGGCCGGCGCGGCGGCCTCCGTCCCTTGTTCGGCCCGCTCCTGCTCGGCGAGCCGGTCGCGCAACTGCTCGACGAACGCCGGACGCGGGCCGTGCCCCTCCGGGGCCGAGCCCATCAGGTCGATCGCGGTGCGCATCACGGCCAGTTCATCCTGGGTCGGCGCGAACGGCTTGGGGCGGCGCCGGCGCAGCAGCCGGTCAACGTAGCGGTCCACCGGTTGTCTCACGACGCCTCCCCTTCCTTCTGCGCTCTGTCCTTTTGCGCTCTGTCCTTCTGCTCTTTGTCGAGGCCCGCGGCCGCCCGCAGGGCTCGATGCTGCAACACCTTCGCGTTCGCGATCGAGACGCCGAGCTCGGTCGCGGCCTGCCGGATCGAGTAGCCGCGCAGGAAGCGCAGCACCAGGATCTGCCGCTGCCGCTCGGGCAGAGCACGCAGAATACGCGTCGCGCGCTCCTGGGCCGGGCCGTTCGCGGTCTCGTCGGCCGGGGCGGTGCCCGCGTAGTCCTCGAGGTCGGTGGTTTCCAGGTCGATCTCGGTGACTTGATGTCCGAGCGTGCGTCGCCAGTGCTCGGCCAGCACCGTGCGAGCGGTCGCGGTCAGGTACGCCCGCACCTGCCCCACCCCCGCCGTGGTGCGCAGCGGCCCGAACGCGGTCAGGAACACCTGCGAGGTGAGGTCCTCGGCGTCCGGACGGTTGCCGACCTTCGCGAACATCAGCCGGTAGATGCGCCCGACGTTGTCCGCGTAGATCGCGTCCCAGTCCGGGTAGGCAGCGCCCGGAAGCCTCGTCGGCGCCTCGTCAGGCCAGGCCGCGCGCATGCCGAGCCTCAGCGACTGAGCCATGCGGCGTCCGATCACGATTCATGCTAGAGCGCCGTTCACGCCCGCCTGTCCTTCCCGCGCCGATCCTCTGCTTCGTCCACATAGAGATACGGAAGCGGGTTACATCGCGCTGACCTGCGCTGTAACCCGGGCCCGTATCCCCTTTGCGTGAACACTCATCTGCATCGCAAACCGCTCCTGGGCGCGCTGCTCGTGGCTGCCGCGCTCACGCTGGCGGCCTGCTCCAGCCCGTCACACCCGGCGGCCGCGTCGGGCTCCGCCACGGCCATCAGCCCGGGTGGCGGCCAGACTGCGCTGGCCGGCCAGCCGGGCTCCACCAGCACCGGGGCCGTCCCGGCGCCCACCGACTCCGCGATGGCGGGCATGCCGGGCATGACGATGAGCGCCGGCGCCGGCCAGGCCCCGGCCGCGGGCGGCGCGCCGGTGGCGGCCAACACGGTCGCGATCAAGAACTTCGCGTTCGCCCCCGCCGCGATCACCGTCAAAGCAGGCACCAAGGTGACCTGGACGAATCAGGACTCGGACGCGCACACGGTGACCAGCCAGCACAACAGCGGCCCGCTGAACTCCACGGCGCTGAACACCGGTCAGTCGTACTCGTACACCTTCACCAAGCCGGGCACGTACAGCTACCTGTGCACCATCCATCCGTTCATGACCGCGACAGTGACGGTGACGCCATGACCGCCGAGCCCGCCGGATCCGCCGAATCGGCCGTCCCGGCCCCCGACCCGTCGTCGACCCCCGATCCGGCGGGCATGACCCGCCGCCAGCTCGCCCGGCATGCCGGCTGGTTCGGCGCGGCGGTCGTGCTCAGCGTCAGCGGCGGCGAGGTGATCAGCCACATCGCGCACGACCGGGACAGCGCCGCCGCGGCCGCCAGCGCGGCCGATGCCAACGCGCTGCGGTTCGTTCAGATTTCCGACAGCCACATCGGCTTCGCCGGACCGGCCAACACCGACGTGACCGGATCCTTCGACCGCGCCATCTATCAGATCAACACCCTTGGTTTCCGGCCGCACTTCGTGATGCACACCGGCGACCTGACGCATCTCTCCACGCCCGCCCAGTTCGACCAGGTCAAGCAGATGATGAGCGGCATGCGCACCGAGCGCGTGTTCACGGTCCCCGGCGAACACGACTCGGTCGACGACCAAGGCCGCGCCTATCGCCAGACTTTCGGCGCGGGCACGCTCGGCGACGGCTGGTACAGCTTCGACACGCACGGCGTACACTTCATCGCGCTCGTCAACACGCTGAGTCTGGAGAAGCTGGGCCACCTCGGGCAGGACCAGATCGACTTCGTGCGCAAGGACGTCGCCGGTCTCTCCTCGGACACGCCCATCGTGCTGTTCAGCCACATCCCCCTGTTCGCCATGTATCCGCAGTGGGGCTGGAGCACCGACGACGCGCTCCAGGTTCTCAGCCTTCTGCGGCGCTTCGCCTCGGTGACGGCGCTCAACGGGCACGTGCACCAGCTGTTCACACGGGTTGAAGGCAATGTGACCTTCCATTCGGCGACCACGACCGCATACCCGCTGCCGAAGCCCGGCAAGGCTCCCGCGCCTACTCCGCAGGTCTTGCCCGCAGGGCAGCTACGGGGCGCGTTGGGGATCCGCACGGTCAAGTACCGCCAGGGCGATACGAGCCTTGCGATCACGGATCAGAGGCTGGCATGACCGACGTGAGAACGGCTGCGATCCAATCCGCCTCGCACGCAGTAACCGACGTGCCGACTCGT
>Ga0070741_10007690_pt1 | contig 22105 bp, 22 predicted proteins | sample Coa_R1_4_FD_66440 | JGI IMG/M metagenome (GOLD analysis project Ga0070741, IMG submission 66440) | Surface soil microbial communities from Centralia Pennsylvania, which are recovering from an underground coalmine fire - Coalmine... | ecosystem: Environmental > Terrestrial > Soil > Unclassified ... | reverse complement strand
GTCGTAATAGGCCTCGTCGCGCACCGAGTACCAGCCGGAATACTTGTCCAGATAGATATCGCCGGCCTCCTCCATGCGCTGCCAGATCGCCTCCGAGGAGCGGTGGTGCCGCGGCTCGGTAGTGCGGATGAAGTCGTCGTTCGAGCAGTTGAACTTGCGCACCATGGCCTGGAAACGCGGCACGTTGCGCTCGACCAGCTCGCGCGGCGTCAGCTTCTCCTTGGCCGCCGTCTGCAGCATCTTGATCCCGTGCTCGTCGGTACCGGTGAGAAAATAGACGTCACGGCCGTCGAGCCGCGCAAAGCGGGCGATGGCATCGGTGGCGATGGCTTCGTAGGCGTGGCCGATATGCGGCGGCCCGTTCGGGTAGGCAATCGCGGTGGTGATGTAAAAGGGCTTGCCGGACATCCGCCGTAGGTATCAACCGCGGGTCGCCTCGGCAAGCAAGCCGAAAACCCCGAAAACAAACGGTTTTCGCTCCAAATTGTAGGTTTCGGCGTCGCGCGCCGACTGGTTGATGCGCTCCCAGGCGTCGGCGAGCCGGGCGAGACGGCCGACCTCTCCCGGCGCCGTATCGAGGCGCTGTGCCAACCAGGCATTGACGGTGTCGACAAAAGCGGCGAGCCGCTGCGGATCGGTGCCGGCCAGCGCGTCGCCCAACGCGTGCAGGGAATTGGCGTCGACACTCGGCAGCCGCTCGAGAAGCGCGACGGCTTGCTGGCGCAGTTCGAGGGCATCTTCGTCGAGCAGGGCCATCGCGCGGTAAACGCTGCCCTCGGCGGCAGCCGCGGCGGCCTCGATCTGCGCATCGTTGGCAGCACTGCCGGTCGCAACCGCGACGGCGGCAGCGACCTCGGCTAGTGCGAGCGACCGCAGCCGCACCACGCAGCAGCGCGAGCGGAGCGTCGCCGGCACCCGCGCCGCCGAATGGCTCACCAGCAGGAGGAGCGCACGCTGTGGCGGCTCCTCGAGGATTTTGAGCAGCGCGTTAGCGCCCGATGCGTTGAGCTCATCGACTGAGTCGACGATGGCAACGCGCCAGCCGCCCTCGCCGGCGGTCGAGCCGAAGAACGATACGGTGCGGCGCACGTCGTCGACCGCGATCTGCTGGCGCAGCACGCCGCGTTCGTTGACCGTGCGTTCGAGCACCAGGAGATCGCCCTGCGCTTGGGCGGCGATGCGGCGCGCGACCGGGTGATCGGCATCGACGGCGAGCGACGTGGCGTCCTGCACCTGGACCGCCGCCGGATCGGGATGGGCGAGCACAAAGCGCGCCATGCGGTAGGCCAGCGTCGCCTTGCCGATGCCCTTCGGGCCGACGATGAGAAAGGCATGCGGCACGCGATCGCTGCGATAGGCAGCCAGCATGCCTTGTTCGGCGACGTGGTGGCCAAACAGCGCGGTCGTCGCGCGCGGATGCGGCGCCGCGTCCTCGTCCTCTTCGGCTTGCCGGCTCATGAGGCAAAGCTCGTGTCGCGAAACTCTGCCGTACCGCTCATGGGGTCAAATTCTCGTAGATCATGGGAGACGTCGCCGGATCGAACCGCGCGTTGACCACCTTCCAGACCCGCGACGCAACTTCCTTCTTCTGAACGCCGGCGTTGATGACGACGCACCGCCCCGGCTCCGCCTCGGCGAGCGCCAGATAGGCGCGGCGCAGCTTTTCGTGAAAGTCGAGCTGTTCGGCCTCGAACCGATCGGGTGTCGAACCGCGCCGCCGCCCGGCGGCGCGCTTCAAGCCAAGCGCGACGGGCACATCGAGAATGATCGTCAGGTCAGGCTTGAGTTCGCCGACAGAGACCCGCTCCAGGGCCTTGATCAGACGCGGATCGACTGCACCGACGGCGCCCTGATAGACCCGGGTCGAATCGGCGAAGCGGTCGCACACTACCCATTTGCCGGCCTCGAGCGCTGGCTTGATGGCGCACTTGATGTGATCCTCGCGCGCCGCAGCGAACAGCATGGCTTCGGCTTCCGCTCCGAACGGCTTGGCTGCCCCGGACAGCAGCACATGACGGATGATCTCGGCGCCCGGCGAGCCGCCCGGTTCGCGGGTGAGCAGCACGCCGATCCCCATGGCTTCCAGCCGGCGCGCCAGCGTGGCGGCCTGGGTCGATTTGCCGGTGCCCTCCCCGCCTTCGAAAGTGATGAATTTGCCGGCCTTGCGACTAGCCTCGCCGGCTTCGGCCGGCGGCTTTATCGGCTGCCCATGGTCGGAACGATCATTCATGGGAATCAATAAGATGACGGCGCCTATCCATGCGGGGTCTGAGCTTTGGAATATAGGAAGAGCGGATGCCCGATGCGCGGGCCGACGCAATCCGCCGGCCGATCATAGCCGATCGACGCCGGCCCGGAACAGGCCGATCATCAACTCGGTCACCGCGTCCATGGCGCGCCTCGACATCGAACCGGGGCCGACGTCCTCGGCGGCGCGCAATGGCACTTCGAGCGCGAGATTGTCGCCACGACGCACCTCGAGCTTGCCGATCGGCTGGCCCTTGGCAACCGGGGCGGGCACCGGCCCGGTGTAGACGATGCGTGCCGAGAGCCGTTCCTCGCTATTGCGCGGCATCATGACTTTCACGATGCCGGGCCCGACCAGCGGCACGTAGCTGCGCTTGCCGCCAAATACTTTGGCTTCGCCGACGGTCTGGCCTTCAGCGAACAGGACGCGGGTCTCAAAGCCGTGAAAGCCCCATTCCAGGAGCTTGCGGGCTTCCTCGGCGCGCTCCTTGTCGGACTTCGCACCGGCGAGAACCACGATCAGCCGCAGCTCGTCCTGCACGGCCGAACCGACCAGGGTGAAGCCGGCTTCGGCGGTGTCGCCGGTCTTCAGCCCGTCAGCGCCAAGGCCCATGCCCAACAGCGGATTGCGGTTGGTCTGATGGATCTTGTTCCAGGTAAAATCGCGCTCGCCGAAGTACGAATAAAATTCCGGATAGGTCTTCATGATGTAGCGCGCCAACTCGGCAAGGTCGTGCACGGTGACACGCAGCCCCGGATCGGAATAGCCGGTCGAATTGGTGAAGGTGGAATGCTCGAGCCCGATCTCGCGCGCGCGCTTGGTCAGCATCCGGCCGAATGCCGCCTCGTTGCCGGCCAAGCCCTCGGCGATGGCCATGCAGGCGTCGTTGGCGGAGTCGACGATGATGCCGCGGATCAGATCCTCGACGCCAACCTGGCTGTGAATGGCGGCGAACATCGTCGAGCCGTGCGACGGCGCCCCGCCCTTGCGCCAGGCATTCTCGCTGATGGTGAACTGGTCGGTGAGCTTGAGCTTGCCTTCCTTGATCTGGTGAAAGACGAATTCGAGCGTCATCAGCTTGGCCAGACTCGCCGGCTCGACGGGCTGATCAGCGTTCTTCTCGAACAGGATGGCGTCGCTTTTCGGCTCGATCAGGATCGCATTGGGAACGCTGAGCTGAAACTCGCCCTTCTTGGCCCCGCCGGTCATGCTCGGCACGGCCGCGGAGGCGAGGCCCGCGGCTAGGATAGCGATGGTGAACAGGGCGACGCACAGCGACGCCGCAAGGCTCACAGTGAGCCCGCGTCCCCTCCCCCTGAATGACGTCCTACGCACGTCCCGGCTCCGCAAAACGTCACAGATTCAGCGCTGAAATTGTGCCCCGCCGCTTGTGCGTACAATAGGCGGTACGCCAACACACGCAAAAATGACGAGACTTCGTGTCGCGCTGCGAGCCGGCTTAGTACAGACCGCGGCCGTTGAGGAATTGCGCGGTGCCGTCCATGCCCACCGGTTCGGCGAACGACATCGCCCGTGCGCCGCCCCGCGGGCCCGGCGCGGGCGGTTGCGGCGGCGCGCGGCCCCCGAAACTCGCCAGAATCCGAGTGGGCGGCGGTGGCGGCACCGGCGGGAAGGCTGGCCCCTGCGCGAGCCGTACAGTGTTTGGCACCGGCGCCGGGCCGTGCTCGCGCAAGGTCGCTTCGAGCATGCGGTCGTCGGTGCCCTCGATGGGTGCGCGGCCGACATAGTCGACCCGGACCCTGGTCGTGCCGCGGCGATAAAACTCCAGCAGCTTTGCCGCCCGTACCGAGACGTCGATGACGCGGTTGTGGGCATAGGGGCCGCGATCGTTGACGCGCACGATGATGGAGTGGCCGTTTTCGAGATTGGTCACGCGTGCGTAGCTCGGCAGCGGCATGGTGGGATGTGCCGCCGTAATGCCATTGAGGTCGAAAATCTCGCCGTTGGCCGTGTAGCGGCCGTGGAAGTCGTCGCCGTACCAGGAAGCAAGGCCCTCGGCGCGGTAGTGCGGATCGTATTCCGGCACATAGACCCGCCCGGCGACCACGTAGGGATTGCCGACCCGGTAGGTGCCGCCGCCTTTGGGCACCGGTTCGCCGGGCTCGACGACGCGCGGGCTCGCCGAGACGCCATAGCGTGGATCGATTCGGGAGCTTGAGCAGTGCGCAAGCAAAAGGCACGCCGCCGAGCAGGCGAAAATCGGCGCAAAGCGCCGCAACGCCGCGATGGCTCGCCGCCCCATTGTCCCCAACCCCGCACCCACGGCTCAGCTATCGAATTCTAGCGTGGTCAGAATGTGGCGGAAACGGCCGCGCGCCAAGCCATAGTGAATGGGAGGTTGCGGGACCAGGAATCAGGCATCAGCCGTCAGGAATCAGAAACGCCTAAAGATCAAGGCGCGGTGCCGAGTCCCTAACCCTCGATTCCTGGTGGCTGAATACTGATTCCTGTCAGTCGTAGATCGGCTTGGCCAGCTTGACGATATCGGCCGGCACGCTGGTCAGCTCCTCGACAGTCTTTTCGGCTTGCTGGCCGGTGAGCGGATGAACGGGCAATTCCTGCTTGGCCATATCGGCGAGGAAGGCAGGGTCCTTCATTGTCTCATCGAACGCCTGACGGATGATCGCCAAATGATCCGCCGGCACTTGCTTGGACATGACGAACGGACGGCCGACCTCGTCGCCGCCGTTGAGCAGCCGCAGCAGCTGCCGCTGCTGGTCGCTGGTGGCAAAATCGCCAATGAACTTGGCGCTGTCCGGAACCTCCGGCGTCTTGTCTTTGATGAAACGCACAAATGTATGGGCGAGGCCTTTCTTGATCCAATCCGGTGGGATCGAGCTGTAGGAGCCGCAATCGCCGTCGAGCTCACCCTGCTCGATGGCGAGCCGCTGTTCGGCGCTGCCCGGAAAACCGAGCACCTGCTTGACCGGGGCCTTGAAGACAATTCGCAGCGTAGCGCCGTTGATGTAGTTGCCGGAGCCCTTGCCGGTCGAGCCGATGATGAACTGCTTGCCGCCGTGCATCAGCTGGTCCCAGCTGGAAATGCCCTTATCGCCGTAGCCGTAGCAGACGCGGTTATCCGGCGTGACGATGCCGACCCAGGCAATGGTACGGAAATCAATGTTGACCCGCTCCGGCTGCACGATGGATTGCGTGACCAAGCCAGGATTGAAGATGGTCATGACCGTACCGTCTTTCGGCGCGGTCCGATCGAGGTAGCGCACGGACGTCAGGCTGCCGGCGCCCGGCATGTTCTGCACGATGACATTAGGATGGCCGGGAATATGGTTGCCGATGTAGCGGGCGAGATCGCGCGCATAATGGTCGTAGCCGCCGGCGGGCGAGAAGCCGGCGACGATCGTGAAGGTCTTGCCCTTATAGAAATCGTCCGCATGCGCGGGTACGCCCAGCGCCGAGAACCCGATCAGGGCGGCGGTCAAAAGATGCGCTTTACTCCTCGACATGGCTGTTCCTCGGCTCTTCCTCGCAATTCGCTGGCGGGCTGGTCTAGCAGCCCCAAATGGCGGACGGCAACCCACGATAACGCCGCAGATTATTGCGGGTTCTGGCACATTTCGCCGCCCAACGCGGCGTCGATCAAGCCGCTTCGCAGCGTGTCAAAAAAGCAACGGCACCCAGCAAATTTCCCGCTGCCAAATTCTGCCACAAAAAGCACTCCAAGGCCGCTCTAGTCTTGGAGTGCTTAGTCGAGACGAAACTAGGCTGTGTGTGACCGGGCGGCGGGGTGTCGGGGGATGGGGGCCGCCCGTTCGCGCCTATTGAGTTACAAATAATCCCAGGCCGTTCTACCGCAATGCGGCGTGTCGGTACCTCTTCGATCTGGCCTCCCCTGGCGATGGCGCGCTATGGCGCGCCGCACCGGCCCTAGCGAGGGCGACATGGCAGCCAGGGTCAAAAACTGGAAGAAATTTCAGCACTTCAAGGATCGCAAGCCACCCTGGATCAAGCTCTATCGCGACCTGTTGGACGATCCCGATTGGCATGAGCTGTCCGGCGATGAGGCCAAGGCTCTTGTCATGATCTGGCTCGTGGCGAGCGAGAATGACGGCAATCTGCCCGACACTCGCAAGCTTGCCTTCCGGCTTCGGATCGGAGAGCGCGAGGTCGAGACTCTACTGAAATACCTGTCTCATTGGCTGGAGCGTGATGATATCGAAGCGATATCGTTCAGTGAGGCCTTGGAATCTGTAGGAGCAACAGAAGAAAAGAATTCCGTCCCCTCTGATCAGGAAGCAATCCACGCCCCCTCGACCGATAGGACGAACGAGAATCCTGACGTGCCAGGTGCGGCGCGTGAAGGCAGTCGGTGCAGGCCAGCGCTCGAACTTGACGGAAAGTTGAGCGATGCCGGGAGCGAATCCGCGGTCAAAAGTTGCCAGAACGCGGTCCGCGTAACGCCCGGCACCCCGCAATGGGACGCTTGGCTCGCGCATTACGCCTCTCGCAACAAGCTGACCCATCGGCTGATGAGCGAGGCCGGGGACTTCAATCTGCATTTCCTCGTGCCGAGCGAATATCCGCCATCAGAAGCATAGGGGTACAAAGGTCGCATCGCCGACTAGCCGATAAGCCCCGGCGGCTGCGCCGCGCCAGGATTGAAGGGGAATGAAACGAGTTGAATCAATGTTCCGAAGACAATGCCGATAAGCCCGAATAGGGTTTGTTGGAAATTGATGACGAATTGCGCCGCTCTTGAGAACGCGTCGTTCAGGTCCGCCGTGCGAGCTTTAATCGAACACAAGCACGCGGGGGTTACGATCATGTGGCAAATGCTTCTGGTCCTCCTATCAATTGCTCTGCTCGTGAGCACACTCATTCCGTCATTGCGCACTGCGACGAAACCAAACAAGGCTATCAATGAGCCCAAAGAGAGGTTGAAGGTTATCTATCCGACACCCCTCTCTCCTCTCCAGCGCAAGTGACTCGCACAGTGTGATACCACGTCGGCAAAAGAAACGAGCCCACGCGGGTGTTGTGGGCGCCGCGGCACTAAGATCGTTTGGATGATTTTGCGAGTTGCTTTTCTCGCAGCCGGATCGTCGTAGGTTGTTTCGAGCTAACTGCGGCGGCGGCAAATTGAGCCGCTTTGCAAGCTAAGTGCATACGGCCGCAAAAGGAAAAGGGGCGTCGACCGCAGGCGCAATCACACTACGCGCGCCGACGTCGACACCCCAAGTCAGGCGTATGTAACCGCGCTTTGGGCGCGGCGACCCGAGATAGACCAGCCAAATATTCGATGCTTGCGAATTGCGGACAATAACTTGGCTACTTACGCCGCCGGGACCGGGTGAGCGCACGCCCCGCGGCCACTTGATGCCGAACATGCAGGCGGAAGCCGCGGCCGAGGTTGACGCAGCCCTCAAGGGCGTCGACAAGAACGCTTCGTAAAGCGAAGCGCTGGCAATTGGCTAGCAAACGGCGCTCTGGCCGCGATGGCGCCGCGCAAAAAAGCGAATAGATTCAAAGCGTGGAAGGGTGGCCGAGTGGTTTAAGGCACCGGTCTTGAAAACCGGCAGGGGGTTCCGCTCCCTCGTGGGTTCGAATCCCACCCCTTCCGCCACAAGCTTTTTCTTGCGCTGAAAGATCAGATACTTGGGCTTCAGTGGTGGACGCTCGTCACGAGCGCGCCCGCCACACCGTCAAGGTTTTTTTGCTGGCGCACGAGCGTCAGGTACTTGGCGGCGAGCGCCGCCGCCGCTGCGGTTGGGACCATGTTCGCGCGGTGGCGACGGTGACCAACCCAAAGGCGATCGCGACGATGACGAACAGTTCTGTCATTGGTAATCCTCCCGCCGGCGACGGCTGACACGCGTCACGTGTACGCTGACCACCCCGCGAGGGACTGTGCTGCCGATCACACCGCGTACATCGGCTGAGCGTCAGCTCGGGTCGCGGCCGGGCTCAATCCAAAAGTGAGGGAAACCCAGCTGTTTTGGCGGCGTTGTCGCTCTGTCGGGGTTGGCAGGAGTAACCCCCGTGAGCACCGTGAAAGCTCTTGGCCTTGCAATCGCGTTTGCTGCCTCGTTCGCGTTCGCCCACGAGGGCAACCCTGCGGCTAATGCGGCCTCAAGCAGTGGCAGTGGGATGGATCAATCCTCTCAAAAGACCGGTAGCGCGGCACATTCGCCGAAGGTCGTGCACAATCAGAACCGCAATAGTGGCAGCAGCCGGGCCCCGTATCACGTAAGTAGAGCGGTCTACAGCTATTACCGGAATGGCAAGCACTGCGAGATCGTCCACCGCCTGCGGGGACCTCGCATGCGAATCTGCCACTAACGGCAGTCGGTCGGTCTGTTATCACCGGCCTCGGCAGTTTGAGAGCGCCTTCGCTACGCAGCGCTGCGCACCGCTGCGGACGCAACGGGGCGCAGCGCCCCTTTTCGTGGCGTCACGCTCACCGAAGCGCTGCGCACCACTCCGACACTTGTTCGCGCCGCGAGACTGCGCGACATTGCCGGCACCGCAAATTGTGCCGTGCCGAAGAGGGGACCATCGAATATGTACTTCGCCGCCAAGCCTTGCCGCCCAACCGCGCGCCCCGCTGTATGGCACGCCACGGCGTGCGCGTTCGTTGCCGCCGCCCTCCTGCTGGCTTTCGCCCGCCCTGCGGCCGCCAACGAGGTCGAAGATTTTTACCGCGGCAAGACCGTCACGCTCTTGATCTCGTACAGCGTCGGCGGCGGCTACGATCTCTACGGGCGGCTCCTGGCGCACTATCTCGGCAATCACATTCCGGGCAATCCGGTCGTCGTGCCCCAGAACATGCCCGGCGCCGGGGGCTTGCGCGCCGCCAACTATCTCTTTTCGGCCGCGCCCAAGGACGGCTCGATGATCGGCACGTTTTCGCGCAGCATTCCGACCATGCCGCTGGTGACGCCCAAGGACGCCCATTTCGACGGCCGCAAGTTTTCCTGGATCGGGTCGATGTCTGGCGATACCAGCCTGTGCCTTACCGGCGCCAAGTCGCAGGTAAAAACCTTCGATGACATGCTGACCAAGCCGGTGGTCATGGGCGGCCAGTTCGCCGCCGCCGACTCCGACATCTACGCCCATCTCTACAAGAACGTGTTCGGCGCCAAGATCAAGCTTGTCTCCGGCTATCCGGGGACGAACGACATCACGCTGGCCATGGAGCGCGGCGAGGTCGACGGCATCTGCGGCCTCTCGTGGGGCACGCTGAAAGTGGCGCATGGCGACTGGATCAAGAACAAGAGCGTGAACATCCTGGTGCAGGCGGCGCTGCAGAAGGATCCGGAATTGCCCGATGTGCCACTGGCGCTCGATCTGATCAAAGATCCGGAAAAGCGGCAGATCCTTTATCTCGACTTCGCCCCGCAGGCGATCGGCCGGCCGTTCGCGGCACCGCCCGACATTCCGGCCGACCGCAAGGCGGCGCTGATCAAGGCGTTTGACGAGACCATGAAAGACCCTGCCCTGCTCGCCGAAGCCGCGCGCGCGAAGATGGACATCGGGCCGATGCGCGGTCCCGACATGGACAAGCTGTTGGTCGAGCTTTACGCCATTCCGCCGGACATTATCGATAAGGCTTCGAAGGCCATCGCCGAACAATAATCGCCGCGGCAGCGGTGCCGCGGCCATCACAACACCAGCAGGACCTGTCACTCATGGCCAAAACGCTGTGGCAACGCGAGCTTCCGCGCAATGTCGGCTTCGCCTTCGATATGAAGGCCGGCCAGTCGGTGCGCATCACCTCGCAGACCATCATCGACTTCGTCTGCTTCTGCCGCGAAAACTTGCGCGAGCGCTTCGACCAGGCCCGCACCAAGGCCAATCAGCGTAAGGTATTCATCTCCACCGGCGATCAGCTCATTTCGAAGCTCAACAATACGATGATGACCATCGTCGAAGACACCTTCGAAGGCCATCACGATCTGCAGGAAGGCATGTGCAGCCGCAAGCGCCACGAGCTTGCCGCCGCCAAAGGCATCTGGGAAAAGACCTACGGACGGCCGCTGTCGGAAATGCCGCCGCGCGGCTGCACCGAAAATCTCGGAACGACATTGGCGTCCTACGGCATCGCCGTTGAAGATGTGCCGAGCCCGTTCAACATCTTTCAGCACATGATCATCCACGCCGACACCGGCGAACTCGCGCATTCGCACCTGCGGCCGAAGCCGCCGGGCGCCCATGTCACTTTGCGCGCCGAGATGAATCTGCTTGCCGCACTCAGCACCTGCCCCGACATGGCGGCCGGAGGCAATACCGGAGCGACGCTGGCGCTGTTCGAGGCCGAATAGACGAGCCGCATGGCGCAGCGCATCGAATTCGGCCTCGATACCTTCGGCGACATCACCGCCGGGCCTGACGGCAAGCTTTTGTCGCACGCGCAGGTGATCCGCGATGTCATCGAGGAAGCCGCGCTGGCCGACTCGCTCGGCATCGAGGCGTTCGGCGTCGGCGAACATCACCGGCCGGATTTCGCGATTTCCGCACCCGAGGTGGTGCTCGGCGCAATCGCGGGCCGCACCAAGCGCATCCTGCTCGGCTCGGCGGTCACCGTGCTGTCGTCGGACGATCCGGTTCGTGTCTTCGAGCGCTTTTCCAGCCTGAACGCCGCCTCCGGCGGCCGCGCGGAAATCACGGTGGGGCGCGGCTCCTTCACCGAATCCTTCCCGCTGTTCGGCTACGACCTGTCGCAATACGAGCAGCTGTTCGAGGAGAGGCTCGACCTGTTCGCCGCCCTGATCCGGAAAGAGACCGTGACCTGGCAAGGCAAGACACGCCCTCCCCTCACGAGCCAGCGTGTCTATCCTCCGCTCGAGGCCGGACCGCTGAAGACTTGGATCGGCGTCGGCGGCAGCCCGCAATCGGTGGTCCGCGCCGCCGCGTACGATTTTCCGCTGATGCTCGCGATCATCGGCGGCGATCCGAAGCGCTTTACGCCTCATGTCGAACTCTATCACCGCGCCTTTACGCAGCTCAGCCGCCCGGCGCAACCGATCGGCCTGCATGCGCACGGCTACGTCGCCGACACCGACGAGCAGGCGCGCGAAGAGTTGTGGCCGCACTACAAGGTGTCGCGCAACCGCATCGGCGCCGAACGGGGCTGGCCGCCGGTGACCCGCGCCTCGTTCGATTACGAGGCCGGCGCTGGCGCGCTCCATATCGGCGCGCCGGAAACGGTGGCGAGCAAGATCGCCGCGACCGCCAAGACGCTCGGCATCGTCCGTTTTGACATGAAATACAGCCAGGGCACGCTGCCGCACGATAAACTCATGCGCAGCATCGAGCTTTACGGAACGAAGGTCATTCCGCTGGTGCGGGAGATGCTGGCGTAACGCCCGCTACTCCTCGAGCAGCGAATTCGGCAGCTTGAAATGCTGGTGCTCGGTCGGCCGCGGATCGAACGGCTTTCGCGCACCGGAGCCGACGCACTTGGCCTCGGCGGTATAGTGCACCGACAGCCGGGAGCCCTCGTATAATTCGCGCGCATGGCCGTAAACGTGCTGGCGGCCCGCCTGGTTGACGTGCAGCCGCACCATCTGCCGGCAGATCGGGCATTGCGCGGTAATCGGGTGCAGCCGCCGCCCGCCGAAAAGCTTGCGGACGACGAGCTTGCCAAATTCGACAAGCCAGACCGAAAAGTGCCGCATTGGCGCGTCCCCTCGCGCGTTCGACTCAAAACGCAGCACACATCTGTGTCTAAAACTTGGTGCGCACCAAGACAACCGCAAATTCGCAGTTGTTCAGGTCCCGACCAAGCCGAATTGCGGGCTCGACGGCTCGGCGTGGGTGCGCTTGGCGATGCGGCCGGCAAGCCGCGACAAGCGGCCGGCTTCGACGGCCGAGCGCATGCTTTTGGCCATCAGCACCGGATCGCGCGCCTTGGAAACGGCGGTGTTGATCAAGACCGCGGCGCAGCCAAGCTCCAGAGCGAGCGTCGCATCGGATGCGGTCCCGATCCCGGCATCGAGCACCACCGGCACCGGGGAGCGCGCGCAAACGAGCTCGATGAGATGCGGGTTGGAAATACCAAGCCCGGAACCGATCGGCGAGCCGAGCGGCATCACGGCGGCAGCGCCTGCATCGGCGAGCTTGCGGCAGGTCACCGGGTCTTCGGTGCAGTAGGGCAGCACGACAAAACCCTTCGCCGCCAGCGTCTGCGTGGCCCGGACCAGTTCCTCCACATCCGGATAGAGGAGCTCGCGGTCGCCGATGACTTCGACCTTGATCCAGTTGGTATCGAGCGCTTCGCGGGCCAGCTCGGCGGTGAGCACAGCGTCCTTGGCGGTCTGGCAGCCCGCCGTGTTGGGCAGGAATTTGACGCGGCCGGCGAGCAGATCGATCAGGCTCTCGTCGTCGCCGGCAAGGCTGATGCGGCGGATCGAGGCGGTGACCATCTGCGTGCCGCTCGCCGCGATCGCATCCAGCATGATTTTGCGGTTCGGATAGCCGGCGCTGCCGAGAAACAGCCGCGAGCCGAACTGATGGCCGGCAATGATGAGCGGATCGGACATGCATTTGCTCCTTCAGCCGCCCTGCCGGGCGCGCACGATCTCGACGCTGTCGCCCGGCTTGAGCGCGGTGTCGCGCCAAGCGGTACGCGGTACGACCGCACCGTTGAGCGCGACCGCGATGCCGCGCTGGCCGGTGTCGACAGCTTTCTCCTCGAGCAATTGTTCAAGCGTCACGGCGGCGAGCCGCTCGGTTTCGCCATTGATGCGGATATGGGGCGCGATGGTTTCTTGGTCGTCCATGGCTGTTTCCTTCATTCCGCCGCCCGCGCCGGCAAAAAGCGCTCCAGGCCGAACGGCCGGATCGCCGGATCGAGCACATCATCGAGGATCAGGCGCGCCATGGCGTCGGCGGTGATCGGAGTGAGCAGGATACCGTTGCGGTGGTGACCGGTGGCGTAGAACAGGCCATCCAGCGGACCGCGGCCGAGGATCGGCGCATCGTCGCGGCTGCCCGGCCGATGACCGACCCAGATTTCGGCAACCGGCAGTTCCTCGATCGCGGGCACCGCGCGCCACGCCGCCTCCAGCAACGTGAGCAAGCCGCCCGCGGTGATGGTCTCATCAAAGCCTTTTTCCTCGACCGTGCCGCCCGCGATCAGGCGGCCGTCGCGCCGCGGCACCAGATAAATGCCGGGCGCCCAGAGCACGTGATTGAGAAGCGGCGCGGCCGCGTCCATCTGCAGCGCCAGCATCTGGCCTTTCACGGGCCGCACTGGCGGCCGGCGATCGGGCGGCAGTCCACCGATACGGCGCGACCAGGCGCCCGCGGCGAGCACCACGATGTCGGCGGACACCGCCGTTCCGTCATCGAGCGCAATGCCGCTGGCACGGCCGCCGCGCGCCAAGATCTCCTTGACCGGCCGATGCTCGTGAATCGTCACTCCGGCGCGCTCAGCGGCAACGCGTAGCGCCTGCACGAGCTTGCGGTTGTCGACCTGGTGATCTTCCGGCGAGAACACCGCGCCGGCGATTTTGCCGGCCAGATGCGGTTCGCGCGCCCGCGTCTCGCCCGCCGAGAGCCATTGCAGCGGCAAATCGAGTTTCTGCTGCTGAAATTCGAGCCGATGATCGATTTCGGCCTGATCGTCGGCGGTCAGCGCCAGAACGAGCGTACCTTCGCGGCGCAGCTCGATATCGACACCACTTGCCTCGTGAAGCGCCTCGGCGAAACCGGGCCAGCGCGCCTGGCTTTCGCGGCCCAGTGCAACCAAATCCTCTTCGCCGGGTTCGGCTTCGCAGCACGCGGCCAGCATGCCGGCCGCGGCATGGCTCGCCCCCGCACCGGCCGGACCGCGGTCGAACACCGTCACCGCGGCTTGGCCGGCGAGCCGCCAGGCAATGCCGAGCCCGATCACACCAGCGCCGATGATGACGACACGCGGCTTTTTGCCGATAGGCCCAATCATTGAATGTGAAGTCTGGTCCGTCAGATGCGGCTCCCTTCGCTGGTATGACCCAGACAGGTTCGACGGGTTTGATCTCAGCCGCACCCCACGGAGGGAGCGCGGCACCCCTGGCCGATGCGCTGATGATGGGCGCTTTACGGCTTCTCGGCAAGCCCCGGCCCCTGCCGCCGATGCCGCAGGAACCGCGCGCAGACGAGGCCGATGGTCACGATCACGACGGCGCCGACGAGCGGCGGCAGGGACAGGCCGAAATGGCCGAAAGCGAAGCCGTAATAGATCGGCCCGATCGCCTGGCCGGAAAAGAACGACGACGAGTGCATCGACATCGCGGTGCCGCGCGCGGTCTGCGACAGGTCGGTGACATGCACCTGGATGCAATTGTGCAGCATGTAGAAGCCGAGCCCGAACAGCACGAACACGGCCGCTTGCACGTACCAGGCCATGTTCAGCGAAATCAGCACGAACGCGACCGCGGCGCCGGCCGCGCCGGTCAGCATCAATTGCCGCTCGGTCACCCGCGTGATCAGGATCGGCAAGCCGAGCGCCAGAATGATGCCGCCGAGGCCAAACCCGCCGATGACGATGCCGGCGTAGGACGAGTGCGTCAGTCCGCCGGCGAGCAACAGCAGCGCCACGTACGGAAACATGCCGTGGATGATGATGCCTTCGAAGAACACCGAGCCGAAGCAGATCTTGGCACGCGGATCGGCGAACACGCTGCGATAACCGGCCACGGCGGCGGCAAGATTGAACGGCTTGCCCTTGCTGCTGCCGAGCCCACGGAACGCAAAGAAGGCGATGATGGCGACGATCAGGCCGAAGCCGCCGATCGACAAGAACACGCCTCGCCAGCCGAGCAGGTCGCCGATCACCCCCGAGATCACGGCGCCGATGAGATTGCCGGTCAGCCCGACCGCCAAGATGCGGCCGATGGCGACCTGCCGCTCCCGGACCGGCACCAGATCGCCGACGATGGCAACGCCGACCGGGAAAATGCCGCCGGCGCATACGCCGGCAATGATGCGCATAGTCACGAGCAACGAGAAATTGCTGGCAAACGCGCAAATCAGCGTCGTCGTCACCACCGCGGCCAGGCTCAGGTTCATGAGCCGCGTCTTGCCGAAAAAATCGCCGATCGTACCCAGGACCGGCTGGGTGAAGGCGTACGGGAACGTGAACGCGCTCGACAACAGCGCCGCGGTCTTCACGTCGACGCCGAGGTCGGCCGCGATCTTCGGAATGACCGGATCCACGGCGCGCGAGAACAGCGTTGAGGCGAAGATAACGAGGCTGACGACTCTCAAGACGGGAGGAATGGCGGGACTCTCAACGTTTCCAGGTGAGTTATGAACGCACTCATGCGCAGCGGCCTAGCCGCTTTTGGCCAGCTTATCGAAACGCAAGAGGCGCTGAAGCAGCGGCTCCATGTCCTTGAGCGGGATCATGTTTGGACCGTCCGATGGCGCCTTATCGGGATCCTGATGGGTCTCGATGAATATGCCGGCGACGCCGACCGCCACGGCCGCCCGCGCCAGCACTGGGACGAACTGGCGCTCGCCGCCCGATGACGTGCCCTGCCCGCCCGGCTGCTGCACCGAATGGGTGGCGTCGAAGATGACCGGCGCGCCTGTCTTCTCCGCAAGTATCGGCAGCGCGCGCATGTCGGATACGAGCGTGTTGTAGCCGAACGACGCGCCGCGCTCGGTCACCAGCACGTTGCCGTTGCCGGCGCTGGTGATCTTTTCCACGACATTGGCCATGTCCCACGGCGCAAGGAACTGGCCTTTTTTGACATTGATCGTGCGCCCGGTTTTCGCTGCCGCAATCAACAGGTCGGTCTGCCGGCACAGAAATGCCGGTATCTGCAAGACATCGACGGCCTCGGCGACTGGAGCGCACTGCTCTGGCTCGTGCACGTCGGTAAGCACGGGCACGCCGAGTTTGTCGCGCAATTCGGCAAAGATCGCGAGCGCGTTGTCGAGGCCGATGCCGCGGGCGCTCTTGGCGCTGGTGCGGTTCGCCTTGTCGAACGAGGTTTTGTAGATAAAGCCGACGTTCAGCCGCGCCGCGATGTCCTTGAGCGCCGCCGCCATGTCGAGCGCGTGCGCCCGGCTTTCGAGCGCGCAAGGTCCGGCAATCAACGCAAGCGGCAGCGCATTGCCGAAGCGCACCTCACCGACGGCGACAGTAGAATTTGGCTTTGCGATCATAGGCGCCCTCGCCGCAGGACCATGCTAGCCCGGCGCCGCGAGGTCAACGGCAGCGCTATTTCACCGCCGAGAACGCCGTCGGCTGCAAGATCTGATTGCTGGCATTGAGTATGATCGCGCCGTCCTTTTCGCTTGCGGCCCGCGCCGAAATCCAGTCCGGGTCGGCCATGAACGCGTTCCATTTCTTCTCGCGGTCGGCCAGCGATTCCCATGCCAGCAGGTAAGTCAGCTCTTGGTTTGAGTCGCCGATCAGCGTGGTCCAAAATCCGGCCTGACGAATGCCGTGCTTGTCCCAAAGCTTCAGCGTGACGTTTTGGAAGCGCTGCAGCAAAGCCGGCAGCCTGCCGGGCACGCAGCGATAGACGCGCATCTCGTAGATCATCACACTTCTCCCTCATAAGAAACGCAGTTTCAGAGAATGCCCGAGCGCGGTGCACCGCATCCGGCCCGCTGTTATCCCGTCATGCCGATGATTACACCAGCCGGCTCTGCTCCACGGCCGCGCCGATGAACGAGGAGAACAGCGGGTGCGGCGCGAATGGCCGCGATTTCAGCTCGGGGTGAAACTGCACGCCGATGAACCAGGGGTGATCCTGGTATTCGATGATCTCCGGCAGCAGCCCGTCCGGTGACATGCCGGAAAAGCGCATGCCGTGCTGGGCGAGACGATCCTTGTAGGCGGTATTGACTTCATAGCGGTGGCGGTGCCGCTCGGAAATGTCGGTCGCGCCGTAGATCTCGGCAACACGCGAACCACGCGTGAGTACCGCAGGAAAAGCTCCGAGCCGCATGGTGCCGCCGAGATCGCTGCCGATGCCGCGCTTCTGCAACTCGTTGCCTTTCATCCATTCGGTCATCAGCCCGACCACCGGCTCGCTTGTGGCGCCGAATTCGGTCGAATTGGCCTCCTCGATGCCGCACAGATTGCGCGCCGCCTCGATCACCGCCATCTGCATGCCGAAGCAGATGCCGAAATACGGCAGCTGGCGCTCGCGCGCGAACTGTGCGGCGCGGATTTTTCCTTCGGCGCCGCGCTGGCCGAAACCGCCCGGCACCAGGATGCCGTCGACATGCTCGAGGAACGGCGCCGGGTCCTCGTTCTCGAACACTTCGCTCTCGATCCAGTCGAGATTGACCTTGACCTTGTTGGCGACGCCGCCGTGCGAGAGCGCCTCGATCAGCGACTTATAGGCATCCTTCATGCCGGTATACTTGCCGACGATGGCGATGGTGACATTGCCCTCGGGATTGCGGATACGCTCGTTGATAATGTGCCAAGTGGCGAGTTCGGGCGCCGGCGGATGATCGATGCCGAACGCGGCGAGCACTTCGTCGTCGAGCCCACCGGCGTGATAAGATTCCGGCACGGCGTAGATGTTGTCGACATCGCGCGCCTCGATCACCGCGCTTTCGCGCACGTTGCAGAACAGCGCGAGCTTTTTGCGTTCGCCGGGCGGGATCGGCCGATCGGTGCGGCAGAGCAGGATGTCCGGCTGGATACCGATGGCGCGCAGCTCGCGCACCGAATGCTGGGTAGGCTTGGTCTTCAGTTCCCCGGCGCTCGGAATGAACGGCAGCAGCGTGAGATGGATGTAGACGGCGTGGCGGCGCGGCAGATCGTTGCCGAGCTGGCGGATAGCCTCGAAGTACGGCAGCCCCTCGATGTCGCCGACCGTGCCGCCGATCTCGCACAGCACAAAATCAAAGCCTTCGTTGCCGTCGCGGATGAAGTCCTTGATCGCGTTGGTGACGTGCGGAATGACCTGGATGGTGGCGCCGAGATAATCGCCGCGCCGCTCCTTGAGCAGAATGTCCTGATAGATGCGGCCGGTGGTGATGTTGTCCATCCGGGTCGCCGGCCGGCCGGTGAACCGCTCATAGTGACCGAGGTCGAGATCGGTCTCGGCGCCATCGTCGGTGACGAAGACCTCGCCGTGCTGATAGGGCGACATGGTGCCCGGATCGACGTTGAGGTACGGGTCGAGCTTGCGCAACCGGACCTTGTAGCCGCGCGCTTGAAGGACCGCGCCGAGCGCCGCCGAAGCCAAGCCCTTGCCAAGTGAAGAGACCACGCCGCCGGTGATGAATATGTACCGCGCCATGGGACCCGAGCTTTAGCGCGCTAATCGCGATTCGACGAGGGATTTTCCGGAATGGCTGCCGCGCATCTCCCGCCCGGCCGAATTGGGGCCGGAAAGTTGCGTCAGGTTAGGCCTTTGCAGGGTCATCCTCAGGCGACGCGCGAGCGGCCACAAGGCGCTCATCCGGAACCTGCCGTTTTAGCGCGATTGCGGCACCTGTGGGCCGCTGGGGGCCGGTGCCGGAGCGGGCGCAGCAGGCGCCGCCGCGTTGTTGGCCGGCGGGTTACTGCCGCCGAGATCGTTGAGCAGGCCATTGCTGCCGGAATTGAGCGGCGCCATGGGCGGAGCCGGACCGCCGGCCGGTGCCGGCGCCTGCCCCTGGGCCGGCGCGCCGCCGGTATTGATCAGCGAGACCGGAGCGCGGCCGTGGCTCGCCAGGAGCGACAGGATGAGGCTGGTCAGGAAGAAACCCGCTGCCAGCAGCGCAGTGGTGCGGGTCAGCACATTGGCCGTACCCCGCCCCGTCATAAAGCCGCTCGTGGAGCTGACCAGTCCGCCCCCTTCCGACTTCTGCAGCAGCACCACGCCGATCATGGCGAGGACCAGCATGAGGTGAATGGCGACGACGACAGTAATCATTCTTGACGATCCGGGTATGGCGCGGCGCGGGGGCGTTTCCGCAGCGGCTAGCCCCCATATAGGGGGTCCGGGCGGTGTCTACACGATCACTTACGGATTTTCTATGTCCGCGGACGGTCGCCTTCCGGCGGGCGTCGTTTCGCCAGTTCATGGTGCCGTTCGCAGCGCCGACGGCGGTCCTCCCGTAGGGGAGGGTCCGTCGAGGCCGGCCCCAGCCGCGCTGACTGCGCATTGCGCGTAGTGGCCCCGCCTAGCGGTAGGTCTTCAGATAGGCGATCACGTCCTCGACGTCTTTCTTCTCGTGCAGGCCGCCGAACGGCATGCGGTTGCCGGGCACCTTGGCCTGCGGATCCTCGATGTAGCTGCGCAGATTGTCGTCGTTCCAGGTGAGCTTGGCGCGCATCATGGCATTGGAATAGCGGAAATCCTCGAGCGTGCCCGATGTGCGGCCGTAGACCCCGCGCAAGCTCGGTCCGATCGCGTCGGGCTTGTCGCTGTGGCAGGCCGCGCAGGCCGCGAACACCTGCTTGCCATGCTCCGCATCGGCGGCGCCGGCGATACCCGGAAAGCCGATGGCGACACAGACAGTCGCAAGCCAAGCGCTGCCGAACGCCGCTGTTGTTGTCCGTCGCATCCTGTCCCTCACCCTCATGCGTGCACCAGCGGACCTGGGCTCTTCAGATACTGCGTCGTGATCGCTTGCGCCGACCAATAGGCCAAGGCGCCGACCGTGCCGGTCGGGTTGTAGCCGTGCTGCTGCGGAAATACCGATGCGCCCTCGACGAACAGATTGTGCGCGTCCCAGGCCTGCAGGTAGCGATTGACGACGCTGGTCTTCGGGTCGCTTCCCATCATCGTGCCGCCGGTATTATGGGTCGACTGATAGGGCACGACCGTAAAAGTCTTCGGGCGCGGGTGCATCTCGTAGTGCGTCGGCGCCATTGCCTTGATGATGCCTTCCAGCTTGTCGAGCAGATAACGCGACATTTTGTGCTCGTTCTCCGGCCCATTGTAGGTGAGCCGGAGGAGCGGGCGGCCGAACGCATCCTTGTAGGTCGGATCGAGGTCCATGAAGTTGTCGCGATTGGCATAGACCGAGCCTTGGGTGTTGAAGCGGGCGGCGTGGTGATACCACTTGACCGTCGCACGCTTCCATTCCGAGCCCCATTGCGGCGTGCCGTGCGGCACGGAGCGGCCGGCGATCGGCGGCGCGCTTGCGGTGTTGCACGTAAAGTAGCCGCCGCCGAAGAAGCCCAGTCCGCCGTGATCGAAATTTTCACCGTTGAAATCGTCGATGCACACCGCCGTTCCGGCCGAACCCCAGAACGGATTGAGCTCCTTGTCCTCGAAGAAGGCGGCTGCGCCGGCTTCGAACTGGTAGGCGTAGTTCTTGCCGACGACGCCTTTGCCGGTGGCGTGATCGTACGGCTCGCCGATGCCGGCAAGCAGCAGGTGCTGCACGTTCGAGAACACGTACGACGTCAACAGCACGATACCGGCCGGCTGCTCGTACTCTTCGCCGTTGCGCATGTCGGTGTAGGTGACGCTCACAACTTTCTTCGCGGCCTTGTCGTAGTTCAGCTTGGTGACGAAGCAGCGCGTGCGCAGCTGGAATTTAGGCTCGAGCCGCAGTGTCGGCAGCAGCGTCGAATTGGGTGACGCCTTGGCGTTGGTTTCGCAGGCTACCCGGTTACAGAAGCCGCAATATTCGCAAGCGCCGAGCGGCACGTTTTCGGCGTTGGTGTAAGCCGCGCTTGCGATCGCAACCGGCGCCGGAAACGGGTGATAGCCGAGGCTCTTGGCGGCGGTGCCGAACATCAGACCGGCATTGCTCGATTTGATGGGGGCGTTCGGATACTCGTTGCTGCGCGGACCTTCGAAGATATTCCCACCTTCGATCTTTTGGCCGCGAACGTTGCCGGCTTTGCCCGACACTCCGCATATTTTGTCGAAGCGGTCGTAAAACGGCTCGATCTCGTCGAAGCTCAGCGGCCAATCGGCAATCGTCATGTCGGCCGGAATGGCATTCGCGCCATAGCGCTCGGTCAACGTGCTGCGAATGCGGAAATCGGAGGGCAGAAAGCGCCAGTGCAACGCGCCCCAATGGATACCGGAACCGCCGACGCCCTCGCCCGGCAGAAACGCGCCGATGCGGCGGATCGGCAACGCCTCCTCGACGGGAAAATTGCGAAAAGTCAGCGTGTCGAGCGAATTATCCCACATCAGTTCGAGGCGACCCGCATAGCGCAGCTCGTCGCGCACGCTCGGCAGGATGAAATCCTCGCCGGGAATGCGGTCGGGCCCGCGCTCCAGCGACACCACATTGAGGCCGGCCTTGGTCAGCTCACGGGCCATGATCGCGCCGGTCCAGCCGAGCCCGACCGTGACCGCATCGACTTCCTTCAATCGAGTCACCATCGCCGCCTCCCGTGCTTAAGAAAAATCCTCGATCGACCGCGGCTCGGCGACATAGCGCTTATCGCGATACTCATCGATGAGGTGGGCGTAAGTGGCCGGCAGGCCGGGGAAACCAAGCATCCTCCACGACGCCTTGTTGCGATTTCCGCCGTAGATGGGATCCGAGAAAAATCCCTCCATGGTCATGGCGTGCAGCCGCCCGAAGAAAGCGCGTGCGCTGAAGTTGGCGAATTCGGCCTTGCCTGCCTCTATGGCTTTGAGCGCCTCGACACGCTTGTCCGCGGCGAGCCGGTCGAAATCGCGGCCGTAGGTCTTACGGGACCATTCGTTGGCGGCAGCGATACCGGCTTTCATGAATTCGACCGGCGTCAGTGCCAATTGGTAGCCCTGCTCCGGCTTGCCTTTGCGGAACGGGCCGGCCCGATACGATTTCGCCCCGCCGCCCCAGGCACTGGCAAGCTGGCGGTCGATATAGGTGGCGACGCCGCAGTCGCTGCCCGACGGCGACAGTTCGTCGGCCGGAATAAGCGTGTCGACCGCGGCGACGACGAAGGCATGCTCGGTCTCGTTGAGCGCCAGCAAC
>Ga0070741_10007689_pt1 | contig 22105 bp, 20 predicted proteins | sample Coa_R1_4_FD_66440 | JGI IMG/M metagenome (GOLD analysis project Ga0070741, IMG submission 66440) | Surface soil microbial communities from Centralia Pennsylvania, which are recovering from an underground coalmine fire - Coalmine... | ecosystem: Environmental > Terrestrial > Soil > Unclassified ... | reverse complement strand
GCGAAGACTTCGAATTGCAATAGTGAAGGTAGATATCTCCCACTAAAGCGAAGGGACCGGACTCGAGCCAGCGCGGTTGAGCCGGCTGAACATCCCGATCGTGAAAGAACAGAATTCCGCGGTCGCCTGCGCCAGTAAGATCCCCATATCGCCCGGCACAAGGAGCGAGCAACACGTTCCCGGCAAACGTCGTAACACCTAAGTTCAAGGTTCCCGAACACCGGGCAGCACTAACAGGGACTGCCCAGCTTGGATTTGAGCTAGCGCAGTCAAATATCACGGCTCCGCTAGTTGGATCAACTTGTGTTAGTGCGCCCGAACCGGCCGTAACATTTAGAACAGCTTGATCAGCCAAGTAGAACATCGTTCCACCCGAGTTATCGCCACCCGTGGTACCAGACCTCAGACACGAGTAGGCGTTGGGCGTCAATGCCGACGACGGGTCCGCCGCGAAGAAATCTTCTGCAAGATAGTAGACGCCTGGTTCGAAGACCGCCAAGCCGGTTTGATTCGGGTCAACCAGGTGTCTGCCGACGCAGATGGCAGCATCATTACCGAGAGAACCAGGACATGATTTCCCTAGAGTAGAAAGTGGTGGATAGTACCCACGCTGATAGAAGTCGCAATGAACGCCAGGCGGAATTCCTGGGCACCCAGTAATACCGTACTGTGGAGTTGGTGCGGCTGCAGGCTGCTCCACCTTAATCATCGCAAATGGATCCGACATCACACCAGCAGCGTTTACCCATTTCACCGATGCCACTCCAGCATCCCCCGCTGACTCTCGCCCCGCAATCGCAAATTCGCCGTTTCCGTCGCCAAATGCATTGCTAAGACTTGGCGTGACGGAGAAATCAACCGCATTGCCATCCGTAGAGTTCACCTGGATATTTCTAAGGGCTCCGAAAACTGAAAGTTGACCAGAACTCTTCAATATCTTGGTAATTGCCACCCCGTTCACGTCCACGCCGTTAGGCGCGTTCGGGTTGAGCACCAGAACCGGCACAGGCGATAGGACATTGGTCAAGCCGCATGTGGATCGCGCGGGCACGTTCACGGGACCAGCGCCCACGAAGCGCATGAAAGTGGTCGACACGGGATCTTTGACAGATACGGACATGTAAGGCTGAGAAACAAGATCGGTTGCCGCACATACCGAGTGGTTTGCAGCATAATCGCAATCACTGCTGGGTAGAACTCCCGTGACGGTATCCGGGAAAGTAATGGTAACGGCTGAGCTTTTATAGCCATTCAAACTAGCATATGAGTTGGCGCTATTCGTCCAAGAAGACGTCGGCAGGTTCGCACTTGCAGCAACTGAAAGCATGTCCATGGCGCCCGCGGTGCAAGCCGCGTCGGCGGCCGTTTGGGCAGTCTGGCGGTGGAACCAAACGTTCCCGCCGTCAACTACGAAGCCAATCCCGCCGATCAGAAAGAATCCGAGACACAAAATGAGAAACACGGCAGCCTGGCCGCGTTCGCGACTCTTTGAGAGGGTGTCCACGCCCGGTTTCGTTAATCCAGGAACAGCCTGTCGCATGGGTGTCCTCAAAACTGAATCCTTCCCACCGAAGTTGCCGAAATCGTGACAGTCGTGAAATATGCGGCACTCAGAAACAACGGATTGTATGAATAGCTCACGGTAACCTGAACCCGGTCTCCGGGAGCGTTGTTGCCGTCGGGATAATCGACGCTGACAGTCTTGCCCGACGTGTCGTGTACCGAGGCCGCCAGAAACGCTGTAACAGCATTCGTGACTCCGTCATCGCTGTCTTCAATCGACAGACCGCCACGGCTCGAACCATGCACGACCGCGTACCGCACGCCTTCCTTTGCTGCGTCAGTTAATACAGCGTAGTTGTACAAATACAGCGACATCTCCAAAATGCCGACAACCAGAATGACCAGGAAACCAAACACTAACCCGGACTCAATGGTCGTCTGACCGCGTTCTTTGTTTCGAACTTGTTTTCGAACTCGTGATAGAACCTTACCGCTCATGATCCCATTGCTCTCATTTCCGCATGTCGCGTGAAAGTACACGTTGTCGTGCCGGCGCTGGAAGTACACGCTGGCATAGTCAGTACAGCAAGAGTGAACGGGGTCGCAGGAACGATGGGCTTGAACGTGTACCACACGTCCACGCGATTCAAAGCAAAACCAGGATAGGTTGCCGCTTCTGGATCGGGATCAGGGGTCGGTGTTCCCGGCGGCGATCCGAATGTGTCACATTGAGTCGTTGGTGCCGCTCCACCGCTGCTCCCCTTAGAAAGCGAACACACTTGGACGGCTAAAGTGCCTCCATTCAACTTTCCTAGATCCTGCAAAACCAGAGAGCTGACAGCTGTGGCGCTACCTGTTGTTTGTGGCAGAGCACCATTTACCGGCGTTGATGATCCGGAGATCGCCCATTCGATTCCGCTACGCGTCGCCGATGTCAGGTTCAAAGTCACGAGAAGAAAATATCCAAAATTGACGGCATTCAGGAAGAGCGTGAGCAGGAAAGGGAGCATCAGCGCAGTTTCGAGGACGCTTTGCCCTCGGCTGTCTTTTTTTAACGAATATTTCCTGACAGACACGTGGGTTCCCTTGGGCGCGATCACCGAGCGCGCGACTTGTGACAGTACCTGGCCTGCGGAACAGGTCCCTCGACTGCGCCGGACAATCCGCCAGCGGATTGTCCGACTCCGCTCGGGATGAGAGAGCGGGATGAGATTTGCGCTGCTCATTTCTTCCACTTACGCGATGCGGACTGCCGAACGGAACACCTTGGCAGGTTCTGCGGAACGGCTTGCATCTTCGCGAACCTGCACTGCTGGAGGCTCCTTCGACTCTTGCAACTCGGCTTCCTCTTCGTCGTTTCCGTCGGGAACCTCGAACTGATTCAACAGCCGGTGCAGATACGCGCGGCTGATCCCTAACTCTTTGGCGGCTTTGAGCCGATTGCCCTTGTGCATCTCGAGGGCCACGCGCACCAGCTCGCGCTTGAAATTCCTGACCGCCTCGTGGAATGACCCCTTCGGCAGTTCGTCCGAGATGCTCAGGCCTTGCAGCTCGGGCGGCAGATCATCAATCCCCAGCCGCTCGTGGCCGTTGCCAAGAACTACACTCCGCTCAATTACATTCTGAAGTTCGCGCACGTTGCCCGGCCACGTATGCCGCGCCAGCGCGCCCATAAATCCCGGAGTCATGCTGCGGCACTGTTTCTTGTGTAACTTGGCGAACATGCGGAGGAAATATTCGGCGAGCAGCGGGACGTCGTCCGTGCGTTCGCGCAATGGCGGCATGGCAATTTTCACGACAGAAATACGGAAATAAAGATCTTCGCGGAAGGTCCCCTCGCGCACCATTTGCTCCAGGTTGCGGTTCGTGGCGCAGATTACGCGCACGTCAATTGGGTGAGAAACATTCGAGCCCAGACGGGAAACAGTGCGCTCCTGCAGCGCACGCAGAAGCTTCGCCTGCAACGGCAGAGCGAGGTCGCCAATCTCGTCAATAAAGATCGTTCCGCCGTTCGCTTCCTCAAAACGTCCGCGCCGGGCCTGGTTTGCGCCGGTGAAGGCACCGCGCTCGTGGCCGAACAGCTCGTCATCGATCAGCGACTCGGGAAACGAACAAACGGAAAACGCGACGAACGGCTTATTTGCCCGCGGACTAAGATTATGGATCGCCTTGGCGACGAGTCCCTTGCCGGTTCCGCTCTCTCCGGTGACCAGAACGGTAGTAAAAACGCCCGCCACTTTGTGAATCACGTCGTTAACGCGATCCATTGCCGAGCTGGTGCCAAGGAGCCCGTCGACGCGGCGTCCGCACAGCATTTGCTGCGCCGCGGCCAGTTCCCGGACCATCGCCGTGCGGCGGCAGGCCCGGTTGATCGCGAAACGTAGCTCCTGCACATCGAGCGGCTGTTCGAGGAAATCAACTGCCCCGTCACGGAACAGCTGAAGCGCCGAAGCAACCTGGTGATTCCATCCGAACGTGATGATAGGGGGCGCGAGTGGCAACTCCGAAGCCATGCCCAGCAGATCGCGCTGCGATTGCGCCTCAAGATCCAGGTTCAACAGGATTGCATCGAAATCGCCGGCCGAAATTTCTGCGAGCGCATGTTGAGAAGTGAAAACCTGGCGGATGCAATATCCCGACTCGCCAAGAACTTCCTGAAGGACGTTGCCAAAAGCTTCATCCGCGTCCACGAGGAGGACGCGCTTTGGTCTTTCCCCTATGCCTGGGCTGGTCAAATCTACCCCTTTCCCGCACGCTTGGATCGTGAGTACCCTTTTGAGACCGTGCCGAGGAGTAAACAATCAGCTACAGCTCGCGAAGGTCCGGACTACAGCGGTGCGGGTGAAACCTGGTTTCAGATCGGGATAAAAATCACCGAACTGAGCTGTTGGGGGAGCATAATACAGCGAAAACTGTAAAGCAATACTAAGGCCAAAATTTATTTTAGGAAACTAGATGTAAACCGGTGTAAACGGAATTTCAATGGCCTTTTGGTGGTGTAAACATTTGCATACAGTCGTCCAAATCAACCCTAGCCCGTTACCTCGGCCACGCACTGTGCCGCATAAACCACCTGTTCCTCGGTCATTTCCGGAAACAGCGGCAGGCTCAGGACCTGCTCACAGGCCCGATTCGTAAACGGCAGCCTGTCCGGGTCGACTCTTAAATACGAGAACGCCTCCTGCAAGTGCACCGGCACGGGATAATGGACCGCTGTCTGCACGCCCATCTTTTCCAGCTCGGCGCGTACCTCATCGCGGTCCTCGACGTAGGCTACGAACAGGTGGTAGACGCAATCCGCTTCCGGCGAGTCCTCGAGGAGTCGCACACTCGCCTCGCCCAGCAGCCGCCTATAGGTCTCAGCGCATGCCTGGCGCCTCGCCGTCCACTGGTCCAGATACTTCATCTTTACATTCAGCACCGCAGCCTGGAAACCATCCATGCGATAGTTGTAGCCGATGTACTTGTGCAGGTAGCGCCTTGACTCCCCGTGCGAGCGGAGCGACCGCGCCAGCCTTGCTACTTCGTCGTCGTTCGTAGTTAATGCCCCGCCTTCTCCGTACGCACCCAGGTTCTTGCCGGGATAGAAACTAAAGGCCGCCGCGTGCCCAAATCCTCCCACGCGCTTGCCGTTATATCTCGCTCCGTGGGCCTGGCAGGCGTCCTCGATCACGAGGAGTCTGTGCGCCTTCGCGATGTCCGTGATCGCGGCCATGTTGACCGGCCTTCCGTACAGGTGCACGGGAATGATAGCGCGGGTGCGCTTCGTGATCGCCGCTTCGATCAGTTCGGGATTGATATTCGCCGTCGCGGGATCGATATCCACAAAAACCGGTGTTGCGCCGGTGTAGGCAATTGCCTCCGCTGTGGCAATGAACGTATTGGCTGAGGTGATGACCTCGTCGCCTGAGCCGATACCCGCAGTGACCAGCGCCAGGTGAAGGGCGCTCGTGCCGGAGTTGAGCGCTACGCAGTGCTTGACCTCGCAGTAGTCCGCAAATGCCTGCTCAAACCGCTCCACCTCTTCGCCCAGAATGAACGCGGCATTCTGGCACACGCGATCGAGCGCCGCCTGAATCTCCTCGCGCAAGTAGGCATACTGACTCTTCAAGTCGAAGTAGGGCACGGTCATGCTGGCAGTTTTCACTGAACCTCCACGTCAATATGTTCTGACGATATGTTAAGCTGCGGCGCAGTAGCTTCCCCTGTCTCCGTCATCCTTTCATGTTTCTGGCCTTGGAGCTTTGTCTCGCTGCGATTTGCCTATCCGTTGCTTACACCCATCCATTCGGAGATGGATTCTTTAGACGCATCGAAATCCGTGTCGCCGCCTTTGCAAGACGACGGAAACTTGCAGTACTAGTAACAGGGTTGGCAGCACTGAGTATACGTCTGGCGCTTCTGCCAATCCTACCGATTCCAGCGCCCGCTATTCATGATGAATACAGTCACCTTCTGCTAGCCGACACTCTTGCTCACGGAAGACTGTCCAATCCGACACATCCGATGTGGATCCATTTCGAGACGTTCCACGTGAATTGGCAACCGACGTACGCCTCAATGTATTTTCCGGGACAGGGATTATTCCTGGCACTGGGACAAGTACTCCTTGGCCATCCGTTTTGGGGTGTTTGGTTGAGCACTGGCTTGTTGTGTGCGGCCATCTGCTGGGCTTTACAAGGATGGATGCCCCCAGCTTGGGCGTTTGTAGGCGGCTTGTTAGCGGTGATCCGCCTTGGAACATTCAGCTACTGGACAAATAGCTATTTGGGCGGAGCTGTCGCCGCTTTGGGCGGTGCACTCGTTCTTGGAGCGTACCCGCGCATCAAGCAGGAAATGAAAGTTTTCAACTCTATCCTATTGGGACTTGGAATGGTAGCGCTCGCGTTGAGTCGGCCATACGAAGGATTCTTCTTTTGCCTGCCGGTGATTACAGGCTTGGCCGTTTGGGCATGGAAACACAGTTCAGTCCCCCTGACAACGACACTCAAGAGAGTCGCGCTACCTGCAGTCATGATTCTCGTGCTTGGCCTGGCCTGGCTTGGCTATTATTTCTGGCGTGTCACAGGCAATCCGTTTACGACGGCTTATCAGGTCAATATTCGCACCTACGGTCTGGTTTACTTTCCTTGGGAGAAGATAAAGCAAGTAGCACCTTTCCATCACCAGGCGATGGAACGCTTTTATAGGGGTAGTGGACCTGTTGTGGATCGACTGCACTACGCCCTTCAACACCCGGTAGCCCTACAGGGTGAAAAAGTACTGATCGTTTGGCTTTTCTATTTTGGACCGCTGCTTACCATTCCATGGCTTGTGTGGATAAACACGTACCGAAAGAAATGGTGGCGAAATATCAACCCAACTATTCGATTCTTCTTGATTATTGTTGCTGTCACATATGTTTCGTTGGCTTTGACGATCTACATCGGACAGCCACATTATGCAGCACCAATGACAGCCCCTTTCTACGCGGCCACTCTGTTGGTGCTACGGGACTTGAGAACAACCGCCTCGGGAAGATCATTGGGTAGATCAACGATTCTAATGTGTAGCTTCCTCGTATTACCGGCCATTGCCGTTTCTGCCTTCCATTCCGGCCTCGAAGCGGGTCCGATGAGAAATTGGTGCTCCGCGCCGGTGCAGAATCTAAGACGGGCGCAGATTCTTAACCAACTGGAACGAATATCAGGGAAACACGTTGTCATTGTTCACTATGAGCCCGGGCACGACTTCATCCATGACGAGTGGGTCTACAACGAAGCCGATATTGACGAGGCGAAGGTGGTGTGGGCACGAGATATGGGGTCCAAGAACTCAGAGCTACTGGACTATTTCAATAACAGGAAGGCATGGTTTCTAGAGCCAGACATTAGGCCAGCCCGGCTAACAGCTTATGCCAATAAACTCGCGGAGACGCAAGCTCGCTGAATGACTGTAAACGGAAGTACTCAATTCTGCGCGAATGATCATCCAAAAGGTTTCACGTGCTATTCTTTCTGTATAAAGATCCCAAGGTAGACCACCCCTTAATTTCGGGCGTTTTAGCCCATTGATTCTCAATCAGAAGTAGTCCCTCACAGGCAGCAAGTCGCGCGGGGCCTTTGGCAACAGAACTGCTCCTGGTTCAAAGGCCGGTCACCCGGAAAATGGGAAGAACCCAAGGAGATTTGTTTATGGTGAAACGCTGTAGTGATTTCCTGACACGCCTGCACAACGACGAGAGAGGCCAGGGTCTGGTGGAGTATGTTTTGGTCGTGGCTTTCCTTGTCCTCGTAGCAACAGCAAGCATGGAGTCCATCGCCTCTAGCATCAAGACGATCTTCCAGAACCTTGACCAAGTGCTTCAGAAAGCCGCTAGTGGAACCTAAACAACTAGCCAGAATGTGACTTTTCGTCTCTAAAGGTTTCGGTTCTCGAAATCGGGGGGTGGGGTACGTCTTTACAGAGATTATTTTCAGCCTTTGTGGTCGCGGCAATACTGGCCGGCGCGATCACGTTCCTGTTCTACCGCAGACTCGGGCATGGTGCAGCGCCGAAGCCTGAGTTGAAAATCGTCGTCGCTTCCAAGGACCTGCCCGTCGGAGCAACACTAACCTCCGGCGATGTCACGCTGCTCGACTGGTACAGCGATACCTTACCCACCGGTGCATTCACAAAAACCGAAGCCGTTTTGGGCCGGCCGCTGCTCTATCCTCTCGCAGCGAAGCAGCCGGTTGTGGATCGCAATCTTGGGGCGGTAGGTGCGGGCATTGGCTTGGCCGGAAAAATTCCGGCCGGGATGCGGGCGATTGCCGTGAAGTCGAATGAGATTTCGGGAGTGGGTGGATTCTTATATCCCGGATCGCATGTGGATTGCATGGTGACATTCACGCCGCCGGGCGGCAAATCGCCTCAGACACAGACCGTTCTGCAGAATGTGGAAGTGCTCGCGGCTGGGCAGACTATCGAACCTGATCCGCAGGGCAAGCCGCAGAAGGTAAATGTCGTCACCTTGCTGCTTGGCCCGGAAGATTCGCAAAAGCTGCAGCTGGCCAGTTCGCAAGGCAACATTCAGTTCGTGCTGCGCAGCGGCGCCGACCAGACGCAAGCAAGCCTGCAGCCCACGCGTCTGGACCAGATTTTTCCCAGCGACAAACCGCCAGTCATAGCCAAGGCGCCAGTGCTAAAGCGTGCCCCGCGACAGGCTCCACCACCCGTATACACGCTCGAAGTGATTCAGGGAACCAAGAGAACCGAACAAAAATTTGAAGAATAAGGATTCCGTAACTCCAGAAAGATGAAAAGTTCCGCGTCGGGAAAAAAGAAGGGCCTGCTTTTTGCCTCGTCGATAAGCATGTTCGCGCTGGCCGCGGCGGTTTCGGCCGCAGCACAATCCGAGGGGCAGGCCCTTCATGTATTTGTGGGCAAGTCGGTCGTGATCAACATGCAGACGCCAATTTCGAGGATTCTATCCAGCAATCCTGCGGTGATTGACACACTGGCTACTTCGCCGACGCAGGTTGTTGTGGAAGGCAAAGCTCCGGGATCGAGCAGCCTGATCTTGTGGGACTCGGGCGGACACTCGCAGATTCTTGATGTCACGGTCGACGTAAACGTGTCTCGACTGAAGACTGCGATCGAGCAAACTTACCCCGGCCAGCACATCAATATTCAAACTGACGGCGCACACCTCATCCTGACCGGTACAGTTTCCGACACGAAGATTGCTGAGGATGTTGTGAAAATGGCGTCCGCGTATTCAGCCGGTGTGGTGAATTCCCTGACCGTTGCGCCAGTCCACGAGCAGCAGATTTTGCTGGAAGTGAAATTTGCGGAAGTTGACCGCACAAAGCTCCAGCAGTTCGGGATCAACTTCCTGAGCACGGGAGTGGGCAACACTCCGGGCACAATCAGTACCGGCCAATTCAATGCGCCCACGCTGCAAGGCCAGCTCAAAGGAGTTATCCCCGGTACAGTGACCGGTACCAGCACCTCTTTTCAGCTCAACAGCCTACTAAACGTCTTCCTTTTCCGGCCTGACCTCAACCTGGGCGCAACCATCTCGGACCTCGAAAACAAGAACGTGCTGGAGATTCTGGCCGAGCCCAATCTGCTTGCCTTGAACGGGCAAAAAGCAGATTTCCTCGCCGGTGGTGAGTTTCCATTTCCGGTTGTTCAGGGTGGGGCGAATGTCGGCGCAGTAACGATTCAGTTCCGGCCTTTCGGCGTCAAGCTGGACTTCACCGCAACCGTGGGCGCAGATCACGTAATTCGCATGCACATTGCGCCTGAAGTAAGCACGCTCGACTTTACCCAGGCAGTCCAGATTTCCGGCTTCACCGTCCCTGCCATTTCCACCCGCCGCGCTGAAACTGAGATTGAACTGAAAGACGGCCAGTCGTTCGGCATCGCCGGCCTGCTCGACAACCGCGCGACTGTGGCGCTGAGCAAGATCCCCGGAATTGGGGACATTCCGGTGCTTGGAAATCTCTTTCGTTCACGCTCAATTAATCGCAGTAACAGCGAGCTGATGGTGATGGTGACGCCAAGAATCGTCGATCCGGTGCAGTCCAACACGCCATCAGGCTTGCCACCAGCGAATCCGGTTAAGTTTCTGGAACACCCTGAATTCGATAAAGGCCTCCCCGACCCCGGCAACACAAACAGCAACACTGGAGCTCAACCAGGTGCGAAATGAATCCGATGTCTATCAAAGATGTAATCAACAGTGACTCGCGGGAGAGCTTTTCGGGCAGTCAGCCGCTTTCGGTGGTTGGGATTTGCCTTGACGATGAAACCTGGGGCGTCCTGCAGGCATTTGCAGACTCTGCTCCGCTGATCCGGCTCCGTTCGCACATCTCTGAATACCGGGCGCGGGAAACAGACACTGCGGTCGACTGGCTGGGAGAGCCTGCGCCCGACATCTGCATTGTCGATTTTGATCGCGATCGTCGCAAAGCCGCGATTGCCGCTGAGAACATTCACAGTACCGCGCCTGACACTGCGATTTTCGCCGTATCGGCCGATGCGCAGCCCGACTTAATTATTCAAGCCATGCGCAGCGGTTGCAGCGAATACCTGTTGAAGCCGATCGGCCGCGAGCAGCTACTTAACGCGGTAGCTCGCGTCGGTGGCCGCAGAAAAGAGCGCACACAGACGACGCGGGCGCAAGTCCTGGCCTTCATGGGCGCAAAAGGCGGATGCGGTGTTACCAGTGTTGTGACCCAGCTGGGCGCGCTGCTGGCCAGCTCTTTTTCGAAGCGCACCCTGGTTGTCGATCTGCACCCCGATTTCGGCGACGCTGCCCTGTATCTTGGGGTTACGCGTCATCGTTATCACTTCTTCGAGCTGGTCGAGAACACCGATCGCCTGGACGGCGAACTGCTTCAAAGCTTCCTCGCACGTCACCCCAGCGGAGTGGAACTGATTCCCGCGCCTGAAGGTAACGATGCGCCTCGGCGCATTTTGCCCGGCGCCACAGCACAGACGCTTGAGTTTCTACGGACCCGGTACGACTACATCCTCGTCGACCTGCCGCTGGGGTTGAGTGACGAGAACATGGAAGTCATTCGCCATTCCGATCATCTGCACATGGTTACGATTGCGGAAGTTTCTGCTCTCCGCAATGTGGCCCGGCAGATCAATTATCTGACTCGCAAGGACGTCGCTCCGGAGCGGCTCCGCGTCGTCCTGAATAGGCACCAGAAGCGGTCTTTGATTTCCGACAGCGAGATAGAGAAGACATTGGGTCAGAAAATCTTTTGGAAGATTCCGAACCAGTACGCGCACATCGTGAAGGCAATTAATGGTGGCGATCCGATTGCACAGCTTTCAAGTTCTGAAGTGGCAAAGAGTCTGGCGGATCTGGCCAGCGAGCTTGGCGCGAAGCCTCCAGTGGCAGACAAGAAGAGACGTGGATTCCTGGGCCTGTAGTGAGAGGGATGTATGGGTGAATTCAATTCAATTTCGTCACAACTCGGGACTACGAATGGAGTGCCCTCCGGCGAGATGAAACGAACGGGGTTGAGCTTCAAGGAATACCAGGAGCTGAAGTCGAGCGTTCACCGCGATCTCATAAGCCGTGTGGATCTCGAGCGTGTGGCCAACCAGCGTGACGATCACACCAGGGCACAGGTGCTCTCGGTCATTCAGGACCTTGTTGCCAATCTGAAGACTCCGCTTAGCGGACGTGAACGCGAGCGTCTCGCCCTTGAAGTGCTGGATGAAGTTTTTGGTTTGGGTCCTCTGGAGCCCGTCCTGCAAGACCCGACAGTGAACGACATTCTTGTGAACGGTCCGCGGCAGGTTTATGTGGAGCGCGGCGGAATCCTTGAAGAAAGCAACATCATGTTCAAGGACAACGCGCACCTGATGAACGTGATCGACAAGATTGTCTCTGCGGTCGGCCGACGCGTTGATGAATCCTCGCCAATGGTAGATGCGCGCCTCGCCGATGGCTCGCGTGTGAACGTAATCATTCCTCCGCTTGCGATCGATGGTCCTCACGTTTCGATCCGCCGGTTTGGCCACATTCCGATCACGGAAGAAGACCTTCTCAGGAATGAAACCTTAACCAAACCGATGCTCGAACTCCTGCGCGCAGCGGTGATGGCCCGGATCAACATCGTGATCTCTGGTGGAACCGGCGCCGGCAAGACCACGTTGCTGAACGTACTGTCGGGGTACATCTCCGAAAAGGAACGTATCGTCACCATCGAAGACTCCGCTGAGTTACAGCTGAAACAGCGTCACTGTGTACGGCTGGAGACACGTCCGGCAAATATCGAAGGTCATGGCTCGATCATGCAGCGCCAGCTCGTGATCAACAGCTTGCGCATGCGTCCAGACCGGATCGTCGTAGGCGAGGTCCGCGGCGAAGAGGCCCTGGACATGCTACAGGCGATGAATACCGGCCACGACGGCTCAATGACCACGGTCCACGCCAATAGCCCACGCGACGCGATTGCGCGTATTGAGACGATGGCGCTCATGGCAAACCTGAACTTGCCCGAGCAGGCGGTGCGCCGGCAGATCGCGTCCGCGGTTCAGCTCATTGTGCAGATTGCGCGCTTCACTGATGGCTCCCGACGCGTGACCCACGTGACGGAAATCAGCGGCATGCAAGACGACGTCGTGAGTATGCAGGACATTTTTGTGTTCGACAAACAAGGTATTTCTCCGGATGGCCGCGTTTTGGGCACTTTCGCCGCCACCGGAGTTCGACCGAATTTCTCAGACCGCCTGAATGCATCAGGCGTCAATGTGCTTGCGTCGTGGTTTGAACACTCGCATAGCGTGAATTAGGAACAGGAATGCCACCGCTTCTACTTTTTATTTTGCTGCTTCTGGTCTGCTTCGGCGTGATCTTTTACCTGGTGAAGCCGACCAAGACCGAGCGCGCGGTCCAGCGGCACCTGGAAAGCATAAAGACCACTGACGCCGAACCGGGAGAAGAACAGGTAACCATTCTGAAGGAGGAAGGCTACAGTTCTAATCCCGCAATCAGTGATATCGTCCGTCAAATTCCTGGCGCGAAAGAAACGCTGGACCTGATCAGGCAATCAGGAAAGACCTGGCCAGTCAGCCTGGTCATGGGAACAGTGGGGTTGTCGATGCTGCTCACCGTCGCCATCACCTCCCTGTTCCTGCCAGATGTCTTGCTGCCGCTCGCTGCCCTGACAGTGGGAGCAATCCCGTATATCTATCTCGCCGTTCTACGGGAAAGGCGTTTTCGCGAATGCGATCGCCTTTTACCGGACGCGATTGATCTCATGTCTCGCGGCTTGCGCGCCGGACATGCCCTCCCCGCAGTTCTTCAAATGGTAGGCGAGGAAATCGCTGAGCCACTCGGTTCGGAATTCCGCAAACTTCATGAAGAACAGCTTCTCGGCCTGCCGCTGCGTGAAGCCGTCATGAATATGGTGCGCCGTATACCGCGCGACGACACTCGCTTTCTTGCTACCGCCATTCTTCTGCAGAAGGAGACGGGCGGAAATCTGGCGGCGATTCTCGACAAAACGGCGGCGGTGGCGCGAGAACGCGAGCGGCTGCGTGGCCAAGTACGAATTTTTACCGCTCAAGGCCGTGCCAGTGCGTGGATCCTGTGTTCGATGCCGTTCATCATGTTTTGCATCTTGGGCACGCTCAGCTGGAAGACAGAAAGGCTCTTATTTGTTGATCCGATAGGCAAGATTGCGGTCTATGCCGGCCTGTCGCTTTTGGTTTGTGGAATTCTGTTAATACGCAGAATTGTGAATGTGAAGGTTTAGGAAATGACGTTTCTGATTCTTGGCATCTGCTTGTTCTTCGGCTTCCTGTTCCTGGTGCTGCTACTGATGCCGCGCCCGTCGGCCGCAGGAGCGCTCCTGGCGCAGGTGACTAGAACAACCCAGACGGCGGATCAAGTTCCGTTGTGGCGCGCTGCCTTGAACGTGGACTACCTTGCCCGCCCGTTCACGTTGATTCGAGCCCTATTTTCGCCTGAGCCTGATCCAGAACTCGTACATCGCCTCGCGCTTGCCGGGTATCGCAAACCTGCTCATGCCGACGTGTTTCTCGGCCTGCGGCTGGCCATTCCGGCGTTTCTCGGACTGATGGTTGCCATGTTTGTTTCAAGCGGGACGATATTCCTTTTCCTGATGGCAGTTGTTACCGGCTTCTTCATTCCCGATTTCTGGTTGTCGAAAGCAATTACGCGGCGGAGGCAAAAGATAAAACTCAGCCTTCCGGATGGCCTGGATTTCCTGGCTATTTGCCTGGAAGCAGGGCTGGGATTGGACCAGGGAATCGTGCGCCTGGGCACCGAATTGCGCGTGAGTCATCCCGAGTTGAGCGAAGAGTTCCTGCAAATCAACTTCGAACAACGAGCAGGCGTGCCGCGTGTGCAGGCATGGAAAGCCTTTTCCGAACGCGTGGATCTCGAAAGCGTTCGTTCATTTGTTGCCATGCTGATTCAGACAGAGCGCTTTGGAACGCCAGTTTCCAAATCGTTGGGTATGTTTTCCGATGCTTTGCGAACGGCACGCCGGCAAAAGGCTGAAGAACTGGCAGCGAAGACCACGATCAAGCTCGTGTTCCCGCTCGTGTTTTTTATCTTCCCCACAATGGCGATCGTGGTGATGTTGCCGGCGTTTATTTCTATCGTGCGTAACCTGGAGACTTTATTGAAGTAGGAGGGGATTAATGGTTTTGGAAGTTCACTCTAACGAGAGGTGTGCTAAATGGGCAACGCGATACTAATTCTCGTAGCATCCGCGATTTTTGCAATGCCAGACAATGTCACCATGATCCGGATCGTATCCGGAGTTCTTGCAGTGGTTGTACTTTTTACTCTGATTTACAGAATGAAAAAGAAAGCGCCTCGTTAAACATTATTACTTAGACCCGAGAAAGGGCGCGTATGTTCAGTAATCAACGGCACGTCTTCGTCTACAACAAGACGAGAGAGACCTTTCTGGCCTTTCGTGTAGCCGTGGCCGATTCAATTGTGGGCCGCCTGGTCGGCCTGCTGGGCCGAAGGTCTCTTCCCCAAGACAGCGGTGTGTGGATTGTTCCATGCAATGCGGTGCATACGATTGGAATGTTGTTCTCGTTTGACCTGGTTTTGATCGACAAGAATTTCAAAGTCGTTGGTCTGCGTGAATTGGTTCGTCCCTTTACCGTAACCTGGCCGAATCACAGCGCGGAGAGTGTTTTGGAGCTGCCGGCTCATTCCATCTTTCGCAGCCGAACGCAAATTGGTGATCAACTTCTCATTGAGCGATATGAGGCCAAAAAGCCACCCAAGTCGGGGGCACTCGAGGCAGCAAGTTCGAACGGGCAGGAACATTCGAACCTGAACGTTGCATTGGCCGGACCGCGGCCTGCGCTCGGCGTTCCGCAGCAGAACTCAGAAGCAGACATACGTTCGAGCTACGTGGATCGCTGAAGTTTGGCTTCGATCCGGCTAAATTCGAATCGCCTTCTCTGTGTGTTTGCGCACATACCAGCAAGGTTCATGTCCAGCGTGCGGAAATAGTACGCGTGCACGTTTCGATCTGTGGTGGCTGGTAGTCGTATTCCGTTTTCCCGTTCTTCTCCTGGATCGCGTAATAGTACTGCACGGTCAAATTCTCGTATGCGTTCCCGCCAGTCGCCACGTTATGCCTCCACAATGACCAGTCGATCACATACGCGAGAATGATGGTCCCAAGCGCGACTGCCGCTGGCATTATGCTGGTCTTCATCTTCTGTGGCGAACGTCCCGCATTCAATTTACAGTTAAATAACAAATTCTATAATTAGATTCGCATCCGATTCGTATAGCTGAGATTTAAGAGGTTTTTTCCGTGGGCGCCCGATATCTTAAAGACCAAGGAGTCTGAATGGGTTCGCATAACGGCAGCGGTAAGTTCAACCGCGCATGCTGTATTTTGAGAAGCATTGCAGTTGTTTTTCCTCTCTGTACCGCGCTACATGCTCAGCAACATGAACTCCGCCTTCAGTTCACTCCTGCAAATACCAGCGTCCGCTTTACCCTCGGCGATGTGCTGCACACCGTTCACGGTAGTTTTGAACTGAAACAAGGCGATGTGGATTACAAGTTCGGATCGGCCGCGGTGCAAGGAAGCCTCGTCATTGATGCAACTTCCGGTCAGAGTGGAAATCGCAGCCGCGATCGCAAAATGCACAAGGAAATTCTGGAGAGCGCACAATACCCGGAGATCACATTCCATCCAGACCGGGCCGATGGAGCCGTGGCCCAGTCTGGAGTTTCAAACGTTCAGGTCCACGGAATTTTCTCCATCCACGGAACCAATCACGAGATGACCATACCAGTTCGCGTTGAACTTCTGCCTGACCACTGGATTGCAGACACACACTTCACTGTGCCATACGTGAAATGGGGGATAAAAAATCCCAGCACGTTCCTGCTTCGTGTCAGCGAATCGGTCGAGATCGAGATCCACGCAACTGGGGAGAGTCCATTCCCCGGTGGTGCACACTAAGGAGTGGCGTTCGGCAGGGCGACCAATTCCGTCTTCACCTCGCCATTCGAATTGATCGTGTGGATTGCAAACCCCAACTCTCCGCCCCATGGCAGCCAGCTTGTGGCCGGAGCAACATGCCACGTGATGCCCTCACCTTCGAATACCCGTCCGTTATGCCAATGACCGGCTAGCACATGTTTGATTCCCAGCTGCCGTAGCACTTTGATTTCTTGTGAGCGGTAGGGTTCACTGATCACCCAGTAAGGCTTGAAATCTGGCGGAAAGTCCCCGTCTCGAAGAGCGGGAATGTGTTGCACACCGATGAGAATCTTATTCGTACTGCCCTCTTTCCTTTGTAGCTCACTTGCCCATTGGAGCATTTCTCCCGATTCGTTTGCTGCCTGAGGCGCAAGTCGCAGCGGACTCCGGGCCTCATACACGTCGTAGTTGCCCAGGAGTTGTGAATCAATCACAGCAAAGGTCGCAAATCCCACCTCGAACTGGTAGTAATCTTTGCCGAATGCTTTGCGATACCGCTCAATATCATTGCCGTGAACGTCGTGATTCCCAGGCGCGTAATAAATCGGTGATTTCAGCTTCGAAAGGATGGATTTTGCTTGTTCCCACGCCTGCGGGTTTTCACCAATATCCCCCGAAAGGATCACTGCGTCCGGGTGCCGCTCATTGATCATATTCACGGCTTTCCGCAGATTTTCGGCTGCATGCGGTGCGTGCTTGTCGCCGATGTGCGTGTCGCTAAGATGCGCGATTGTAATCTCCCCGGAACTCGCTCTCCTCGGTACCTGAGCTGGTAACGCGTAGGCGAAAAGGAGTAACAACAATACAGGCAATCGCATAAATAGCTAGAGGCACGGCCCCGCCCTCGGGTTGTGCGCTCTACATCACTTGCCTAACGTTTTCGCACTATTGATGAGAGTTATACTCAGCGGGTACATTGTTGCGATTCAAATTTCTATGAGCAGCGCAGGTACTATCGCCGGGGCTCCTATTGAGAAACGGCTCTGGCTGAAAGTGACGGCTTCAGCGCTCGCTATCATCTTTGCGCTTTGGCTCGGATTCGTCGCATTCATGTGGCGAATCATGCACCGGCAGCCGGAAGATTTCGCACGTGTGATGTCACACATGCCTTGGGAAGTGTTTCTGGTGGTTCCTTTCGAGACCCTCTGGACGCGAGCACGCGCAGGTACGTTGCAGATCGGTGACGCCGCGCCTGACTTCTCTCTGATTAAGCTCGACAAGTCAGCGTATGTTCGGCTATCAGAGATTAACGCCAAACAGCCTGTAGTAATGATATTTGGCAGCTACACTTGACCACCCTTTAGGCGGGAGGTTCCCGCTCTGAATAAGCTTTACGACCAGTACAGCGACCGGATCGCGTTCATGGTCGTGTACATCACTGAGGCCCACCCGAGCGACGTGTGGCAGATGCAGAGCAACATAAAAGACAAAGTTGTATTCGCCACTCCGAAAAATGAAGAGGAGCGGGCTGTGATCGCCGGCGCATGTGTGCGCAAGTTGGGAATCAAAATGCCGGCGGTGCTGGATGAGTTCGGCAACTCGACCGAGAAAGCCTACACGGGCTGGCCTGATCGAATTTATCTAGTCGATAGCACTGGACGCGTTGCCTATAAGAGCAAGCCAGGCCCCTTCGGATTTAAGTCCGATGAACTCGCGGCCGCGCTGGCCAAGCTGCCGGGAATGCAGAAAGCGGGCACTGATCCACTCCCCACTAGTGCGAGAACGAACTAGTTTCGCAGCGTCTTTCCCGTCTTCAGCGTGTATTGGATCCTCTCCTGCGTCTTCTTCTCGCCGCATAGCGATTTGAACGCTTCGCGCTCCAGGTCGAGAACATACTGTTCGCTGATCGGCGCCCCCGGCGTGACGTTCCCGCCGCACAACACTTCCGCGATTTTGTACCCGAGCTTTACTTCATGATCAGTGATGTAATCGCCCTGGCGCATGAGGTGCACGCCCAGCTTTAAGGTTGCCAGGACGTTTTCTCCGGGCGCGGGAACATCCTTGCGCGGCACTGGAGGTTCATAACCAGCGCGAACCAGCTCCAGAGCTCGCGCCTTTGCGTCCGCTAATACCCGCTCGCGGTTCATGGTAATGCCATCGGAGTCGGAGACAAATCCAAAGCTCCGGGCCTCGTGCGCGGATGTGGCGACCTTCGCAGTTGCAATCGTCTCGAATGCCTTCTTCATCGATTCCAAGAGCTCAACCGACTCCACCACTCCGCCGGCCGACGTACGTGTTCCTTGCTTCAGCGCAGTCGCGCTATCAACCGCACGCAGCAACATCTCTTTACATCCGCCTCCCCCGGGTAGCAAACCAACTCCAACCTCAACGAGTCCGATATAGAGCTCCGCATGCGGTTGGCGAGCCGGAGCGTGTAACGTGAGTTCGGCTCCGCCGCCTAGCGTCATTCCAAAGGGAGCAACAATCACCGGTTTCGGCGAAAACTTGATCGCCTGAGTCATTCCCTGGAATTGACCTATCGCGAGATCGACATCATCCCACTCCTGCTCCTGCACGGACATGAGCAGCAGCATCAGGTTCGCGCCAACCGAAAAGTTGGCAGCGTCATTGGTGATGACGAATGCGTCAAAGTTGTCACCGGGCCCGCCGGGCTTCAGAGTCTGTGTGATGAGTGAGATGATGTCTGCCCCGAGCGAGTTCATCTTTGAGTGAAACTCAATGCAGCCAACGCCGTCGCCTAAATCCACAAGAGATGCGCCAGAGTTTTTCTTGACCTCGCCATTCGATTTCTTCGCAACCGTCACCGACCAAACTCCGGATGGAACTTCAACCGGTTCATATTGGCCGTTCGCCAACTGCCAGAAAGCCCTTCCAGAAGAAGTTTTTGGCTCATCGATGTACCAGGATTTCTTTCCTGAACCGAGCAATTCCTCGACGTTCGCGGCAACTGAGCGCCCTTCCTTCTTCATTCGAGCGACGGTCCCTTCCACACCAGCCGCGTCCCAGAGCTCGAACGGACCGAGTTCCCAGTTGAAGCCGAGGCGCATAGCGCGGTCGATGTCAACAATCGAATCCGCAATCTCGGGTACGCGATTTGCCGCATAGTTCCAAAGATCACAAAGCGCCGACCACAAGAATGCTCCCGCCTTGTCGCTTTTCTGAGGCGCGGTTCTATCGAGTCCCAACAACATTCGCAGGCGTGCCCCGAGGTCCTCGACATTCTTCGCCATGTCGAGGGCAGGTAGTTTTGGTTTCACGCGAGGATGGTATTCCAGCGACTTCCAATCGAGCGCCAGCCTCTCCTCCTCTCCGCTGCTCCCTTTCGTCTTCTTGTAAAAACCACCTTTCGTTTTATCGCCAAGCCACTTGCGCCCGAGCATCTGCTTGAAGAATTCAGGAAGGCCAAGCGCGGCATCATCGCCGCCAAGCTTGGCCATGTTGCCGACCACGTGCCCGAGAATGTCCAGGCCGACAAGATCAATGGTGCGAAACGTTGCGGATTTCGGCCATCCCACTGCCTGCCCCGTGAGCGCATCGACTTCTTCAATGGTCAGGTCCATTTCCTGCATCAGGCGCATCACGTTCAGAACAGAAAACGTTCCAATGCGATTGGCGATGAAGTTGGGCGTGTCCTTTGCGAACACAACCCCTTTGCCTAAGCGAATGTCAGCGAACCACTCCACTGACTCAAGTAGTGAATGGTCTGTTTCCGGTGTGGGAATAATCTCCAGAAGCCGCATGTAGCGCGGCGGATTGAAAAAGTGTGTACCAAACCAGCAGCGCCGAAAATCGTCCGAGAATCCTTCGCAGATCTTCGCAACTGGTAGCCCGCTGGTATTCGTGGTGATGATCGTTCCTGGCCGGCGCACTGCGTCAACCTTTTTGAGCAATTGCTGCTTGATCTCCAGGTTCTCGACAACGGCCTCGATGATCCAATCAACTTCACTCAGCTTTTTCAGGTCGTCTTCAAAATTTCCTACAGTCACGAAACTTGCGAGCGACGGCTTGAAAAACGCGGCTGGTTTCGACTTCTTCGCAGCATCGAGTCCCGCGCTGGCAACTCTGTTACGTGCGGAACCGTCCGCATCGGGAGGCACAATATCGAGCAAGTAGCTCGGGACGCCTGCATTTGCGAAATGCGCAGCAATACGCGCCCCCATCGTGCCTGCACCGAGTATTGCCACCTTATGAATTCGCTTCATCAGCCCTCCGACTGCGGTAGTGTCGCTTTCAAGTCAACCAGTTGACAAGCGATTGGCTGGCGGGGAATCCGCCTAACACAGTGCTCATCGAAATCATATAGTCTTAGCTGAGGAAATGCGGGAGGTACCATGCGGGAAGTTGTTCTCGTCTCGTCAGTGCGAACACCAGTTGGACGCGCCTATAAAGGCACATTACGGACCACACGGCCTGATGAACTTGCGGCTGTAGCTATCAAGGGCGCCCTCGATCGTGTGCCGCAACTCGATTCCAAAGAAATTGACGACGTGATCCTTGGCTGCGCCATGCCCGAAGCGGAACAAGGCATGAATGTTGCGCGGATCGCATCACTGCGCGCCGAGCTGCCAGTCGAAATTTCAGCCATGACCATCAACCGTTTCTGTTCATCCGGATTACAGTCGATTGCAATGGCTGCGGATCGCATTGCTGGTGGAGGCGCAGAGGTTATCGTCGCCGGTGGAACCGAATCGATGTCCATGGTGCCCATGGGTGGGCACAAAATATCTCCGAATCCTTGGCTGGTCGAGAACCGTCCGGATGCATACCTTTCGATGGGTTTGACCGCGGAACGCGTGGCACAGCGGTTCAGGATCACCCGCGAAGCCGCAGATGAATTTTCGCTACGCAGTCATCAGAAAGCGTTGGCCGCAATTCAGGCAGGAAAGTTCGATAACGAAATAGTGCCAGTGCCGGTGAGCTTCATTACTCCGAATGGGTCGAAGCCAAAGAAACAGGAGATCGTTTTCAAGATCGACGAGGGCCCACGCCCCGACACTTCGCTGGAGGCTCTGCTCGCGCTTAAGCCTGCGTTCCACGCCAAGGGAACTGTCACGGCCGGAAACTCGTCGCAGATGTCGGATGGAGCGGCTGCTGCTGTGGTCATGTCGGCAGAGCGCGCCAAACAACTAGGGATTAGTCCGCTCGTCCGCTTCGTTTCCTTCGCCACGGCGGGGTACAAGCCGGAAGAAATGGGACTTGGGCCTGTGTTCGCAATTCCCAAAGCGCTGAAGCTTGCTGGATTGAAGCTCGCAGATATTGATGTCATTGAGCTGAACGAGGCTTTCGCAGCCCAGTCCCTGGCCGTAATCAAAGAAGCAGGCCTCGACCCGGCACGCATTAATCCAAACGGCGGCGCCATTGCACTCGGGCATCCTCTCGGGTGTACCGGCGCCAAGCTTACAGCGACCGTAATTCGCGAGCTCAAGCGCCGTCGCGCTCGTTATGGCATGGTCACAATGTGCGTCGGCGGAGGTATGGGAGCTGCAGGAATTTTCGAGAACGTGAACTAGCTTCTGTGAGATGTTCTCTGTCGCTCTCCGTGGGTGATGTCACGCGGCTTGTGTAAATAGCTTGAGGGTGCGGGTTTTCCATTCCAGGGTAAAACGCTGGAAAATGGAGTAGATGATTCGATCCACGCTTTTTACGTTCACAAA